>Ga0182027_10013466_pt1 | contig 11399 bp, 9 predicted proteins | sample 712E1DmetaG_FD_121300 | JGI IMG/M metagenome (GOLD analysis project Ga0182027, IMG submission 121300) | Permafrost microbial communities from Stordalen Mire, Sweden - 712E1D metaG (Illumina Assembly) | ecosystem: Environmental > Terrestrial > Soil > Wetlands > Permafrost | place: Sweden...
AACACAGAAATTTGGCACTTTGCCAAACGCCAAAATACTTGGTTTAAACGTGATAGAAATATTCTTTGGATTGATCCGAGAAAAAATAGTGAGAAATTGAAAGTTCAAAAAGAGATAATAAAGTTTTTAAAATAGAGCTTTTTGTAGTATACTCCTTTTTATGGGCGATTAGTTTAGTGGTAGAACAACGGTCTCCAAAACCGTTGGTGGGGGTTCGATTCCTCCATCGCCCGCAGCTTAAAAAATAAAAACCCCCAACGGGGATTTTATTTTTTTGATTCTTTATGTTTAGTATTAGCTTTGCACCATTTGCAGTACTTTTTAAGCTCAATCTTTTTAGTGACGAGTTTCTTGTTCTTGCTTGACCAATAATTTGTGTGCTTGCATTTTGAGCAGGCTAATCTGATAAGTCTATCTTGTGACATTGGTTATATATAACATACTTTTATAATTTAAGCAATCACCCTCGGCAACAACGCACTTATGCGCGTTGTCACTTCATAATTAATAGTATCCGATTCTTTCGCTATTTGTTCTGCAGTAATTTCATTATTTCCTTGTTTCCCCAAAACCACAACCTCATCTTCAGGCAAGACATCTTTTATATTTGAAACATCCACCACCATCATATTCATTGCTATTCTTCCGAGAATTTTTGCTCTTTTCCCTTTAATCAAAACTTTACCATTATTTGAAAGAAAGCGTGACAAACCATCAGCATAACCTTCGGGAATAACTGCAATTTTTGTAGTCTTTTTTGTGATATACGTAAGTCCATAACCAATAGGGTGATTGGCTGGAAGAACTTTTATTTGCGCTACGTGAGAAATCCATCTCAACACAGGTTTTAATGTAATTTTCTTTTTATTCAAATATTCCAAATGTTCACTTGGCCACATTCCATAAAGCCCAATACCGAGCCGTACGATGCTGTGTAAATTCCCATCTTTTTCGTAAACAAGAATTCCTGAGGTTGCGGAGATGTGTGTGTTTATATTTTTGTATCCGTTTTTTTTGAAAATCTCCACACAATCGTGGTACGTTTTTATCTGTCTTTCGGCGTGAGTGAAATTCATTGTATCCTCAATATTTGCAAAATGCGAATACACCCCGTCTAGAATAATATTTTTTAGGTTTTTAATTTCTTTTATAAAGTTCTCCACTTGGTTCGGCATTATACCTTCACGTCCAAGATATGAATCAATCGCAACATGAACTTTAATTTTCTTTTTCATTCCACCCGCAATTTGATTTATTTTTAGGAGATGAATAAGGTCAAAAGCTGAAATTATCGCATTCATTTTTATCGCTTTTTTTATCCCATCTTCGTTCAAATATCCGAATACCAGTACTGGTTTTTTTGTAACCCTCCTTATTCTTTCAAGTTCTTCTACACTGTCCACTTGAAAATAATCCACGTATGGACTCGCAATTTTTGCCACCTCGGCATCTCCATGCCCATAGGCATTGGCCTTTATAACTGCAGCAATTTTTGTGTTTCCCTTTAATAGATTACGAAACTGTTTGATATTGTGAATCAAATTTTCTCTAGAAATCTCTATATATGAAAGCGGTAAATTATTCATTTGTGCCGGAGGAGAGACTTGAACTCTCAACCCTTGCGAGACGCGATTTTGAGTCGCGCGCGTATACCAATTCCGCCACTCCGGCATGAAAACATATTAATGTTTTTAAATACATTGCCGGAGCGTCGGCCTCCTCCCGATGGTCGGACAAACAATAAAGCAGTTTATTGTTTGTCCACTCCGGCAATACATTTTAGTATACTAAAAATCTATATAAAATCAATTATATTATCTCCGGCTCTTGTTCAAGAGTAATTCCGAATTTTTCTTCTACAATTTTTGTAATTTCATTTTTTGCATTCATAAAATCTTCCTTAGTTGCATTTCCATTGTTTACTAACACAATCGCATTTTTATCATACACAGATACATTCCCGAACGACTTCCCTTTCAATCCGGCATTTTCAATGAGCCACCCAGCAGGGATTTTAGTTTGATTGCTATCTACTTTAAAAAATTTCGCTTTGGGAAATTTTTTGATTATTTGGTCCGCAACTCCCTTCTCTACAATAGGATTTTTAAAAAATGAGCCAACATTTGGAGCAACTCTTGTATCCGGTAATTTCTGGCTTCTAATATAAATAATCGCCTCACGAATATTTTTTAACGTCGGAACGTTTATATTATTTTCAATAAAATACTTTTTTACCCCAGGATAATCTGGTAATTTTGTGCCCAATTTATGCAACCTGAAAGTAACAGCAGTTATAATATATTTTCCTTTTGCTTCATTCTTGAAAATGCTATCTCTGTAACCAAATTTACAATCCTCATTGGAAAGTATTTTAATTTTATTGTCACTTGTATCAAAAACTTCTATTTCTATAATAGTATCTTTAACTTCTGCTCCGTAAGCTCCGACATTTTGTATCGGAGTCGCGCCGACAGTTCCTGGAATTGCAGATAATGCTTCAAGCCCCGTTAAATTCATTCCAATAGTTTTTTCGACTATTTTATCCCATATTTCACCTGCACCAATTTTTATATCAGTGAATATTTCTGTGTCTTTGATAATTTCAAAACCTTTTATTTCCATTTTTATTGCAAATACATCAATGAGACCATCAGAAAAAACAATGTTTGAACCTCCTCCTAGAATGAATATTTTTCCCTTTTCTTTTTGGGCTATCTCGCAAGCCGAAATAAGTTCTTCTTTAGACGAAATAACGCTAAAATAGCGGAATTGCCCCCCAACGCGTAGCGTTGAATATTTCTTGATATCCACATTTTCTTGTATTTCCATGTATTGCAATTATATCATATATGAGATAAAATAGTAAATATGAAAAAAAATCAAACAGAACAACAAAAAATAGGCTACTTTATCAAGGAATTACGGGAAAGCCGTGGTTTAACTCAAGAGGCTTTTGCGAAAGCGCTTGAGACTTCCCAGAGCTCTGTCCCCCGTATGGAAAAGGGCGAACAGAATTTCACAACAGAATTATTATTGAAAATAAGCAAGGTTCTCGATCATCAAATAGTTTCAATAAATGACTCCATCGATTTTCAAGTAAACGGTGGAAGAAAGTTAAGCGGCAGTATCAAAACCAACTTTTCCAAGAACGGTTCGGTTGGTCTTCTTTGCGCATCACTTTTGAACAAAGGAACCACTACCCTCCACGGCATCGCTCGTATTGAAGAAGTAAATCGAGTAATTGAAATCCTTGAAAGTATTGGCGTCCAAACCAAATGGGTTGGCCCAAATACTATCCAATTAAATCCACCCAAACAATTATCTCTTGAAAAAATAAATGTTGATTCAGCTGTTAAAACCCGCTCTGTTGTCATGCTCATGGGCCCCCTCATTCACCTATTCTCCAACTTCAGATTACCCCATGCTCAAGGATGCAATCTCGGTAAAAGAACAATCGCCGCTCATACTTACGCCCTTGAAGACTTGGGTGTAAAAGTCAAAACTACAGCAACTAGTTATGAAATTGAATCCAAGAAGTTAAAACCCGGCAATATTGTCATGTATGAATCTGGTGATACCGCTTCGGAGAATATTTTAACTGCTGCCGCAAAAATAGAAGGCACAACTACAATCAGTTTCGCCAGTGCAAACTATATGGTGCAAGAAGTTTGTTTTTTTCTTGAAGCTCTCGGTGTAAAAATTGAAGGAATCGGAACTTCCACTTTGACTGTACACGGAATAAAAGAGATAAATCAAAATATTGAATATTCAAATAGTGAAGACCCAATTGAATCAATGATGTTTATTTCTGCCGCAGTTATTACCGACTCGGAACTTACAATTACGCGATGCCCAATGGATTTCCTTGCCCTTGAACTTGAAAAAATGAAAAGAATGGGATTGAAATTTAAAATTCTCAAAAATTATTTGTCCTACAATGGACGTACAAAGTTAGCTGATGTAAAAGTTTTTCCAAGTAAGCTTGTAGCCCTTTCCGATAAAATTTCAACCAGTCCATATCCAGGCATAAATATCGACAACCTTCCGTTCTTCGTCGCTATTGCCATAAAAGCCAAAGGTCAAACGATGATTCACGATTGGGTTTACGAAAATCGCGCTATTTACTTTACAGAACTCAATCGTCTCGGAGCAAATATAACTCTTGCCGACCCACACCGTGTTTATGTTCAAGGAGGAACACCACTAAAGCCCGCACAAGTTGTCTGCCCTCCTGCCCTTCGCCCATCTATGGTTATACTCATTTCCATGCTCGGTGCTCCCGGTACTTCAATCCTCCGTAATGTCTATATGATTAACCGCGGGTATGAAGAAATCGCCGAAAGATTAAACTCAATCGGAGCTGACATAAAAATATTGAAATAAAATTGGCTAATCTCGATATACTATTTTTCTATAGAAAAATCGCTTATTCCATATCCACAACCTCCACCATCAGCTACCATAGGACTACATTTGTTGTTCATAAAATACTGAGAAGGATATGAGTAAGTTGAATCATATTCAACGTCAATAGACGACAAGTAGCAACCATCAATTAATTTGTAGATTTTTTTGTATTTATTATTTAAATATACCTTTTCAATATTTCTAAATACACTCCCTACTGAGTATGCGCTATTTTCAGACTGACTGGCAGCACCGTCGTTATTAAGATCTGTGACATTTGTTACGATTTTATTTTTAACGGAGACACGATAACGACCCCAGCCTTCACCACAACCGAAAGAGTATGTATATGAATAATTTTTTAAATCCTTACTTTGCCATTCAACTTGTTTTGTTTTAAATAAACCGTAATTAAAATCGATTCTTATGTATAGAAATAAAGCAACCAATACAATGATAAATACAGCTGAAATTATTAATATTTTTTTCATTTTATTATTATATCAAATAATAAAATGATATAATAGCAGAATGCCAAAGAAAGAACAATTGGATGAGTTGAATAAATATTGGCAAGAAAATTGTACTTGTGAACTGCGTAAAACAGCGACTCAAGCTGTTTTCGGCAATGGGAACGCGGAAAGCGATATCGTTTTTATTGGTGAAGCTCCAGGAAAAAATGAAGACATAAAAGGTATTCCTTTTGTCGGTGCAGCTGGAAAATTTCTTGAAGAAATGCTGGAAGGGATTGGAAAAAAACGTGAAGATATTTATATTACAAACATTGTAAAATACCGCCCACCGAATAATCGCGACCCGGAACCTGAAGAAAAAGAAGCCTGTAATGAGTGGCTTATAAACGAACTTAAAATAATTTCACCTAAATTAATTGTCTTTCTGGGTCGCCATTCAATGACAAGATTTTTCCCCGATGAAAAAATTTCAGATTTACACGGAAAGCTTTTAATAAAACCTATTCCTGAATTCGACAAAAAACAGGCCTTTTTGCCTCTTTATCATCCAGCCGCCGCACTTTATAACGGAGGAATGAGAGAAACACTAATAAAAGATTTTAATAAAATCCCAAAGGCATTGGAGAAAATAAGCTCGTAGAAACGTAGTTTTCAGAAAAACAGTAATTCTGATATAATCAAAATTATGAAAAATCCCAAAAATAAAGATACTTCCTGGAATAAAGTTGCGGGCTGGTATGATGAATTATTAAAGAATGATGACAGTTATCAAGCAAAGGTTATTTTGCCGAATCTCTTGCGTGTACTTAGTTTAAAGAACAACGAATATGTTTATGATCTTGCCTGCGGACAAGGATATTTTGCCGATATTTTTGCCCACACTGGTGCAAATGTTATAGCCTCGGATATATCCAAAAAATTAATCGAAACCGCAAAGAAAAATTCAAAAGAAAAAGTTTCTTTCTATATAACACCTGCCCACAGAGCACAATTTTTAAAGAATAATTCTGTCGATACTATTGTTATTGTTTTGGCAATTCAAAATATCGAAAACATAAACGAAGTTCTTATTGAATGCAATAGAGTGCTTAAAAATACCGGGAGAATAGTTATTGTACTGAATCATCCTGCGTTCCGAGTTCCACAAGGAAGTGACTGGTACTTTGCCGATGGAGTTCAATCACGAATAGTTTCCAGATACCTCTCGGAATCAAAAGTTTCTATAGATATGACTCCAGGTGAAAAAAATCCAAAGAAAAAAATCAACACTATAACTTTCCATCGTTCACTCCAATATTATATGAAACTATTTTCTAAAAATAGATTTGCAATTACTCGCCTTGAAGAATGGATTTCTCATAAACAAAGTGGAATTGGTCCTCGCCAGATAGCGGAAGACAAAGCTCGCAAAGAAATACCGATGTTTATGTGTTTAGAAGTGAAAAAATTCTAAATATTATTCCACTATCGTCATATCTTCGGCTCGGATTTCTTTGCCTATATAATCACTGTTTTTGTTTCTCATTTTAATGAGTAGAAAACTCGATATCCCCAATCCGATAACTACCAATAGACCAATTATAGGATACGATGACTCTGATACTTTAATTCCGGAATCGGAAGCACTTGCCCCTAAATCATTTAAATTTATTATTTGTGAATCATTAGTTGGAGGATTATTTTGTGGGCTGGTATTCGGAACCGAGTTTCCAGGAATAGAATTATTGGATGTTAAATTCTTCTGCACCGGCACTTTCGCTTGAGCAGGATAAGTTGCAACTATTTCTTTATTAGAATTTGTAATAATAACAGATCCTAAATCCCCTCCTACAAAGCCGGTTATTTTCGGTGATAATTTAATTTTCTTTCCCGGTAACAGAGTTGTTCCACTCGGAATAACAAAATAATGTATTCCTGCTGTTACCACCCAATTTGAAAGCATAATTTCAGAACTAGATTTATTCTCAATTTCTATAAATGGGTCTGTACCATTCCCTATACTGCTTACATAAATTTCTGATGATACAACTTTTATCGTAATTCTATCTGAAGCAAGAACCACGTCGCTCGTATGACCACTATAGTAAGAAAGAGTTAGAACATAATCTCCGGGGTAATCATATGCATAATCAAATGGATTGGAATTATTCATTTCTTTCACCATGCCATCACCAAAATTCCAAATAAATTTTCCAACTGCAAATGTCTTTCCTGTATTGGTCGTTGTGAGTGGACTAACCGAAAAAGGAATTCCCGCAACAGTTGTTTTGGTTGAGATAATTTTTGTTGTTATTTTAAAAATTTCCGGTTCGTCTTTTGAAGTACCGGAATTTGAAGTACTTGAACTTGTGTTATCACTTGCAGTGTCGTTATTAGTCGTAGAATTATCAACTTGCGTTGCATCCGCTCCACCATACGATGTTTCGCCAATAATAGTTTTTTTATCTAAACTGAGACCCAATATTCCCTCACTTCCAATCGTTAAATTGCCGTAAAATAATGGCTCGGAAATATCCGGATTTTTACTTTTAAAAGCATCTATAGTTGAGAGAGATGATTTCGCTATTATGGTATAAGAGTTGGCAGCTAGCGTTGAAGAACCATCGGTGTTTATTGCGTGATAATGCCAAGAAGTTCCGTCATAATCAGCGACAGACCAATCCGTAAGATTAACATCGCTTGAATCATTATTGTAAACTTTAATCCAAAGATGGTCGGTTTTTACTGCCGGATTGTACATTACCTCCTTGATTTCAAGGTTTGCGTGCACAAAATTAACCCAAGAAAAGAATACAATAATTATAGTAATACAATACCCGATTTTTTTTACGGTCATAAAAATAAATTTATTCTAAAACTTTTCGTAATATTTCCTCCGGAACTTCCTTGTTTACTTTTCTTTTCTGCCAAAAACTATTTTTATCCTCCTTTTCTTCCATTTTTGACTCTTCTGTTTTAGGTTTATCTCCCGTCTGTGCAGGCAGGTCCACGACTGGCTGAACCGGTGGAACTGGTTTAGTTTCTTCAACTTTTGGTTCTTCTTTTTTTACTTCTTCTATTTTAGGTTGAATCACTGGTTCTTCTTTTTTTATCTCAACTGGTTTTACTTCCTCTTTTACTTCTGCTTTATGATTAATTGCGGCTCTATCTAAAACGTCTTTCAAAGAAGCTCTTTTTTCTTCAGAAGCTTCTTTTGAAGGAATGAAATTTGGTGCGTTTACTACAGGATTATCGTGTTTTTTCAATTCTGAAAGTGAAATTGGTTTTTGTGCGGGAGCAATTGTTTCTTCTATTTTTATTCCTTCTTTATTTTGAATTGGTGCTTTTCCATTCATTCCAATTTTTTCCAATAATCCCCGCAAAAGTGGTGACGGTCCGGAGTGTTTTCTTTCTATGAAGTGTGTTGGTCTATTTTCGTTTGTGTGGTTTGGTTGAGAAGATAAGCCGGTAGAATGCTGTGGTGTAGTATTTTTCGAAGCACTAAAATTATTCTGCGCATATGTTGGAGCTTTAATATTTGGACCAGCTGCAGGTTGATATTCAATCCCTAACGCCGAGAGCGGTGCAGTTGAAACTCTCTCTTCTTGATTGGCCGAACGAGATGCCACGAACCCTTGTGCTGGTTTTAGCTCGCCATTTTTAATTTTATACATACACTCTTTACAGTAGACAGGTCTGCCCTCTTTCGGTTCAAATGGGACCATGGTTGATTTACCGCAATTTGAACAATCGGCTTTATACTTTGCTTCTCCTTCGCCGACTTGAAGCATTCCGGACCATTTCGCAATTTCATTTTCAACTTCAACTCGTGAACGAGTATATAATTTGCGTGATGAATCAATAATTTTTTCTCTCACTCCTTTTGATAAATCTATCTTTACTGGAGGTAGAGTTACTGCAGAAAAAGGACGGCTGGTTACGCCATCAATCATTAACTTCAAATAAATATTATAGTTCGGCAAATTTACCAAATCCTGTGCGGTAAATTCCGGTTCAAATTCTTTTTCCAAAAATTCTGCATCATCAGCACCCACGCGGAATATTACCATCGTCCCGACGTTGCCGAAGACCGCATCACGAACTTTTGAACCATCTTTGTTTTCAAGCTGGGCAGTGTACTGGTGAGCGACAGTAAGATTGAGGCGATATTTGCGGGCCTCGGACAAAATATTCGCAAACGAATCTGTCGCAAAGTTTTGGAACTCGTCGACATATAGATAAAAATCTTTTCTCTCATCCTCGGGAATACGAACACGCTCCATTGCTGCAAGCTGAATCTTCGTAATAATCATTCCCCCCAAAAGTGCCGAATTGTCTTCACCGATACGTCCTTTGGAAACGTTTACGAGGAAAATTTTTCCTTCATTCATTATTTTGAAAATATCAATCGTAGATTTCGGCTGACCGACAACGTTACGAATGATAGAAGTCGAAAGGAATTGTCCTACTTTATTTTGAATCGGTGCAATAGCTTCATTTCTGAACTGATCACGCCATTGTTCATATTCATGAACCCAGAAAGCTTTAACCACAGGGTCTTTCAAGTTCCCAATTATCATTTGACGATAATCTTTGTCGACTAGAAGTCTAGGAATACCAAGAAGAGTCGTTCCCGGAGTATCAAGGAGAGCGAGAATTGCATTATTGAGAATGTATTCCATACGTGAACTCCAAGCATTTGCCCAAATCTTCGTGAATATTCCCATCAACCCCGAAGCAACCAAGTGCTTATACTTTGGGTCGTCGAGCTGGATAACATTAAAACCAATATGAAATTCCGTGTCGGCAGGATTGAAATAAATAACATCTTTCATTCTGTGTTCCGGAATAAGATGCAAAATTTCTTCCACAAGTTCCCCGTGTGGGTCAACAACACAAACACCCTCGCCGTTCTGAATATTTTGAACGATAAGATTTGAAAGAAGTACAGATTTACCGGTTCCGGACTTTCCGAGCACATACATATGCTGACGGCGGTCTTTACGTTTTATTCCAAAGATATCATCTTTGTTTCGAAAGTTCGTTCTTGCAAAGTATGTAATATCCCTATTGTGTGGAATTTCATTTTCCATATATTACCCATAGTATACGCCGATTTCCGTAAATAATAAAGACTTGGAATTTTACGTCGTTGACAATTTATACATGTGGGATTACAGTTTATAAAAAAGCTCTTTGTTATGGAAACAATATTGAGGATGACCTTAATGGATTGGCTGATCTTTTGGCTGGGTATCGGTTCTTATGTTCCATTAATTATTGGAGTCATAAAACAAAGACATGACTGCAGTCAAACTTTTACAACCTGGGTGTTGTATTTTTTGTTAGACCTTATTACCATGTTATCCTGTACAAAAATAGACGGTAGCTATGTAATATTATTGGGTTTCGCTGTTGGTTCTTTTATTATGGCCTCAATTCTTTTTTACCAAAGAAGATTCGGTTGGACATGGTTGGAAACTACAGTAGTATTTTTGGTATTACTTTGTATTGGCGCTTGGTATAAAAGTGGTCCTTATTGGGCAGCAATATTCGGAATAATTTCCGAATCGATTGTCGGGATACACTTAATGATAAAAACCTACAAGAATCCGACTTTTAAATACAATTTAGTTGGATATATCGGATTTACAATTGTAAGTATTGTCGCTTTTTTAAATGCAAAAGATTTCAATATCCAACAAATCGGATATCCCATTGCGGAAGCAGTAATTAGTTTTTTAACTTTAATCCCACTTGCAAATAAGTGGCTGAATGAAGATTGGTAGATAATATTTTGTTGGCCGCACACTTCGTGTGCGGCCTTTCATTTTCATTATTTTTTCATATTGTTGACAAATAATTCCATTAGGATAGAATTAAACCGAAGCATTGAACGTACTTTCAAACATATGTTTAACTAAAAGAAAGGAGACTTTTTTATCTAATTTAATTTAAACCATTTTCAAACAAGTAGTTTGATTGCTTTCAATTAATTTTTATCGTTTAATTTAAAATCGTTTTTTTCATAGGTTAGGTTAGTTTTAGGGTTAGGTCAATCGAGGGAGGTTCTTTTCATAAGATCCTCCCTTTTTTTATTTTAACTTTTCAATAATGGAAAGTTTATTCTTTATTTAAAATCGATGAATGAAAAATATCCGGTTGGTGCGGTTTACCGGACGCAACTTTCATCTCGGGTAGTTTCCCTTCTTTTATCGCATTATTCAAATTATCGCGTAGAGCTTTCTGGTCATAACCCAGAAATACAACATTTGGTTTTACTTCTTTTAGAATATTATATGTTCCGATTTTTGGGTCACCAAGTAGAACGAGATCTATCTCGTTTATTTTTAAAAGTTCGTTTATTCTTTCTGCTTCGGTATGCATCGGTAATTTACCTTTTAATTCTTCCACAACACTATCACGCGCGACAATAGCCACAAGGTGGTTCCCTTGCTTTTTTGCTTCATTTATAAAAAATAGATGACCATCATGGACAGAATCAAAAACACCAAAAATTACTACGGTTTTATTCGTCAT
>Ga0182027_10013467_pt1 | contig 11398 bp, 8 predicted proteins | sample 712E1DmetaG_FD_121300 | JGI IMG/M metagenome (GOLD analysis project Ga0182027, IMG submission 121300) | Permafrost microbial communities from Stordalen Mire, Sweden - 712E1D metaG (Illumina Assembly) | ecosystem: Environmental > Terrestrial > Soil > Wetlands > Permafrost | place: Sweden...
GATCCGCGCCCTCCATCCGGGGCAGCGCCGCGGCGTCGATCGGTTCCGCGTCGGCTGGCCGCCGATCGAGCTGCGCCTGGCCTGGCGCGGCGGCTCGATGCATTGGCAGATCGACTGTCCCGCCCAGGTGGTGGCATCGGTCGAGATGGCCGTCCATTCGGTCATCGGACGCTGCGAGCTCGAAGAGGCGCCCATCGACCTTCCGGTTCCAGCGGCCGTAGCGACCACGCGGCTCGCCCGGGCCGCGACTCGTTCTCTTCGTCCCGACGCCACGAGCGCCTCGTCCGTGCCGCTGCGTCTGGCGGTCGCGCTCGACAAGGCCGACGCCGGCGTACAGGTAGTGCTTCGCATTCGGCTGATGCCCGGTGCGGCAAACGATCCCGACGAAGAGGGGATCGGGCGGTCGATCGGCGGGTTCCTGGTCTCGACGATCATCGATGCGCTCCTCTTCCGAGAGACGGCCGATGCGCGGCCATCGAAACCAGCGCCAGCGCGCTCGACCGATCGAACGACCGGCATGTACAGCGCGACCATCGCCCTCGAAGCCACCGGCGTGAAGCCGGCGGCCGCGGCTGCGTTGCTGTGGAAGCTCGTCGGTGCAACAGACGCGCTGCGCTCCGGATCGCAGTCGCTCGTATGGACGGTCCGGGAAGGCTCGAAGTCCGGATCGTCCGCGCTCTCGGCGGACCCGGAGCTTCTCGGCGCCTTGTGGGCCCTGCCCGACCGGCGCTTTGACGATTTGTCGCTCGGTCGCGAACGATCGCAGCCCGGCTCGCGCCGCGAGCCAGAGGGCGCGTCGGGGATCGCGATTGCGGATGCCAGGCGTGGTCCGCTCATCCTGTCGACCGAGACTCTCGCTCGTCATCTCGCGGTCTTCGGCGCGACCGGTTCGGGCAAGACCACACTCCTGCTCAACCTCGTCCTCGGCTGCGCCCGAGCTGGAGTCGGGGTAAGCGTGATTGACCCTCATGGCGATCTGACCGCCGACATCCTCGGCCGACTTCCGCAAGGCGACGGGCCTGCGGTTCACGTCCTGCGTCTGGCCGATAGGGCGCATCCGCGCGGCTTCAACTTCCTCGAGCGCCACGGCGGCGATGACGCGCAACTTGTGGCCAGCGAGTTCGTGACCCTACTCGCGGATCTGTGGCCTCGTTTCTGCGGGCCAAAGATGCAGCACTACCTCCGTCACGCGTTGTTCGCCGCATTCGCCGATCGCGACCAGCAGACGATCCTCGAGCTGATACGGATTCTCACCAACGACGACGCCCGGGTGCGCTACACCAACCAGCTGATCGACCCAATGGAGCGAGCCTTCTGGCGCGACGAGTGGCCCGGGCCACGCGAACGCGAGCGCGACCCATCGATCAAGGCGGTGCTCAACAAGCTCGGCGCCTTCGTGTCCTATGGCTCCATCCGCTCCGTGGTCGGACAGGGCGACTCGACGATCTCGCCACGGATGGTGATGGACTCCGGCGATGTACTCGTTGTCGATCTCTCAGGCGTCGGCGGCGACAACTCGGCGCTCTTCGGCGCGATGCTCATTAGCCGCTTCGCCATCGACGCCGTCGGGCGGCAGGGCCGGCCAGCGTCAGAGCGCCGGCCACATCTTCTCGTGGTCGACGAGGCCCAGCGCTTCCACACCCAGGCGTTGGAAGGGATCCTCGCCGAAGGCCGCAAGTTCGGCCTCCACGCCGCGCTCGCAGCCCAATCGCTCTCCGCGCTAGGGGAGCGCCTGGGCAGCGCTGTTCGCACTAACGTCGCCTCGGTCGCGCTGCTGGAGCCCGGCCCCGAAGACGTGCGCGATCTTGGCCGGCTGTTCGCCCCGGTCACCCCCGACGAACTCCTCGCAATGCGCCGGTTCGACGTCGTGGTTCGGACACGCGGCGCCGATGGCACGCCGCTGGCTCGCGGCGGGCGGGTGTCGATGCCCGGACCCGCCGATCCCGAGCGCCTGGCGGCCAACGTCGCCGCGAGCGACGAGCGTGACGCCCCTCGGTCGCTGAAGGACGTCGAAGACGAGGTCCACCGACGCTCGGGCGGCGACGAGCCCGAGGAGAGGTCGGCCGCCGACCAGCCCAGTCAGTCATTGGATACGTCCCACAACGGCCAGGCCGAAAAGAAGGGGGACTTTGAGTGACGCTCCTGGGCCGCGCTGGGCTATGCGCTGGGGTGTGCGCTGGGCTATGCGTCAATTTCCCGCCGAGATCGCCCGAATCGAGCACGAATCGGCGCCCTGGCCGAGGGGAAGATCTTCTATGAACGCTGCCTTCCGCATGGTCGAGCCCGGCGGCGCTCTCGACATGGACCCTGACCTGCTTGCTATTCGCGACCGCGCCTGTCTTCGCCTCCTCCTCCGCTGCGGCGCCGCTACCTCACCGATCGCTGCACAGCTGGCGTACCCGGACCTACGCCGTGCTCAGGATCGACTGCTCCGCCTGTATCGCGCGGGCTTCCTTGAGCGGACCACACTGCCGCGGCGAACGCCAGGTCATGCCGATCTCGCGTATCGCCTCAGCCAACTCGGTCACCAGCGCCTCGGCACCAGACGCGCTCCATCCCCGGCGTCGTACCTCCGCCACACGATCGATACCGTCGCCGCGGTCTGTGCACTGAACCGAACGAGCGACCGCGAGCAGCCGCCCGTGCAGCTGTGGCTGACCGACTCTATGAGCTCGAACGTCCTCGGCCAGTTCGTCCGCCCGGACAGCATCACCGTCGTCACGACAGAGGCCGGGTCCGCTGTACTTGCCCTCGAGATCGACGAAGGCACTGAGCACAGGCGAACCATCCGCGCCAAGCTCGCGGCATATCGACGCCCGCTGGCGATCCGCCCGAACTGGCATCTGCTGGTCGTGGTTCCGGGGCCCATCCGCGCCGCCTGGATGGTGCGGGTGGCTAGGTCGCTTGATCTCGGCCCCCGGTCGTGGGTTGTGACCCTTGGCGATCTCACGCGCGACGGTCTGGATTGCGTGCTCCAGCCTCTCGGCCCAGGGCAGTCGCCTAGTTCGATACGGTTGCTGCTCCAGCCGCCTCGGCGGCTGCTGCCCGCTCCCGTCGGATCTCGCGCGTGGCTCGAACTCCTCGCGGCCGGCGGGGGCGAGGTGGAGGACGGTGCTTTGGCGCCGTAGCCGCAATCGGCCATCCACTCCCTGAGTAAGAGGGAGCATTGATGGTTAGGACGACCCGCTCCCGGACAGGCAGTAGTATTCGGCTGCGGAGTCCGGTTCGGGCTTTGGTTGGAGACACCAAGGGGGCCATCCGTGCGCAAGGCCGTTCAACTTGGCGCGTCATTTCGCTTGCACCGTATCGCCATTCTGGCGATCATCCTGGCCCTTAGCGGGTGTTCGCAGAGTGCGAGCCCGGCTCCAACCGTGGCTACTTCAGCGCAGCAGTCGATTCGGAGCTTGGCGCCAAGCGCGTCTCCTTCCCCGAAGCCGGAGCCTGGATTCAGCGCCACGGGCTCAATGACGACGCCGCGTTTCGGGCACACGGCGACGCTGCTCAACGACGGCCGTGTGCTCATCGTTGGAGGAGCGAGTGCCTACTCCACGAGCGCGGGCGCCAACGTCCTGGGCTCTGCTGAACTCTTCGACCCACTCACCGGCAAGTTCTCCGCGACAGGCCCTATGACGACGGCGCGTGGCATGCACACCGCAACGGCCCTCGTCAACGGACGGATCCTCATCGCTGGAGGAATGGGCGATGGAGGGCAATTGCTCGCTTCGGCGGAGACGTACGACCCTCAGACCGGCAAGTTCACTCCTACCGGCTCGATGACGACAGCGCGGTACGGGTCCACGGCTACGTTGTTGCCCGACGGACGGGTCCTCGTCGCTGGCGGGTTCGATGGCCCGTCCACTCCCTCGTCATCGGCCGAGCTATACGACCCTCAGACGGGCGAGTTCACTCCGACCGGCTCGATGACGACAGCGCGGGACTATCACACGGCAACCCTCCTTCCCAGTGGCCAAGTTCTGATCGCCGGTGGGTTTGGCACGGGACTACTCAAGTCGTCCGAGATCTACGATCCACGGACTGGCAAGTTCACAGCCAGCGGCACGATGGACTGGGCACGAGAGAGCCACACGGCAACGTTGTTGCCCAGTGGTCTGGTCCTGGTCACGGGCGGAGGCGGAGGCAGGTCGCTGACTCCCATGGCCATGTCAGAGCTCTACGATCCGTCCACAGGAAAGTTCTCGGATACCAGCCCCATGAGTTCCCAGCGCAGCGCTCACACCGCCACTCTGTTGGCCAACGGTCTCGTCCTTATCGCAGGAGGCTACGAAGAGTCCTCCGCTGAACTCTATGACCCGCAGAAAGCCAAGTTCGAAGTCACGAAGCCCATGACTCAAGCCAGCTTTGACCATACAGCAACCCTGCTCAATGACGGCCGAGTGCTCATCGCGGGAGGACGGTCCTACGCTTCCGATGGCAGTAGCTCAACGGGCTTGGCCTCCGCCGAGATCTACCAACCCTAGGCTGGACTTGGCTTCCTGCGTCGAGGCCGCCCGCTTCCGTGCGAATGATCTGACCTCCCAACTGGCATCCGCTGGTCCTGGTTCCGGGGCCGATCCGTTTGACAGCCGCCTGGACGGTGCGGGCGGCCGCGTCGCTTTGATCTCGGCCGCGGTCATGGGTCGTCACGCGCACCGATCTCTCGCGCGACTCCTTGGATGCCGTACTCCTGCCGCTGGACCCAGGAACTTCACAAGTTCGATCCGGTCGCTGCTCAAGCCACTGTCGGCGGCTGCTGCCCGCGCCCGTCGGGTCCCGTGCCTGGCTCGAGCTCCTCGCGGCCGGCGGCGGCGAGACGGAAGGACGGCGCCCTCGCGCCGTAGACGAGGGGCGTGGTGAGGTCCTGGCGTAAATGCGTGAGCCGATCCAGGCGGTGACATTACGGCGACACCAGCCGCCGAACTCCGTCTTGTCCGGGGCCCGCGGAAGTGGCGGCGTATCAGCCCGACTTCGCCGACGTTGGAATCGACTCGAAAAGAGCTACGGGTGAAGGAACGCGATGGTAAGCGCTACTTCCCCTTGGTTACCGCCGTACTGACCCTCGGTATCGACGGGCATGAGCACTAGATCGTGACCGCTCGAGAGGTGTATGTCGAAAGTTGATCCCTTACCCGCGTCTTCTGCCGAGGGCTTGTCGTCGGAGTCGGCGTCATGACCGACGAAGCCCAAACGCGTAATGGCGGACGGCGTCTTGCCATTGTCGGGAGGGCTGTACGGCCCCACCTCCCACGCCACTTGGTCAAGGTAGAGATCGATCAGCGTCCTCCACTGTCCTTGTTGAGCGTCAGTGGCCTTCCATGGCGAGTACGCGCCAGAGATGTACGCGACTCGATACCAGCCGGCACGTGACACTGTGTATCGAACTCCTGCGGAGGCTTGTCCCGGAACGGACAAGGACACCGGCGGACCCGATACCGACGCGCTATCCGCCGGCGGTTGATCACCAGGGCTGCTGACAAATGCGGGCGGTTGCATTTGGAGCGAGGTCTGACCGGGTTCTCGAGTGAAGTTGAAGACACCGAGCACGAGCAAACCGGCCGTCGCCACCGCCGTTATAGCAATCCAGAAAGTCTGATGGTTTGCCTTTCCGTCTCCCATTGCAGAACCCCCGACTATTGGCTGCTTGAGGTCTTCCTTCGGCAATGCGACCTACAGCGTCGTTCCCGAGACTCTGTAAACGCTCTTCCAGCTACAACACGGGTGGCGGCCTCCGTCGTGTCAGAACCCGTCTGATTATGCCGGCAGGCTCGCGCTTGACACTCATTTCTCAATGGGAGTGACGGAATCCGGTCCCGGATGCCTCACCCATGGCACAAAAGGTTTCTCGTAGGTAAACGTGAGTGTGTGGAAGCGTTCGGGCAATGGCGGAGGATCATTGTCCGCCACGATCATCTGAAACTGATCTCCCTGAGCCCCGTTCATTGCCGCGAGCCTGCGGTATATCTTCTCGCCCTTGGCTCTGTCGTCCGGATTCTCGGACCCGATGTTCTTGCGCGGACTATCGATGATCGAAAACAACGGCAAGAGGCTCGCCTGCTCCTGTAGCGCGTACCGGAGAGCAGCCAGGTGATAGGCAACGTTGATAAGGGTCTTCTGACCACCGGAAGCCTGCTCAAAGGTCTCGCCAGCGACCGAAGGCAGGTACGTTCGGGAGTCGATGAAGCTCGTCCCTGGCCCCTGGAGCCAGGGATAGTCGAAGGCCTTGATTAGCTCGTCGAATAGGCCGGACAACTCGACTATCTTCTGCCGAGCGGCGGCCACCTTGGCACCAGCTTGGGCAAGATCGACATCAACTTTACGTAGTCGCGCCTGCTTTGACTTCAACTCGGCAAGACCGGCCCGGAGCTGGACCCGATACGAGAGCATCTGGTCCAGCCACTGACGCCTCGCCTCCGACTCCGCTAGCTCGCGACTGGCGCGTTCAATCGCTTCGAAGTTCCTGCTTACGAACTGCGTACTCTGGTCATCGATGCGGCTTTGAAGGCCATCGATCAGTAGCTTCAAGCCAGCCAGGCCCGTGTCCAACTGATCGATACCCGCCCGGGAAGAGGCCTGAAGATCTTGAGTCTCCCTGAGCTGAGACTGGACTCTCTCGGTCTCGTCGTGGATATCCTCCAGCGAAGGCGCGGGCCGGTCCACCTGGAGACAGACGGGGCAATGTCCCGGTAGGTGCGACCTGTTCGCCAGTGGCTGAAGACACTGTGGGCACTGTCGGTATTCAATCGGGGCAAGGATCTGAGTAGCCACGGACGCGCGCTCCAGCCGGTCGACCTCAAGGTCCAACTGAGCCGCGACGGAGTCCAGTGACTCGAGGTCTCGAAGGGCCGCGCTCCGTCGCAGCTGCATGGCGGCGTATTCCTCTTGTCGACCCACGAGCTCCCGTCGGTCGTCGTCGGCAATCGGTGTCTCCTGACGGCCGCCCAACCTTAGCTGCTCAACGGCCTGCTTGGCTGCCAAGCAAGCCGCCACGACGCCCTCGATGTTGAGTCGTAGCTCGTTCTCGGCCGGGACATCGGAAGCCGTCAGGAACTCTGAAATTGAGTTTGTGCGTCTTGCCGCTAACCCGATTTCGACGCGAAGGGCCCCCTTTTCCACTTCCAGCTGTGCCAGTTCCTCATTCATCAGGCCGTACAGAAGTTCGAAGGTCGCTCGACGCCTGGCGTCGAGCACCCTGTCGTTGTGGTGGACGATCGAGTTGTCCATGTCGGTCTGACGCAGGTAGAGGTACTCGAAGACGTCCCAGAACGAGATCGTCGTGATCTCGTCGGTTGGTCTGCTCCGGGCACGGGGTAGCCGGATCTTGGCGATGCCTGCGGACTCCAGGTAGAGGTCAGATATCGGGACACCGCCGCGTCGCCCGGTGGTGGAGTACGCGGTCGTGTCTCCCGACGACTGCGTCACTTCGACCGACAGTTCGTCCAAGACTCTATGGACTCGCAGGCGTCGCTGGCCGATCTCGACATCGATTGAGGTCGCGACCACGACATCTTTGACCGCTCGCGACAGGATCGCCGAACCGCCGAGAGCGAACTTGATGACCTGCAGCAGCGAGGTCTTGCCCGTTCCCACGCCACCCAGGATCAGGTTGACGCCAGGCTGGAACGAGTAAGCAACCGAGTCGGTCGCGGCGTCGAGTCTAAGTTCTCGGATGAGAATCCTCGCCCCCATCAGATCAGTGACCTCCTAGGACGGTCCACAACATCAGGAAGGCCTGCGTAGATCATCTCCTTGAGCCTGTTCCCGGTGCTGTTGAAGTGGCGCTTTAGGAATCGGCTGCGCCCGGCCACGGTCCGCCACTCGTCAGTCTCAGCTAGTTCACGCGCGAGCTTGCGGCCCGTGTTTGTGAGGCGGATCTCCAGTCCGGTCCGATCTCCGCTAATGCTCACCAACTCGCGAGCCACGAGCGAGCCGAGCAGCGGGTAATACCGGTTGTCCCACGGACCGTACTTGTGACGAATCATGCGGCTCTCGACGGAGTGGCGCTCCGAAACCGTAGGCTCGAGCATGGGCGGCCAGGTCAGCTTGCGCCGCTCCAGGAGTCGTTCCAGCAGAACCGGATACCGCAGCAGAAAGTCGAGCTTTGCGAGCTTGGTCAGCCCGTCGAAACGCTCGTTTCCGTCGGTGAAGGCGTCAAACAGAATGAGGAGCCGAGCAGCATGGTAATCCGTAGTCTCCGACGCTCTCATGCGGCATCAATGTCGAACTTGGGCGACCACCAGATCTGGCACTTGTCCGTCAGGTCGTAGGCGCACGCTTCCATGAGGGCGAACTCGATCGGGATGGGGCACGAGTTCTTGAACCCATCGCTCGCTATCGCGGCAAGGAGTGCTCGATGCATTTCGAGTCCATAGCTGTCGCCGCTGGCACTGCCTCGCCTGGCCTCGGTCTCCGCATGCGCAGCTTCGGACAGCAGCCGGACTCTCAGGTCTTCAAGATCTGGGTCGATTCCCAGATCATCGCCGTGGCCGGCCTCAAAGGCGGTCCAGCTCGCACGAAGCTGTTGAGCCGCCTCTAAGAGCGTTGGTCCGAAGCCTCCAGCCTCGAGCTTTCGAGCCAAGACAGTCGAACGGCTCAGGCCGGACGGGGCGGGTAGTCGTTCCGGCCCCGACGGGCGTCCCACCGCGATGGCGTGAGCGAGGTCTCCATAGCGCAGTATTCGAGCCTCGAGCCGGCGTTCACGGATCGCGCCTGCGTCGAGCCGGGCAGGGTCAGAAATGATGTCGATGAAGTCATATGTGGCGGCTTGGCGGTCTTGACTGTGCGCCTCGACCATCTCAACGATGGCTTCGTAGACCTTCTCGTCGGAATAGCCGACATAGCGGCGGCGCAGGAGCGGCCGAACGTACGACCTTAGGTTGTTCGCCGATATGTGGTGACGTCCCGGCAGTTCGTCTTCGATGCGCAAGACCGACAGGAACGCGACGGCCTCGTCTTCGTCCTGGGCACCGAGGCGCTGCCAAATCGACTGGGCAGCGAGCCGGATCCCCTCCGAGTCCCCTTCGGCACAGCTCTGCCTTACCAGTCTGGCGTCAGGCTTCAATCCGGCGTTTGTGCAGATGGTGCATCGTGACCGTTTTCCGGACCCTTTCCACCGCTCAAAGAGGTGACGCAGGCCGCCGTCGGTAAGAAGCTCGGAAACCGAGAATGGCCCTTGGGACGCCTCTCGATGCTTGACCGACCCAAGGCAGGTCGACCTGTCGTGAAAGACGAGGATGAAGTCTTCCAGCCACTCGCAGATGACCGCCCGGATCTTCCCCTGTTTCGAAAGTGCCGTGACGGACCTGGCGATGACCTCGGCCTGATACGCGTAGCGCGACTGGGTTTCTGCGCCGGCGTCCTCTGGTGGAAGGAATCCGTCTAGCTCATCAAGACCGGTCTGCAATCCGCCCCCAACCTCTTCCACTCGACCACCTTCGTGCCTTTCCTGTATACCACTTGGTGGGTGGCGATTTCCGCGAAAGTCGCACGGCCGTGGACCTCCGGGCCACGGTCAAGTACAGGAACCCGGAACTGCGTACAAACCTGTGAGTGGCATACTCAACTCATGATGGGAGCCGCCATGGGACCGGTCGAACAGGCGATACGAGCGAAGTTCAAACCTCCCGTAACGCTTTGCACGCTGGCGCAACGAAAGCCGTTCCAGATCAGCGTCATCGACAGCCGCGGAATCGTGCTCCTGCTCGGTATCCAGGAGTCGCCTGTCCGTTTGTCTTGGGAATGCCTGGAGTCAATCCCGGCCTTCCTACAAAGCCAGCCAGACTGGGTGCCAGCCGGCGGCGCGCACAGCGTCGAAGGGGAGCCTGGAACCGTCGACGAATTCCTCAAGGGCTGGGTGAAGACCGACGTGGCTCGCTGGCTGGCTTGCGTTCTTCGAGATGCCGGCATCGTCGAGGTCATTGATGGCCCGCTCCGCCTTCGCCTTACGCAGGCCAGAGTTTGGTAGCCGGACGCCGTCAGCTGGGGATCTGAGGGGGAAACCGTTCGGATGGCTGGTGTCTGTGTCTTCTGTGGCGCCTCGGGTGTGCTCACAGGCGAGCATGTACTTGGAGATTGGCTAACCACGATCGGGCTCCCCATGGACGAGGTAGCGCACGGGGCGGGATGGCTCAACATGATGGATCGCCCAATGGGTGTGTCGCAGCCATTTCGTCGGACGGTCACCGATGTCTGTGGTCCTTGTAACAACGGCTGGATGAGCGCCCTCGAAGCTGTCGCGAAGCGCGTCCTGACGCCCTTCATCCTCGGAGGGCCTGGCGTCATCGAATCCACGGATCGCGGAGCCGTAGCGGCGTGGCTCCAGAAGACGACGCTCGTGGCGATGCTAGTGTCGCCAGAAGAAGACCGAGTGCGAGGGTACGGGCTCCCCTCGTCGGAGTACCACGAGCTTTACGAGCGGCGGGCGACCCAGGAACCGCTGCCTGCCACGCAAGTCTGGATTGGCCGCTACGAGGGACGGGGCCGAACCGGATCTACATGGGTGGTTCCGCAGGTCGTCGCGATCGACGGGCTGCCGGAGTTCAACACGCCGCAGGCATACGCCATGACTGTGGTGCTTGGCCGACTGATCCTCCATGGCGTTCGTTTCACTTCGACTGCGCTCCGTGTCGATCTCGCGACGGAGCGAGGCTTGCCATGTCTCTGGCCGGGCGACGGACCCGTAGCTTGGCCAGAGGGTCAGCCGGTGCTTGAGGAGGACTTTCTCCAGTTCAGCGCCGGAAAGGAACTTCGGTCGCTCGAGACCCACGTAGGGATAAGTCCCTGGAAGGCAGCAACTGATCTGATGAGCCGGAGCGTTGGCTCGATGGTCGAATTGCCAACGATCTGCGGGAAGCACGTCGCGTATTACCCCGAAACACTTGTAGATGAGGCCCGCTGCGGTCGGTTCTATGACTTCCCGACAGCGTGCGAATGCGGCATCGGATATCTCATCGAAACTCAGACCGACGGGGCGCACTGCAAGAAGGCTGGCCCGCCCGATGCAATCGAGGAGTTGTATGCCTCGCTGCCTGGCGAGGAGCATTTCTTCGAGGACGAGAACGGTCGTTTCGCCTACAAGGCCGTTTGAACTCCTGCCGAACACACCTTGGTCGGTGGCGGTCGCGACACCATTGACTGTCAAGGGCTTTCACCGCACTCGCGCTGACGAGTGGCCAACGCTTGCGGTCGAATTTGGTACGCAAGATGGTACGCATAATGCATTGACTCTGGTGGTCCGTCGACCTATCGTCATGTTCGGCGGCCGGTCCAGAACCCGGAATGCTTCCCCGGTAGAGACCGGTCGCCTCCACTTCTCGGAGCTTCCCGACGCGAGCTCCAGCGGCATCCGCCGCATCGAGCGCCGGCGCCGGTTCCCTTTCGGGTCCTCGGCGATCTCGCACCTTAA
>Ga0182027_10013472_pt1 | contig 11397 bp, 9 predicted proteins | sample 712E1DmetaG_FD_121300 | JGI IMG/M metagenome (GOLD analysis project Ga0182027, IMG submission 121300) | Permafrost microbial communities from Stordalen Mire, Sweden - 712E1D metaG (Illumina Assembly) | ecosystem: Environmental > Terrestrial > Soil > Wetlands > Permafrost | place: Sweden...
CGATCAGGGCCATCAGTGCCACGAAGCCTTCGAGCAACATCGCGCCGTAGCCGATGGGAAGGGCGTGGCCTTCGCGCGCGATCAGCTTGGGCGTGGTGCCCGAGGAGATGAGGGCGTGGAAGCCCGAGACGGCGCCGCAGGCGATGGTGATGAAGCAGAACGGGAAGATCCGCCCGGCGAAGATCGGGCCGGTGCCATCGACGAAACGCGTGAACGGCGCCATCTGCAATTGCGGGCGGACCGCGAGAATGCCGACGCCGAGCATCAGGATCACGCCGAGCTTGACGAACGTGCTGAGGTAACCGCGCGGCGCCAGCAGCAGCCAGACGGGCAGGGCGCTGGCGAGGAAACCATAAATCACGATGGCCGTGGCCAGCGTCATGGCGCCCCAGGTGAACCACGGCGCAACCAGCGGCGAGCGGCTCACCCACTGGCCGGCGAAGATGGCGGCCAGGACAAGCAGGAAGCCGCCGAGCGAGGCTTCGAGGACCTTGCCCGGACGCCAGTAGCGCAGCGTCAGTCCCATCAGCACCGCGATGGGCATGGTGGCGGCGATGGTGAACGTGCTCCAGGGGCTGAATTTCAGCGCGTTGACGACGACCAGCGCCATCACTGCGAGCATAACGACCATGATCAGCAAGGCGGCGGCCATGGCGCTGACGCCGCCGATGCGGCCGATCTCTTCGCGAGCCATCTCACCCAGCGAGCGCCCATCGCGCCGCATTGAGCAGAACAGCACGATGAAATCCTGCACGGCGCCGCCCAGCACTGCGCCGAGGATAATCCACAGCGTGCCGGGCAGGTAGCCGAACTGCGCGGCCAAAGTGGGACCGACGAGCGGGCCCGGTCCGGCGATGGCGGCGAAGTGCAGCCCGAAGACGATCCACTTGTTGGTCGGCTCGAAGTCGTGGCCGTCTCTCAGGCGCTCGGCGGGCGTGGCGCGGCTGTCGTCCAGGCACAGGACCTTGGCGGCGATGAACTTGCCATAGACGCGGTAGCCGGCGAGAAATGTGCAGACGGCGGCGACCACCAGCCACAGGCTGTTCACGGGTTCGCCGCGATGGATGGCGATGCCCGCGAGGCACAGCGCGCCCGCGGCCGCAACGGCGAGCCAGACCAAGCGCCCGAAGAGTTTTTTCACCATTGGTGAGATTCTACGTCCGCCCGCGCGTTCCGCGCCCACCAGCGAGCGGCCACGGTTCAGAGGCCGATGCCGAGAAGCAGCTCCGCCTGGTTGGCGTTGAGCTTCGGCAGCGTGCTGGCCGGGATATTGCCGTAGCGCGACCAGCGCAATTCGCCGGAGATCTTAATCATCAGCACCTTGAACTGCACGCCAGCGCCGACCGCGAGGCCCTCCTGCCAGCCGCTGGAGGGGGAGTAATTGCCACTGCCAGAGCCCGGCAGGCCCGTGGAATAGCGATTCGCCAGGCCCGCCTCGACGAACGGGCGGAAGATCAGCTCCTTGGCGAATGTCTTCTTCGCGAGGATCGGCACATCAAGGGAATCCATGTTGAACTGCTGGTACCACCACGCTAAGGGGCCGCCGCTCTTATAGCCCGCGGCGGACTTCTTGTAGAGCAGGTCGGCCTCGATGGAGAAACCGGCGGGCAGGCGCAGCTCGCCGTAACCGCCGATGGTGTAAACGTGGTCCTGCGTGGTGACGTTGCTGGCGCTCTCCGTGAAGTCCGTCAGACGAGCGCCGCCCTTCAACCCGAAGCCCAGCGGCAGTTGGGCCTGCAACGGGAGGGCGATGCAGGCAAGAACAATCACCGATGAAAATGTTCTCTGCATACTACCATCGTGCGGTGGATTGGAGCGGGCGTCAAGCCATCGCGCGGGGCGACGCGGGCGTCCGAAATAGCGCCAGGCGGAGTTTGCGGTTGTTAAGGCCGTCTGACGCGGTAGCGCGCTGCGACGAGGTTCATCTCAATGAACAACTAAGAGGCCGTCATCGTGACGGGATCCCAATGGCAGATGCGGCCCTCGAAATAGCTGGTGTTGCACAGCAGGGCCGGGCCGGTGGCGCGGAAGCCGAACTCGGCGTCCTCGAAGAACGGCTTGCGCGTGCGCACGGCGTCGAAGAAGTTGTGCACGTGGATCTGGTGCGCATCGCGAGGCGAAGTAAACTTCTGCTGCGACGGGCCACCCAGGCCGGCGGCGGTCACCGGCTGCTGTGGGTACTTCTCACGGTACGCGCGCATGTATTCTTCCTGGGTCTTTTTGGAAAATGTGTCGGCGGTCTGGCCCGGCTCCTTCTCGCGCGGCACGCGATTCAGGGTGACGCTGGTGACGTCGGTGCTGATCGTGCCCTCGCTGCCAATGAAGCGGTAGCCGAAATCCTCGTCGGCTTTCGAGCTCTTGAAGTTCACCCGCAGCATGAACTGGAACCGTGGATGCTGCTCGGACTTGTCGTAGTCGATGATGCCGATCTGCGTGTCGGGCACGTCGCGCCCGTCGTTCCAGTAGCGCAAGCCGCCGGTGGAAAAAATCTGCCGCGGCCCGAGCGCGCCGGTGGCCGTGTGCAGGCCGGTGAACAGATGTACGTACAGATCGCCCGCCACGGCCGTGCCGTAGTCGCGGTAGTTGCGCCAGCGGAACAGGCGGATCGGCTCGAAGGGCCGCTTGGGCGCGCTGCCGAGGAAAGTGTCCCAGTCGATGTTCTGCGGGCTGGCGTCGGGCGGGATCGAGTACTGCCACGCGCCCATGGCGGTGTTTCGGTCGAGCCACGCCTCGACGCTGTTCAGCTCGCCGATGGCGCCGGCGGCGAGCAACTGGCGGATCTTCTGGAAAGCGTGCGCGGAGGCGTACTGGCTGCCCATCTGGAAGATGCGGCCGCTCTTTTTCCAGGCCTCGATGACGCGCTGGCCGTCCTCGATCTTCTGCACCATCGGCTTCTCGCAGTAAACGTCCTTGCCCGCGGCCAGGGCGTCGATGGAGATGCGGGCGTGCCAGTGGTCGGGCGTGGCGATCATGACCGCGTCGATGTCGCGGCGTGCGATCAGCTCGCGGTAATCGCGCGTGGTGGCGATGCCCGGATAGAGTTCCTTCATCCGGTCGAGCCGGGAGTCGTAGATGTCGGCCGCGGCGACGATCTCGACGCCCGGCACAATCGAGGCGTCGTGCGCGTCGCCCTGGCCCATGCCGCCGGGTCCAATCATCGCGATTCGGATTTTGTCATTAGCAATCATGATGATTCTTCCTCCCGGTTACGCCTCGACGACCCGCATCTCGACGGGGTCCCAATGCTTGATGCGGCCCTCGTAGTAGCTCATGTTGGCCAGCAGCGCCGGGCCGGCGGCGCGTAAGCCGAACTCCGCGTCCTCGACCACCGGCTGGCGCGAGCGGACCGCGTTAAAGAAAGTCGTGTGGTGCGCGAAGTCGTCAGAATAACGGTGGGGCGGGACGAAACTCTCTTCCTCCACGGGCACCAGGGACTCGGCCGTGACCGGCTTTTCGGGATACTTGCGGCGGTATGCGGCGATGATCTTCTCCGCGGTGGCGTGGGAGAATGCTCCGGCCGTCATGCCAGGCTCCTCTTCCTTCGGCGGACGGCTCAACGTAACGCCGTCGTCAATGGTCATGACGCCTTCGCTGCCGGTGAATTTGAAAGCGCCGGTCTCGCCGCCGCCGCAGACGAAGTTCACTCTCAGGGCCAGGTTGAAGGCCGGATGCTGGTCCGTGCGCGGGTAGTCGTAGAGCCCGAGCATGATGTCGGGCGCGTCGCGGTCGCCCTTCCAGAAATACGTGCCGCCGGAGGCGAAGGCGCGCACTGGGCCCAGTGAACTGGTGACGAAATGGATGCCGGTGAACAGGTGCACGAACAAGTCGCCGGCGACACCGGTGCCGTAATCGCTCCAATTTCTCCACTGGAACAGGCGCTGCGCGTCGAATGGCCGCTTGGGCGCACTGCCGAGAAAGCGGTCCCAGTCGATGGTCTGCGGACTCGCGTCGGGCGGGATCGAGTAGCGCCACGCGCCGAGGGCGGAGTTGCGGTCGATCCACGCCTCCACCATGTTGAGAGTGCCGAGCGCGCCGGAGCGGTACAACTCCTGCGCCTTCTGGTAGACCACGGAGCTGACTCTCTGGCTGCCGACCTGGAGAATGCGGCCGTATTTTTTCGAGGCCTCGATCAAGCGGTGGCCGTCCTGCCACTGCTTCACCATGGGCTTTTGAACGTAAACGTCTTTGCCGGCCTCCATCGCTTCGGCGGCGATCTGCGCGTGCCAGTGGTCCGGCGTGGCGATGATCACGGCGTCAATGTCCTTGCGCCCGAGGACCTCGCGATGGTCCCGCGTCGTGAAAATTTCCTGGCCCCAGTGCTCTTTGGCGCGGGTCAGGCGCCCCTCGTAGACGTCGCAGACGGCCACCAGTTTGGTGCCCGGCACGCTGATCGCGGTCCCGGTGTCGCCCTGGCCCATGATGCCGCAACCGATGGTGGCGAATTGAATGCGGTCGTTGGGGCTGGAGACGGACTGTTGCGCGAGTGCGGCCGGGAGCGCGAGGCCGGCCGCGCCGCTGGCTTGCAGAAAGTGTCGGCGGGTGGATGCCATGGCCATTATTCTATTGCGTATCGGCGCTGCCATTGCGAGGTCGGGCCGGACGTGGCCGCGGTAGGGAGCCGGAGGGCTGTTTTATTTCGCGGGCGCGGAAGTGAGAAAATTCGAGCGTCCGGCCGTGCGTAGGCACGCCCCGGACGAAGACTGCAAGGTTGCCAGATGCGATTTCGACGCTCCGAACTCCTGCTCGACTTCTTCTTCCTCTACATGGCCGTGGCCGCGTTCGCGATCCCCGTGCCGCTGGCGACGCGATTGCTGATCGTGACGCTGAACGTGGCCCTGGCCGGCTGGTCGTGTCTGTTTGCCTGGGCGCACCGCGGGCGGGGCTTCCGCCTGCTCGACCGCGTGCGCGACTGGTGGCCGCTGGCGGCGCTGCTGGTGGCGCTGCGGGAAACAACCTGGCTGAGCCTGGTGCGGACGCCCGGCGAAGTGGAGACGACACTCCTTCAGTGGGACCGCCTGACGTTGATCGACAGCGGACTCAAACGGCTGCTGGACACCGGCGCGCCCGTCGTTCCGGGCGCTCTCGAACTCGCGTATCTGCTGGCGGCGGTGTTGCCGGTGGCGATGGTGGCGTTGTTTTACGCCGCTGGCGAGCGCCGCCGGCTGGATGACGCCTGGAGCATCGTGCTTCTGGCCGCGTTGAGCGCGTTCGCCATCTGGCCGTGGATGCCGCTGCAGCCGCCGCGCCTCGTATTCCCGGGGCAACTGCTCCCGCCGGAGACGTTGCTGCGGCGCCTCACGCTGGCGTTCGTGAATTACACCGACGGCCGCGCCGGCGCGTTCCCCAGCGCGCGCGTCACCATGGCCTTTGCGGTGCCATTCGCGCTGTTGCGGCTGTTGAGAGGAAAGCTGGCGGTAGGGCTCGTCGGGCTGGCGCTGGCCTTCGTCGTCGCACTCGCGGCCGTCTATTGCCGCTACGACTACACCGCCGATGTCGTGGCTGGATTCGCGCTTGCCGCCGTGGCCGGCATTGCCGGCATTGTGCTGACGCGAACCAGGACCGTGAAAACCCGCGTGCTGGAACGGGAGGAGATGCGCTGAGCCCTCCCCGAAGCGCGCCTCCGCCGCTGGAAAACGCTCGCTAGGACTTATCGGAAGACGCAGCAGGCGCGCTGGTGCTGCCGGTGGATGCGTGGGAGGGCGACTCCTTCGCTTTGGAAGACGTTTCCTGCGCCGTCTCTTTGTCTCCGCCGGTCTGCGCCGGGCCCTTCGAATCGTCCTTGCCGGCGTTGGACCCGCCGTTAGATCGGCCCTTCTTGGCGTAGTCGGTCGCGTACCAGCCGCTGCCCTTGAATTGGAATGTCGGCGCCGTCATCTGGCGGTCCACTGCGCCACCACAGCCGGCGTGCACCTTCAGCGAAGCGTCGGAGAACTTCTGCAGAACTTCAAAGATTGCGTCGCACTTCCGGCACTTGTATTCATAAAGAGGCATTTCGATCGTTCCCGGCTTCGCCGTTCAATTCCATTATGAGCCCTGGCGGCGGACGGCGTGTGCTGGCCAGAGGCAACCCCAGCGCGTACGCCTCATGCCGCGGCCGCGACCGGCGCGCGCCTCTCGACCGAAGGGAATGGACCGCGCTCTAAGGAAGTTTCTTCTTCCCCGGGTCGGCCTGCTCCTTCACCAAATCGGGCGAAGGGGCGGCGGGCACCGGCGCGACCACCGCTTGCCCCGCGCTCCTGGCCGCAGTCACCGGCGCGGCGACGTTCAGCACATCGAGCGCCTTCTTCAACACCGGGTCCTCGCCCGGCTTCCTGGCCGGCGTCGTCTGCTCTTCCGTCTCGAGGTCTTCCTCTTCCAACGGCTGGCCTTCGATGTCGTTCACCAGGAACTCCGGCACCACCGGATTATCCTGGATCGCCTTGCCCAGCGGCGAGTAATACTTCGCGACGGCCAGCAGCACGGCTCCGCCGTCTTCGGTGCGGATGATCTTGCGTACGGCCGCGTCCCCGAAGGTGCGCTCGCCTACCACCTGCGCGCGCTTGTTATCCACCAGCGCGGCGGCGGCGATCTCCGCCGCGCCCAGCGTGCCGCGGTTGGTCAGGACCACCATCGGGCCGCTGAAAATCACCTTCGCCGGATCGGCCTCAAAGCTCTGCTTGGGCATCGTCTGGCCCTGCAGCGTGGCGATCGTCCCTGTGCCGAGGAACAGGTTCGCCAGCGCGATCCCTTCCCGGTCCGCGCTCACCCCGTCGCGACGCAGGTCGAGCACCAGGCGCTTAGCCCCGCGTTTTTCGATTTCCTTGACGGCCGCCGCCACCTGCGCCGTCGTGCCTGCGCTCAGGTCGTACACCTGCACCAGTCCGGTCTGGTTGTCGGCCATGCGCACCACAATCGGCGGTGACTTGATCTCGGCGCGCGTCAACTTGATCGTCACCGGGTCGGGCTTGCGCAGGCGCAGAACGGTCAGATCGATCGTCGTTCCGGGGTCGCCCTCGAGCAGCAGGTCGGCAAACGCCAGCGGCATGTCGCGCGTCTGAATCCCGTTGATCGATTCGACGATGTCGCCGGTCGAGATGCCGGCCTTGTCGGCGGGCGAGCCCAGGATCGCGTCCACGACATTGATTTCGTAGCCATACTTGCGGCTCAACACCAGTCCGACAGCCGCTCTTTTCAGCTCCTTCGCCTTGGTGTATTGTTTGTACTGGTCGGAGTTCAGATAGCTGGCGAACGGATCGATGGAGATCAGCAGCCCGTTGATTGCGCCCAGAGTGACGTTCTTCATGTCGGGCTCTTCCACATAGTCCGACTTGATTTTGGCAAAGACCTCGGCGTAGACGCTAAGGTGCCGGTACGGCGCCGCCGGATCCTCGCTCACCGGCTGGCTTTGGCCCACCAGCGATCCGGCCAGAATCAGCGCCACCAGGATGCTGGAAACGCCCACAACAACGTATTTGAATGCTCGGTTCATAAGTTTACGACTGTGCCCAAGTTCTCCCAGTTTTCCCAGTGGAGCCGGGACCGCTCCTAACCTATTACTATATCAGGCACCGGCCACGATGCCCCCGGCCTGCTTGCTAGTGTCCTATATGGTGCGTTCAACCGCTGCCGGCCTCAAAAGATGTCGATTCGGGTCGAACAGCGCATGGCCCTCCCTGAATGGCACTCCACGCCCAGATCTGAACACACGCGAGTCCCCAAATGGGACCAGCGATCAAATTGACGCGCAGAAGCTTCATCCGGCTGTCATCACTGCAAATCGAAGGCCAAACCGGCGCAGCGGTCAGCGAATAGCCCGTGACTGGCCTCCGCCCCGGATTTCCCCGCATCGCATCATTCAGAAAACTATCCCCGGCCTGCCCGCAGGCACCCCCGCGGGTTGCCTCCAGGCAGCTTCGTGAAGCGCTCCGTTCCCGATGCAAGTTAATGATTCCGATAGACTGCTCTACCCGGAAATGCACCCCAATCGGAGCCGCCTCCCGCGTTCAGTTACAAACCGTTAGACGCGCCAGGGCGAAACACGGTTCTGAAAACCTGCGCCAACCCAGCGCTGCTTCGCGCGGGCCGGCTCCCCCCTGACCACGCCAACCGGCGCCACGCTCCAGCGTGCCGCGCAGACGGATGGACGGCCGGTCGGCAGCGAACATAGTCCACGCGCTCCGGCGAGAGAATGAAAGCACCTCAATTCTTCGAATATCTCAAACTGCCAAATGGTGTAGTACCAGCCTGTATTGGAACTACTAGTACTTAAGTTCACCATACTTTCCATAGCAGGCAGAAAGAAGTTTCTTCCGCTCCCAACTGTCTTGGTGTATACTTGTATCGCCTGGGACTCCAGCATGAGGAGAGCGGGTTTGGTATCTCTTGGAGCTGGTGGTTTCATTGCGGCGACGATCCGTACTCGCGATTTTAGCCGCCCCGGACACGTCGAAGGCAATCGCACGGAGCGATAGGGTTTCTTGATGGGACGGATGGAAGGAGGCAGGCGGTGATTTACCTGAAGAGCTTCCTGCAGGATGAAAAGGCGCAGGACATGATTGAGTACACGCTCCTGCTGGCCTTCGTTGCACTGGCTGCCGGGGCCGCCTGGGTAGGCATAGGTCCGGCCGCCTCGACCATCGTCTCCATCCGCAACAACGACCTGATAAACGCCAACGCCACCGCGCATTAGTTATCGAGAGCGACCCACGCCCTGGCCGCCTCTTCCGGAATCCTGTACGCCCGCGCCGCACGCCGCTCCCTCCCCATTCTTTCGCAACGCGTTGTTCGCGCCCGCACACTTTCAATCCCGTCGCTCGTCTGCGCGCCACGCAATCGCGGCGGGGTTTGGATATGCTTGTTGAGCGCCCGCGCTCGCCCGCGTTGCCGGCGCAAGCCAACCTCAACCAACCGGATGGATGAACCACGATGCAACCCCGCAAGACCAGCGCTTTTCCCATTTTCCTCGCCTTCCTGGCCATGGGCTTCGCCGACGCGGCCGGGCCCCTCGTCAGCCAGGCCAAGGAGTACTTTCATGTTTCCAACTTCGCCGCGCAATTCGTGACCTTCTCGGGTTTGTTGATGTTCGGTATTCTGTCCGTGCCGGCGAGTGTGTTCCAGGACCGGCGAGGCAAGAAGACTGCCCTCCTGCTGGGCCTCGCGGTTATGTTTGCCGGAATTGCGAGCCCGGCCATCCGCTTTCTGCCGGCGCTGAACTATACCTTTCCGCTCTTTCTTCTCACCATGCTCCTGCTGGGCGCGGGCGCAACCATCCTGCAAGTGGCCGGCAACCCGATTATGCGCGACGTCTCCGCCGCCGGGAAGTACTCGCGCAATCTTTCGCTCGGCCAATTCGTGAAAGCCATCGGATCGCTCTCGGGCACGTTGATTCCCGTCGTGGCCGTGCGCTACTTCGGCGCCGATCGCGAAGCGATCTTCGCCATTTTCCCGATTTACAGCCTGGTCCTGCTGCTGGCTCTCGTCGCCTGCCTGTCGCTGCGCGTGGATGACCGGCGGGCGCCGGACCATGCCTCGGCCACGTTCGGCTCCTCGCTCGCCATGCTCGGCAGCGGTTACGTCGCCATGATGACCCTGGCGCTGTTCCTGGCTGTCGGCGCGGAGGTGTCGGTCAGTTCGGGCATTCCGCTCTACTTGAAGGAACGCTTTCAGGTGGACCTGACCAGCCTGGGGCTCCTGGGCACGATGTTCTTCTTTCTATGGCTGACCATTGGCCGCTTTCTGGGCGGCGTGATCCTGACCTGGATGAAACCGCGCACCTTCTTCGTCATCACCTGCCTGCTCTCTCTCGTTGGACTGCTCGCCATCTTCCTGCCCAGCCGCGCGGCTGCCTGGACCGGCTTCTGCCTCATCGGACTCGGTTTCGCCAATATCTTCCCGCTGATCTTCTCCATCGTGATCGACAAAATGCCCGAACACTCCAATGCGCTCTCCGGTCTGATGGTGATGGCGATTGTGGGCGGTGCCGTCGTTCCGCTGGCGCGCGGGCTGGCGGCCGATTCGTTTTCCCAGCAAATCTCGTTCATCGTGCCGCTGCTGTGCCTGGTCTACATCGCCTGGACTGCCCTCATGAACCTGCGCGCGGCGCACGCCTGAGCGGCCGGAGGAGTTCATTTCATGCCTATCCGTTTCGATACCGACCCGCGCATCGTGATGACGCTCGATGCCGGCGGCACCAACCTCAAGTTCTCCGCCATCCGCGGCAACCAGTTGCTCGCCGGCCCCTTCAGCCGTCCCACCGAAGCGCACGATCTCGAGCGCTGTCTGGCCAATATCGTCGCCGGCTTCGAGCACATCCGCGCCTCGCTCCCCGCTCCGCCCGCCGCCATCAGCTTCGCCTTTCCCGGCCCGGCCGATTATCCCCACGGCATCGTCACCAACGAGAACAACCTGCCCGCTTTCCGCCATGGCGTCGCACTGGGGCCCATGCTCGCCGACCGGTTCGGCATTCCCACGTTTCTCAACAACGACGGCGATCTGTTCGTCTACGGCGAGGCCATCGCCGGCTTCCTGCCTTTCGTCAACACCCTGCTCGAACAGGCCGGCAGCCCCAAGCGTTACCGCAATCTGTTCGGCATCACGCTGGGCACCGGACTCGGCGGCGGCATCGTCGTCGACGGCGAACTGCTGATCGGCGACAACTCCGCCGCGGGTGAAGTTTGGCTGCTGCGCGATAAGCTCGATCCGCGCATGAACGCCGAGGAAGGCGCATCCATTCGCGCCGTGCGTCGCGTCTACGCGCGCGCCGCCGGCATGGCCTTCGAACAGGCGCCCGAGCCCAAGGACATTTTCGAAATCGGTCTCGGCCGCGCTCCCGGCAACGCGGCGGCGGCCTGCGAGGCGTTCCGCCAGATGGGCGAGGTGGCCGGCGATGCCGTGGCCCAGGCGCTCACGCTCGTCGACGGCCTCGTCGTCGTCGGCGGAGGCATCTCCGCCGCGCATCCGCTGTTCCTGCCCGCTCTCGTCGATGCCATGAACGGCGTCTTCGAGCGCGAGGGTCAGCCCATGCCGCGGCTCATCCCGCGCGTCTTCAATATTGAAGATGCCGAACAGCGCGAGACGTTCCTGCGCGGCCTGGCACGGGAAATCGCCGTCCCCGGTTCGTCGCGCAAAGTAGTCTATGACCCGCTGCAACGCACCGCCGTCGGCATTTCACGCCTCGGCACCAGCGAAGCCGTCTCGATCGGCGCCTACGCCTACGCGCTCCACCGGCTGGGCTGATCCGCCGCGCCTGTTACCGAGCCGCGCCTGTTAAGGAGCGATCGCCGCCCGCGCCCTCTCTATGAGAAACGCCAGTTACCGCGCGACCTCGCGCAGGACTTCTCCGAACGCCCCGCTCGGCGTCTCCACATCGAACAGCGACGAGAGCGTCGGCGCGATGTCGTTCGGCGCGATGCGGCGCCG
>Ga0182027_10013474_pt1 | contig 11395 bp, 10 predicted proteins | sample 712E1DmetaG_FD_121300 | JGI IMG/M metagenome (GOLD analysis project Ga0182027, IMG submission 121300) | Permafrost microbial communities from Stordalen Mire, Sweden - 712E1D metaG (Illumina Assembly) | ecosystem: Environmental > Terrestrial > Soil > Wetlands > Permafrost | place: Sweden...
ACCGGCACTTCCCCGAGCGGCGTCTGCCACGGCCCGCCGGTCCAGACCCCGACGCCGGCGGCCGAGGCCTGATGATCCGTGCCGGCGAGCACGACCGTGGTGGGGGCGATCTCGCCGGCGAGCGTCCACGTCAGGGCCGCGATGGCGCCGGAGTAAACCAGCCCCGCGTGCGGAACCAGCCCACCCACGATGGACTCCATGCCCATGCCTGCTGGCTGCGCGGCGGCCGCGGCACCGGCGAGAAGCGTGTCGACAAGCTGGCCCAGGCGCCCCGGCTCGGCGGGGTAGAAGGTGCCCGCGACCGCCGTGGGGCGCGGCGCGTCGCTCACTGTCGCGCCTCCGGCTTGCCCCACTCGGCCAGCCCGACGCCCGCCAGAGAGTGGCCGCAGCGCGCGCACCGGCCATCGACCAGCGCTGCTCGCACTGCCACGAACCCGTGCCGCCGAATCAGCGTTTCGCCGCACTCGGCGCAGCAGGTGTCCTCGTCACCGTCCGCGAGGTTGCCCGAGTAGACGTGGCGCAGCCCCGCCGCCCGTCCAGCCTCGACCGCCCGCCGGATAGTGGCAGCCGGGGTCGGATCGAGGTCGGCCAGCCGATACGTGGGGAAGAAACGGCTCACGTGCCAGGGCGTTTCGGGCCCCAGCTCGGCGGCGATCCAGCCGGCCAGCGAGGCCAGCTCGTCGGCGTCGTCGTTGAGCCCCGGGATCAGAAGGGTCGTCACCTCGACCCAGATGCCGCGCCGCCGCAACCCGACGAGTGTGTCCAGGACGGGAGCCAGGCGCGCGCCGACGATGCGCCGATAGAAGCGATCGTCGAACGACTTGAGATCGACGTTGGCGGCCTGGACCAGCGGCGCAAGCAGGTCCAGGGCCTCCGGGGTTTGATAGCCGTTCGTGACCAGGACGTTGACGAGGCCTGCCGCCATGGCCAGTCGCGCAGTCTCGACGACGTACTCGATGAAGACAGTCGGCTCTGTGTAGGTATAGGCGACGCTGCGCGAATCGGCGGCCAGGGCGGCGGCCACGACCGCGTCTGGAGGCAGGTCGAACGCGCCGACGTTCCGGCCATCTCGCTCGGCCTGGGAGATCGTCCAGTTCTGGCAATGCAGGCAGTGGAAGTTGCAGCCTCGCGTGGCGATCGAGAAGGCGATGCTGCCCGGGTACACGTGGAAGAGCGGCTTCTTCTCGATCGGGTCGGCGTTGGCGGCCACGGCCTGCCCGAAGACCGTCGTCACGAGGCGGCCGTCGCGGTTCTCCCGGACGCGGCAGATCCCGGCTCGGCCGGGCCGGACCAAACAGCGGTGGGCGCAGGCCACGCAGCGGACCGCGCCGTCGGCCTCGGCGAGGCCGAGGAGGGCGGGGCTGGCGGCGGTCATCCCTCGAGCGGACGAGGGTCCGGAGGCTCCTGGCCGGGAGCGTACCGGTTGGGAGATGGTCGATCGCACGGCGACTCCTCGACGCCATGCTGGATTCGGCGCGGACCCGGCGAAAGGGCCGAACGGCTCAGCTTCTGGATTCGAACCGGCGGACCGGCTGGACGCTGGGCAGGACCGCCCATGAGCAGCTCGCCGCCGCCGTCAGCTTCTCCCCGGCCTGGAGCGTGACAAGGCCGGTGCGGTCGTGGCCGGCGGCCGCGAGTCGAATCGAGTCCGGCCAGGCGGTCGCCAACCCGACGGAGACGGCCTGCGGGTGCGTGCGCACGACCGCGACGCCGACCGGCCTCGCGAAGGACATGGTGAGCACGATATCCGGCCAGGTGACCACGACCGGCGATCGAACCCCGGCGTAGACGTCGTCGATGTGATGCCCGGCCAGGTTTGGCCCGGCCCGAAGGTCGGTGCGACGGTTTACCGGAACCAGCTCACCGGTGGGAATGAGATCGGGCGTGAGCGCCAGCACCGTGTCGCTCCGGACCCCGACGCAGAGGTGGCCGCCCGGGTTGCGGAACCAGGGGTGCCACCCGAGCGCGGCAGGCATCGGTTCGTCCGCCACGATCTCGGCCTCGAGACGCATCATGCCCCGGGCGATCGCGATGCGCTGGGTCACGGTGCCGCGAAACGGCCACTTGTTGGTGTCCAGCGGGCAGGAGAGTGTCGCCGACGCGGCGGTCCGCGAAACGACAGTCCACTCGGAATCGAAGACGGCACCCTGGATCGAATGGCGGCCGCCGTTCAGGCGCAAGCGAACCTTGCGGCCGGCCCAGTCGACCCAGCCTCGACGCACGCGGCCCACGAAGGGCGCCATAAGGTAGCAGCCCCATCCGAGCGAGGGCTCCATCCCCTCTGCCGGCTCCACTAGGAGCCGTTCTCGACCCGCCATCACCCACGAGGCGAGCCGGCCCCCTGCCGAGGTGTCGATCGTCACCCCATCGATCTCGTCCCCGATCTTGACGATCATCGCCTGTCCTCTGGCCCCTTGTCCTGCGAGCACCGGCGGCGAAAGCGCTCGGCCTGCCCTCATGGTAGCGAGTGCGCGCGGATTTCTCGCCCGGCCGCGATCGTGCCGGAAGATCGCGCCATTCGACTCTGGCGCGATCGGCCCGGAGGCCTAGCCTCGTCGCTGGAGGCGGTGCCCTCGATGCAACAACTCATGCAGTCGGACCGTAGGAAGTTGCTCGAACTGGCGCGAGCGACGGTGGAGGCGACCGCCAGGCGTGATCCGAAGCCCGCGCTCGATCCGGCGGCCCTCGCGCCCGAGCTCCTGGCGCCCGCCGCGGCATTCGTGACCCTTCACGAGGGCGGTCAGCTGCGTGGCTGCATCGGGATGATGCGATACGACGTGCCGCTCTGGATCAACGTGCGCGACTCGGCCATCGCCGCCGCACGGGACGATCCGCGCTTCATGCCCGTCGCGCCGTCCGAGCTGACCGGCATTGAGATCGAGATCTCCGTGCTGGAACCGCCGGTTCCGCTGCCCGATCCGGCCCTGTTCGAGGCCGGCCGCCACGGCATAGTCGTCGAACGGGGCGACTGTCGCGCCCTGCTGCTGCCGCAGGTCGCGCCGGAGATGGGCTGGGGGGGACCCGAGATGCTCGAGGCCGTCTGCCGCAAGGCCGGCCTGCGGCCCGACGCGTGGCGCGATCATGGCACGCGACTCTCCGTCTTCGAGTCCGTCTGCTTCAGCGCCGAAGGGAACTGAAGGAGCCATTCCGCGTAGCGCGGTCTTCAGGGGCTCTTCAGGGCGGGAACGAAATATGACAGCAGTGCGAGATGCCCGGGATGCGCGGCATCCACTGGAGGTCGAAACCGTGTTCGCTCATGATCATCGCTCCACGCGTGGCGTGGGCGCTCTGTCAGCTCTTCTGATGGCACTGATCCTGGTTGTCGCTGCGTGCGGGTCGTCGACGACGGCCACATCCGGCACGCTCGTGGGCAGCGCCATCGGCGCCAATCCCACCACCCTTCCGGTTGCCCTGGCCGCCCCCACGGCGACACCCGTGGCGACCCCCACGACCGGATCTGCGGCCTCGTCCAACGACACCGCCGTGGATGCCGGGTCTCTCCAGGCCGCCATGGTGTCGGTCATCAAGCAGGTCACGCCGTCCGTGGTCGTCATCGAAACCGACTCCGGACTCGGCTCCGGCGTCATCTACAACACGGCCGGGGACATCGTCACCAACTACCACGTGGTCGGGACATCGACGACGTTCAAGGTCACTCTCTCGAACGGCGAGTCCTACAACGGCATTCTGGTCGGAAGCTACCCCCCGGATGACCTAGCCGTGGTCAAGATCACCGCCCCGGGTCTGACGCCGGCAGTCTTCGGCGACTCCAGCCAGCTATCGGTGGGCGACGTCGTACTGGCCATGGGCAACCCGCTCGGGCTTCAGTCGAGCGTCACCGAAGGGATCGTCAGCGCTCTCGGCCGGCAGGTGTCGGAGCCCAACGGCTACACCCTGCCCGACGTCATCCAGACCAGCGCCGCGATCAACCCCGGCAACAGCGGCGGCGCGCTCGTCGACCTCGAAGGTCAGGTCATCGGCATTCCGACACTGGCCGCGACGGATCCGCAGATCGGTGGCAGCGCTCCCGGCATCGGCTTCGCGATCTCCAGCAACCGCGCCCGGACCATTGCCGATCAGCTGATCGCAACTGGGGCCGTCACCAACTCCGGACGCGCCTACCTGGGCGTCGAGATCATGGATACCACCAACGGCGTCGGCGTCTACTCGGTCACCTCTGGCGGACCGGCCGCCACGGCCGGGATCAAGGCCGGCGACCTGATCCTCTCGATCAACGGGCAGGCCACACCGGATTCGGCCACACTCTCCGGGATCCTGGCCACCCTCAAGCCGGGCACCGTGGCCAAGATTGAAGTCCAGCACTCCGACGGGACCAAGGCGACGCTGACCGTGACCCTCGGTCAGCTGCCTGGCTGAACCGGGTCGCAGACTTAGCTTCGGTGAGCGCGCCCTCGGGCGCGCTCACTGGTTTTCGGAGCCGGCGGCCCGGCCCGGCCCGCAGGCTCGCCGTCAGCCGGCCGAGTGGATCGGCAGATCGAAGCGGATGGCCGTGCCGCCCTCGGCCGGACCCTCGGCGCGGATCGTGCCGCCGTGGGCCTCGACTAGGCGACGGGCGATCGCCAGCCCCAGCCCGGAGCCGCGCGACTCGGCCGATCTGGCGAAGCGGTCGAACAGGTGAGGCAGCACCTCGGGCGCGATGCCGGGCCCGTGGTCGACGACGGAGAGTGTGACCCTGTCGGACTCTCGCTCGCCGGCGATGAGGACGTCGCTGCTGGCAGGGGCATATCGCAGCGCGTTGGCGACGAGGTTGCCGAGCACCTGGCGGACGCGCAGCGGGTCCAGCTCCACGAGCGGCAGATCGTCGGGCATCTGCACGCGCAGATTCACTCCGGCCCCGGCCGCCAGCGATTCGAACGAGGCGGCAACCTCCTGCGCAAGAACCGGCAGATCGGTCGTCTCGCGATGGAGGGCGAGAGTGCCGGCCTCCGCGAGGGCCAGTGTCCGGAGATCCTCGACGAGCCCGGTCAGCATCCGGATCTCCTCGACCGCAGCCGCCAGATGCGCTTCGTCGGTCGGGTGGACGCCGTCGATCATCGCCTCGAGCTCGCCCTGCAGGACCGCCAGGGGCGTGCGCAGCTCGTGGCTCACGTCGGCGAGCAGAGTGCGGCGCTGCCGCTCATCCTCTTCGAGTCGGGCGGCCATGGCGTTGAAGGCCTGAACCAGCGCCCTAAGTTCACGCGGACCGTGTCCGTAGCTGGCCACCCGAGCCGTGTAGTCGCCGGCTTCGAGGCGGCCGGCCGCCTCGATCAGATCGCCGAAGGGCAGCGCGAAACGGCGCGCGCCGCCAGCGAACCCGGCGACGGCGAGTACCAAGACTAGCATGACGGCGGCGGCGAGGAGCCCGGTGCTCGGAGCGGGCAGGCCCAGCGCGGCCAGAACCTGGGCGATGAGGATCAGCGGCCCAACGATGAGAAGGCCCAGGACGAGAATGATGCCGATGGCGAAGCGGATGAAGAACATCCGCCGCACGCGCCGCCACGGGAACTCGCCCTGCGGCGGCCACGGTTCCTCGGCCGGCCACCAGCCGGGCCGATCGCGGTGCCGAGCCCGCCACGGTCGGTGCCGCTCGTGGCGGCGACCCACGTGGCCCGGGTCTCTGCGTCGAGCGCCGGGCTGCGGCCACGATCGCCCCGGATCCCCGCCGCTCACTCCTGCTCCTCCGCGAAGCGGTAGCCGACGCCGTAGACCGTCTGGACGTAGCGGGGCCGGCTCGGGTCCCGCTCGAGCTTGCGGCGCAGGTTCTTGACGTGGGCGTCGATGGCCCGCTCGTATGACTCGAAGGCGAGCCCGTGGATGGCGTCGAGCAGCTGCGACCGGGTGAAGATCCGACCGGGCTGACGCGCCAGGGCGACCAGGAGCTGAAATTCGGTCGGAGTCAGCTCGACCGTCCGTCCTTCGGCCTCGACGCGCATTCGGGCAATGTCGATCGAGACGCCCGAGACCTCGATTCGGTCACTCGGCTCTGTCTCGCGGTCGACACGGCGCAGGATCGCCCGAATCCTCGCCACCAGCTCGCGCGGGCTGAACGGCTTGGTGACGTAGTCGTCCGCGCCGATCTCCAGGCCGAGGACGCGATCCAATTCGTCGTCGCGGGCGGTAAGCATCACGATCGGCACCGAAGATTCGCGGCGCAAGGTGCGGGCGACGTCCAGGCCGTCCATTCCGGGCAGGCCCAGGTCCAGGACGAGGATGTCGGGCTTGCGTGTGCGTGCGACCTTGAGCGCCGACGGTCCGTCGACCGCGGTCAGGACAGCGAATCCGGCGTGCTCGAGGTAGTCGCGAGCAAGCGCCACGATGCGAGGTTCGTCGTCGACGACCAGTACGGTTTTCACGACCATCCCATGCTACGGCGAGGGCCGGCCGCGCGAACGCCAGCGATGCGGGAAGGGCGAAGGCACGCCGCCCCCGCCCTCCCTTCGCCGTTGTCGGCCATCAACTCGCGGTCGGACCGGTGGGGGAGCCGCCCGGCGTCTGGCCCGACTGCTCTTCATGCGCGCGGCGATGCCACTCGTCGAACGCGGCCTGGCGGGCCGAGTATCGGGGACCACCGTGCCAGCGCTCTTCGTGCCAGCCCCAGCCGCCGGGTCCGCCGGGTCCGCCGGGCCCGCCGGGTCCACCCGAGCCGTCTGGTCCGCGGCGGTCCCAGCCTCCGTGGGTGTGGCCCCAGAACGCGAATCGCAGCACCCGGAGGATCACCACCAGGATGAGGACCGTGACGATGAGGCCGACGATTCCAGAGGCGCCGAAGGCCCCGCCGTACACCCACGGCGAGACATTCGTCGCGCTGGTCCCGGCGCCGGCCACGAACCCGGCACTGTAGGCGCCTGCCGTCAGCGCTGCGATCACACCGATCACCAGCAGAACGCCAAGAAGGCGAAATCCGCCTCCGTTTCTCATTTCATCTCCTATCGACGCGCTCCCGAGTCGGACGGTCGGTTGGCGGGGAGCGCCTGGCCAACTTCGATACCCAGGCTGACCACTGGCTGTGAAGGACTCGTGAATGCCGACCGGAGGAGTGGTGAGGGGAGGGCACTCTCTTGACGTCGTCGCCGTTCAGACGGTAAATTCACCGCGCGCTGAGTTCATCAGCCGATGAATTACCCCGGAAATGGCTAGCGAGGCCGTACGGCGAGGCGCGAACGGATCTACCGGAAAGGGATCTCGACGATGTGGGCGATGGCGGCCAAGGAGTTCCGCGAGTTGAGCAGGGACAGGCGCACGGTGGCGATGCTGATCGCGCTGCCCCTTCTTCTGCTGATCGTTTTCGGGTACGCGGCCAGCTTCGACGTCAGCTCCATCAAGACGATCGTCGTGGGGCCGCAGGCTCAGCAGCTCGCGATGGCAGCGGAGGGCATCGCCAACTCGCCGTTCGACATCGTGTCCATCCGGCCCGGCGACGGCGAGGCTCAGGCCGAGGACGCGCTGCGGCGCGGCGAGGCGACGGTCGTGATCGTGGCCGATCTCCACGACCCAGCGATCCTGATCGACGGGTCGGACCTGTTCAGCGCCAAGGCCGCGGTGGCTGCCTTCGCCAACCTCTCGAGCCAGGTGGGGCCCGGGTCAGGGAGCGCCATCCCGTTCCAGCTGCCCGCGCCGACGATCATGTTCAACCCCGGGCTCAAGACCTCGACGATCATGGTCCCCGCCCTGGCCGGCATGATCCTGGTCTTCGTCGGCACGGTGGCCACCAGCCTCGGCGTCGTCCGCGAGCGCCAGAGCGGAACGCTCGAGCAGCTCGCCGTCATGCCCTTCCGGCCGGCCGACGTCTTCGTCGGCAAGATCCTGCCCTACCTCGTCCTTGCCGTTCTCGACATGACCATGGTCATCGGAGCGGGGATGCTGATCTTCGGTGTCCCGTTCAACGGCAACCCGCTGATCTTCGCCCTCGGGGCCGGACTATTCCTGTTCGTGACGTTGGGCCTGGGCGTGCTCATCTCGACGGTGTCCGAGACGCAGGGTCAGGCCATCCAGCTGGCGATGATGACCCTGCTGCCCCAGATCCTCCTTTCGGGCCTGATCTTCCCGCTCGACTCCATCGCCTGGGGCGTCCGCTGGATCGCCTACTTCCTGCCGCTGACCTATTTCGTGGAGATCGCTCGGGGCGTGCTCGTCCGCGGCGCCCCGATCGATGCCCTGATCACGCCGCTGGTTGCGCTGGCGGTCCTGGGGACGCTGGTCTTCGGTCTGTCGGTGCTGCGCTTCCGGCGGGATCTGGCGCCGGCCGGGTCCGGCGCCAGGCCGAAGGGCAGGACCCAGGGGGCGGACAAGGCCCAAGGGACGGAAGGTGCCAGATGAACGGCCCGGCTGCGCCCGAACGGCAGCCGAAGGCGGCCGGTCGGGGCTCCACTCCCGTCGCGGGTTCCTCGGAGAATCCGCGCTCGGTGGCCGGCCGGGACGCCACGTGGGGCGTGTCTCGACTGGTCGTCCGGTATGGTCGCCACGTGGCCCTCGACGATGTCAGCCTCGAAGTTCCCTCGGGCGTCATCACGGCGGTGGTCGGGGCGGACGGTTCGGGCAAGTCCTCTCTCCTCAAAGCGCTGGCCGGGGCGGTTCGACCCGCGGCCGGGGAGGTGAGGCGCCCCGATCGACTTCACCTAGGCTTCGTGTCGACCGACCGGGGCGTCTATCGCGACCTGACGGCACTCGAGAACCTCAGCTTCGCCGGGCGGGCGTACGGACTCCACGATGAGGCGCTGGACGAGAAGATCGAAGCCACTCTCCGGCGAATCGGGCTCGAAGGCGCGGAGCGCCGGCTGGCGGCTCGACTTTCGGGCGGCATGCGCCAGAAGCTCGCCGTGGCGATGGCCCTGCTCCACAACCCGGCGCTGCTCGTCCTGGACGAGCCAACGACCGGCATCGACCCGCTCAGCCGAGTCGAGCTGTGGGAGTTGATCGCCGAGATCGCCGCGGGCGGCACGGCCGTGGCCTTCGCCACCTCCTACGTCGACGAGGCCGAGCGTGCCTCACGGGTCCTGGTGCTGTCCGAGGGCCGGGCCCTCGCCGCCGGCGCACCCGAGGACATAGTGGCGGCGATGCCGGGAGGCATCTGGACCTCCGAGAGCCCGCTCGACGGCCGCTCGTGGCGGCGCGGGACGAGCTGGCGGACGTGGATCGGGGCAGGCACGACGGCGCCGGCCGGTGCCACGCGGGCCGAGCCGGACCTCGAGGACGCCCTCGTCGTCGCGGAGCTGGAGCGGGAGCCGCCGGGAGCCGATCAAGTGGCACCCGGTGCCAGCGGGTCGGGCGCCGGCCCGGCGCGCGCGGCCGGGCCGGCGCCCGGCCCGCTGCTCGCCGTGCGCGGCATCGGCCAGCGATTCGGGCAGCTGGCGGCCCTGGAGGACGTGGACCTGGACGTCAGGCCGGGCGAGGTCGTGGGCCTCATCGGGGCCAACGGGGCGGGCAAGACCACCCTGATCCGTATCGCCCTCGGCGTCCTGCGGCCGACTTCCGGCGAGGCGTCGCTCTTTGGCGAGGCTCCGAGCCGCGAGATGCGCCGCCGCGTCGGGTACATGCCCCAGGGCCTGGGACTGTATGACGATCTGACGGTCGGGGAGAATCTCTCGTTCGTGGCGCGGTCCTTCGGCGTGGCCGATGCGCCGGCGACGGACGCGGAGGTGACTTCATCCCGCGACCGCCTCGTCGGGGAGCTGCCGCTCGGCCTGCGCCGCCGCATCGCCTTCGCTGCGACCCTGTCACATCGCCCGGAGCTGCTCATCCTGGACGAGCCCACTTCTGGCGTCGGGGCGTTGGGGCGGGCACGGCTCTGGGAGTTGATCCGGTCCGCCGCCGAGGCCGGATCGGGCGTGCTCGTGACCACGCACTACATGAGCGAGGCGAGTCAGTGCGACCGCCTCGTGGTGCTGATGGCGGGGCGCGTGGCGGCGAGCGGCACGGCCGCGGAGATCGCCGACGACCTGGTCGCTCAGGAGGTGTTCGCCGAGCCGTGGGATCGGCCGTTCCGCGCTCTCAAGGACGCGGGTTTGCCCGTGGCCCTGGCCGGGCGCCGCATCCGCATTCCGGGCGCCGATCCGGCCACCGTCCGCGCCGCGCTGGCGGCGGCCGGAGTCAAGGCGGAGCTGCGCCCCTCACCAGCGACATTCGAGGAAGCCTTCGTCCTGCTCGCCCGCGGCGACGAGGCCTTCCGCTGATGGCCCGGACTGGCCGCCGACCGAAGCGACCGCCGGACGAGGATTCGGCCGCATCGCCGGACACCCGCCTGGCGATCCTCGCTGCCGCTCGGGCCCGCTTCGCCCAGAGCGGCTACGACGGCGCCTCGACACGGGCGATCGCCACCGCCGCAGGCGTGGACGCGGCCCTGATCCACCACTACTTCGGCAGCAAGCAGCGCCTCTTCGTCGCCGCAATGGAGCTCCCCTTCGACTCGGACGCGGTGCGGAGAGCGGTGATCGCCGGCCCCCGAGATACCCTCGGCGAGCGGATCGTCCGCTTCTTCCTGGAGCTGTGGGAGGAGCCGGTCAGGCGCCAGGTACTGCTGGGCATGGTTCGCTCGGCGATGACGGATCCGGAGGCCGCGGCGATGGTCCGGCGAGTCGTGGTCGAAGGCGCGATCCTGCCACTGGTGGTCGAAACGGGCGTCACGCTCCCGGCGGTGCGGGCCACTCTCGTGGGCAGCCAGCTGATGGGCCTGGCCCTCATGCGCTACATCCTCTGCGTCGAGCCCCTGGCCGGCGCCCCGATCGAGACGGTCGTCGCCGCCGTGGGGCCCACGGTCCAGCGCTACGTGATGGACCCTCTGGAAGCGGTTACGGCGCGAAGTAGCCCGTGACGTCGAAGACGACGTCGGTCCTGGCTCCGGATGGGCCAGCCGCCGCGGCGGCTGGAGCAGCCACGATCTCGGCCTCGATCATCAGGGCGGCCAGGGTCAGGCGCGCTCGCCGGCGCGGCGACCGGCGGGCCAGAAGGCGAGGCATCAATTCATTCTGAGCGGTCCACCTGATGTGTCGGCCCATGATGCCGAGCCGGTCGATTCGATGCCAGCGACATTCTCTGCGCTCCGCCCATGAGCCGGTGAGTGGCCGCCCGCCAGAGAGTGGCCCGGCGTCAATCCACGTCCCGTCGGGTCATGCCCCAGGCGCCGAGCAGCAGGCCGCCAACCGCCAGAACCGCGCACGCCGCGATGCCTGCCGGATCCCAGTTCCCGACCATCGTCTGGCCGAGATGGGACGACAGTGCCAGCTGGTGAACCCAGTCGGGCAGATTGAGCGCGGGCGCCAGGAAGTCGACCAGGAAAGTGGCGATGACGAGAACGGCGGTGACCTCGCCGGCGACGGTGTTGCGGAACAAGCCGCCGACCGCGAAGCCCACCCCGGCGGCTGCGGCGGCGTACAGCCCGAGGATCAGCGTGCCCGCGACC
>Ga0182027_10013475_pt1 | contig 11394 bp, 8 predicted proteins | sample 712E1DmetaG_FD_121300 | JGI IMG/M metagenome (GOLD analysis project Ga0182027, IMG submission 121300) | Permafrost microbial communities from Stordalen Mire, Sweden - 712E1D metaG (Illumina Assembly) | ecosystem: Environmental > Terrestrial > Soil > Wetlands > Permafrost | place: Sweden...
CGGCGCTTCTCGCAGCAGTTTGGCACTCTGCCGTCGGGCTACGACCACAAATATGTGTACTCGCACATCGGCTACAACCTGAAGGCGACGGATATCCAAGCCGCCATCGGGTGTGCCCAGATGGATCGCCTGGAGGGGTTCACCGCGGCTCGCAAGCGACACCACGCCTTTCTCAGCGAGGCCCTCCGCGGCTACGGCGATCGCCTGGTCTTGCCCAAGGCAACGGAAGGCGCAGACCCGTCGTGGTTTGCCTTTGTCTTGACGGTGGTCGAGGGCGCGGGCTTCTCACGCGACCAGCTCTTGGCACACTTGCAAAGCCACAAGATCGAGACGCGCAATCTGTTCAGCGGAAACCTCCTGCGGCATCCCGGGTTCAGTGACATCGAGCATCGGGTGGTGGGCGATTTGCGCAACGCCGACCGGATCACCGCGGACAGCTTTTTTGTCGGCGTCTATCCGGGGCTCACCGAGCCCGAGTTGGAGTATGTGGCCGACGTCTTCAAGGGTTTCATGGCGAATGGCACAACCAGCTAGACTTCGCGCGAAGATCGAGCACATCGTAGAGCACGCGCCCGAGGTGCGCAGCTTCTTCCTCGCCCCGGAGCGACCCGCGCCGCGATTCCGCCCCGGGCAATTTCTCCACCTCGCCCTCGATCCCTATGATCCGGCGCAGCACTGGCCAGAGTCACGCGTCTTTTCCATCGCGAGCCCGCCGGAAGATCGCGCGCATCTGCGTATCACGGTTTCCGCGGTGGGGCTGTTTACCCGGCGGATGATGCGGCTCAAGGAAGGTGACGAGGTCTGGGTGAAGCTGCCCTACGGGGACTTCATCATCGAGTCGCAGGGACAGGGCGCGCTGATTCTGATTGCCGGTGGTACTGGCATCACGCCGTTCGTGTCATTCCTCGCCTCGGCCGGGGCGTCGGCGTCTGCGCCGGTGCGCGTGCTCTATGGGGCCCGCCGCTCCGATCTCCTGATTTATCGAACCGTGCTGGATGAGGCGGCCAAGCGATTTCGCGATCTGACTTGGCAGGCGTATGTCGAGGAGAATCCCGCTGCAAATGAGCGAGGAGGAAGGCTCTCGATCCAGGCCGCCATTGACGCCGCGAGCTGCGCAGGGGCAGTCGACAGCGCCACGTTTCATCTGTCCGGGCCGCCCGCCATGCTCCGTCTATTCCAGTCGGGCCTGGTCGCAGCCGGCGTGCTGCCGGCCCAGGTGCGCGCCGACGCCTGGGAATAGTCGGCGATTTTGCTGTTCCCGAAGGCGCTCGGGGTCGGGTAGAAACAGCGCCTGCACAATCCCCACGGTAGATATGAGAGTCACAGCCCGAAGAGTTCAGCAGCCATGAAGACAGTGATTCTGTGCGGAGGCATGGGAACGCGACTTCGCGAGGAAACCGACTTTCGCCCCAAGCCCATGGTCGAGGTAGGCGGACGGCCGATCCTGTGGCACATCATGAAGATCTATGCCCACCATGGCTTTCGCGAGTTCGTGCTGTGCTTGGGTTACCGCGGTACTGTGATCCGGGAGTATTTCCTCAACTACGAGGCGATGAACAACGACTTCACCATTTCCCTCGGACGCAAGCACCAAGTCGTCCACCATGATGCGCATGACGAACAGGACTATGAGGTCACCCTGGCCGAGACCGGCGCCCAAGCGATGACGGGTGCACGCATCAAGCGCGTGCAACGCTACGTGGATGGAGACACCTTCATGGTCACCTACGGAGACGGCCTGGCCGACGTGGACTTGCACAAAGTCCTGGCCTTTCATCGCCAGCACGGAAAGCTCGCCACCATGACTACCATGGCGCCGACCTCGCGCTTCGGCATGTTGGATGTGGACGAGTTCGGAAAGGTCACATCGTTCATTGAGAAGCCGCAGCTCACCGGCCAGGCCAACGCCGGCTTCTTCGTCTTCCAGCGCGGTGTGTTCGACTATCTTTCCAGCGACGACAGCTGCGTTCTCGAACGCGAGCCGCTGGAAAGACTGTCCCGCGAGGGCGAGCTGATGGCGTATCGGCACGGCGGGTTCTTTTACGCCATGGATACCTACCGCGAGTACCAGAAGCTCAACGAGATGTGGGCGGGCGGCCAGCCACCCTGGAAGGTGTGGCGATGACCGATCCTTTGCCCGCGCTATCGGCAGCCCTTGCCCGGCGGTCGGTGTTCGTCACCGGGCACACCGGCTTCAAGGGCTCGTGGCTTTCGCTTTGGCTCTCCCACCTGGGAGCGCGGGTCACCGGATACGCGCTGCCGCCGCCCACAAATCCCAGCGCCTTTGTTGCCTGCGGCGTGCGCGATGGGCTCGCCGCCCACCACGAAGCCGACATCCGAGACAATGAGCGCTTAACCAAAGCGATGCGCGACTGTCAGCCCGATGTGGTGCTGCACTTGGCGGCCCAGCCTCTCGTGCGCGCGAGTTATGAGCAGCCACGTGAGACTTTCGAGGTCAACGTGGTAGGCACCGCAAGCGTCTTGGATGCCGTGCGCGCACTCGGCCGGCCCTGCGCCGTGGTCGTGGTCACGAGCGACAAGTGCTACGACAACCGCGAGCACACCTGGGGCTATCGCGAGACGGACCCCCTCGGCGGGTCGGACCCCTACAGCGCAAGCAAGGGCGCGGCCGAGATGGTGGTGGCCTCTTACCGGCACTCGTTCTTTCCGCCCGAACGGGTGCCCCAGCACGGGGTCACGCTCGCGTCGGTACGCGCGGGCAATGTCATTGGCGGTGGTGATTGGGCGCAGGATCGGATCATGGCTGATGCCGCGCGCAGCCTGAGCAGCGGCCAGCCCGTGTCGGTACGGAATCCGCGTTCTTTGCGTCCTTGGCAGCACGTGCTCGAACCCCTGGGCGGCTACCTCTTGCTTGCGGCGCGCATGCTCGCCGCCCCGGACGATGGGCGCCTCGCGGACGCCTGGAATTTCGGTCCCTCCAATCTGGAAGTCGTGACCGTCGGCTCCCTGGTCGACCTCTTTGTGGCCGCGTGGGGATGCGGAAGTTGGCAGGATGCAAGTTCAGGCGGGCAGCCGCACGAGGCACAGCTTCTGCGTTTGAGCATCGACAAAGCCGTCACCGTGCTGGGCTGGCGACCGCGTTGGTCGGTCGGCGAAACCGTGCGGCGCACGGCGCATTGGTACCGTGCCTTCTACGAACAACCGTCCACAGCGCGCGCCGCGGGGTTCATGCGCGACCGCAGCCTCAGCGAGATCGCCGACTATGGGGCGACCCTGGTCGGCGGCTAGTCGACCAGAGAGAACCCATGCGTGTGCTCTTGACAGGTGCCAGCGGTTTCGTCGGGTCGCACCTGCTTGCGCGCTTCCTACGCACGGGTGAGCACGCGGTGGCCGTCGTCCTGCGCCCGGGAAGGCCGCACCGTCGCATTGAACACCTGCTCGATCGGGTGGAGGTTCTCGCGGGCGACTTGGCACAGCCCGAAGCGCTGGCGGAACCCGTGCAGCGCTTTGCTCCGGAGCTGGTGCTGCACGCGGCCTGGGCCAACCCCAACAGCGAGAACCGCGACAGCGCGCAACATGCAGACCATGTCACCCACGCTCTGGAGTTGGTCAAGCTGGCCCACGCGGCCGGTGTCCGCCATTTCGTGGGCATTGGTTCGCAGGCAGAATATGGAACCGCAGCCGTCCGGGCCGACGAGTCTGAGCCAGCCCAGCCGGTCACCTTTTATGGCGTGGCCAAGCTGTGTGCGGGGTTGTTGTCGGGGAAGCTGTGCGCGACCTTTGGCATTCGCTTCGCTTGGCTGCGCTTGTTTGCGGCCTACGGCCCCGGCGAGGATGACAATTGGCTCATCCCCTCCGTGGGCCGCGCTTTGCTGGCCGGGCAGCGGCCCGCGACCACAGAAGGCAAGCAGCGATGGGACTACCTTTTCGTGGAAGACGTGGCCGAGGCCGCCTATCGTGTGGCGGTTCTGCCGAGTGCGACCGGTATCTTCAATCTGGGCTCAGGCCGTGTGCAGACCATTCGCGAGGTGATCGAGACCGTGCGCGACCTTATCGATCCGCAGGCTCGGGTGGGGTTCGGGGAACGGGCCTATGGGCCTGATCAGGTCATGCACATGGAAGCCAAGATCGATCGCCTCCGGCAGGTGACCGGCTGGGCACCCGAGACTGATCTGGCGACCGGCCTGCGCCGCACGGTGGATTGGCTCCGTCGAGCCGATCGAGTCTAGCAATGAAGGACTAGGCCATGTCCCCAGACAGCAGCAACCGCAAGCTCATCAGCATCGTCACCCCGTGCTACAACGAGGCCGACAACGTCGAAGACTGCTGCACCGCCATTCGCAATCTGTTCGCCGGCGAGCTTGCGGATTACGACTACGAGCACATCTTCTGTGACAATGCCTCGACCGACGCCACGCCGGAAATCCTGCGCAAGCTGGCCGCGGCGGACAAGCACGTCAAGGTCATCTTGAACGCGCGCAACTTCGGCCCTTTTCGCTCGGACTTCAACGGCCTGATGAATGCCAGCGGCGATGCGGTGCTTGTGTTCTTTGCCGCCGATCAGCAGGATCCACCGGAGGTGATCCCCCAGATGGTGCGACGCTGGGAGGCCGGAATCGAGGTGGTGTATGGCATTCGCGCCAACCGCGAAGAAGGCATCATCATGCGCACGACGCGCCGGCTTTACTATCGGCTGGTGAGGCGCTTCGCCGATATCGACATCCCGTCCGATGCGGGCGAGTTCCAACTCGTCGATCGCAAGATTGCAGACGAATTGTGCAAGATCGAGGACTACTACCCGTATGTCCGTGGTCTCATCGCCAACTGCGGATTCCGGCGCGAGGGCGTGCCCTATACGTGGAAGGCACGACGCAAGGGCTTGTCGAAGAACCGGCTGTATCACCTCTTCGACCAGGGCCTCAACGGGCTCATCTCGTTCACCAACGTGCCCATGCGTCTGTGCCTGCTGGCCGGCATGACCATTTCCCTGCTCAGCACTCTGGTGGCTGTGCTCAACGCCGGAATCAACCTGTTCTACTTCCGCCGCCTCGCCCCGCCTGGAATTCCCACCCTCATCGTGGCCGTGTTCTTTTTTGGCGGCGTGCAGCTCTTCTTTCTCGGCGTGCTCGGCGAGTATCTCTCGGCGATTCACGGCCAGGTGCGCCGGCGCCCGCTGGTCATCGAGCGCGAACGCATGAACTTTGACAAAGGGCCATCCCGGCACGGCAAGCCCGCCGGGTCATGAAGTTCGCGGTTTTCAGGTCCCCACCATGAAGGTATCCGACACTGTCGTTCGGTTTCTCATCCAGCAGGGCGTGCGCCACGTCTTCGAGGTGTCGGGCGGCATGATCACGCACTTGCTCGATTCGTTTCGCCGCCTCGGGGGCGTGCAGGTCATCAGCGTGCGCCACGAACAAGCCGCGGGCTTCGCCGCTGAAGGCTACGCGCGCATGACCGGTGTGCCAGGGGTGGCGTTGGCGACGAGCGGACCGGGGGCAACCAATCTGCTCACCGCCATCGGCAGCTGCTACTTCGACTCAACCCCGACCGTCTTCATTACCGGGCAGGTGAATCGCCACGAGCTCAAGGGCCCACGCGACGTTCGCCAAGCGGGTTTCCAAGAGCTGGACATCGTGGCTGTCGCCAGGCCCATCACGAAGGCCGCCTGGATGGTCGAATCTCCCGAGGCCGTGCCCGAGATGCTGACCCGAGCTTTCGCCACCGCACTTGGCGGCCGGCCTGGACCGGTGCTGCTCGATTTCCCGATGGACGTCCAGCGCGCCGACATCGCCGCGGCCGAGCCACACCGGCCCGTGCCAGACCCAACCAGTGCCGCGGCGGCCGAGGCGGCGCTCGGCGGGGAAGTCGACTCGCTGCTGACTTCCCTGCGCGGCGCCCATCGGCCTCTTCTGCTCGTGGGAGGTGGTTTGCGCTGCGCGCACGCAACCGAGGTTTTTCGCAAGCTGGTCAGCAAGCTCGGCGTTCCTGCGGTGCATTCGCTGATGGGCGTGGATGCCCTCCCGTTCGACGATCCGATGCGCGTGGGCATGATTGGCAGTTACGGCAACCGTTGGGCCAACCTGGCGATGGGCCGAAGCGATTGGCTTTTGGTGCTGGGCAGCCGGCTCGACATCCGCCAGACCGGATCCGACGTGGCGGCATTCAAGCAAGGCCGCACGATCTTTCAGGTGGATGTCCAGGCGGGCGAGATGAACCGGGTCACGGGCTGCCAGGCGATCTGTTCCGATCTCAACCCGTTCATGGCGGCCATGCTTGCGCAGGTCTCCCCCCGGGACTGCGGCTCCCGCAGTGCGTGGCAGGCCGAGATCGCCGAACTGCGCGAGCGCTGGCCCGACACCGCCGAGACCCTGGGGGCGCCGGGAATCAATCCCAATGCCTTCATGCATGCCCTTGCGCAGTCGTCAACCCAGGCCTGTGCTTTCACCGTCGACGTCGGCCAGCACCAGATGTGGGCGGCGCAGTCGCTGCGTCTCGGCCCGGCCCAGCGCTTTCTCACCTCGGGTGGCATGGGCTCGATGGGTTTTGCCCTCCCTGCGGCCATCGGGGTCGCGTTCGCATGCGCGCCCGCTCCGCTGGTCGTGGTGGCCGGTGACGGCGGATTTCAGCACAACATCCACGAGCTGCAGACCATTGCGCACCATCGGTTGCCCATCAAGATGGTGGTGCTGAACAACCGCTGCCACGGCATGGTCCGCCAGTTCCAGGAAAGTTACTTCGAGTCGCGCTTTCAATCCACGGTCTGGGGTTACAGTGCCCCGGACTTCGCCAAAGTCGCGGCCGCGTACGACATCCCTGGATTCACTGTCGCGGCCGAGTCCGACGTTCCCAGTGCGCTGGCCAAACTGTGGCAAGACCCGACGACCCCGGCGCTCCTGCAGGTCATGATCGATGAGTCCACACCGGTCTTCCCCAAGATCGCCTTTGGCCGCCCATTCACCGAGATGGAGCCACAGTCGAAGCCCATCGACATGGAGGGGACGTGACGACCATCCCTCCCGGCAGCGTCGACCATCAGCCCCCAGCCGCCGAGTCAGCGCAAAGTGGACGCCGTCCCCCCTGGCACGGTGCCTTCATCGTGGCGGTCATGCTGGGGTCTGTCGGCCTCTTCATCCGATATGTCGTCAAGAACGTCGGCGCAAACTATTACGACGAAAGCTACTATGTTGTGGTCGCCGAGCGAATTCTCAAGGGGGGGCTCTGGGGACTGCGGGAAGACTTGCGAACCTATCTCTATCCACTCTTGCTGGCCCTGGCGAAGCTGCTGTTCGGGGCCAGTCCAGCCAGCAAAGTCCTCATCAGCATCTTCCAATACGTCGGCTTCCTGTGCGCGCTCAGGCTGGCGGCCACCACGTCTGTCAAGGTGACGGGAAACCGGGCAGCCGGGTACCTTGTCTTTGCCGCAGGGGCGCTGAATCCCTACCTGGTCCAAGCCACGACTCTGTTTCTGACCGATATCCTGGCGGCCTGCCTGGTGGCCTGTGCGTTCGTCAAGCTGCTCTTCGGTGATCTCGAGCGGCGTAGGGATTGTCTGTGGGCCACCCTGCCTTTTGCCGCCGCCGCGATGGTGCGGCCAGCATCCGCGGTCTTCATACCCATCGCCTTGTTGGGGTTGGTCGTCCGGCGCCTGGTGGAACCGATCCGTCTCCGTCCGGTCCTCGTCGGGTTTGCCCTCTCCTTGGCCTTCTTCGTTCCACAGCTTCACATGAACGTGGCGCAGTTCAAGCACTGGACGCCCATGATCCATGTTTCGCTCTACCAGCTGCAATCACACGAAGCGGTGCGGTGCTTGAAATTCAGAGGGGTCGTCATCCCCGGTGAAGCGCCGCCCCTTTGTTCCACGAATTCCCTGACGCCCAAGCCATTCCAGTCGATGCAAGAGCTCGCCGTGAAAGCGCCTTTGGCTTTTTCCCTCACCGCAGCCACGCATGTCTTTGGCGCAATCGACTGGGGCTATGTCGACACCTACATTACCGACTACTACCCCAAAGGCCGCCTTGCTGCCTCGTTGTTGCTCCACACGACCTGGTTCTTGACCGCGGTTGGCTTTGTCCGCTTTCTGAGGCAACGACGGAAATTGCCCCCAGGGAATTCGGCAATGCTGCTGTTCCTCGCTGCCGCAATCGTGATGGACCTGGGATTTCTCGCGATGACTCAAGTCGAAAGCCGCTTTGGTTATCCGGTATTCTTGATGGCGCTGCCATTTCTTGGCTTCGCGCTGTCGAGACCTTGGCCCTCGCGCAAGGCCACGGTGGGAATTGCGGCCTCTTGGCTGCTTTGGGTTGGAATATCGACCGCTCTTTCGTTCTGGATAGACGCCACCACCGGCCGGATTCACTGGATCGCGCATCTGTGGTGAGTGGTCGAGCTAGGTCAGTGCCGCGGCCGCCACGGCGATGATCCAGCGGCCCCATTCGGCGCTGCCGTCGGCGATGCCATACACGCCGATGGTGCCCCCAAGGGGTAGCTTGGTGACCGTAATCCCGCGATAGCCGCAGAGGGTGCAAGCGTGGATTCCGACGCTCCATGGTGCCCACGCTGTGGCCAGCGTCGATTGGGAACTCTCGTCCGGTCAGACCGTCTGGTCGAGCCGGTTCGATGCCTTGCGCGCGAGCCCTGATCGGATAGCGAAAACCAGCCAAGCCAGTACGCCCAGCCAGGCCGCAGCGGTGATGGACAGCCCAATCCAGAACACTCTCGGTGAGAAACGAGTCTCGATGCGATGGAAGCCCGCCGCGACTGGAAGCGCCCGCAGACCGCCGGCCACTTCGATCATAGGAACTTTGGGTCCTTGATCGATACGCGCCTGCCAGCCGGGGAAGTACATTTCATTGAAGACCAACGTGGTGGGCTTCGCCAGATCCACCGAGTAGTGCACTCGGTCGGGCCGGTAGCGACTGATGACGAAATTCACGGGCTGGGCCTGCTGCTGGAAAGCCGCCCCAACCTTCGGGATGTTTGCGGCAGAAGAACCCACGCTGGGGAAACCAACAACCCGTTTGCCTTCGATAAGGAATGGGCGAAATCCCGCGGCCAACAACTCATCGAGCTGCTTGAGCCGAAATCCCCCGTACGAGGGCAGGTAGAATTTCTTGTTGAGAAAGGCATCGGTGCTCGCCGTCGCGCTGATGTTCGGGTTGTCCACGCGCGGCCCGTCCGCATTCGCGACGTCGAAGGTACGGACGTGCATTGTCTCTGCGAGTTCGACCCCGACCTCGTGGGGAGTCCGAGAGTAGAAGAACGCGTCCGCCGAGGCATGCGTGCTCGAATCGATCGCAGCCACGACCAGCAGGCACGCCACCAACACGTCCGGCCGGAGGCCGCGCAACAGGCAGACCAGGGCCAGGGCCACCGCAAAGAGCTCGCCCAAGGTTGCAGCAGAGAACTGCCGCGCGAAAGGAATCGCGCCGATACTCGGGAAGACAGCCTCCCTTAGCCACAGCAGGCCGGCGATCAAGATCACCGCCAGGCCCAGCAACAGGCGGGTGAAGCGCCGGCGCGCCTCGGGGTCATCGCGAACCGCCAGCAGTCCGCCGCCGGCGAGTAGGCTGCCGGCCAGCACTGCCACCGCGCGGCTGTCTCCCGCCGGAAAGCGTGACAGGTTGAAAATGGGAAAGGTGTCGTGCAGGGCCACGCGGAAGGAAGAGCCACTGCCCAGGGTCATCAGGAGCGCCGCCACCACGCCAATGCCCAGGACGGCTGTGCGCCGATCGCGCCGATGCAGACAAGCCACAAGCGCAAGGGCGAAGGCAAGGATTCCGAAGTAGAGCCCCCGCATCGAAATGTCGGCAGGGGCGCCTTCGGGAACCAGGGTGGTGGGCGCCCCGAAAACCAGATGCAGCAAGTCTGGAAGAATCAGACTCTGCGCGAGAGCACTGTCGACAGTCAAGGGCGTGCTGCGGGCGAAAGTGTCCAAATGGGCTGCGATGGGCAGCCAGTACCCCGCGGCCAAGAGCACACCGGTCCCCATGGCAAGCGCGAGGCCCCAAACAAACTGTCGACGGGCAGCCCAATCAGGACACTCAGCCGCCAGCAGCCACACCGCCCAGGCGCCAAACCACAACGGGCTGAGCAGCACGACGCCCGGGTAGCCGCTCACCACCAGCAAGGCAAGCGCGATTCCGAGCAACGGCCGCGCGTACCGAACCCCCTGGGCGACGCGCTCTGTGGCCCAGAACACCCACGGGAAGATGGAGAAGGCATTGATGAAATCCATGTGCTCGGCGTTGCACAGGCGCGCGCTGGTGAAGTTGTACGCAATCGCCGCAAGCAGCGCCGCCCAGCGGTCTTTCCACAGCACATACGCCAGCGCGTACAGCCCAAACGAGCCGGCCAACAAAGTCAGCATGAGCTGTTGCTGCGCCACCAGCAGGTCATAGCCGCCGAACAGCGACACCAACCATGTCACCGGCGACCAGAGCTCGGTTTGCGGATTGATGAAGAACGGCATGCCGGCATGGCCGTAGGGGAACCAGATGGGCAGAGCCCCGGCGCGTAGCGTGTCGCTGATGAAGATCAAGTTGCGCGCGTACGAGATGGGGAAGTCCCAGGGAATGACCCGCTCGGGGATACCGTCGGCGCCGCGCAGGGTGCGCGCCAGCACCGTCACGTGCAGCAAGGCAAGCACCGCCAGGGGCGGCAGATGGTGCCCAAGCGGAATGCCCCGAGCAAGGCGACGTGCGCGTTCTCTCCAGGGGCTCACGTTGTTCTCCGAATCGGTCTTCTCTACAGCGTGCCCACCAGGAATTCGTGGACCATCGCCAGATCGTCCACCGCGAGTTGTTTTTCGAGGTCGTGGTCGCGCCGCACGCGATGGACGTGGGAGGGCGGGAGCGGCCGGTGCACGAAGATGCCGCGTGAGCAGAGCCGCGCTTCGGGGCGCGCGGTTCGCATGATTTCGTCCATCAGGGTACCGAAATCGGGCTCGCTCAGGTACGAGGATACGTCAGCGATCGAGTAGGCGTCCACGCTCCGGTCGGGCAAGTCAGCGAGCGCGGTGGCGGCCGGCGCCGTCACGATTTTGACCTGCGTGGTCTTGAGGGCTTCGCGAATGCGCTCGTACGAGCCGGGCAGAAGATAGATCGGCATCGCGGGCTCGTAGATGTAGCGGGCGAAGAAGACTAGCTGCAGAAGGTGACTTTCGCGTGCGAGGTGGTTGTGGAGGTACTGGTGCATGAGATCGAAGATGCGCGTATGCAGCGGGACCTCAGGGGGCACGAAGCGCCAGAAGCCCGGATCGCGCGAGAACGCTTCCAGGAAGGAACGGCGGCACATTGTTTCGCCGACAAAGCGCCAGGCCCGCGTGTTCCACCCGTCGAGGAAGCGGCGTTGTTTGGTGATGTCGTCGAACTTGAACAGCCGCCTGATCCACAGTGGTCGCACCACGTGCGAGATCCGCGAAACGTGGACGAGAAA
>Ga0182027_10013476_pt1 | contig 11394 bp, 11 predicted proteins | sample 712E1DmetaG_FD_121300 | JGI IMG/M metagenome (GOLD analysis project Ga0182027, IMG submission 121300) | Permafrost microbial communities from Stordalen Mire, Sweden - 712E1D metaG (Illumina Assembly) | ecosystem: Environmental > Terrestrial > Soil > Wetlands > Permafrost | place: Sweden...
CGGCTTCCGGCGCTTTGCCAACTACCGCGTCCGCATCCTGTTTTTCTGCGGCAAACTCGATCTCAGTCTCCATTTGCCCTCAGCTCAAACCCACACGATTTCCTGAAGAACCATAAAAGAGCCCTTCTCGATATCGGAGGTGCCATGGGCGAAAGCGTTGCTGCGTTGCGGTTCTACGCCAAAACTGCGCCGATTATCTCATTCGAGCCTAATCCATTCTTTGCCTCAAGAATTGCGCGACGCTTCCGGAGCGATCCTAATGTCGAGGTCCGACATATTGCGATATCCGACGTGGAAGGAACCCTTCCATTGTACATACCTGTCTATAGATATACTACATTTCCAGAGCTCGCAACCCTGAACAAGACCGAGGCCGGAAACTGGCTTCCTTCTAGAATTATTCATTTCAATCCCGCGCAGCAAACGATACTAGAACTGGAGTGCCGCTCCTGTAATCTAGATTCGCTCGGCCTCGACCCAGAAATTGTTAAGATTGACACCCGCTGTAATGCTTCTGCGGTTATCGAAGGCGGAGTTGGAACAATCGTGAAATCGCGCCCTATTATCCTGCTGGGCTATGCCATTTTGACCCCAAGATGCAGGAACCTCTTGGAAGATGCGAACTATCTAATATTCTCTGTCCACAAGAATCGCCTTCGATACGCGCGCCCGGAAGATCGGTGTGATTTTCTGATTCATACTTCCTTTTTTCCCCGCCTTTCGGAAACTGGACTCATTTTTCAAAGCTAGTGTAATGTCTCGGTGCTTGAGTCGCAAAATATGTCGCGTGTGAAAAGTTCTCGAATCTGCGCGACATCTTCGGCGGCACTGGGTGGTATCGATCCTACTTGATCGGCATGGCCGTCCGGCATTTCGACGAATGGTGGATGTTCGGATCAACGTACACTCTTCACTGGGCTCCGGGTGGACAGGTCTTGGCGAACAACTCCACCAGTACTGACCTGATCAACAACTATGTGCTCGAAGGCCTCGATGGCGGCATCATCAAACTAGCGCTCTTGATTGTGATGATTGTAACGAAATTCAATACCGTGGGACGCTATGTCAACGTGCTCCATCCAATCCCCAAGGCCCACGCCATTTTCGTCTGGGCAGTCGGCGTCGGCCTCTCGGGCCATGCCCTGATGTTCTCTTCCGTGTCTTATTTCGACCAAATCGTTGTGATTTGGTATTAGATGCCCGCATGCCTCGCCATGATCTCCTCCCTCCCGCAGTAGCAAGAGGCAGATCTTGTTCCCGGTTAGCTTCCCCGAAACGATGCTGGATGACCGGCCGCTGGACATTTCGCCAAATCCGGCCCTCTGCTCGATAATCTTTTTATCATTCTTTTGACTTCGATACAGGACCGCACCAGTTCCGCCAGCCACTTGCAGCTCAATCTCGTCAAAAATTCGTTCAGGATTCTCCGATTCGCTTGGAACAAGTCCGTAACCTTTTCGTTAAACGGAACCGCTTGAGGGAATCTCGTTTACACCGAACCCGCTAATCTCAAGCCTCACGGCAATTCCTTTGTCCTTTCGCGGTATCATGCCTCCAAAAAGCATTTCAAGTTCGCTACCCATCAGCCATACACACCCTCCGCCACAGATCGCCTCCACCGCTTGATGATATCCGCCACCCGAATCCAACCGCCGCTTATAGCTAACCTGTATTGACGGATGTAGCCAATCGGCACCCATCCCATGAGAATCCTGACCTCCTGCCTTTGTTTTTTTGCAACGAGTTGTTTCGGCGCGACCTATTACATCGACTTCCAAACAGGGTCTGATGCCTATACCGGAACAACCGAAACTATAGTTTCCCCAGGCAACACAATTGTCGGCCCGTGGAAACACCACCCGTACATGACCGGTTCGACTATCTCAGGATATAAACACACAGCCGGTGACCGATTTATTTTTAAGGGTGGAGTAGTTTGGGACCACACATGTTGGCCGATGACCATTCCTGCCGGCGGCTCCGCCTCAGCATGGGACTACTACGGAGTAGACGCTAATTGGTACGCCGGAACATCCTGGACCAGGCCGATCTTCGATAATGCCTACAACAACCTAGCTGGGAATAACATCATCACCTTATCCGTCTGGGGACTGAACTATTATCTTACACTTGATAACATTGAGATTGAGCATTATTTTGGTTCTACAGGATGTATGATCGGCGCTGGAGGCGTCGCGAACATCTTGCTGGAAAACCTTTATCTCCACGGTTGGCGAACCAGCAACACTACAGATAATGCACAAGGCGGTATTATTTTTACCTATAGCGGAGATCCTCAAATAATTACCAACGTAATTTTGCAGACGTCGGAATTGACGAATGCTGAGAACCAAGGGATTCAGATGAGCGGCGTCGCAGTACGCCAGATCCAAACCATCACCGGTTGCAGAATTCATGACGTGTCATCGGCAGTTCTGTTTACCGCTGTATGTACGCATAATGATATTTATAATGTATCTTATCCTGCTGCGAATATGGGGTATGATCAGACCTATCACATGAACGGGGTCTACCTGGCTGCCGGAGGTCTGCTCGTTGGAGGACAGCTCACCGCGTATTGCTACGACAACAAGATACATGACGTCTCGGCAGGAGCAAATTGCATCTACCCCGTTCCTTACGGCAGTCCTTCCAACGGCTACTCCGAGAACCAGTATATCTTCAACAACATTGTCTACGGCGTCCAATCGGCTCAGTTACCTATTGAGGTCGACCCGAACACAGGAACGGGAGCAAACGTCTTTGTATTTAATAATACCATTATCTGTTACAATAATAATGCCCCGGGCGTTCATGTTGTAAATAGGGGCTCTAAGTATATGTTGAATAACTTTGTGTGTCAGAATAACTTGCTAATTGGCATTGGGATAACTCCGTCAGACGCTACTTCTTCCGACTGTACATATATTTCGATGAGCAACAATCTGACCCTCACACCGGCAGTGGCGTCTGCTGATGGCTACCTCGCCGCGAATCTGTGGGCGCCGAGAGCCGTCAACGCGGGTGTTGTGCCGTCAATCAATACCGCGGTCCAAGGGATTTTCTCGGTCGATTATGCGGGCATCTCACGCCAACAAGGAACTCCTTGGGAAATTGGAGCGTTTCAGTATGTGTCTTCTGTAGCCCCGACAATCACTAGCTCCACCCAAGTAACACCAACCGCCGGCTCTCCTTTCACCTATACCATTACGGCCACGAATAATCCGACCAGCTTTAGCGCTTCCCCTCTGCCCACTGGACTTACAATCGATACCTCCACCGGCGTGATCAGCGGCACTTTGACCGGGATTGGTCAATTTTCCCCGATCACCATAGGTGCTACGAACGCTTCCGGGACCGGCACGGCCGTTCTCACCATGGCTCCCATCGCTGCCCAGACGAGCATCGGCCCATGAGGGGCACGAGCCGCTGTTCCCGTAGTTCGGCTTTCCTTTTTGATCGAACCCTGGAAAGCTCCGACTTGTTGGGCTGACGCCTGGAACTCGTGAGAGGACCAGTTTTGCCTGACGCAGCATTCCCGAGGGATTGCGAATGTTTAGACTATGGTCCGGATCAAGACCATAGTGACCTCGGCGAACATCGCCTGAGGAAACGATTAATAATCGGGTTCCCAGCCACAGGAGTAAAGGCGGTGCTGTTTGGCAAACTGGCGATTCACTGTTCTCATTCTCACCTCTGTTCGAGCGTATTACTGAAATGAACTGGACGATCATTGCTGCCGTGAACAACGAAGCGGTCTTGAACCATTCTCTGCTCAGTTCCCCGGATTTGAAGGCCATCCCCGACGTCATTCTGCAACGAGGCTTCGCCAACGCCGCCGAAGCGTATAATTCCGCTATTCAGAAGGCTTCATCCGATCTGTTGATTTTCGTTCACCAAGACGTCTATCTGCCCGCCGGTTGGGTCGCGTCTGTGGAGGCCACGTTATCTTCCTTGGCCCAACAGGATCCCACATGGGGCGTCCTGGGTGTTTGGGGGGTTAAGAGTTCTGGCGCAACAAACGGATTCCTCTATTGCAATGCCACCGGCCGCGTTCTCGGGGACAGATCGACCGCCTTCGCCGAAGTTCAATCGCTCGACGAGGTTCTCCTTATCATGAGGAAGTCGTCTGGATTGACCTTCGACCAGGCAATCAAGGGCTACCATCTGTACGGGACGGATCTCTGTTTGGAAGCCGCTCATCGGGGGTTGAAGTGCTATTCCATCCCCGCGTTTTGTGTCCACAACACCAACAGCTACCATTTTCTTCCCTGGCAGTTCTGGAAGACTTACCTCTATCTTCGGAAGAAATGGCGCGAGCAACTGCCCATCAACACCTCCTGCACGATCATCACGCCCTGGTGCTGTCCGATGATCCGCTGGATTGCCGTGCGCACTATTCAGACCCTGTTGCGCGACGTGCCGCTGCATAAGCGGGTCGATGACCCTGGCGCGCTCTATCGGCAGATCTCCGAACGGCCGCTCTAGCCTGGAAATTTCGTGGAGACGCGACGCCCCCAGCTTGCCCGAGGGCGCCGTTCCGGGTGTGAAATATCCGGGCTAGCCAGAACTTCTGGGCTGCCGGGACCAGGAGTGCCTTGCCTTACCGCGCCGGGCCCGCCGGCGCTTCGTGACCTTTTCGGTCCCAGCGAACGCACGCCTTCATGAAACGCAATGTGCAGATGGACATTCTCCGTTTCCTTGCGATCTTCCTCGTCATCGGTGCACACCTTCAACCGGCGCCCTTGACGGGAGGGGTCCTCGGGATGCTCGGTGCACAGTGGCGGATTCACGGCGGATTCGGCGTGCCGCTGTTCTTTACCCTCTCGGGATTCCTGATTGGCGGTCTGCTTCTGTCGGAACTGAGAAAGCACGAACACATTTCTATCAGTCGCTTTCTCATCCGCCGTGGTTTCAAGATCTATCCGGCTTACTTTGTCTTTCTCGCCTATCTCTTCCTCCTGCCCCTCTCCAAGGCGCTCTTTGCCGGACAAGACCTCCGGCACGCCTTTGCCACGCTGCTCGGTGACTACTACCCGAATTTCCTTTTTCTGCAGAATTATATCGGCCCAAACCCGGCTGGTCACACCTGGAGCCTCGCCGTCGAGGAGCATTTTTATATCATGCTGCCGTTCGCCATCGCCACTTTGGTGGCCGCCCACCGCACGCGCTGGCTGACGCCCGTGTGTTTGCTTTCTCCGGTTCTATTCACCGCCATCCGGATCAGCTCCGCCTGCCTCGGCGATCCCTATCTCTGCAATCTTTCAATTACCATGGGCGCCACCCATCTCTGCCTGGATGGGCTGTTGGTGGGCGTTGGTTTGCGCTCTGTTTATGAGTTCTATCCGGAAGCATTCGGGCGATTGCGCAGTTGGCGGATCCCGTTCCTTCTCGCCGGACCATTGATCCTGATCGCGGTGCAGGGGCGCAGTCTTTATGGTATTCCGGTCGAACGCATCTTGCCAGTGTCAATGCTGGCCGCCACCGCTCTGTTCCTGGGAGTCTACCACACCTCGGCGCGCGACTTCGGCTCTGGTTCCCAATTCCTGCGGCGTCTGGCCAAGCCCTTTGCCCACATCGGCGCCGACTCGTACAGCATCTATCTCTGGCATGTGACGATTCTGGGGATCGCCGGAAAAATCCTCCTTCGTTTCCACTGGCCGACCAACACCTCGCTGGCCTGGTTCTCCTCGGCCGGATTGATTTCCTGCACGATCTTCGCAATCGGTATCCTCTTGGCTCGCCTCGTCGAGTGGCCCACCATCCGCCTCCGCGACCGTCTCTTCCCGTCGCGTTCGTGACGGTGGCGGGCGGTCGCTTTCCGAGATTCATCCGAGGCCTTACCTTTCCCATCGAAAGCGCCCCGCTCCAATCGATCCGTTCCCCCTCCTTCGTCGTACCGGAGGAACTCATCACCCTCAATACCTGTGGACGTCAAACCCCGTATCTTGTTCGTCAGCCACGCCGCGACCCGGAACGGTGCCACCATTCTGCTACTGAACACATTGCGTTGGCTGCATGAACGGGATGAGTTTCGCATCGAAGTTCTCGTGAGCGGATCGGGTGCCCTGCTTGATGAATTCCGCCGTGTTGGTCGCACGATGGTTTGGCATAATCCGGCACGCCTGCTCGCTCCCCTCCCCAGACGGCTCAGGCTCCGGGCCGAGATGACCATCGAAGCGCTGATTTCGCGTGTGTTGTTGGGTCGTCATTACGATCTGGTCTATCTGAATACGGCCGCAGTTTGGAGATTTGCGCCCCTCCTCGCGAAACGCAGCCGTCACATCCTCTGGCACATCCATGAATTGGATTATTCCCTGCGCCTCAACATCGGCGAAAGTCAAATTCGAAGACTCTTCCCATTAGCTTCCCGATTTGTCGTGGTGTCGCAAGCCGTACAGGAGGTCCTAAACCGCAACTTTGGCGTCGCCGCTGACCGGATGGACCTCGTGCATGGATTCGTGGATGCGCCCACATTCAATCCGTCCGATCGAATGGACTGTCGTAAACGATTACTCGACGCCCTCGGTTGGCCTGCCGATTCCTTTGTGATCGGCGCTTGCGGAGCAATGGGATGGTGTAAGGGAACGGACTTGTTTCTGCAAATCGCCCGGTCGATGCATCAATTCGAAGTTGATAGCCCCATCCGCTTTCTTTGGGTAGGCGGGAAGGCAGAGGGAGATGAGGCTTTGCGCTTCGAGCATGATCGGCAATTGTTCGAATTGACGCAATATTGCGCGAGTGTACCGACAACAGCGAATGTCTCGGATTACTTCAAAGCAATGGACGTATTTGCGCTCACCTCGAGGGAAGATGCGTTCCCTTTAGTAATGCTTGAAGCTGGCGCATTCCAACTTCCGACTGTCTGCTTCCAGGCAACGGGCGGTGGACCTGAGTTTGTGGCCGATGACGCTGGTCTGGTAGCCCCTTATCTTGATCTGCCGGGATTTGCTCGCCATCTTGAGACCTTGCGTGGCGATCCAGAACTTCGGCAACAAATGGGGAACGCGGCGGCTCGCAAGGTGCGAACCCATCATGTGGTGGAGAGCCAGGGCCCAAAGATCCTCTCGGCAATAAAACGGTCTCTATTGTCCACAGGAGAAAAGTCTCAATCGGAAACGTTGTGACAAATGGGGACGGCCGGTGGCATTTCAGAGGCTTTGCATCAACGCCGATAGAGCTTCCTCAGCCTCCAAATCCACTCAGCAGGAACTCATGGCAGACGACCGAAAACACCGCTTAGTATCCAACTCCGCGCTGAATTTTGCAGGCCAGTCGGTTGTACTCGCGATCACAATCGCAAGTTCGCCTTACATTGTCAGGAAGTTGGGCGCTGAACAATTTGGCATCATCGCTATGGTTCAGGCAGTCGCTGGATTCGCAGGGCTCCTGAATCTCGGGCTGGGCCGAGCCCTTACCAAGTATATCAGTGAGCTGTACTGGCAGGAGAAGTTCGAGGAGATCAATCGCATTTTCCAAACCGCCTGGACGGTTTGCTTCGTCATCGGCTCCCTGAGTTTCATCGCCATTTCCGTCCCGCACGACCTCTCGGCGCGCTTGCTTTTTGGATCCGACCCGACCGCGAGGCCGTTTGCGACCTTCGCGGTCTTGGTCGCCGCGGGCGGCCTTTTTACTTCGTTAGTTCTCGAGTCTCTGGGGGGCATTCCATCAGCCGTCCAGCATTTCCGCATTCAGAACGTCATCTCCGTCAGCAGCTTTGTCCTGAAGATTGGTTCGACGATTCTGGTCTTGCACCTCGGATTCTCGGTGCGGGCGGTGCTCGCTGTAAACCTGCTGTTCAACGTTCTGACCATCATCGCCTACGCCGCCATCGCCCGTCGCTACCTCCCTACTCTGCGTTTTCGCTTCCTGCTGGATCCGCCATCGCTCCACAAGCTCTTCTCCTTTTCAATTCCGCTGCTGATTTCCACGGTCAGCACGCTGATTGTCACGCGGCTCGACCGTTTTATCATGGTCGACTATCTGCCCCTGGCGGCAGTGACGTTTTACACGCTGCCCAATTCACTGGCGGAGAAACTGACTTTCGGCGTCGGAAGCGTCGCCAGCGCGGTCTTTCCGTTTGCGAGCGAATTGCACTCGCAGGGAAACCGCCACGCGGTTCAAGAATTGTATTTGAAGGGATCGCGGATGGTTAACATCGCCACCCTGCCACTCCTGGCTCTGTTGACCGTTGTCCCGTACCAGATCCTCTCGTGCTGGCTCGGCAAGGAGTACGCTGACTCTGGTGCGCAAGTTCTAGCCCTCCTCGGCTTCGCCTCGTACCTGAACGCGATCACGGCGGTTCCGACCGTCGTTACCCTCGGCACCGGGAATGCCTGGCTGCCCGCCTATTACGCCCTGGCAGGATCGGTCGCTAATATTGCCCTAAACCTGACGCTGATTCCGAGGTTCGGAATTATCGGAGCGGCCATGGCCATCCTCGGTTCCCAGATTGTCTCCGCTCCGACCTTCCTGGTGCACACCGCCCGCCGGCTGAATGTCTCCATTGTCGGCCTGGTCAAAGGCGCCTTCCTTGGGCCGATCCTCTGCGCCGGGACCATGGCCGTGGCCTTGTACGTTTGCCGGGACTCCCTTTCGTCGACCCGGAATCTGATTGTCGTGGTCGCCCTGCTCTTGCTTTTTTATGCGGTCGTCGTGCTCTTCTTTCTTTTCACGCAGAGTGAGAGAAGTGCGCTGCTGGCAAAGGTGCGGCAGGCCGTTCCAGTATTTGGGTCAGTGCGCTAGCCAACTTACTGAGAAAACACGGCGGACGCTGTTCCTTGCGGGCGCGTGCTCCGAAACAAGCAGAAGGAAACGGCGATCCCCAGCGGACTCGCCTTTTGGTCGCCAACGCGACAATTCCCTCTTCCATGAACATCCTGATCACCGGGGGCTCCGGCTTTATCGGCAGCCATCTAGCCCATCATTACCAGCAACGCGCTTCCGTTCGGATTCTGGATGACTTGAGTACGGGCAATCCGCGCAATCTCGACGGGCTCGACGTTGAGTTCGTTCGCGGTTCGATTTTGGACCCCGCGATAGTCCGCGCAGCAATGAAAGATGTTGATTACGTCTTTCATCTCGCCGCAATGGTGAGTGTTCCCCTTTCGGTCGCCAATCCTGTCGAATGCGTCCGTCTGAATGCGATTGGCACCCTGAACGTCTTGGAAGCCGCTGCGTCCACCGGAGTGAAGAAACTCTCGTTCAGCAGCTCGGCCGCCGTCTATGGCAACAATCCGACCGTGCCCAAGCGGGAGGATATGATTCCTGAACCCCGGAGTCCATACGCTGTAACCAAACTCGATGGGGAGTTCTATTGCCGCCAGTTCGCCGAAGCCGGCACCCTCCAAACCGTGACGCTTCGCTTCTTTAACGTTTTCGGACCTCGCCAGGACCCCAATGGGGCCTATGCCGCCGCTGTTCCGATTTTTTCCCGCCAAGCTCTTGCCGGCGAAGCGTTGACCATTTACGGCGATGGCGGCCAAACCCGCGACTTTGTTTTCGTGAAGGACATCGTGGCTGCATTGGCATTTGTAACGGAAACTGCCGATGTCACCGGAGTCTTTAACGCAGGATACGGCACTCAGACCACGGTCGGCGAACTCGCCCGAAGAATAATCGACATGACCGGTTCCACGTCGGCCATTCGTTACGCCCCCGAAAGGGCGGGTGATGTCCGCCATTCCCGGGCCGATGTCACGCGCTTGAGGCAGGCGGGGTTTTACCCGCAAGGAACATTGCAGGAAGGCCTGCAGGAGACACTCCTTTCCTTGCAGACTCCACAGATGGGCTCCTAAACCCTCTGGCATTAAAATCACGCTTCTTTATTTTTCTCATCCCTAGTATCTTAATCACATGAAAATCGCCATTGTCGGCCAGGGTTATGTTGGCCTGCCGCTATCACTTCAATTCGCCCGATCGGGCGTCAATGTTGTCGGCCTGGACATCGATAAGTCCAAGGTCGATGCACTCAACGCCGGCCGCAGCTATATCAAACACATAAGCGGGGAAGCGATTAGCATTCAGCTGAAGGCTGGAAGCTTTGCCGCGAGCAGCGACTTCTCCCTTATTCGCGGCGTCGAGGCCGTCATTATTTGCGTCCCTACCCCTCTTAACAAGAACCGCGAGCCCGACATTTCCTATATCACCGATACCGGCAAGGCCGTCGCGCCCCACCTACAGAAGGGCACGGTCGTCGTGCTTGAGTCCACCACCTATCCCGGCACCACCGACGAGGATCTGCGCGAGGTGTTGGAGAGAAAGGGTCAGGGATGAAGGCGGGAACCGACTTCCATCTGGCGTTCTCCCCCGAGCGCGAAGACCCGGGCAACCCGAGCAGCGTCGTCGCCACGATTCCCAAGATCGTGGGCGGCTACACGCCGGCCTGCCTCGAAAAGGCCGTGGCGGTCTACTCGATCGCCATCAAGACGCTGGTCCCCGTCTCCTCCTGCCGGGTTGCTGAAGCGGCTAAGCTGCTCGAAAACACCTTCCGCGGCGTCAACATCGCCCTGGTCAACGAACTCAAGGTCGTGATGACTTGACGACCGATTCCCAATCGGTTGACTTAGTTTCCTAAGACGGGTCAAGGGGATGTAGTATAATGATAAAATCGCAGACCTGCAAAGGAATGCGGATAGAGGTTTGATTCCTCTCGCCTCCACCAGTTTCATGAACCCAGATTCCCGCGAGGGAGCATTGTAACTGTCCTCGGGGATGGCTTGGATTCGGAAACATCGACACCCTCGCGCGCACGCGCACGGAGTTATGGCCACACAGATCAGCAGCCTTCGCAAAAGGCTTTGGCATGGTGAATTTCGAGCGTCCCCTTGTGTGCCTCTTGAGCCTCCTGCCTGCCGGTGAGCTCCTTGCGATCCTTCGTGGCTAAAGGGAATTTCTTTCTTAGCCACAAGAGATCACATAGATCACAAGGAATTTTCTCTTGGTTCCGCGCTAGGATCCTTCGTGGCTAAAAGACAAATCTCAATGCCGTCATCGCAGAAACTCTGGGGAATCCTCACGCGCAAGGTGCGCTGGGGGCTGTCCTGGCGCGGCTGGCTGGCGGCCGCGCTCGTGGTTCTGCTGACCGGCCGGTTGTTGTTTTTAAACATTTATCCCTTCCTGGCGGTCACGCATCGCCTCGATGCTAGAATTCTCGTCGTGGAAGGCTGGGTGCCGGACGCAGTCATCCGCGCGGGCATCGAGGAGTTCAAAACAGGCTCCTATGAACGCGTTTTATCGACTGGCGGACCAGTGGAATGGAGCGGCGGCTATACCTCCGATGACGACACCACGGCAATCTGGGGCGCTGGCCGCCTGATGCGCGGCAGCATCGCCAGCGGTTTGGTCCACATGGTTCCGGCACGCGTGGTGGGACGCGACCGCACCTACAGCTCC
>Ga0182027_10013477_pt1 | contig 11391 bp, 9 predicted proteins | sample 712E1DmetaG_FD_121300 | JGI IMG/M metagenome (GOLD analysis project Ga0182027, IMG submission 121300) | Permafrost microbial communities from Stordalen Mire, Sweden - 712E1D metaG (Illumina Assembly) | ecosystem: Environmental > Terrestrial > Soil > Wetlands > Permafrost | place: Sweden...
ATCAGGCTAACCCCGGGCCCGTAGCTGTTGGGAAGCCAGTTGAAGGCGACGTAGACCGTGCCGAAGTTGACGCTGCCGGGCCAGTCGTCGACGTCAAGAGACGGAAAGCAACCGACCCACGGCGGGTTGAAGTGCTCGACCCATGGCTTCGACCACGTCTTGCCCATGTCGTCGCTGTGGGTCACCGACATCGCGACGCCGCTGCCGGAGCCGACCGCATTGCCGGCCCACAGCCGACCGTAGGGACCCCAGGCAACCAGGGCGTGGATGTCCTGGCAGCGCGTTGCCCACGGATACGCCGGCGCCGACCATGTGGCTCCGCCATCCTGCGAGACGCGGACGGCCGGCCGGCTGCAGCCGTTCTTGGGCGTGGACCAGTTGATGTTCTCCGAAACCACGGCCACCACTCCGGGAAGGAAGGGATTGGACGCGCTGCCCGGCTCCGTGCCCGCCGCCACGAAGTACTCGTGGATGGCCGGCGCCGGTCGAGGCGTCGGGACCGGTGTCGGAGTCGGCAACGGCATGGGAGTAGGGATGGGCGTAGGGCTCGGCGACGGAGAAGGTGAAGGGCTGGGTGTCGGCACCGGCGTTGCGGTGGGCGTCGGCGTGGCCGACGCCACGCGGATGGTGGCCACCGCGACGGAGCCTACGGCTGCCAGCACGACCACCAGCGAGGCGATGACCAGCGCGGCGAACGCCAGCATCAAGACTCGGCGGCGGCGGCTCCTGGGTGCTGCCGTACTCACGTCCGGACCTCTTCCTGAGACTTCGTACTTTGCGTCCTCGACTCGATCATGATCCCCCGGTCGACCTGGCTAGGAATCGCTTCTCGATTTGGATTCTACGATGACGGCGCGGTGAGGATCGGCCGCTGCGCTCCGCGCCGGCGGCCATCCCGCCGGCAGGCGTACGATCCAGCCGTGAGCACGAGTTCTGCCGCCCCGCTGCCGGTCCACCGGGCCGCAATCGCCAACCTCGGCTGCAAGGTCAACCAGGCCGAGATGGATGGGCTCGAGCGGCTGTTGCGTGGCGCCGGCGTGCAGCTCGTCGATCTCCGTGAAGAGGCCGACCTGGTCGTCATCAACACCTGCACCGTCACCTCGAGGGCCGACGCCAAGTCACGGCAGCTTGTACGGCGGGCCCGCCGGACCAGCCCGAACGCACGGGTTATGGTCACCGGCTGTGCCGTCGCGGTCGAGCCCGAGTTGCTCGCGGCGGCCGATCCGGCGGCGCGACTCTACGACAACGACCAGAAGAGCCGGCTCCTGGCCGAGACGACCGAGCTGCTCGGCCTCCCCGACGGCGTCGCACGGCCGACGTTCTCGGGCGTGGAGGCCGCGCCCGGGCTCGCCGGCGTGGCGGTGACGGAAGCTGCCGGAGATCGAACGCGTGCCTTCGTGAAGGTCCAGGACGGCTGCTCGTTCCACTGCACCTATTGCATCATCCCCAGGGCTCGTGGGCCCGAGCGGTCGTTGGCCGCGCGCGAAGTCGTCGACGACGTGAGGCGCGCTCTCTCTTCGGGCCACCGCGAGATCGTGCTCACCGGCATAAACGTCGGCACTTACTCGGACTCGGGCGTCACCCTGCCGGAACTCGTGGGCCGACTCCTGACCGAGACAGACGTCGAACGGATCAGGCTCAGCTCTGTGGAACCGCAGCACGTCACCGGCCAGTTGCTCGCCGTCTGGACCGCGTCCGGCGGCCGCTGCCTGCCGCACTTCCACATTCCGCTGCAGTCGGGCGACGACACAATCCTGCGCCGCATGGGCCGCCGCTACGACACCGCCGCCTACTACCAAGTCGTGGCGCGAGTCCGCGAGGCGATCCCGGGCGCGGCCGTGCACACGGATCTGATCGCGGGCTTTCCCGGCGAGGACGACGCGGCGTGGGCTCGAACGGTCGACTTCGTCGGCAGCCTCGACCTCGCCGGCATCCACGTATTCCGCTACTCCTCGCGGCCGGGGACGCCGGCGGCGCGGATGGTCGGGCAGGTCGACGCTGCCACGAAGAAGAGGCGCGCGGCCGAAGCCCTTGCCCTGGCGGCGCAGGCCCGGGCGAGATTCGCCGAAACCCGCGCCGGTGGGGAAATGAGGGTCTTGTTCGAAGGGTCGCTCGCGGACGGACGCTGGCTTGGCCACGCGGAGAGCCACGTACTGGTGGCCGCCGACTCGCCCGACGGCGCGCCACTCCACAACGTCATCGGCCTGGTCCGGGCCGAGTCCGTCGATCCGGCCGCGCCAGACCGGCTATGCGGACGCCTCCTGGCCGTCGATCCGCCACGAGCCGGGTCGGCACCGAAGGCCGATCTTGCGCACGAAACCCTGGCGTAGGCCGTCAGCAAGTAGCAAGATCACCCGGGCACGAACCTCGCTCGGATCGCACCAGACAACGGAGCTCGCCAATGCCGTCGGACTGCCTCTTCTGCCGCATCATCGCGGGCGAGCTGCCCGCGGCCCAGGTCTATGCCGACGACTCGGTCGTGGCAATCCGCGACATCGCACCGCAGGCGCCGACCCACATCCTGCTGCTCGCCCGCAAGCACGTGGCATCGTTCGCCGATCTGAGCGGCGAGGACCTCAACCTGGTCGGCAAGATCTCGAAGGTCGGCACTTTGCTGGCCAAGCGCGAGGGCATCGCCGAGGACGGGTTCAGGCTGGTCGTCAACGTCGGGCGGAACGGCGGGCAGACGGTCGACCACCTGCACGTCCACCTTCTCGGCGGCCGCCCCATGGCCTGGCCCCCGGGCTGAGCCGCTCCGGGGCTGCGGCCCGCCGGCTCGCCGCGTCATTGTGCTGGCGTCGATCCGGACGAGTGGGCATCCTCGCGAACCGGTAGCGGTTCGTCGGTCACCGCCCAGGCCCGGACCCGGTCCCGCTGAATCTTGAAGGTGTGAGTTCGGGGGAAGTCGGCATCCGGCCAGAGCCGCCACGAAACTATTCGTTGATGCACGGCCAGCGACCGGTTCGCGGCCTTCATTGCCCTGTCGATCGCGGCTCTTACGGCGACCGGGTCGTCGAGATCGGGGGCGCGGGTGGCGTCGGGCAACTCGTCCGGTTGTGGCAGAACCGGGGCTCCCGGCGCAAGCACCACCGCCTCGATCCGGCCCGGCATCGTTTCCACGACGACGGCGTCGCGCAGGCCGGCCGTGCGCAGGGCGTTCTCGATGTCCTCGGGGTAGACGTTGAGCCCGTTGGGAAGAACGATGATGTCCTTCTTGCGGCCCATCAGGACCATGTGGCCGTCCTCGTCGTGGCGTCCGATGTCGCCCGTCTTGTACCAGCCGTCGGCAGTCATGGCCGCGGCAGTCGTGACCGGATCGCGCCAGTAACCGGAGAAGACGGTGGGACCCGAAACCAGGATCTCCCGGTCGTCGGCGAGCTTGACCTGTATCGGTGGGATGGTCCGGCCCACCGTGCCCAGACCGTGGTCCTCGCGGGTCGTGACCGATGTGACGCCGCACTCGGTGGCGCCGTAGCCCTGCATGACCACCACGCCGATGTCCTCCCACGCCTGTTGCAACGAGGGCGGCAGGAACGCGGCAGCGGAGACGAGCAAGTTCAGTCCGCCTCCAAGCTGGTTGTGAACCTGGGCGAAGAGCCGACGGCGGACGGGGTAGGGAAGCCGGCGGGCGAGCAGCCGCGTGTGGTCGAAGAGCGCTCGCCGGCCGCGCGCAGCCACCTCGCGTTCGATGGCGGCCCAGAACAGGTCCATGATCTGCGGCACTACCACCAGCGTCGTGGTGCGGTGGTCTCGGATGGCCTCGAAGATGACTCGCGGGTTGTGGCTCCGCACGTACATCACGTGCGCGCCGACGCTCATGGCGTAGAAGACCAGGGTCACCTGCTCGAGCAGATGCGAGAGCGGCAGGAGCGACACGGCACGGTGTTCCTGCTCGGGCAGCACGTTGTGGGCCACTTCCACCGTGCCGAGCAGGTTGGCGTGGCTGATGACCACGCCTTTGGGTTCGCCGGTCGTGCCCGAGGTGAAGATGATTTCGGCCGTGTCGTCACCGCGCGGCCGCGGCCACGAGTCGACCTGCTCCTGCCAGTCGGCCGGGAATGTTTCGTCCGGCTCCGCGGCCAGCTCCTCGACCACCGAGTAGGGGAAGTCCTCGAGCCGGGCGTCGGCCGGGTCCGGTGTGTCGCGGCCGGTGCCGAGGACGAGGTGGCAGGCATCGGCCCGGGCCACGATCCGTTCCACGGCCCCGGGCGCCATCCTCAAGTCCAGAGGTACGAAAGCCACGCCGGCTCGCATCGCGCCGAAATAGAGCGCCGGCACGGCCGGACTCGACGGCGTCCAGACCAGCAGGCGATCACCCGGTTCGAGGCCGACCTGGCGCAGCCGCCAGGCGATGATCCGGCTTCGCCTGTTGAGTTCACGGTAGGTCCAGTCCTCGACCGCACCCTTTTCGCCGCGCATGCTGTAGGCGAAGCGGTCGCCGTAGCGGCTCTCACCCTGGTCGATGATGTCTAGAAGGCTGTCGAGTCGATCCATCGGTACCATCGTAGTCGGGCGCTCGGTTTCCCGGCTCCCGTGCGACGCCGTCGATACCGGATCCCTTGCCGGTAGACAACCCGACTGGGATCGGGCTACACTCGCGCCCGCTCTGTCCACGGGCGGTTCGGCCATGCTCGCAAGAGCCTGAGTCCGGTCGCGATCGCGGACGAGCCCCGAAGGAGGTGATTTCCGGATTGGCAGAAGTCCGTGTGGGTGAGAACGAGAGCTTCGAGAGTGCCCTGCGCCGGTTCAACAAGAAGATCCAGCAGAGCGGCATCTTGGCTGAGGCCCGTCGCCGCGAGCACTATGAGAAGCCGAGCGTGAAGCGCAAGCGCAAGGAAGCGAAGCGCAAGAAGGTCGCCCGCCAGCAGGTGAGCTAGCGAGACCAAACACGCCGTCGCATGGGTGGCGCGGCCAGCCGTTGAACGCGCAACCCGCCCCGAGGTGCCACACCGGTGTCCCTCCGCGATCGTCTCGACGATGAACTGAAGGCCGCTATGCGGTCCAATGACGCCGTGCGTAAGGATTCCTTGCGCATGGTGCTGGCGGCCGTCCAGAAAGCCGAGAAGGAAGGCAAGCACACGCTTGCCGACGACGAGATGCTCGGGGTCCTGACCAAGGAACTCAAGACTCGCAACGAGTCCGTGGAGACGTTCCGAGCCGGCGGCCGGCAGGATCTGGTCGAGAAGGAAGAGGCCGCCATCGCGGTCGTCTCCGAGTTCATGCCGCAGCCGCTGACGCCGGCGGAATTGCAGGCACTCGTTGAGCAGGCCATCGCCGAGACCGGCGCGGCCACCCCGCGAGAAATGGGCAAGGTCATGGGCTGGCTCTCCCCAAGAACCCGCGGCCGAGCGGATGGGAAAGCCGTCAGTCAACTGGTAACTCAGCTGCTGACAGCCCGCGCCGCGGGATCGTGACGGCGCTCCCGTGCTGAGGGAGCCGCAGGAACGGCCGGGAACATTCGGCCGCGGCGACGCGATCCGACTGGTCCTCGCAGCCGTCCCTCTTGTCGTGGCTCTGGCCGCCGGCGTCACCGGCGATCTGACGCGGGGCAGTCCCGGCTACGCGGCCGGAAACGTGGCCGGGGCCGCGATCGTAGCCCCGCGAGACGCCACGATCCCCAACCCGGTGAAGATCGAGGCAGCAAGGGTAGCCGCCGCCGCGGCCGTGACCGAGCGCTACGACTACACCCAATCGGGCGCGGCCTCGATTTCGGCGACGCAAGTGGCCAGGCTCCGGGCCATCTTGAAGCCGATCGACGACGCTTTCGAATCCGCCGGCAACGCGACGGCGAGGCAAGCGGCACTCGACTCGGCCGTCGCGGCCGCGCTGCCGTCTCTCACGTCCGACGACCACACGACGCTGCTGGATTTGGATCCGGCCCGTTGGGGGCCCGTCGAGTTCGCGGCCGTGACCGCGCTGGGCGACGGCGAGGCGGTCGAGATACGAGATGCCGATCTGGCGACGAAGGTTCCGACGCTGGCTGCCCAGTACCTGCCGGCCGGCTTGAGCCTATCCGAGCAGCATCTGGCTTCCGCGATCGCCACGCCGATGTTCGTGGTCAACTCCCAGTACAGCCCCTCGCTGACCGAACAAGCTCGAAATCAAGCCGGATCCGACGCCGCTGCCGCCGTCGCCCCCGACGTCGTCAAGGCCGGCGAGGTCATCGTGGATCACGGCCACGTCATCTCCGCGGCCGACATGGTCGAGATCAACTACCTGGGGCTCGACCGGTCCGGCGTGGATTGGGGCAAGGCCGCGGCCTGGATGCTCTTGGGAACGGTCGTTACGGCCCTGATGCTCGGCTGGCTGTGGCGGTTCCGGCCCGAATACTGGGCTCGCAGCCGGACTCTGATCTTGATCGGCATGATCTTCGTCCTGTCCGTTCTGGCGGTGAAGCTGCTTGGCGGACGGGCCTGGCTGCCGTACCTGATCCCGGTGGCGGCGGCCGGCATGGTGCTCACGGTGCTGCTCGACGCGGGCGTCGGCATCGTGACGGTGGCGCTGCTGGCCGTACTCGCCGGGCCGGTGGCGGGCTCGTCGACCGAGATGAGCGCGTACGTCTTCCTGGGGGGCCTGGCCGGAATCCTGGCCGTTCGCAAGGGCGAGCGGCAGCACTTCTTCGTCGAGGCCGGCCTGGCAGTGGCGGCGGCACAAATCGCGGTCATCGGCGCGTTCGCCCTCATGGGCTTGCACGACATGACCGGCACGCTGCAGCTCTGTGGAGCGGCTGCCGCCGGCGCCGTGGTCGCGACCGTGATCACCCTCGGCAGCTTCTCGCTGCTGGGCAATCTCTTCGGGATACTCACCGGCTCACAGCTGCTCGAGCTGGCCAATCCGTCGCAGCCGCTTCTGCGACGGCTGCTGACCGAGACGCCGGGTACCTATCACCACTCGCTGATGGTCGGCAACCTCGGTGAACGTGCCGCATCCGCGATCGGTGCCGATCCGTTGCTGGTTCGTGCGGCGGCCTACTACCACGACATCGGCAAGCTGGCCAATCCCGTGGCGTTCATCGAGAACCAGTCCGGTGGCGACAACCTGCACGATCAGCTCGACCCTGCCGTCTCCGCCACGATCCTCAAGCAACATGTCAGCGACGGCATCGACCTGGCCACCAAGGCCCGCCTGCCCAAGCCGCTGATCGCCTTCATCCCGCAACACCACGGGACGGCGATCCTCGGCTTCGTCTACGGCAAGGCCCGCGAAGAGGCCGCCAGGCCCTTCGGCGGCGAGAAGACGGCTGCCGGAAAGGCCGCGGCGGATGCCGTCGACCAGCGGCGCTTTCGCCATAGCGGCCCCAAGCCGCAGTCGCGGGAGGCGGCAATCCTTATGCTGTCCGACGGCGTCGAAGCCTCGGTGCGCTCACTATCCAGTCGAGATGAGGCCACAATACGGGCCATGGTCAGCCAGATCATCCAGGAACGGTTGGGCGACGGCCAGCTCAGCGAGTGCGACCTCACCATCCGCGACCTTGAGAAGATCCACGAAGCTTTCGTCGAGCAGCTACTGGGCATGTACCACCAGCGGATCGCATACCCGGCGAACAAGGTGGTGGAGCTCGAATCACGGCGCGAGCGAGGCCTGCGCTAGCAGAGGAGGGCGATCCAATATGGGGGCACGAGAGGTCGTCCTCCAAACGCGAGCCGGCGAATGACGCGTGCTGAAGAGCGGCCCGACCTGACCGAGACCACCGACGCCACGATGGTGGAAGGTGGCTCAGGGCCGTTCGAGGCAACAGAGGGACCCACCTTCTCGACGTACCTGCCGCCGTTTCGCATCGACATAACGGTCAGGCCGGGGGTCGCCCAACTTGCCTCCCGCCATCGAGTTGCGGCGGCCATTCGGGCGGCTCTGGAGGCGGCCGGGGCGCCGGGCCCGGCGTCGATCGGCGTCGTCCTCTCCGGGGACGAGGAGCTGGCGCAGTTGAATTCGATGCACATGGGCTCGACCGGCGCGACCGACGTTCTTTCGTTCCCCTTCTTCCCGCCCGAGGCATTCCCGGCCCATGAGCGTGGTGGGGCTCCTCAGCGCGACCCGTGGGTCGCGGCCGCGCTCATGCAGGCGTTCGCGCTGCCACCCGGGTTGCGAGCCCATCTCGGCGACATCATCGTCTCGGTCGAGCGGGCGGTCGCGCAGGCCGAAGACGGTCGCGGTGGGCAGACGGGCGACGTCCGCTGGGATGCCGCCGACGAACAGCTGTTGCTTGCCGTCCACGGCACACTCCACATCTGCGGCTGGGACCACGCCGAGCCCGTGGAGGAAGCGGCCATGCGCGCGCTGGAGCGCCGGGTGCTGGCCGCTCTGCCGCGCCATGAGGGCCACGAGGCTCACGAGGGCCACGAGGCCGCGCAGGTCGAAAGGGACGGAGGCTAGTCTTCGCGCTCGAGTCCCGGCCGGGGTGGTGCGGCAAGTACCCGGGTGGACCTATCGGGTCGGTGCCAGGATCGTCTTGAGGGCCGTCTCGAGCTCCTGGATCGACGCGGCCGCGAAGCTGAGCGCGACCGTCGTCTCGGCCGCGAGCCCCAGCTGGCTCGACGTCTTGTCGGCCAGAGCCAGCTTGAGTTCGGCACCGGCGATCGACCAGCCGTCGACGCCGCCGTATACGGCCACCCCGGCTTCGTTGGTGATGCAATACGTGTCCTGGCCGGCTTTCCGGTCGGCGTCCGTGAAGGCGAAGGACCGCTCGAATACGAGATTCCAACCGGAGGAATCGTCTCGTTCGGCAAGAGCCACGCCCGCCAGCGACTCATCTCGCCAAACGGACACCATCTGAGCAGTGATCTTCGAGGGGGTACTTGCAGTCATGGCCCAGAGGATCGGGCATGGAAACCGTCGGGTCAACCCGGCCGGACACCTATGCGATGCGTCCCCGCACCTGTAGAAAAGGCGGGCGTCACTGCGCCTGATACCATCCGCGCAGGCCCTCCGAGCATGGATCAGGGCTAGTTTTGCGTGTCGCGCGCAGTCGCGGCGGCCAGGCTGGAGCAGCGGTGAAGATCGTCGTCGGTCTTGGTAACCCGGGCGCTCAGTACGAAAAGACGCGCCACAACATCGGCTGGATGGTCCTGGACCGTCTGGCCGATCGTGCCGGCTGGTCGGGCAAGGGCCGCACCCGCGACGCCTCCGCGATCGTGCAGGGCCGGTACGCGGGTCTGGACCTCGTGCTGGTCAAGCCGCTGACCTTCATGAACGAGTCGGGGCTGGCGGTGCGCAAGGTCCTGGCCCGCGAGCACGCGCCTCTGGTGGAGATGCTGGTCGTCTGCGACGACTTCGCGCTGCCGTTCGGCAAGCTGCGGTTCCGCGAGGGCGGCAGCGCCGGCGGACACAACGGCCTGCGCTCGATCATCGACGAGCTCGGCAACGAGCAGTTCAGCCGGCTGCGGGTCGGCATCGGCGATCCCGGCCGCGATGCCATCGACCACGTCCTGAGCCAGTTCGGGAAGGGCGAGAAGACCAGGCTCTCCGAGTTGCTCGACGCCGCGGCCGATGCGGTCGAGGCCTGGAGCCGGGACGGCACGAGCAAGGCGGCGAATCATTTCAACGCCTTCGAGCTGCGACCCTCCGACGAGGAACGGTCGGCTCCGCCCGGCGCCGTCGACGGACCTCCCGGACCCGACGGCATCAGGCGCACCAAGACGGGCTGGCGCAAGTCCAAGCCGGCCGAGGGCGGCGAATGAGCTACGGCGGCGGCCGGCCGCTGCGGCGTCAGATCGAGGCGGCACTCAGCGGCGCGGCCGATCCACTGGGCGAGGATGGCCTGGGTCTGCCGGACAAACCCGGCCGGCCCGAAGACGACCCGGACTTCCCGGTCGACCCAGAAGCTCCGTCCGAGCCGGTCCGCCGCGGCAAGCGCGGCCAGGAGCGCAAGGTCGACGGCGAGATCAAAGCCGCCTACCGGGCGTCGCAGGAAGCCAGGGCGGCAGCCGGTCCTGCCGCCGGAGCCACTGGTTCCGGAGCCACTGGTTCCGGAGCCATGCCGACCGCACGCAAGTTGCCCGATCTGCGGGTTCTGCCTCCGCTGCTTCACGGCAGCGGAGCTTTCGCCGCCCTCCGGGAGCGGCTGGGAGCGGAAGGCATGCTGCTGCCCGCCGCCGGTCGCCACGCGTCCGTGGCCGCGGTCCCGCACGGGGCCAAGACGTTCCTCGCGGCCGCCCTCGCCACCGGCGACCTGCCCGAACCGGCGGCCGCCCTGACGGCCCGTGCCGGAGCTGCCCCTGCCATCGCTGCCGGGCTGCCCGGCGCCCTCCCGCACGCCGGCACCGCCGCCGTGCCCCCGCCCGTCTCCGGGGAGCGGCTCTGCTGGGTGGCCCGCGATGCCGAGATCGGCGATCGCGTGGCCGAGGAACTGCAGGCCTGGCTCGGCGACCCCGACGCCGTCGCCGTACTCGAGCCTCGCACGGCTCTCGCCTACGAGCGCAGCGAGCTGGTGCGCGACGAAACCGCGGCCCGTGTCGCCGCCCTGGCGGCGTGGCGATCCGGCCGGGCCCGCGTCCTCGTGGCGAGCGTGCAAGCTCTGCTCCAGCACACCCTGGATCCGGAGGAGTTGCCGGCACGGCCGCGGATACTCCGGCTGGGTGCCCGCGTCCACCAGGACGAGCTGCTCCACGACCTTCTGGCGCTCGGCTACGACCCGGTTCAGGAAGTGGCCGGCCGGGGCGAGTTCGCCCGCCGAGGCGGGCTGGTCGATGTCTTCCCGTCTGCCGCGCCACTGCCGATCCGGATCGAGTTGTTCGGCGACGAGATCGACTCGATGCGCGTCTTCGACCCGACCGATCAGCGCAGCCTCCGACCCGTGGACGAAGTGGTGCTGCTCCCCGCCAGCGAGTTCCTCGTCCCGGCCGGTGGAGTGGCGGAGATACGCGGCAGGGTCTCGCGCCTGCCGGGCCGCTCGAAGCTGCCCGACCGGCTGGCCGCCGACCTGGCCCGTTTCGAGGAGGGAATCCACACCGGAACCGGCGACACCGGGGCGCGGTCGGGGCACGTTCACGATATCGGGGCCGCGGCCCGGGCACTGGAAACCGGCGACGCCGCGGAGGTCTGGACGGCCGTACTCTGTCCCGCCACAGGACTGGATCATCTGCCGCCGGAAACGCTTCTTGTTCTGGACGAGCCCGGCGAGATCGCCGACGCAGCCGACTTCCTGTGGCGTCAGGCCCAGGAGCGGCGCACCGAGCTGGTGACGGCGGGCGATCTCCCGGCCGAGTGGCCGGAGGCCTACCTGAGTCCGCGCGAGTGGAAGTCTCGACTGCTGCTCGGCCGGACCCTCGAGCTGACCTGGGAGTCGGAAGCGGCGGCCCCGACCGGCGGCGGCACGCCGATGGGCGATCTCTTCGGCTGGCGCGAGCCGGGTCTCTCGCCGGCCCGAACGGCACGCTTCGCCGACACGGTGCG
>Ga0182027_10013478_pt1 | contig 11390 bp, 16 predicted proteins | sample 712E1DmetaG_FD_121300 | JGI IMG/M metagenome (GOLD analysis project Ga0182027, IMG submission 121300) | Permafrost microbial communities from Stordalen Mire, Sweden - 712E1D metaG (Illumina Assembly) | ecosystem: Environmental > Terrestrial > Soil > Wetlands > Permafrost | place: Sweden...
AATAAAATCAACGTTTTTTTCAGAAAGGATTTTTCATGAGCGTGGACATAGCGATGCTCAACGAAAAGATCAAGGAAGAAAGCAGCTTCGTTACGCTATTGCGGGGCGAGCTCAATAAAGTCATTGTCGGACAAAGTAAAATGCTCGACCGGCTGCTTATGGGACTGCTCACGCGGGGCCACATTCTTTTAGAGGGAGTTCCGGGATTGGCAAAAACCCTTGCCATTTCGACGCTTGCAAAGGTCATCGACACCAAATTCCGGCGCATACAATTCACCCCCGATTTGCTTCCCGCCGACCTGGTGGGTACCATGGTTTATAACCAAAAATCAGGCGAATTCGTTCCGAAAAAGGGGCCTGTTTTTTCAAATATTATTTTGGCCGACGAAATAAACCGCGCCCCGGCGAAAGTGCAGAGCGCCTTATTGGAATCGATGCAGGAATGCCAGGTCACTATCGGAGATACCACCTATCCGCTTGACGATCCTTTTTTAGTGCTTGCAACGCAAAACCCCATTGAGCAGGAAGGCACCTATCCGCTACCCGAAGCGCAAGTCGACCGCTTCATGCTTAAGCTTAAAATCGAATATCCTACCAAAGAAGAAGAAAAAGAAATACTCTTAAGGATGGCAAAGGGTCATGTACCCGAAGTTTCGAAAGTCATTTCCGTTGATCGGATTTTAAAGGCCCGTGAAGTCGTCAATGAGATTTATATGGATCCGAAGGTGGAAGACTATATCATCAACATCGTTTTTGCAACGCGGGAACCGGAAAAAGCCGGAATTTCGGATGTAAAAAATCTTATCGGCTATGGCGCGTCCCCGCGCGCAACGCTTTTCCTTGCCCGTGTGGCGCGTGCGCATGCTTTCATTCGCGGGCGCGGGTTCGTAACGCCGGAGGACATTAAATCGGTGGGTATGGACGTTCTTCGCCACCGGGTCATCGTGACCTATGAGGCTGAGGCCGAAAATATAACGTCCGAAGACATAATTCAGAAAATTTTCGACAGCGTTGAAGTGCCCTAGCGTATACGAATCGGGGAAAATATTTTGAAAATCCTTGATGAAAAAACTCGGTTATTTTTTTCTCCCTGCGCGGGGCTGGCAGTTTTGTTGTTATATACCGTTTCGGTTTCAGAGAAAGTATTGATTTACGATGAAGAGAAAGGCATTATCTTCGTCGATAAAGACGCCCCGCGCCGTGGTCCTCTTCAGAAAAAAGAACCCGCAGCGGCCGCTTCGAACCAAACGGCCGATCGACCTCGACCGGTTTCCAATGGAAAAACCGTTGACGCTTCCATTCAAAGGGGACGTCAAAAAGACCCTCCGCAAGTGTATTTTGAATCGGGCCTTCAATATTTTAAAAACGATAATTTCGAGGACGCGCTTAAAAATTTTACGCACGCCGATTCGCTTGATCCGCAGCCGAAATACATTCTCTGGATGGGAAAAACCCTTCGGCAGATGGGAAAATTCGACCGCCACTTGTTTTTAATGAACCGCATCATGACAACCTACCCCGAAAGCGACGTTGCCGACGACGCGTTGTTCGAAATCGCGTTTTCCTACCAAACGAGCGACGACTATGACATGGCCTCAAAAACCTATACGAGACTTGCCGAACAATATCCTTTCGGCACCTCGTTTTCAAACGGCGAAAGTTTTCGGGAAATCGCCCACAAGCAAATTCAAATGATGCGCGCCGAAATGACCTTCACGCTTAAAACGCTGGGTTATAACGGCGATAATGAGGAATCGCTCTATAGCGCTTTCCAAAAAGACAAAGGCCTGCCTATCACGGGTACGGGGACCGCCGAAACCGTTCGGGCGATCAAATCGACCTATAACGGGTTTTTGCATGCCGAAGCCGAGCGCGCACGATACCGGCAGCGCATCAATAAATATCGGACGTTTGCCGCGGCTTTGGCGGCGCTTTTGGCGCTCAACGCGGCCGCGCTTTTTATCGTGCAACGAAACATTATCGCAAAACGTAAACATCTCGCCGTTTTACATCAATCACTTTCAGACCTCAATACGGGTGCACTGTGATCCCAAAAGAAGTTTTACAAAAAGTCCGCCGGATCGAAATCCGCACGCGCAGCATCGTCGAGTCGGTTTTGTCCGGCGAATACCATAGCGTTTTTAAGGGCCGCGGCATGGAATTCTCCGAGGTCAGGACCTATACCGCGGGAGACGATATCCGGACCATCGACTGGAACGTCACCGCCCGCATGGGCGAGCCGTTTATCAAGAAATACGTCGAGGAGCGCGAACTCACGGTCATGCTTGTGGTCGACGCCTCCTCGTCGGGAAGTTTCGGCTCAATCAAGCAATTCAAGGACGAAATAGCCGTTGAACTCTGCGCGCTTCTGGCATTCTCGGCCATAAAAAACAACGACCGGGTAGGCCTTATTATTTTCACCTCGGAGGTTGAAAAGTACATCCCTCCTAAAAAAGGAAAAAACCATGTCCTGCGCGTCATACGCGAACTCCTCTATTTCAGGCCGTCCAAAAAAGGGACCAATATCGCCGAAGCCATCGGTTTTCTTAATAAGGTCCTGACCAAAAAGTCGGTGGTTTTTTGCATTTCCGATTTTATCGCCGGCGGCTTTGAACCTGCCTTGCAAGTCGCCTCGCGGCGCCACGACCTCATCGCGGTCCCCGTTATTGATCCGCGTGAACTCGACCTTCCCGACATCGGACTGGTTGAATTCGAAGACCCTGAAACGGGGGAAACCGTGCTTATTGACACGCGGGACAAGAAAGCGCGAGACCTTTTCAAAACAATGGCCGGAAAACGCGTCGATTCGCTCCGAAAATTCTTTTTGAAAAACGGCATCGATGAAATCCCCGTATCGACCGAATCGGATTACGTTGAGTCCTTGGTCAAATTTTTTAAAAAGCGCGAAAAACTCGTCCGATAACGATCGGCAGTTTCAAACCATGAAAACCGCTCTTAAATCTCTGATCGACGCAACCTACCCCGAGGCGGTCCGGCTGCGACGGACCATCCACGCAAACCCCGAATTGTCGGGTAAGGAATTCGAAACCGCCCGACTTGTCCATGATTTCTTGGCAAATATCGGGCTTTCGCCCAAATATTACGCCGGAAAAACCGGCGTCGCGGTCCGGCTTGATAACGGCAAAGGCAAAACCGTCGTATTGCGCGCCGACCTCGATGCGCTTCCCATCGAGGAAAAAACGGGCGTCGATTACCGATCTAAAAATAGCGGAGTCATGCATGCCTGCGGGCATGACATGCATACCGCATGCCTTTTGGCCGCAACCAAAGCGCTTACCATGGCAAAAGATTCCTGGAAAGGCTCGATTGTCGCGCTTTTTCAACCCAGTGAAGAACAGGCCCCAGGAGGGGCGCTTTGCATGATCCGGGAAAAAGCTTTCCCCAAAAGCGCCGATGCCGTGTTCGGTCTGCATGTCAGCACGGACCACGCCGTGGGGCAGGTAGGGATAAAATCGGGGAGCGATTACGCCGGGGTCCTGGATTTCGACGTATGCGTCAAGGGCATCGGCGGGCACGGCGCAACGCCGCATAAAACCGTTGATCCCATTGTGTGCGCATGTGCAATGATCTTGCAACTGCAGACGCTCATCAGCCGCGAAAGTCCGAATTATGAACCGTCGATTTTGACCGTGGGCTCCATCCATTCCGGCACGAAGCATAACATTATTCCCGACGAGGCCCTGTTTATCGGCACCATTCGGACATTTTCCCAGTCGCATCAGGAATTTCTAAGACGCCGGGTTTTAGAAATTATCACGTTGGTCGGGCGCTCGTTTCGGGCCAATGCCGTGGTCTCGTTTGAAAAATCATATCCTCCCGGATTTAACGACGAAGCTTTGACAAAACGGGCGGAAAGCGCCCTGATCGGCCTGCTGGGGAGCTCCAATGTCGTTTCCCGCACGGTCCCTACGCTGTATGCGGAGGACTTTGCTTATTATCAGCAAAAGGCCCCGGGGCTTTACCTTCACTTAGGCGTCAGAGATCCCGCGAAAAAAAACGTTGCCGGCATCCATTCGGCGCATTTTTTACCGGATGAGCGGGCCATACGCACCGGAATAGCCGTGCATGCGGGCCTGGCAATTGATATTTTATCCTAAACGATGAAGCCATTATCACTAGCCGCCGTCCCCAACGAAATAGCCCGGTCCTTCGGCGCCGCATCGCGCTATGCGGTCGAGGACTTCGGCGCCATTTGCCTATTTTTCCTGAGGAGCGTACATTCCCTTCCGGCTTCAGCAAAAAAATATCATCTCATTTTCGAACAAATGATGCGCATCGGCGTCGGTTCAATGTCAATTGTTTTTCTTGCGGCAACGTTTATCGGAGGCCTCAGCGTTTTTCAATATAAAGCGCTCGCCGGATCCACGATCCCCATGAGTTACCTGGGCATGGGTTTTGCAAAGGCGGTTTTTACCGACCTTGGGCCGGTGCTCATGGCGCTGGTGCTTACGGGACGAATCGGGGCGAAACTCGCCGCGGAGCTCGGGACCATGAAAGTCACCGAGCAAATCGACGCCATGATATGCCTGTCGCTGGACCCGTATCCCTACCTTCTCACTCCGAGGATTTTGGCGGGGTTCCTCATGACCCCGGTCCTTATCGTTTTCACTTTTTTCTTCTCCACGATCAGCGCGCAGGTCCTTGCGTGGGCGGCATTCGACCTTAATCCCCATACGTTTTACAACAGCATGCGGCTCATGTTTAAAAGCCGCGACATCGTAATCGGCATAGTGAAAGGTTTTGTGTTCGGCGGGGGAATCGCCCTTGCCGGCTGCTATTACGGCTATTTGACCAGAGGAGGCGCGATCGGCGTCGGGGAAGCCACGAAAAAAGCGGTCGTTGCCGCGTCAATACTCATTCTGGTCACCAATGTCATCATCAATTTGATTTTAATGTGACCCCGGAGCAAGGGGTCCTTCAGACTAGGCGAATTCCTTCATATACTTCAATGCGTCGGCAAGCGTGGGTTGAAGGGCGTTACCGATCATTCTTGACAAACCGATTATTTCGAAAAGGTTCATCACTTCATTATCGGGTTTTTGTGAGATGATGGCGGCCATGTGTCCGTTGCCTTCGTCATGGCACCATTTCCAGCACGATGCCGTTGAGGTAAGGCCTTCGCTTGAGATATAATTACAGGCCGAAAAATCCAGAATAAAGCGACGATGGCCGGCTTTTCGGAGCAACTCGAAAATTCGGTCGAATTCCTTTGCCTGAAACCGCATGAAGGCCTTTTCGTGGGGAACGATGATTGCGATGTCTTCGTTATAATTTATCCGAAACGAGGGAGAGAAAATCTCGGCGCTATTCGACATATTTGTCCTCTCCGTGGGTGATGACGCTCAAAAATTTTTCGGGGTCATCGGTTTCCACCAGGTCTTTTCGGATTTCCTCATAGGACATAATTCGGGAAAGGGACGAGAGAATTTGCGTATATTGCGTCGAGGCGTTTGATGGGGAAAGCATCATGAAAATAAGATGTACGGGTTGTTCGTCGATGGCGTCGAATTCGATGCCTTTGACCGTTCGGGCGGCGATCATGAAAACCCGGTCGATGCCTTCGATGCGGGCATGGGGGATCGCTATGCCGAAGCCGATGCCCGTAGACATCTCCGCTTCACGGTCCAATATTTTTTGGACGATATGGGCGGGATCCTTTAAGTCGTAGAGCGAGGTCAGATATTTTGCCATTTGCGTAAGCAGCTCGATTTTATTCGGCGCTTCAAGGTTGCCGATAATGGCGTTCTTGGGCAGTATATCCTGAATTCTCACGCTCGTTCCTTTTGCAATTTATTTAAAAAGGATTTATAACTCTTCCGACTCGAGATTTTTATTCTTTCTTCTTTTGGCCGCAAAAACTGAAACCCTGCCTATAAAATAAACGGAAAAACCCGCAATGGCCCCGATAAAGGCCCCTTGCCTGACCATTGCAGCCGCATACTTTCCGGAAAAAACCATGACGAGAAAACTGCTGAAAAAAATCAAGAACCCCGCAATCATGATTGCAAGTCCATGCTTAAGAAAGAAATTTATTATAGCTTGCACGCTTTGCATCCCCGCTTAAAAAGTTCAGGATAAAATACATGATTTCCATTATAAATAGTGTATAAGTGGCCGGCTATAAAAAAGCCGCTTCACTTCTTCCATAAAATCCCCTTCACTCTTCTATCGGGTATATCAATCGGGCCCAGGTGTTTTGGGGGACAACCGACAATTTTTCAAAGAGTTCCTTGGCCGCGCGGGCATGTTCAATTGAAATGCGGACCTCGAGCTTGTTTTTTTCAAAAGCCGGGTCGGGAACAAAAACGATACGCGACGACGGATCGTTTTCGAGTATTGACCGTGTTGTCGCCCCGGCCAATGTTTTCCAATTCTTAAGGGTATTATTATACGCGGGAAATTTCCAGGAAAAAAAGAGCTCTCGAAGATGTTCAATTTTTTGAGGATTATTAAAAGCCGCGTTATGTATGATTAATGAAATCTCCTCAGTCGAAAGCAATTCGGAAAGGCTGATATTTTGAGCATATGCTATTTCCGGAAGCCATTCTAAAAATTCGCGTTGCGTTTGTTGCGACAATAAAAATCCGTTAAAAAGATCAATAAACGCCTTCCGATCTTTACTATCCAAGGCCGTAAAATGGGCAGCATTGCGAAGAGCGATCCTTCCGTCGGCAATGGCATTTAAAACATCCTCCGTGCATGAACCTAATGGTTTCAAGTCAAAAATCGGCACGCCTATCTCTTGTGCAATTTTCTCAAAAAGCTCGTTTGAATAGTTTAATTGCAACCATTTATAAAAAAACATGCTTTCTCGCAATGATGTTTGGCGCCCATCATTAAGAAGCATGCGCAGAAGGCCTATTTTTTTTAAATCAAGTGTATTTTCAAAAATACCGCAGGTGCAAGATACGGCAAATTTACCTTTCAAAATTTGAAAGCGCTTGCATCCGTCGATAATAACGTAGTTATCGCGCTGCCCGGTTTTTGCAACAAGTATAGGCATGACAACGGTAACGGCTGTTTCAGGAAGAGCGGGCGCTTTATCATCGAAAAGCCCTTCCGGTAATACGAGTTTTTCTAGGGCAATCGATGCGTAGGCGATTTTTGGAATGGGGCCAAGCTGGCCATGGATTTCATGAAAAGCGCTCGGCAATGTTGCGGTAATGTTCATATTCTTGATTGTTTCCTCTCTTTTTAAAGCCGTTTGCCATTATGTCGGCTTTTTTGCAAAGTTCATGAAGGACCTGCTTTCGCTGGATGGCGGAAAGCTTATTGCCCTTTAAAATGGATGCCATGCTTTTGATCCGGAATTTGTCCAGCATTGGGGTGGTTGACGACAATTGGTCCGCGTGGCCGCCGTAGCGAACGAGCAAAAGCCCCTCGACAAGCCCGACCGGAAAATCCTTGGTGATGCGAAGCCATAAATCGTAGTCTTCACATGCGGGAAACTCTTCGCCGAACCCGCCCGTTTCGAGGAACAGTTTTTTTTCGATCATGACCGACGACGGCGTTATCATGCAGCGCTCGAGGTTTTCCTTAAATTGAAATCCATGGATTTTTGCGTGGGTTTTAGGCGGGTTAACGCGGACGCCGCCACGCACCCAAATTTCTTGTGTTTGACAAATCATAAATTCAGGGTGCGCGGCAAGCCATGCGCATTGTTTTTCGAGTTTTTTAGGGAGCCATTCATCATCGGAATCGAGAAACGCCATCCACGTTCCGTGCGACTTTTGCACGCCGAAGTTCCGGGCCGCGCTCACGCCTTTATGCGTCGGGAAATAATGATAGGAAAGTTTTGGGCCATGCTCCTTGAGAAAGCCTGAATCTCCGGTATTGTCCCGGGAAGCGTCATCAACGATGATTAATTCGTAATCGGTGAAAGTTTGTTTCAATACCGATTTCACGGCCCGTTCAAGAAGGCTTTTGCGGTTATAAGTGGGGATGATGACCGAAACTAAGGGCATGGCAATTAAAATACTTCTTCTTTTCCGCAGGCATAGACACGCTTATCAATTCGCTTCAAAAAGTTTTATCGGCAGGTATTTTTCGTAATTCTTAAAATCTAAATCCGTTGTGAATATCTCCAAGTTTTCCAAGAACGCAACAGAACAAATTAAAAAATCGATGTTTGAACCTTGAATACCCTTTTTCATGCAAATGTTGCTGAACTGCGCCGCTTTAATAAAATGGTCGGATATTAGAGGGGTATCCTCAAAAGGAGACAAATGTTCTTTAAGGGATTCAAATTGGGCTTCCTTTGATATGCCGGAAAGAATTTCCTGACGGATCGGGCCAATCATTATTATGCGGCCATCTTTAATAATTTCTTTTAGTGTTAATTCTATTTCCAGATTTGGTTTCTTGTGCCGAAGCGCATAGGACCAAATACAGGTATCGACTAAAACTTTCATCGTGTTCGGGCCTTTTTATAGTCATAGTTTTCATCAAAGTCTATGCGCCCGAAGAGGTCAAATATTTTTAGTTGCTTTTTGTGCGCAATATATTCCTTTAAAGCGATCATCACCGCTTCTTTTTTCGTTCGATGATGGCCGATTTTTTGCGCCTCAATTATCAGGTTATCGTCTAAAGCAAGATTTGTTGCCACGGCGTACTCCTTTTTACACATAATATAACACATTATAATGTGTAATGTAATATTTATTTTCGGCAAATACCGTTTATTAATGTTTATTTACTTCTTCAAAAACTCAATGGCTTTTTTCCATGAATCCACTTGGGCATGAGCATTGCCTTTTGGCGTACCGCCCATTGATAAAACAAGTCGAGGCGCGATCTTTAATTTCGCCTCTCCGTAAGGAATCAGATACGCCGGCGCATACGGCTCACCGGCATCATCATAAACGACGAGATTATAGCTGTGTTGATAATTGCATTTTCGAAGAGTATCCATTATTACAAGGCTGCCTTCATGCGTGTTCCACATGTTGCAATCCTTGCTGGTGAAAAACAAAAAATCGGCTTGTGCGTTCTCAATCCTGATTCGCGCCTCGTCTTTATTTTTGGCGTTTTTTAACATAGCCCTATACAAATAGGTAAATCCAAAGGGCTTATTTTTAATAAAACAGCTCGCTATATATCCAAGAAACCAACGGTTTTTCCATCGGATAAACGGAAAAGGTTTGCCGCCCTCCGTCCACGATGAAACGGCTTTGGTAAATTTTAGCCCCTGAAAGCAATACGCATGCGGAGCGCAGGCCACAACCCTGGTTATAAACGGATGTCTTGATGCTAGAATAAGACCGAGTTCCGCGCCCTTGGAAACACAATACAAGCGTATCTCTTTTCCACGCGTTACCGGATTTTTTGACAGCCAGGCAAATACCTTATCGAAATACTCAAGAGGGACCTCGGCAAGATCCGCGGGAAGCCCCTTTGCGCCGAAATACGTCACGGCAAGGACATTAAAGCCGTGACGCGAAAGTGGCGCTGCGTAGAGTGACAATAAGTCCAGGTCCCCGCCGCCAGAACCGGGAAAAAATAAGACCGTTTTATTTTCGGCGTTTTCGGTATAAAACAATTCTCCCACGAATTCATCGGAAATTCTCTGCCTTTTTATTCCCTTGGCCAAGAATATTCGCTCTAATCTGATGCTTGACGTGTCCTGGTTGCATTGCGCGGTAATATCGATGAACATATTTTTGTCCAACGATACATTCTTGCCTATTTTGCCGAAGGCCTTTGCGTCCCTGCACGTAAGTGACGCAAAAAGCCCCATACCGTCCACATAATCATAGCTACCCGAATCAGGCTTTTGCATGGCCAAATCAACAGTACCTTTTTTATCGGCGGTAAAGAAGGCAAACGATTCAAACTTAACCTCCGCTGCCCAGGGAAAGCGCATATTTGCTTGTATTTTAACCTTGCTTAAAAGCGGCAATTCGGAAATTGAAATGTTGACTTTTTCATCGCACGGCGCAGTCATTGGATCAGCATGCAATTTCATGGCGCAATTCTCCTTTAGCCAATTACGTTTGTTTAGTCAATTGTTTTGAAGAGCGCTTTCTCAATTTTGAAAATTCCTTCAGCGCCCTTATTTGCTTTTTCTTTTGTTCCTTATTCGTCACCACATCCGGTTCTTCTTCAAATCCGTCCTGCTCGTGACCGTCGAAACGATAAAGTTTCTTTAAGAGGCCCCAAAGGGTTTCCATGTCACGCGTACTGAACTCCTTAAAGAGGTCGTTAAATAGGACCAAGGATTTTTCAGCGCATTCCATCCCCACCTTTTGGCCCAGCGCGGTGACCCGGATATTGACCGCGCGCTTGTCCTTACTGCTGGGAGCCAAAGTAACGAAGCCTTTGCGTTCAATAATGGATATTATTTGTTTTATGCTCTGTTTCGTGGTGCCCAATTTTCGCGCTATATTGTTGAGCGTCGTTTCCTCGTAGGGTAAATGAAGGACCGCGATCATGGCCATAAACTGTCGGGAAGTTATGCTCTTAAAACTATTATCGGCATAGACCTGGAGCTTATTTGCGATGGAAAAAAGCGTTGCATACGTTTGCTGCATCAGGAACAGTTCTCTGGGTGTTTCCATAAAGTCCTCCAATGCATTAGACATTATATTGTCTAATATACTATGGTTAAGATTAAAAGTCAATATATTGTCTATTTATTTATTATGGAATTAAGTGTGTGTCAGAAATTTATTGAAGGTTATTGAAAACTATCGGCATTTGTCGAATGCATAATTTTTTTACAGCTACTTCATAGATAAATGCCGCAACATTTTCCCGAGAAACGGACATTTTAGCGGGTATCTCCTAAAGAAAATCCATAGCCATTAGTTGAATGTTTAACATTCGGATTTATAATTCTGACAACGGTCCAATCTAAGGTTGATTTTTTTATAAGCTGTTCAATCATCTTCATTTCCCTATAACCGTTTGGGAATAAAAGCTTTGCTATGAAATCAGGAATAACGGTAGCTATCTGTTTTTTATCGTCATCGGATCGGATGCTTGGCGTGGCTAAAGTAATAAATCTCGTTTTTTTTAGTTTGCCCATGGTTGTATAATATTTGCGTGGCCATCGGCAATTGGATTTCCCTTGAATTTCCTGGACATATCCAGCGCCGGCCCCAAAGTACTTATTACGACATCCGCCTTTGCAATCGCCTTTTCAATTTGGGATTGATTGGATAAATCGCCCATAACAACAAACAAATTATCTGCCGATTTTTCAATGCCTTCGGCCCTGCGGACATACGCCGTAACCGTGTCGCCATTTTTTAGCGCAAGAGCAGTCACAATTTTTCCTATCGCTCCGCTATCTCCAAATATCGTAAGATTCATGGTTTCCTATTCAAATGTGTTTTTAGAATTTATAAACCCCACCAATATTAAACCAT
>Ga0182027_10013479_pt1 | contig 11389 bp, 9 predicted proteins | sample 712E1DmetaG_FD_121300 | JGI IMG/M metagenome (GOLD analysis project Ga0182027, IMG submission 121300) | Permafrost microbial communities from Stordalen Mire, Sweden - 712E1D metaG (Illumina Assembly) | ecosystem: Environmental > Terrestrial > Soil > Wetlands > Permafrost | place: Sweden...
CTGTGGTCGCGGCAAGTGGCGTAAAATCAGGTAAGTAGAAATGTCGGGGCGTAGCGCAGCCTGGTAGCGCACCTGCCTTGGGCGCAGGGGGTCGTTGGTTCAAATCCGACCGCCCCGACCAATGGAATCAATCAGATACGGGCAATTCCGAACACCTTTTCAAACCCGCTGTAGAGGATTCTGTAGCTGCGGAGAACCTCAAGGTTCAACAACCAGCTTATCTCGAAAGTGAGCTATCGAACCGCTGGAACGGCGCGAGGCACGGCAGCGCCAAGGCACCAAGACGGACCTCTGTCATCCCGCCACAGTGGCGGAAGGACAGGGGGACGCCCGCGACAAGATCGCGCGTTATCTGGGCGTTGGGCGAACCACCATCGAGCGGGCTGAGGCCGTGGTCGACGCGGCCGAGGAAGAACCGGACGAATACGGCCACCTCGTTGAGCAGATGGACCGGAGCGGCAAGGTGGCCGGCGCCTATCGCCGGCTCACGGTCCTAAAGCAGGCTAAAGAACTGGAAGCGACGGCGCCGGAACTGCCGGCCGGCCCTTTCCAGGTCGTGGTCGCCGATCCGCCATGGCAATACGAAACCGGCAATTCGCTGCCGTATCCCACCATGCCACTTGAGGACATAAAGGCCATGCCCATCCGGGAGATTGCCGACGAGAATGCCACCCTCTGGCTGTGGACCACCAACACCCACCTGCCGGTTGCCTTCGACGTGGTCGCGGCCTGGGGCTTTGAGTACAAGACGCTGCTTACCTGGGTGAAGGACCGCATGGGCACCGGCGAGTGGCTCAGGGGGCAGACGGAGCATTGCCTCCTGGGCGCGCGGGGCAAGCCAGTCTTCCTGCATGGCAGCGACGGCACCACTCTGGAAGCCGCGCGCCGGGAACACTCGCGCAAGCCCGAGGAGTTCTACGCCCTGGTTGAGCGGATTTGCCCTGGCAGCAGGGTGGAGCTGTTCTCCAGGCAGCAGCGGGAGGGGTGGCAGGCATTCGGCGATCAGGTCGCCCTATTTGGAAGGCCCACCGAGCATTCGAGAAAGTGAGCAGCAAGCTAAGTAAAGAAGTGTGGGAAGTATGGCAGCTGTAGGAATTTCCTTGCGTTGCCACTGATCCCGGCTTACCTCGGTCAGGGCGTGGGCGGGCTCGTCCGTGCCTGAGATGTCGCCAATGCTGATGTGCTGCCGATGTGCACTCCTATCGTGCACTCCTACCACGCCAACCGGAAGACTGGGGAATTTGATATTCTATCGTCGGCTGTTCATCCGAGCGCTTGCATCCCAAGAGGGTGGCGCGTGAGAGTGCGCGCAAGTGGAGGCTTTTGTGTTCAAGACGGGAAATCTCGAATCTGTTCCGATCGCGCAGATTGTGTTGGATCGTGCAAACCCTCGTATTCGGAAGTTCCTGGAGATGTACGGCGACAATCCCACACCGGAGCAGATCTTCCTTGCGTTGGGTGCTGCTGGGGACGACGAGAGTGAGAGTAGCGCGACCTTTGAGAAGCTTAGGAATTCGATTCTCACAAATGGGGGCATCATCCAGCCCGTCATCTTGAATCGTCGGGCTGACGGCACGCTGGTGTGCGTGGAGGGGAACACGCGTGTCGCGCTCTACCAGAGCTTTGTTGCCGAAAAGGTCAAGGGTGATTGGACACAGATTCCGGCGCTGGTGTATGAGGACATGGCGGATGCCCAGGTCGATGCGATCCGCCTGCAGGTACACCTCGTCGGTACACGACCCTGGGACCCATACTCGAAGGCGAAATACTTGCATTACTTGCGGACCCAGGAGCTCTTACCCTTTGAGCGTATTGTGGAGTTCAGCGGCGGCAGGAAGAAGGAGATTGTCGAGAGTATTGCCGCGTTCTCTGATATGGAGCAGTACTACCGCCCAATCCTTCCGGATGATACCGCGTTTGATACGCGGCGCTTCAGCGGTTTCGTCGAGCTGCAAAAACCCGGCATCAAAGAGGCGATCCTCTCCACGGGGTTCACGCTTACGAACTTCGCCGAGTGGATCCACGACGACAAACTCTCGCCCTTGCAAACAATCCGTTCCCTGCCGCGTATCTTGCGCAACCCTAAGGCGCGAGAGGTTTTTCTCAAAAAGGACGCAAAAGCGGCCGGCCAGGTGCTGGAACGCCCTGACTTGAGCAAGGCGCTCGCGGAGGCTGGCATCGGTGCGCTGGCCCAGGCGCTCACTCAGGCCATTTACGCGCTAACATTGCGGGAGGCGGAACGGTTTCGTGCCGATCCCTCGTCGGAGACAACACAGCAGCTGAGCGAGGCACTCGCTGCACTGAACGAATTGATGAGGACGCTGAATGACGGGCGGTGATGCTTGTGGCGGAGTCTTTGCAGCACGTCCGCTTAGTTGAGCGCGCGATCGTGTATATTAAGCGCGTGTACGGGCCATTGTATGCCCTTGTGGTGATGCACGATTTGCCTGGCCAGTTGGGCGGCGACCACCCTCCCCGGATTGGCGGTTACGTACCGGATATCTATGCGCTCGATGCGCCGCCCTCCATCATCATCATTGGCGAAGCAAAGACCCACGAGGATCTCGATACGGAGCACAGTCGGCGCCAGTTCTTCGCGTTCTTGAAGTATGCTAATCAACAATCGAGCGGTGTCTTCATCCTCGCCGTTCCATGGCAAGTCGCCGCAACCGCCAGGAACCTCCTCCAACGTTTGACGCGCCAGCAAGGATTGGAGCGCGTTCGCATTGTCGTGATCGATGACGTGCAAGACAAGGTCAATGCTTAAGGTCAGTCGAGAACCACATCTAGGACCGAAATTAGAAGGATTCGCGTACCAAGTCGCTGCGGTCGAGGCCGTGCGCGACCTTGAATACGCCGCGATCTTCCACGAACAGGGGCTTGGGAAGACGAAGATCGCAATTGACCTCGGACTTTTGTGGCTAAGCACGGACCAAGTCGACTCGCTACTGATTGTGACGAAAAAGGGGTTGGTGCAGAACTGGCGTGATGAAGTGCATCAGCACACGCACTTGGAGCCTCGGGTTCTCGACCAGGACCGTCGGGGGAACTTCTACGGGTTCAACAGCCCCGCACGTTTGTACCTGACCCACTACGAGGTAGTGCGGTCGGAGGCCAAACGGTTCGCGCTTTTCCTGAAGACCCGACGCGTGGCGGTATTCCTTGACGAGTCCCAAAAAATCAAGAACCCGTCGTCGAGCATTGCCGAGGTCATGTTTGGCTTGGCGCGTGGATTCGCTCGCCGCCTGATCATGACAGGGACTCCCGTGGCGAACCGTCCCTATGATTTATGGGCTCAGATTTACTTCCTCGACCAAGGCAGCGCCCTTGGGAAGGATTTCCTGCAATTCAAGGCCGAGTTTGATCTCACGAACGACCTCTGGTGCGACAAACCCAAGGCTGACGTGTTCGAAGAACAGTTGGCTCAAGTGTTCGATCGTATCCGGGCGTTCAGTGTCCGAGAAACGAAACGCACAGCCGGCATTGCGCTGCCAGAAAAGCACCTTGAGAACATTCTGGTGGAGATGGAGGCCCGACAGGCCGAAATCTATGGCCGGTATCGCAGCGACTTGGCTGCGGTCGTCGTCCGAGAGGGCCGCGCGCTCTTGGATGACGCGGAAGAGGTGCTCAAACGCCTGTTGCGCCTCGTGCAGGTGGCCTCAAACCCTCACCTCGTAGACGACGCATACCACGCGACGCCAGGGAAGTTTGCTATTCTTTTGCAGCGGGTTGAAGCAGTAGTGGATGCGGGTGAGAAGGTCATCGTGTGGACGACGTTCACGGAGAATGTCGATTGGTTGGCGAGAGAGCTGCGGGATTTCGGGGCCGTGCGCGTGCATGGGAAACTCGGGATTGAAAACCGGAATCGCGCCATCCACCGGTTCAAGTCAGACGCAGATTGTCGGGTCCTTGTAGCGACGCCGGGGGCAGCAAAAGAGGGATTGACTCTGACCGTCGCAAACCACGCCATCTTCTATGATCGGTCGTTCAGCCTTGATGACTATCTCCAAGCGCAAGACCGTATCCACCGCATTTCCCAGAAGAAGACGTGCTTCGTGACCAATCTCGTGGGCAAGTCGACCGTAGATGAGTGGGTGGATGTACTCCTTGCGGCGAAAGCGCTGGCCGCACAGCTCGCCCAAGGCGATATCACCAAAGCACAGTACAAGGAATCAGTATCGTATAGCTTTGGCGCGATGATCCAAGATGTGCTCGGTATCGAAGAGGATGAGTGAGGTGACGACAACGAATACGTTGACAATCCGCGGGCAGGAGATTCCCGTCGAAACCTGCTTGATTGAGCATACGAAGCTGCGTTTCTTTGCGGACAACCCCCGCATCTACTCGATCGTGCGGGCTGACGGCAAGGAGCCCACGCAAGAGGAGATTCAAGAGCAGCTCCTCCAACTAGAGCATGTCCGCGCACTCATTGTGGACATTCGACAGAATGGTGGCTTGACCGACCCGCTCGTAGTGATTGCGGACTCATATGAGGTCGTCGAGGGGAACAGTCGACTCGCTGCCTACCGGCACCTGGCGAAGTCGGAGCCGATCAAGTGGGCGAAGGTCAAATGCACGGTCTTGCCAGCGACCATCGACCATTCGTTGCTGTTCGCGTTGCTGGGACAGTATCACATCAAGGGCAAGAAGGATTGGGCGCCCTACGAGCAGGCGGGCTTCCTGTACCGCCGCTTCAAAGACCACAAAATCGACGTGCGGACATTGGCGTCGGAGATCGGGCTCAGTTCGCGCACGGTAAAGCACTTGATCGACACGTACCAGTTCATGATCGACCATGGCGAGACCGCGACGGACCGCTGGAGCTACTACGACGAATACTTAAGATCATCGAAGATCCGCAAGGCCCGTGAGGCCTACCCGGACTTCGATGTGTTGATCGTCGAGAAAATCAAGTCTGGCGAGATTCGACGCGCCGTGGATGTGCGCGACGAGTTGCCTGTGATCTGTTCGGCGAGCCCGAAGCTCCTGAAGAAGTTTGCGACCGGCGTACTGGCCTTCGAAAACGCGGTCGAAACAGCGATGGAGGGCGGCGGCGATTCAGCCCACCTCAAACGCCTCACGGCGTTTCGAAAATGGATCGTGAGTGACGAAGCCGATCCCCTCTTGCAGGTCACCGGGCAGGTGCGCGACAAGATCATTTTCGAGCTGGGCAAGATCTACACGCGGGTGAGTGCTTTGCGGGCAAAACTGCAACCGAAATAGCACTGGGCAGCGGCCAGCGGCACCGGCGCACTTGACAAGTGCAGTCGTTTAGCGACATAATTGCAGCCAACCACTGCAAATGAGGAGTATCGCCGTCATGGACGCGCCGACAAGGTTTGGAGGGCTCGTGGGGTACTCCGCCAACCGACGCGTCTTCTTCGGGTTCGCCGCGGCGAACGTCCTGCACGCCCTGAGTTTCGCTGACATTCTAGATGAAGACACGGGGAGGGGGTATCAGCGCCGCTTCAACCCGCAGCATAGCCTGGACTTTCGCAAGTACATCCAGCTTGAGCACAGCGCGACGATACCGCTCACGTTTAATCTGAGGCCGCACCCTGACGGTGCCTGGCACATCACTGAAGAGAAAGCACCCTACGCCGTCCTTGAGATCAGCGCGACGGCCGGAAAAGTCCTATCACAAGTCGATTGCCAGCACCGCCTAGGGTACCTTAACGACCTTACCATCACGCTGCCGTTCATGTGCTTCCTCGGCCTCTCTGAACGTGAAGAGATGGAGATCTTCAACATTATCAACGGCAAGGCGAAAGGACTCAGTACAAGCCTCCTGGACTTCCACGACGCCACGCTCACAACGGACCTGGCGGCGGAGCGGCCGGAACTCTTCGTTGCCCTACAGCTTAACAACAACAACGCTTCACCCTGGTACCGGCAACTCGACCTTGGAGGAACCAGCACATCAGGGCTGATGCGGCGCGCATCCTTGCGCACCATGCAAAAAGCGGTGAAGCGGTTCTTGCGCCAGACCAAGATCCTCAACCAGGACAAGCCGGAGGTCGCGGCGCAGGTCATCTTGGACTTCTGGGGCGCTGTGGCCATCCTGCTGCGAGAAGCCTGGGACAGCCCGCGACACCACCTCATCAACAAAGGCGTCGGCGTGTACGCACTCATGTCGCTTGCAGCCGACTTGTACGCGGAAGCCGAGAGTGGTGGACAAGTCTGCGACAAGAAGTTTCTGATGAGGAAGCTCGCCGAATTCATTCAAGACATCGACTGGTCGAGCACCGGACCGCTCAGTGGGCTCGGGGGCGAAGCAGGCGTGAACTCCGCGCTCACCTTCCTGCGCAACGTCCGCAACAAAAAGAAGCTCAAGGTGGTCTCGCTTGGCTGACAAGTATATCCTCCTGATCGAGCCGGGGTACAAAAACAAATACCCCCCGCTTGGCCTGATGAAGATCGCGCAGTACCACGGACCGCGAGGGAAACGCGACAATGTGCGGTTTATCAAGGGAGAGGATCGTTCCGTCTTCAGTACGGCGTGGGATCGGATCTACATCACCACGCTCTTCTCCTTCGAATTCGCGAGGGTCGCCCAAGCGATCAATTTCGCGCTGGAAGTGGCGAATGGGGATGCGGACAAGATCTTCGTCGGTGGCATCGCTGCCTCGCTGATGCACGAGCGGTTTTTGGCTGAACAGCGGTGGCGAGGTGTCCGGTTCATCCGGGGACTCTTGGATAAGGCGCCAGCAATCTCGCTGCAGCTGGACGCATTCTCGGAAGAACTCTACGCCACCGACGACGCGGGGACACCCATTGAGGACTTGGTGCCCGACTACAGCATTCTCGACCATGTAAGCTACCGCTATCCCGTGCATGACGCCTATTTCGCCTATGCCTCGCGCGGCTGCATCCGCAAGTGTAGCTTTTGCGGCGTTCCCAGACTGGAAGGTGACCAGCGCGATACGGAATCCTTGACCAAGATCGTTCGGGCCATTGATGAGTTGTACGGGGCAAAGAAGGATCTGGTGCTCATGGATAACAACATCGTGGCCTCGCCCCACTTCCACCGCATAATCGGGGAGATCCGCGATCTCGGCTTTACCGCGGGCGCGAAATTCCACATCGGCCGCGTGCCGGTGCAGCGCCGCGTCGACTTCAACCAGGGCGTGGATGCGCGCATCCTTTCGCGCGACAAGGCGTTTCTCCAGGAACTCTCGACGATTTGCCTAAAGCCTTTGCGAATCGCGTTTGACCACCTCGGCGTCCGCGGGCCGTACGAACGCGCCATCCGCTTTGCCCACGCCTGCGGACTGACCGAGATGTCGAACTACATGCTGTACAACTTCCACGACTCGCCCGCTGACTTGTTCCAGCGCATGCGGCTGAACGTTTCCCTTAACGAGGAACTCGGACTCCGCATCTGGTCATTCCCGATGCGGTATCAGCCGATAGACTTGCCTGACCGATCACACGTCGGGCAGAAGTGGACACGCTACCAGTTGCGGTCGCTCCAAATCATCCTGCAGGCGACGCACGGGGTTGTGAGTGGCGATCCGGAGTTCTTCAAGAGGGCGTTCGGCGATACCATTGAGGAGTTTGAGGCTCTGCTTCTTTGTCCGCACGGATACATCTTCAATCGCGACTGGTACGAAAAGTCAGAGGGCCGAGCGGAGTTTATTGAATACCGCTCTTGCGCAGCCAAGCTGACCGCCGATGAGAGGCACGAACTGCTGACGCTCCTCTCGTCATGCGATGCGCGCGAGTTTGCCACTCTGCGCCAACAGACAAAGAGTCTGCGGGCAAGAGAGATTCTCGAATTCTACAAGCCACTGTCAAAAACGGCCGAGGCGCGCATCTGGGCTGCGCAGAAGCAGCACGCCTCCACAAAGGGGACGGCCAGCGCGCCGCCGGAGGACGAGTGTGTCGAAGACGCCGGCCTGAGTGACGAAGAGGCGCCGAGCACGCCTCGCCGCCCCAAGCGCCAGCAGAAGGCAAAACTCGAAGCGATAACCGCATGAGCGCGAATTTAGTTTCAGTCAGCATGATACGACGCAGCTCCTATTCAGCGCCGTGGACATCGATCAGCGACGGCCTCGTGGTAGGCAAGGACATCCTGGAGCTGCTAAGTAGCTCGATGTATGTAGATCCGATGTGCATCTATCGCGAATACATCCAAAATTGCGCGGACGCGATTGATGACGCCCGCGAGAGTGGTATCGTCGCCGCCAGTTCGCCGGGTCGGGTAGATATCCAAGTCGACCCCTCTCAGCGGACGATCAAGATCCGCGACAACGGCACCGGCATTAGAGGCTCCGATTTCGTCCGCCGCCTGGTCGCCTTCGGCGCAAGCCACAAGCGAGGATGCCAGGCGCGCGGCTTCCGAGGCGTCGGAAGGCTTGCGGGCCTGGCGTATTGCCAGGAGCTTGTTTTCCGCAGCCGAGCAAAGGGCGAGCCGGTCGTGCACGAATTGCGGTGGAATTGCCGCGAGCTCAAGACATTGCTGCGCGCTGTCGGCCAAGAACCTCACCTCAAGGAGGTCGTGCAGGAGACGGTCAATGCCCGTGTGATTGACGCGGGGAAGTGGCCCGATCACTTCTTCGAAGTCGAGCTCAACGGCGTGATTCGGCACCGCAACGACCAGTTGCTTGATTCCGGCGCAGTGGCGACTTACCTGGCTCAGGTGGCACCGATCCCGTTTGCGGCCGACTTCAAGTACGCCGAGAGAATCACCACGGCACTGAGCCCGCCTGTTGCGCTAGGAGAACTAGAGATTCAAATCGCCGGCCTGGATAATCCCGTCTGCCGTCCACACCGAAACGCATTTTCGATCGGGACTGGCACCACCGACAGTTTCCAAGAAATCCTGCTGATTTCTGTACCAGGGCTGGATGGAGGAATCGCTGCCGTCGGCTGGGTCCTTCACCACAGCTATGCCGGTGCTTTGCCCGCAGCGGCCGGCATCAAGGGCTTGCGGGTGCGGTGCGGAAACATCCAAGTCGGTGACGACCGACTCTTTGAGGAACTATTCCTGGAGCCGCGCTTCAATAGCTGGACGGTGGGAGAGGTTCACGTCATCGACCCGAGAATCCTGCCGAACGGTCGCCGCGATCACTTCGAGCAAAACGCGCACTTTCAGAACCTGCTGGCGCACCTCACACCTCTGGCGCGTGATTTGAGTCGGCGATGCCGCACAAGCTCGATCAAGCGCAACCGGTCCAGGGAGTTTATGCGGCTCATCGAGATCACGCGCGACAACTTGGCCATCATTCGGCAGGGTTCGTTAGGCAAGACCGAGCGGGGGCGGATCTTGCGCGAAGTGCAGGCCGGGATCGCCGACCTGGAGAAGAGGCTCAGCACCGGATTGATCGAGTGCGATGGAGAAGGCCATGCCCAGCGCGACATTGCCAGCCTCAAACGCGAGCTCACCAAACTCTCAGCCGCAGCCTCATCTGGTTCTTCGTTGTCGCGGCTGCCCAGACATCAGCGCCGGGCATACGAGCACGTGTTCTCCCTCATATATGAGTGCGCGCAAAACAAGTCTGCCGCCAAGGTGCTCGTGGACCGCATACTCGCTCGTTTGCCAGTCGGGCAAAAAGGGAAGTGAAGGAGGCGGCTACAACCAACCTCGACATAGCGTCTGCTGGCGTCCGCGAACCAAAGGAAATGCGTTCAGAGCTTCTTGGAGTGTGCATCCGGGGGGGGCGGACATCTAGCGTAGATGATTCTGTAGGTGGGGGGCGCGACACAAGGTGGAAGCGTGATGGGAGGAATACAATCGTGAACGGCCACACAGCAGCCTAGCTGTATCATACGCCCAGGGGAGTTTGCGCGGGCGATGGAAGCCCGCTCGGAACTCCCTAGGGTGTGCACTTGCCGGCTTCGTGCCGTTCTGCGGATCAGCGATTGCGACGGGCGGCTCCGGCTGAAATGAACGAGGTACGATTGTCAGCTCCTCTAGTTACGACTGGTAGGATGAATGGGGACAGGTCAGTGACATGCCATTGGCGCGGCTAAGGAACATCCTGCAGACCGAATTCACGGCGCAGCTCGACAGCAGTGGTCCTACTGTCCGTCGGGTTGTGGACAGCATCGCGGAGCGTCAAGCTAAACTTCGGGCAAAGGGTAAACAGCTGCCGCTGTGCAAGACACCGGCGGCCGTGGCGGCGGTGGCGAGCCGACCGCGGATGGCCTTTCGGGCGATTCACCTGCTGCGGAGAATCGGGGAGTTGACCACTCCGAGTTGGGTGAACATGGCCGGCTTGAGCGCAAGCTGGGCCACGCGCCGCTACTTCTGGGCTATTGCGGAATCGAGCGCACCCCGCACGCCGCTACGCCTCAATGACGAGGTAGCGGAGTTGGACTTCCACCAGAAGACGCTGCTTTCGGACGAATTTGGCGTCGGCATGGCCGGTGTGGTACTTGAATTCATGTTCGGCGCTTCTCAGGCGGTCGATGTCTCGGTGGCTCTGCGGGATTCAGGGCTCTTTCAAGAGGTCCGGAGGACTGGCGCCGCCCAACCGGATTATCTGATGTGGTCCACCCGGCCTGCTGATCCATACTACGTGGTGGAGTGCAAGGGCTCTCAAACTGGCTTTGGAACCACACTCGGGCAACTCCGTCGTGGACTCGAACAAGTCCCGTCACTCGTATTCACGACTGGCCCTCGCCCGGTGAGTGCGCTTGTGGTGGCTACTCTGATGGAGACTGCAGGCACAACGGTCTACCTTCTGGATCCACCTCCGGATGCGGATGATCGTCCTCCATCTGAGCGCCTTGGCGAGAGGACATGGCGGATCAGCGATCCCGAACGGTTCCACGAGCGTTCGTGGGCTGCGCGACGATTTCAGTTGCTGGCCTGGGCAGGTCAATTTCAGTCGGCAGCCCGGATCGCAGAGGAGCTGGAGTTCCGAAGTCCTCACCGTGTCCAGTCGACCGACCTAGAGCTCCAACGGCGTGCATTCCGCGGCCTGCAGTTCGTCGGACGTGAGAATCCGGTCTTTCCCGAACTCAATCGTGGCCAACTGCGGCTTTTCGAGGGTGTTCAGGAAGACTTACTCGAATCGGCGCGCAGCAACTCACTTCGCTCACAGAGTATCGCGTCAGATCTGGCGCATGAACTGGGCGGGGACGTGGAGACTCCCGAACCACCCGGCGAGCCCACGATCAGTATCGGCAGCAACGGAATGTGCCTCAGCTTAGAGGGCTTGCTCTGATGTCCAGCGTCGAATACCCCCGAGGTCGACTCCTTCCGAGAAGGGGTTGTAGATAGAAATGTAGCTGTCGGGAGCACCCGGACTCAACAGGCTTCCACAGGCTTCAACCGGACGCCCGTATCTTCTGGAAACGTAAGCAATGGAAAACAAGGCACTTTCGGAGGAGGCAGGAAACCGCCTTGGGCGCAGGGGGTCGTTGGTTCAAATCCGACCGC
>Ga0182027_10013480_pt1 | contig 11389 bp, 9 predicted proteins | sample 712E1DmetaG_FD_121300 | JGI IMG/M metagenome (GOLD analysis project Ga0182027, IMG submission 121300) | Permafrost microbial communities from Stordalen Mire, Sweden - 712E1D metaG (Illumina Assembly) | ecosystem: Environmental > Terrestrial > Soil > Wetlands > Permafrost | place: Sweden...
CTGGCGACCACCGCTTCAAATTCTTCACTGGCAGGTGAATCGCAACGCGCCCATCCTCGCCGATCGCTGCTGTTGTCTTTGCGTTTAACTCGGGAATCTCCACCTCGGCCCTTGCGCCGTTCACTGGGCCATTCACACCCACCCAGCCCTCAATCACCGAATCCTCCGTGCGGCTCAGATGCAGATCATATTGATCGATAAACGCCTCGGGAACCTCAATCAGCGACACCGTCCGCGTCAGCCCGCCATAGTTCCACCAATCGGTCTCCAGCGTCGGCACGCCGTCTTCGTGGCGCGTGTTATCCACGGCAGCCACCACAAAGTTTTTGCCGGCATGTACCGCCGAGGTTACCTCGCAGTTGAAGCTGGTGAATCCGCCCTCGTGCTCGCAAACCTTCTCGCCGTTCACCCAGAACCACGACTTATAGTTGGCCGCGCCCACATGCAGAAACACACGCGTATGTTCCTTGGGCTGATAAGTGAACCCGCGTTCGTACCAGATAGGCCCCTCATAGTAAAACAGCGTCGCCCGCTGCGTATTCCAGTCACCTGGAACCTTCAGTTTAGCCGCCTTGGAGAAATCGTACTCCGTCGGTCCGGTGTCGCCTGGCTTAGCCTTCCGGTTCATGAACCATCCATCCTTTTTCTCTTCGTGATGAAAGCTCATCAGTCCGGAAAAGTACGGGTCAACAATGGCGGCCCATTCGCCATTCAGCGATATTGCCGGCCGGCGGTCGGCGCCGGTGAGGATAATCGGCGCAGGCGCAGGCGCAGCCCATGCAGCGGAGACACCTGGCAACGCGGCGGCAATGGCGGCAAGAACTACGCAGCGGGAAATCCGTGAGTTCATCTGTGCAGGCAGGCAAACAAGCAGGTGCTTCATTTCAGAGCCTCGACAATGTGAATTTAGTGTGTGCTATCGCCGTATTTCAATGCGCGCCGCAGCGGCGCCGCGCGATCAACCTATTTTATCGCTTCACCCGTTAGAAAATTGTTGCCCCTTGCAAAACGGCCAGCCCAAAGGCTGGCCGTTTTGCACACAGCTGGTTCTCTTGCAATAAGCTGCGCCCTCAACCCCGGATAAGTTTGCGCCGCAACACCCCGGCCAACCCCACAAGACCGGTACCAAGCAAAAGCAGGCTGCCCGGTTCGGGAGTGTCATTGACCTGGGCATCATACGTGACATATTCGTACATTCCAGGATAAGCGCCAAACGGGCCAGGATATCCATAGGGATATCCATAGAATGTGAAATCGACTTCGAATGTGCCCAGCCACAAGCCAGAGTCAATGTCGCCATCGAGGATAGTATCAATGGGATTCCATGAGGTCGTGACAGTATCGCTATCGCCAGAGTAAAGCTTCGTAACGTTGAGTGTGGCGGTGCCGCTGAGATACTGCAGGTTCGTGGCTGCATCATCCGTCTCGCCGCTGATAAAAGAGAATCCAACAGGCGTGATCGCGTTGATGATGATATAGTCTTGCGGGTGTGTGAATTCTGCAGTCGGGAGCGCAATAGAAACCGTGTTGATTTGTGTCCCGGTATTCTCGTAAGCAGAGACAAGGACGCCCGTATTGTAGGTGCCTTCGTAGAGCAGAGTGCCAGCGCAGGCGGGGCGGGAAACTCCCACGAGAGCGATGCCGGTAAAGGCCATCAACAACCCAGCCATTCTAAAGCTAGAGAACTTGCCAACAATAATATTAAGACGATGCGAAGTGTTCATTTTCAGAATCCTTATCGGAGCGGACGGATTCATTTACCCCTGGCGCGGGCTGGTCCCGCTATCGAGAAGCCACGCCAGTTGCCGGCACACACACCGACACTTAATGATATGCAATTTATGTTCCTTTTGAAACATTGAAAACAATACGGTTACCACAAATTATTCCCTAAATGTGCAATCTTTTGCGCGTTATTGCGCATTTGTTTGTCCTAACTCCCGGATTGCACGCTGCCCATCTGCTGCCTATTGCTAGCTTTCCCGCCTGCAAGCAGCAGATTCCCTCACAAAAACAAAGGGGGCAGGCCTCGTGTCTGTCCCCTCTGGTGTGTATACAGTTGTTTACATTCTGCTGCCCGCCTACATGCCCATGTACTGCACGTGCACATACGTGCCGAGGCGCGTGTTGTAGGCCAGGTACCAGCCGTCGTGGTCCGGATCGGGATAGATCACGATGTCATCCGAATCCCACATCCAGCCGTCGCAGAAGCCGATGTCAAAAGCCGCAACGTTCCAGTACCAGTTGTTGAACCAGAACCGGTTGGGGCCGCCACCGCCAAGACGCCAAACGTGTCCGCGGCCAAATCCGCCGTTAAAGCGGCCATGCTCAAAGGGGCGGTCAAGATGATAGTTTGCATCGCCGCGGCCGGTGTCGTGGCCAACCCAGGTGTTACGGCCTCCGATCAGGGATCTGCTGTGATCCACGTGCGGGGCGTTGGGTTGGCCGGTCCTATTGTTGTAGTTGCGCTGGGGCTCGGGCGCATGAGGCGTGCTGGTGTGTGCGGTGGGCCCGTGGGACGGGATCGCCTGATGCCCTCCACCACCCGAGGGATGCGATTGCCCTCCGCCAGAGGGGTGGGATTGCCCTCCCTGATTATGCTGAGCGAACGCTGGAACGGAAAGAACCAGCAATGTGGCCAATGCTAGCTGAATGATCTTCATCGTCTCCTCCGGAGGCCCTCACGGGGAACAGCGGCCCTTTGCCGCCCTAGTTCCCTGGCGGGTTATCTCCAACAACATTTAATACAACCCGGCTCATACTCGCAAGTTGCGTTTTGAAAAAATTTGGGTGCCCCACCCTCGCCGCGTAATTGTTTTTGCGGCTAGGGTGGGATTCGCTAATGCACTCTATCGCCTACCGCGCACGCCGGCCCGCATAGAGCGGGAAGCGGTTGGCCAGCTCGGCTACCTCTTTGCGAATTCGCTCCAGCGCCGCATCGTCGTTGCGCTTCTCCAGAGCCTTTGCAATCCAGGCGGCAATCACCACCATCTCCGCCTCCTTCATGCCGCGGGTGGTCAGCGCCGGCGTACCGATGCGAATCCCTGAGGCCTTCAGCGGCGGATTGGTGTCGTAAGGGATGGTGTTTTTATTCACCGTGATGCCCGCCTTGCCCAGCGCCAGCTCTGCCTCGGAGCCCAGGATACCCTTCTCGAAAACATCCACCAGCATCAGGTGGTTATCTGTCCCGCCGGAGACAATGCGGTATCCGGCCAGTTGCAAGGTCGCCGCCAGCACTTGCGCGTTGGTCACAACCTGCCTGGCATAGCTCTTGAACTCCGGCCGCAGCGCCTCGCCCAGCGCCACCGCCTTGGCGGCCACAATGTGCACCAGCGGGCCGCCCTGCTGGCCGGGAAAGACCGCCTTGTCCACCGCTGCCGCCAGAGCCTGCCCGCAGAAAATCATCCCGGAGCGCGGTCCGCGTAGCGTCTTGTGCGTCGTCGTCGTCGTAATATGCGCGTGCGGCACCGGCGAAGGGTGCGCCCCGCCCGCCACCAGCCCGGCAATGTGCGCCATATCAAAGACATAGACTGCGCCCACCTTGTCGGCGATCTGTCTCATGCGCGCAAAATCCCACAGCCGTGGATACGCGCTGCCCCCGCCGATGATGGCCTTGGGCTTCTCGCGCTCCGCGATAGTCTCCAGCTCGTCGTAGTCAATCATCTCCGTGTCGCGACGCACCGTGTAGAATGTGGGCCGGTACAGTTTGCCGCTGAAGCTCAGCTTATGCCCGTGGGTCAAATGGCCGCCGTGGGAAAGGTCCAGGCCCAGAATGGTGTCGCCCGGCTCCAAGACCGCCATATACGCCGCTGCGTTGGCCTGCGAACCGGAGTGCGGCTGCACGTTGGCGTGTTCCGCGCCGAACAGTTGCTTGGCCCTGTCCCGCGCCAGGTTCTCCACCACGTCGGTGAACTCGCAACCGCCGTAGTAGCGCCGCCCGGGGTACCCCTCGGCGTATTTGTTGGTGAACACCGAGCCGGCTGCCTCCAGAACCGCCTCGGAGACAAAGTTTTCGCTGGCAATCATCTCCAGCCCCTCGTGTTGGCGGAGGGTTTCCTGGGCTAGAGCTGCGGCAACTTCAGGATCTGCTTGGGCAAGGGAGAGAGAGATGCGGTCTGTCATATTGAAATTTTAGCCCCTTAACCCCGAGCGATACACCATGGCCTTTCATCAGCCGTATTGAATCATAATTATGTTGATGGTCAACTCTGACCAGACGTGATGCTCCCGGAAAGCTCAGAGTGTTCCTGGAGCACGCGCATACCCCAAATCTGGCTCCCGCCCTGCCGCCGTCTTCAAGAGGCGGCAGCGCTGTTTGTGCCCTTCAAAATCATTCAATTCCAAACTTTTTCGCCGCCGTTTACCGGCTCTGCGGCTGGTTTGTTACAGCCTTTGCCTTAAAGACGGAGAACACAATCAGCCGGAATCTGCTATCGTTTTCGATAAATGATTGGGGCCGCTATGAGGATCTCCTGGAAGCAAGTTGCACTGTCAATTATCCTGGCCACCGTATTGCTGTCGGCCTCTGCGCAGACAGCGGCCTTCGACCCCGCTATTCTGGCCAAGGCCAATGCCGGCGATGCTGCCGCACAGGTGCAGGTGGGTGAGCGGTTCGCTGCAGATGCGGCGGCGTTGCACAACATCACTCAGGCTGGCGAAGCCTACAAGACTGCCGCAGAGTGGTACCGCAAGGCCGCCGAGCAGGGTTTTGTCCCCGGCGAAATGCACCTGGCCGCGCTCTGTCGCGACGGGGGCAAGGGCTTTCTCCGCGACATGCAACTGGCCGCGGCCTGGTATCGCAAAGCTGCCGAGCAGGGAGACGTGACGGCGCAAGCCTCTCTCGGCGTGCTCTACTCCATTGGCCAGGGCCTTCCGCACAACGATATTGAGGCCTATTTCTGGCTTGACCTGGCCGCATCTGTAAGGGGACCGAATCAGGAGAAGTACGCCGCCAACCGCCAGCTGATCGGAACCCACATCACCGCCGAAGAGCTGGACGCGGTTCAGGAGCGAGTTGCCGCGTGGATTGCAGCGCATCCGCGACCCGCCACAACCGAGTAAAAGGCGTTCCGCAACCCGATTAGAGCCGGTATGCTGAAGATGATGCGAATCTCTCCGTTTCTCAGAACTATCCGGGGCATGATATCTCTGTTTTGCCTGCTGGCCCTTGCGTTGGCTGCGGGTCGCGCCCAATCGACAACCATCACGCTGACTCCGGCCGTAGTTTTGGCCGGCTCCCCGGAGCTGATTCGCGTCTCCGCTCCCGGCGCGACCAGCATGGATGGCGAGTGGCTGGGCCGCAAGTTGGAGTTCTTTCGCGGGCAAGGCGAGCGTGGCTGGTTTGCCCTGGCCGGCGTTGATGTGGACGCGCCCGTCGGGCCGTCTGTACTAAAAATTACGCTCCTCGGCGCGAAGGGCGGCACACGCTCCCTCAACCGCGCCATCCAGGTTCATCCAGCCCACTACCGCACCAGCGCCTTGACCGTGGCCCCGCAATTCGTTCAGCCCGGACCTGATGCGCTTAAACAAATCGCTGCTGATCAGCTTCTCACAGAAAAAGCCTATGCCTCCACCGCTCCTATGCCGCTGTGGAAGGGAAACTTCCGCGCCCCGGTGGTCGCTCCGCAAACCGAGCGCTTCGGCACCCGCCGCATCTTCAACGGCACGCTGGCCAGTAATCACAAGGGGCTGGACTATCGCGCCGCGCCGGGAACGCCGGTGCGCGCCGGCAATAGCGGCGTCGTGGTGCTGGCACATTCGCTTTACTACGCAGGCAACAGTGTGATCATCGACCACGGAATGGGGCTCTTCACGCTCTCCATGCACCTCAGCAAGATTACTGTCCGCGAGGGACAGCATGTCGTGCGCGGTCAACGCTTGGGCTTGAGCGGCGCCACTGGCCGCGTCACCGGACCGCATCTGCACTGGGCCGTCCGCTGGCAGGGCGCATATCTCGACCCCGCCAAGCTCCTCCGCCTCGATCTCAGCACGGTGCGCTAGATAATCTCCGCCTTCTCCTCGCGCAAAGCCTTGTACGCCCGGTAGACAAACCATCCCATGTACCAGCCATCGATATATTTGTACGGCGTCTCTCCGGTGGTGTAGTGGCCGCAGGGCAACACACGGTTTTCGAAGTTCAATCCGATCCGTCGAAACGCCTCCAGCACCTGCAGCGAGTACTCCAGCGGAAAGGTCAGATCGTAGTTCGCGTAAACCAGCAAAACTTTTTTCTGCGCTCCATCCACTTCGGCGCGCATGATCTTGTCGTAGTAGCTGCACGGGCTGACGGCTGCCCACAGCGCCCGCACCCGTTCCTGATTAAGCCCCGCTTCCTCCAGCGCCTGCTTCACGTGGCGCGTACTTTGCCCAGCCCAGGTCACGTCGCCAAAGGCCGTGGACGCATGGTTGAAGGCATTCACCCTGAGCCGCGCGTCATGCGCGCTGGCCAGGAAGGCGTAGCACGATCCCAGGCTCGTTCCCAGCACGCCGAAGTGCTTGTAGCCCTGCTCCTCCAGCCAATCCAGGCAGCAGCGAATGTCAACTACCGCCTGCCTGCACGCAGAAATCGTCCGCCCGATGTTGGCGCTCACCGCGTAATCCGACCGCTCCAGCTCTGTCGGCCGCCGTATGTCGTGGTAAGGCTTGGAGAGCCTCAGCGCCGATATCCCCATCTTGTTGAAAATCGTGCACAGCGAGTTGTGGCTGAAGGCGTCGGCATTCCATTGCGGCATCACCACGATGGCCTGCTTGGGCCGCTTGGGATCCTTGTGTTCAGGCGCGGGGTACCAGCGTGCATTCACCAGATTGTTCTCCGGATAAGGCGTCCGCTCCGGCGAGGTGAAGCGCAAAAACTGCGCTCTCGGTATCTTTCCCTCCGCCGCCTGCTGCTTTAGCGCCGCATCCTGCGCCAGAGTCTCCGGGCGCACGTTGGTGGGAAACAACTCCGGGTGCCGCTCTTCCAAACGAAAATCAGTGGGCCGCTTGTAGCTGAAAAACTCCTCGCTATGGCGAATCAAAAACTGATTAATCAGCACCATGGCCGCCTCGGCCAGCGAGGAGTCGGCCACAATCTCTGGTCCCGGCAGCGCCTCCTCATAGCCGTGCTCGCGCAGAAACGGCTCAACCCACTCAAAGCCCCACTCCAGCGGGCGCACCACGCGATTCTCGTCGCGCGTGGTCAGCCGTGTCTCCCACTCGTACATCCAGCGCGCATATTTCTTTTTAAACATGAGTTTCATTCGATTTTATCAGCGCCGGAAGCGCCGCGAATTTCAGCACGAAGCTGGGTGCCCCAGGTCTGGATTTTCAGACATGGGATACCGCGAAACCCAACCGCCGGTGCCCCAGGTTCGGCGCAGTTTTATCGCGCTTATCCTGGGATATCTATAGCTTTTTATGGCCTATATAGGTCTGTATAAAAGGATTGGAACCCACAAATCTCAATTGGCCCAGTTTCCCTATTCGTACCTCGACCGCATCCCCCAGAACACCATCCAGCCCAGGCTGAGCGCCGTGATCAGCGTGATGATTCCCAGCGAGATCACGCAATACAGGCACCACACCATGAGTACATCTCTCTCGATGTGCGCCAGATAGAGCGCGACTCCCAGCCCAATGAGTGAGCCAAAAAATCCCAGCGTCCGTCGCCGCATCAACGCCAGGCCCGCCAGCGCCAGGTAGCCCGCAATCCCGATTGCCGCCACCGGAATGCCCCTTACCTCGGAGTACGGGCTGTGGTTCATGATGCCGCAGTCCCACTTCGCGTTGATGGAGCAGGGCTCGGTCTCGGTGGAGTAGTGAACGCGCAGAGCCAGCGTCGAAACCACCACGCCCGCCAGTGCCAGGATTGCAATCAAATAGCGCATTACTTATTGGACGCGCGGCCAATGCATCCGTCGCAGATTACTATGGACACATGGACCAGCAATCCGGCGGCGATCCCCGCAGCGCCTTCTCCGGTGGCAGCCGCGTTGCCTTTTTCGGCGGAAGTTTTGACCCGCCCCACCTTGGCCATCTTGGTGTGGCCCACGCGGCTCTGGCGGCGCTCGGCCTGGACTCCGTGCTTTTTGCCCCCGTCGGCACGCAGCCGCTCAAGCCGCAGGGCACCGTAGCCGGCTTTGAAGACCGTCTGGCCATGACCCGCCTCGCGATTGCCGCCGAACCCCGCTTTGCCCTTTCGCTCGCCGATGCCCCCCGGCCCTCGGGTGCCCCTAACTACACGCTGGAGACACTCCTCGCCCTGCGCGCCCAGTTGCCGCCGCAGAGCGCCCTGTTTTGCCTCATGGGCGCCGACTCCTTTGCCGCTTTTCGCCGCTGGCATCGCGCCGCCGAAATCCCCTTTGTCGCGCCGTTGATCGTTGCTTCCCGCCCCTCCAAGTCTCTGTGGTTTCAGCACGACCTGCAATCCGCTCTGCCCGATGGGGTGACGTTGGTGACGGAGGGAGGCAGTTATACGGAGGGAGGCGGGGGTTTTAACCCCCGCATTACTCCGACAGAACAAACCCGGGCTTTAGCCCCGGAAATATGCCATTCTGCGGACGAAATCGCCCTCCGCCGTTATATCCTTCGCAATCCAGACGGAGAGCTCGCCCCCTTCTACCTGCTTCCCGGCCTGCACATCGAGATCAGCGCCTCGGACATTCGAGAACAGATCCGCATTTCCGAGCAGACGCAAGCGCCGACCGCAGCCCAAAAGCCGCACCCCGCCCTCCTGCCCGCTCCCGTTTTGGAGTACATCCTGACCCACAACCTCTATCAATGACTTGCCCCCGTCCCCATGAAAGGCTACGATGAACTTCGGAGAGCAATCACAAAGAATGACAACCGAAACCAAACAGCAAACCCGCATCTACGTCCAGACAGCCGCCGCCGTCTGTGAAGACAAAAAGGGCGTTGACACCCGTATCCTCGAGCTTGACCCCATCGATTCAGGCCTGTCTGACTTCTTTCTCATCACCTCGGCCACCAACGACCGCCAGGCCATCGCCATCGCCGACGAGATCGAAGACCGCCTCAAAAAGAATTTTGGCGTCTTCCCCAACGCCGTCGAGGGACGCCGCCAGGGCCAATGGATTCTCCTCGACTACGTGGACTTTGTAGTCCACGTCTTCCTCGCCGACCGCCGCGCCTTCTACGACATCGAGCGCCTGCGCAAATCCGCCCGTCCGCTTACCCCGGCCGAGTTCGACGCCGAGCTGAAAGCCGAGCTGGCCGCCAGAACCGTCGCCGCGCGCCAGAAGGCCGCCGCCAAGCCTGAACCCGCCAAGGCTGCGCCATCGCCTAAACCGAAGAAAGCCGTCATGAAAAAAGCGGTCAAGTCCGCCGCCCGGAAATCCAAAACAGTAAGGCCTGCCGCGAAAAAACCCGCTGCAAAGAAAAAGGTTGCCGGCAAGAAGGCACAGAAGCCGGCAATCAGGAAAGCTACAACAAAGAAATCCGCAGCTAAAAAGGCATCGCCTCGCAAGCCTGCACCGAAAAAGAAGAAGCGCTAAAACTTATTTGTTGAGAACATATAGTTTGGGTGCCCCATCCTCGCCGCGTACTTGTTTTGCGGCTAGGGTGGGATTGCACCATGCGGAAATTCGGATATATAGAGAATGCCCCGTGCCCCATCCTCCTGAGCGAAGCGAAGGGAGTCGAAGGACCTGCTTTTCGGGTCAATTCTATTCTGGCGGTTTCGTTTCAATATCTAACAACCCCACGCACGCAAAAGGGCCGCGGCAAGAAAACCCGGCACAAAAAACTTCAGCGACGGGACGAATCCCGCCGCTGAAGGTTGGATGCTAGCCTGTGGTTAGAAGCGGTATCCGATACGCAGGCGTATCGAACGGCCGGCCTGAAAGGAATAAGGCTTGCCGTACTCACTGCTCACCACCAGGGTCTGGGTATTCCACATCGTCTGGTATGCATACGGGTTGATCAGATAGTTGTAATCAAGTTGTGCGGATCCCGAAACGTTGGGAGTATGGAGGTACCCCGCCGTGTTGGTCGAGTCCATCTGCGAGTACAGTGACGTCACTTGACGCTCGTTCAGCACGTTGGTGACGATCGCTTCCAGAACCAGGGAGCCGCCGTTGTCTCCGAGCTTAACCGTGTGATTGATGTTTGCATCCGTCTGGTAGAAGGGGGGTGTGCGGCGAGCATAGACACTGCCAAATACCGCGGCGCCGGTCGTCGCGTTTGTGGTAATGTCAACCCACTTGCCACGACCCTCGACGAACACACCACCACCCGTGCCAGCAGAGCCCTTGTAGTCCACGTTCATGTAGCTCGAAAGCGGGCTGCCGGAATAGGCCACCTGGAAGAGGCCTAGGCTAGTGGTGTGCTTGCGGTTCCACTTGCGCGAGTACGAACCATCCAGCTTGAAGACATTTGGACGATCCGTAGCCAGACGTCCATTGGCCGTAGTTCCGTGCGAGGTGAACTGGAAATAAGGCTCGTCGAACGCGCGGTTATCGTTGGGGTTCTCACGGCTGGCGCCACCATCCGAAAGATCGGTTGAGGTGAGGCCGGAGTAGTTGCCGCGCAGTTTGCTGTAGGTGTACGAAGCATTAAAGATAAGGCCCTGGCTCATCCTGTGCTTCGCCTCAAACTCAAAACCATCGTAGCTGCGTGCGGCCTTGGGGTTTGTGAAGTTGGTGATCGGGGAGGTAGTTCCGTACATGAAGTTATAGAAGGTGGTGAAATCCTTGTTTACACCCTCGCCGGGGTTGATGATCGTGAATTGCTCGCTGCCACTCCCAGGCAGCAGGCCTCCATCTTCAATCGCGTGATCAAGACGGCGACGATCCCAACGGCCGGTGAAGAACCAGGTCGGGTTGAGCTCGTACTCAAACCCAAACACGCTCTCATGCTGGCTGTAGGCCTTCAATTTCGGATCGATGTACTCGCCGGCCGCGCTCGAAGCACGGAAGTCGTCGTTCTCGATGAACTTGATCGTGCTCGGAACAATGCCGCCCGCGAAGCTTGCATCGCCGGTGCCGCTGCAGTAGTGACCACCGCTGTAGACAGGGACGATATTCACCGACGGATTCGGATCGTACATGGCGTAGAAGCAATCGTGCCAGAAGGCGCCACCGAAGGAGTCAATGGCCAGATTCAACTTCATCTGGTCATAGAACTTGCCATAGCTTGCATAGATCTTGGCCTTGTTTTTGCCCATCACATTCCAGGCAACGCCCAAACGGGGAGCAATCTTATCACCCCAGCCAAAATCGATCGGATTCGTGGTGGTGTGGAGCTGCGGGTAAGCAGGCAGATACTCCCTGTCGAAACGGACACCATAGTTGACGGTGAGCTGACGATTCATCTTCCACCCATCCTGCAAATAGATGCCATGGTTGAAGCTCTCGCCGTTGCCGATCGTGCCATATTCGCGAACACGCAGGTA
>Ga0182027_10013481_pt1 | contig 11389 bp, 7 predicted proteins | sample 712E1DmetaG_FD_121300 | JGI IMG/M metagenome (GOLD analysis project Ga0182027, IMG submission 121300) | Permafrost microbial communities from Stordalen Mire, Sweden - 712E1D metaG (Illumina Assembly) | ecosystem: Environmental > Terrestrial > Soil > Wetlands > Permafrost | place: Sweden...
GTTAAAAACTGGCGTGAAATCCTTGGTGCGGGGAAAGAATATCCACATCCTGAAGATCTGGAGAAAATAAAAGAAGGAATTCAACCGGACACACTGGCAACGATTATTTACACCTCGGGTACGACAGGAAAGCCTAAAGGGGTGATGCTCTCACATAATAATTTTGTTACCAACTATAAGGCCCTGGCCGAAACCCCTCCTTTAGTGATGAATGACCGGGTCCTCAGTTTCCTTCCACTATGCCATGTTTATGAACGCACAGCCCTTTATACTTACCAGTCGTTTGGCGTCGGGATCTATTATATTCAGAACCTGGATGAGCTCTCCACCAGTATTACCGAAGTTAAACCCCATACTTTTGCAGCCGTACCGCGGGTACTGGAAAAAGTATACAACAAACTTGTGATGCAAGGAAGATCCCTTCCTCTGCCAATGAAAGTGTTGTTTTTCTGGTCACTCAGGCAAGGACATAAATTTGAACTGAATCATCAACGCGGATGGTTTTATGAATTAAAACTGTGGATTGCGAACCGGCTTGTTTTCAGTAGATGGAGAAAAGCCATGGGTGGACAAATAAAGTTCATCGTTTGCGGGAGCGCTTCTCTTCACCCGCGTCTGACCAGGATTTACTGGGCCGCACAGATGCCCATCCTGGAGGCTTACGGACTTACGGAAACATCCCCGGGAATCACCTTTAACCGGTTTGAACCGGGCGGTGTCAAATTTGGCACAGTAGGACCTCTTCTGACGGATGTCCGGATAAAAATTGCAGACGACGGCGAGATCCTGGTAAAAAGTCCGGGAGTTATGCTGGGGTATTACCACAGGCCGGACCGTACCAGCGAAGTAATGGATGAAGAAGGGTGGTTTCATACAGGAGATATCGGCGAACTTGAAGATGGGAAATACCTTAAGATAACCGACAGGAAAAAGGAAATGTTCAAGACTTCCGGCGGGAAATATATCGCCCCGCAGGTCATTGAACAATTTCTGAAAGAATCTCCTTTTATTGAAAATATTATAGTGATAGGTGAAAACAGGCCTTATCCTGCTGCCCTGATTATTCCAAATTTCGAATACCTGAAAGGATGGTGCGAGGTGAAAGAGATCCCCTTTGTTTCCCGCGAAAATGCTGCAAACCATCCAACGATCAACAAACGGATCCAGCGGGAGATCGATCATTATAACCAGGACCTTGGACAAACAGAAAAAATCAAAAAGTTCCGGCTATTGCACAACGAATGGAATATCACCGACGGAGAATTATCGCCTACCCTGAAACTCAGGAGAAAATTTATCATCGAAAAATATTACCAGGTCATAGAGGAAATGTACCACTCACCTGAATTCAACTACAAAACCGAAAAGAGAAAGTAGAAATTACATTCAGGATTGTTTTCCAGTGTGATTCTGATGCTTTCTTAACAAACTTCTTTCACCGCAAAGACGCGAAGACACCAGCCCCCACCCCGGCCCTCCCCCAGTTGGGGGAGGGTTTAGGAGGGAGTTCAATGCAGTATCCTGAAGATAAGTTCCTTCATCAGCTCTCCGTCGGGAAATGAAGTTCCGTTGCTGTCGACCCCTTTTGATTTCAGATCATACTCCCTTAAAATGGAAATAATGGAAATGACTTTGCCGGAGGAGAAATTAGCAGCCGCCTGCTGGTAATCCATGACGAAAAAGGGATTTATCGACAAGGCAGCCGCAACATTATTCCGTGATTTATCAGGAAGGTGATGGTAGATAAGGATCTTGGAAAAATAGCTGAATAACAAAGGGATCACTTTCACCAACGGGTTCTCCCTGGGATTGGCTGCAAAATAATTTATGATCTGGTTGGCTTTCAATACATCTTTCTTTCCCAAAGCCTTCTGCAGCTCAAAAACATTATAATCCTTGCTGATCCCGATATTCTTCTCCACATAATCTTCTGTGATCTCCTGTTTCTCCCCGATATTGATGACCAGCTTGGAGATCTCGTTAACTATTTTGGAAATGTCGTTCCCGAGAAATTCTGCCAGCAGGAAACAGGCTTTCGTTGAAATGGAATAATTCTGTTTTCTCACATATTCAGCGATCCAATCCGGGATTTTATTATCATAGATCCTTGCCGATTCAAACAGGATCCCTCTCTTTTCAATGCTTTTAAAGAGACTCTTCCGGCGGTCGATCTTTTCATACTTGTAGCATAATACCAGCAAAGTCGACTCCAACGGGTTGAGAATATAGGACTCCAGCTCTTCGATCTTATTCAGGTCCTGTGCCTCTTTGACAAGAATAACCTGGTAATTCGACATCATCGGAAACCGCCGGGCATAACTGATTATTGTCGGTATATCAGTATCTTTCCCATAAATGATGGTTTGGTTGAACTCCTTCTCAATTTCGCTCAGGACATTTTCTTCAATAGTTTCTGAGATCATATCAATAAAATAGGATTCTTCCCCATAAAGAAAGTATACCGGGGAGTAGATCTTATTCTTAAGATCGAAGAGAATATTTTCGAAACTGACCGAATTTTTAGGAGCAGCCATGGGTTTCAGGATTAATCGAACCTCAGGTGCTTGACCGTCAATCCCTCACTGATCAGGTGTTTTAACGATTCGATCCCGATTTTCAGATGTTCTTCGGTAAATTTCTCAGAAACCAGTTTATCACTGGCTTGTGTCTTAATGCCTGATGCCACCATCGGTTGATCAGAAACGAGTAGAAGGGCCCCGGTGGGAATAGTATTGGCGAAACCAACGCTGAAAATCGTTGCAGTTTCCATATCGATGGCCATCGCCCGGGTCTTCCTCAGGATGGCTTTAAAAGTTTCATCGTATTCCCAAACCCTGCGGTTGGTGGTATAAACAGTTCCTGTCCAGTAGTTGAGTTTGTGGTCGACGATGGTGGTCGACACCATTTTCTGAAGGTTGAATGCAGGCAATGCAGGCACCCTTTCCGGAAAATAATCATCGGAAGTACCTTCCCCGCGGATTGCTGCAATGGGAAGGATGAGGTCGCCCAGTTTATTTTTCTTTTTCAGCCCTCCGCATCTTCCCAGGAAAAGGCATGCTTTGGGTTTGACTGCACTCAGGAGATCCATGATGGTAGCCGCATTCGGACTGCCCATGCCGAAATTGATCAGGGTGATCCGGCCGGAGGTGGCGCTGGGCATCGCTTTATCAGCCCCTTTTATGGTGGTTTTCTGCCATTCTGCAAACAGTTCCAGGTAGCGGTGAAAATTGGTCAGGATGATGTAATCCCCATAATCTTTCAGCGCCGTGCCGGTGTATCGAGGTAACCAGTTGTCAACAATTTCTTTCTTTGTCTTCATGCTCCGGTAATTAGTATGACGATCTATCGGTGTAAGGGTTACTTAAGGCAAAGGTAACCAATTTGTCATATTTTTACGTATGTTTGTAATTCATCAATCTGAATGCAGACATTAAATTTACCGGTTACAACGCTCCGGATCCGGAACAAAAGGGAGAAACAGGAGGTTTTCGACAGCGTCAGGAAAAAATTTGTAGCCCTGACACCGGAGGAATGGGTACGGCAACATTTCATTCATTACCTTACCGATTCCCGGAATGTACCGCGTTCCCTGATTGCTGTGGAGGCTTCGCTTAATTATCACCGGTTGAAGAAACGCAGCGACATCGTGGTATATGGAAAGAATGGATCGCCATGCCTGATTGTTGAATGTAAAGCCCCGGAAGTAGCGGTAACCCAGGCAGTCTTCGACCAGGTAGCGATGTACAACATGTCGCTAAAGGTGCCTTATCTGGCTGTCACGAACGGGATGGTACATTTTGCCTGCTATATTGATCACGAAAAAGGAAAGATAATATTTTTGAAGGAGATTCCTGAGTATGAGGAGATGTTGAAAAGGTAGAAATACATTACGCGTTACGCGTCACGCGTAACAGGAAATTCATAATTTATTTATGGAACTCATCAACGCAATACCCAAAGACCTTGTCACTTTTTTACTGGTTGCGGTATTTTCATTACTGATAGGGCTGTCGCAAAAACTGCTGCATAGCCATAAGCAATTACCGGAGCACACTTTTGGTACCGACCGGACCTTCACCTTCATCGGCATTCTTGGCTTTATCCTGTTTCGCATCCTGCCGGGCAACCCGGCTTTATTCATGGGAGGAGGATTGGTGCTGGCCGTGTTCCTGGGAATAAATTATGCTTTTAATATCCAGCGGCATGAGGACCATGGCATGACTACGATCATCATCGCCCTGATCACCTATTGTATCGGACCCCTGATCCTTACCCAACCCATATGGCTGGTTCTCCTGATCATCGTCACAGTTTTGATCCTGACCGAACTGAAAGAGTCCTTCACACAAATCTCCCAGAAGTTTGACAAGGGAGAATTCCTTACACTGGGTAAGTTCCTGATCATTGCCGGAGTCATTCTTCCCATTGTTCCCAACGAACCCATCTTCCGCGACCTGGGACTCACGCCATACAAGATCTGGCTTGCGGTGGTTGTGGTTTCTTCTATTTCCTATCTGAGCTATTTACTGAAGAAGTTTGTTTTCAAACAGGGAAGCATAATCCTCGCAGGAATCCTGGGCGGATTATACAGCAGTACTGCAACAACCATCGTTCTTGCCCGGAAGATCCGGAAAGATCCTGAATCCAGGAATCAGTATGTCGCTGCCATTATTTTCTCTACGGCCATGATGTACCTCCGGATACTGGTGCTGGTACTGATCTTTAACGCTGATCTTTTTCAACGGATTTACATTTATTTCCTCATCCTTTTCGTGGTTACTTCGATTGCGGGCCTGGTGATTCTGGTCTATCATAATAAGGAGTACTCTACCCTGAACCCGGAACTGACTGCTGAGCAAAATCCGCTTGAATTCAAGGTGGCGATCCTGTTTGCATTGTTATTCGTGGCATTCACATTTATCACCTGGTTCGTTGTGGATCGTTTCGGCCGTTCCGGCTTAAATGTCCTTTCCTTCCTGGTGGGCCTTACCGATATCGATCCTTTCCTGATCAACCTGTTCCAGGGGAAATCCCGTATTGCGATGGATGCGATTGCTGTTGCGACACTGCAGGCCGTTGCCAGCAATAATATTCTGAAGATGATCTATGCCTGTTTTTTTTCTCCAAAAAAATCAAGAGTATATCTTATCAGCGGTTTCTCGATTATCATTTTACTGAATCTCATTTTTATCTGGATCTTATAAATAGAAAACATGACGGAAGCATTGCATTCCATCCTGAATAAAACCGATGAATCTTTTGATACAAAGGATTTACGGAAGTATGATCTCACTTTTGAAATGGGTGAGAAAACATTCGGCTACAGTATACTTGATGTCGAAAAAAATAAATTCATAGCGCTCGGATATTTCCGGAACCACCTGGAGAATGTGGCTGATTCCTTTTCCTGGTTGGGCGGGCAGTTTCATAACGTGAAAGGGATCATCGGGAATTCCCGGTTTACCTTGATTCCGGAAGCGCTCTTTGTGGAAAATGAAAAGGAAAGCTATTTTAATTTTCTTCATGAGAAGGAGCCAGGTGAAACTGTTTTCTCTGACCGGCTCGGGCACCTCGAAATTTACACGGTTTACGGTATTCCCGGTCATATCAGGAAGGAGATTGACAAGGTTTTCCCGAACGTGACGTTGTGCCATATCTCCAGCGTTCTCATAGGGAATATCTGGATGAATGTTAAGAATATCGCGGGCCGCAAGGTTTTTCTGAACCTGCGGGAAGGGCAATTCGACCTGCTCGTCTTTGAAGGGAAACAACTGAAGTACTGCAATGCTTTTCATTTCTCGACGCCGGAAGATATTGTCTATTATGTGATCTTCGTATTTGAGCAACTGAACCTGAACCCCGAAGAAATAAGCCTGGCTCTTTCCGGGAATGTGGATAGATTCTCACCCGTTTTTGATCTTTTGTTCAGATATATCCGGAATATAGAATTTCTAAGCAGGAATGAAGGTTTCAACTACAGCTATTTATTCAACGATGTTCCGGGTCACTTTTATTTTACTCTTCTAAATCCATCCTCATGCGGATCATAACAGGCAAATTCAGGGGGAAACAGATTCATCCGCCGATAAACCTGCCGGTGCGCCCTACTACCGATTTTGCGAAGGAAAGCCTTTTCAATATCCTGAACAACCTTGTTGATATAGAAGGCCTGCATGTGCTTGATCTCTTTGCCGGCACCGGAAGTATCTCCTATGAGTTTTTTTCACGGGGATGTGAAATGGTTACCGCTATCGATATAGAGCCACACTGTGTTGCCTTCATCAATAAAACGGCTTTGTCGATGAATGCGGAAAACCTGGAAGCTGTCAGGGAAGATGCATTCCAGTTCCTTAAGCATCCGTTCGGGGAGTATGACCTTGTTTATGCCGATCCGCCTTATGACATGGCAGGAATAGATCTGCTGCCTGGTCTTGTTCTCAATAACCGGATCCTGAAAGAGGAGGGGTTGTTTATCCTTGAACATTCGAGGGATCATGATTTTTCGCAACATCCGGGTTTTGACCAGCACCGGAAGTATGGGAATGTGAATTTCAGTTTTTTCAGGAAATAAAAGGCAACTAACAGTTAACAACTAACAACTAACAGTTAAATCACTGTTCACTTTTAACTGTTATCTGTTAACTTTCAACTGTTAACTGTTATCTGTTATCTGAAAAAAAACCGCTCCGGATTCCCGGAGCGGTTTTTTTAGTTATTGTTCCACTGAATTATTATTTAGCTATATCCCACCATACACGGTCCCAAAGTGTAACATTTGCAGGGGTAAAAGTATTATAACTCTTTTCTCCCAATGAATAGGGGAACCTGCGTGGAATTACATTTTGTACTGCTGGTGTTGTGGGATTGGCCACCAGTCCTATTAAATTATTGGTTCTTCTCCAGTCGTTGAAAGTTTCAGCCTGGTTATAAAGAGCAATATATTTCTGTGTCATGATCTCTTTATAGAGACTAACGGACATAGTATCCACCACGGCGCTGTATGCTGCAATGTAAGGTGCGCTAAAAACGTTCCATTTGTTTAATGAAGCGGTAACGCCATTTACAAGATCAGCTTTCACCTGAGGATCTGCAGGATTGGCCTTGTATTCGCATTCAGCTTTGATAAAGAGACATTCGGCATAGGTTAGGAAGAATACGGGAGCACTTGGTGAGGCAACACCGGTTCCGGGTAACGAGGCACCTTCACCTGTCGATCCCCAGTCTGCACCTACCCATGGAGTAATGGTATCGGCTGTCATTGTAGCATAGGGGGCCCTTCTCGGATCAAACCGCTGATTCAACATATCGATAAAGGTTTTATGCATGGCAATATCGCCTCTCTGATCCATAAACTGGAACAAAGGATTCTGTTGCCCTACACCCGTACCAAATGCAAATTGCATGTCATCATCATTGCTGGCAAGTGCTCCGGCATTGATCAGTGCCAGGGCACTAGCCCAGGCAGTTGGGTCCGTTTTGCATAAATGCAAAGTATACCTTGCTTTCATTCCATAAGCTGCTTTAAGCCATGCGGCACCCTGTACGGTAGGATCTCCATCTTTATTTGGATAGATCAGGTCGCCAGTTTCATAAACAAGCGGTGTGGAAGAAAAATTTGCAATAGCGGTATCGAGCAAAGCAAGGATCTTTGGATAGAGATCCTGTTGTTTATCGAAGGGCGTATTTAAAAGTGCCATCCCCTGGAATGCCTGGGAATAAGGAACATCACCCCAGATATCGGAAACAAACCCGAGGGATTCTGCCAGCAGAACATCGGTAATCCCCAGGTTCATCTTATCCTTAGCCGCTGTAGCCTTGGATTTCACTATCAGGAGGTTCTCCATGATGCCGGAATAGGCAGTATTCCATACATTATCAACATCGCCATCATGCCAGATGTAATTGGATTCACCCTGTGATTGACGGGCAACACCCTGGTAATACTGCATCCATTCAGAAGTAACACGGGAATAGTCATTCGAGCCAATGAGAGTATAAGCCATGTTGGCTTCGATGGCCGGAATCAGCGAACTCATCGGAACGTCTTTAGGAGCGTCCGGGTTCGCATTTATTCCTGTATCGATCCATTTCTTACAGGACCCGAGGACCAAAGCCACGAGGAGTAAAACTCCAATGAATTTGAATCTTATATTTTTCATAATTATTTTGTTTTATTGTTAGTATATTTTTTGGTCCGGATTAAAACGATACATTTAAGCCAAGAGTATAGCTCTTTGTTCCGGGCATATTAAAATAATCAACACCCTGGGCATTATCAGAACCGACCAGATTGGTTTCAGGGTCAACACCCTTATAGTGGGTAAACAGCAACAAGTTGGTGCCGGAGAAGTAGATACTCAACTGACGGATGAAGGTCTTCTTCAAGAATCTTGAAATATTATAGGTAAGGGTAACAGTCCTTAGTCTAACCCACCCGGCATCTTCAATATAAGGTGCAGTGGCGCCGACAAATCCGCTACCTGCTGCCTGGTACCAATCCTGGTTCAGCTGTACCTTTGTGGTGTTTGGCGTTGTAGTAGGATTCCCATTGGCATCAACCATAACTCCGGGGAATATAACATACTCACCCCGGTTCAGGGTGCCGGCTGAAGTTCCGAAATAATCCATTGCTCCACGGGTGCCATCCCACATCTTGCCACCATGCTTGATGTCAACCAGGAAATAAAGGCTAAGGTCTTTCCAGCGCAGCGTGCTGCTAATCCCGGCTGTCCATTTTGGATCCACATTGCCAAGAGCAGTTTCATTTTGTGACTCAATCGGATAACCATCAGCACCAATCAGCACGTTCCCCCTGGAATCGCGTTCCCAGTCATACCCATAAATTGTACGGTAGGGTTGACCAACAACGGCGTCAATTTCAGAGCCTGTGTACCCTCCAAGGAACAGTCGATTTATTCCGGGAGCAAGTGCAAGTACCTTATTATCGATTTTCGACCAGTTTGCTGTGATGTCCCATTCCCAGTTCTTTGATTTTATCGGAACAAGATCCAGGGTGATTTCATGTCCTGATGTCCTGATAGAACCTGCATTCATCCATGCGGCGGTATAACCTGTAGTGGCAGCGATAGGAACCTCTAAGATATCATCTGTTGTTTTGTTGTTGAAATATGTATATGAAAGACCGACCCTGTTCTGAACAAATTTAAGGTCAATACCGGTTTCGAAATTTCCCGTCTTTTCTGGTTTTAATTCATTGTTATTCAGAACATAGTTATTCAAATAACCATTAGTGCTATTGAATGGCCAGGTCAATCCGGTAGTCCACCCGTCATAAATAGAGGGAGCTATATAGTTGGGGGTCAGCGTACTATAAGGAGATGCATCTTTGGCTGTGACAGCATAAGAAATACGGACTTTCCCATAAGGCAGGACTTTGTTGTCCTTTAACCCTTGTAACTGGGTAAAGATCCAGCCGGCTCCAATAGAAGGATAGAAAAAGGAATTCTTTCCCTGAGGTAAAGTGGTCGACCAGTCATTTCTGCCGGTAGCACTCAGATAAAGCATGTTTTTCCATGAAAGTGTCAGATCTCCATATAACCCTGCTCCCCTGCGATCACTGGTCGATTCCTGGGAAGCAATACTCGTGGTATTATTGAGATCATAATAATTTGGAATAACCAGCCCTAATGCCTGGGAAGCTAATGATGTATAATATTGTTCGGTCATATTCTGACCCAGAATAAAGTGAACATTGAAATTTTTAGCAAAATCCTTGTCGATGGTCATCAAAAGGTCAGAATTGAAATTTTTACTCAGTTCTTCTCCTCTTTTTGCCCAACCGGCCGGTTGAGTCGATGAGCCTACGGCAAGGTTATCAAGGACTTTCCGTCCATACCAGTCCATACCTATACGATAAGTAAAAGAGAGCCATTTGGTTGCCAGATAATCCACCTGGGCTGAACCAATCAAACGATTCACAGCGTCACGGTAACTATTTTTATTTGCAGTCCAGTATGGATTGTCATAATATATCCCATGACGGTAGCTTCTTTCAAATCCTGCACTCGGAGGGGGAGTTCCGTCTGGCAGGAGATAGTCTGAGTTGAATACATATCCTGCACCATTATCAAATGTGGGCGTTGTTCTTAACAAACCAAGCATTACACCTGAAGTATTGCTACCCTGTTGAATACGGTTAGCAGCCGTTATGATGTAATTTGCCGTACCGGACACCTTCCAATGTTCTGAAAGTTTTGTATCGCCGGATAGTTTGAATGTATTTCTTCGCAGGGTATTATTTGGTATAATACCTTTGGTCTGGTTGTCCGAAAAACTGAAATAGAAAGTGGAAACATCGCTTCCCCCGCTCATGGAAAGAGAGTTGTCGGTTGTTACACCAGTCTGGAAGAAATCATAAGGATTATAGGTATTAACTGCCCCGTCTTTACCAGTTTTATTGCTGACAATCCTTCCGGCGTTATCGAAATCTTTCCATAAATAATTGCTCCAGTTGGATTTGTCATAAGCACAGGTGTCAAGTTTCGGTCCCCAGCTGTTTTTGTTACCTGAGATCCAGTCGCCGTATGAACCTTGTCCATACTGATTTTGCCGGGCTGGCAATTGACTTACGACTTCGAATTTAACAGAAGTATTAAAAGTTACTGAGATTTTTTTACCGGAAGTAGCTTTCCCTTTCTTTGTGGTGACAACAATAGCGCCGGATGCAGCACGCAAACCATAAAGTGCAGTTGCAGCTCCACCTTTCAAAACACTTACTGATTCAATATCGTCGGGGTTAAGGTCTATGGTACGATTGGATAAGGCAACGCCATCATAATTACCCCCGAATACAGCTCCAGTTGAACCACCGGTCTCAGCTCCTGCTATAGGAACACCATCTACCACAAAGAGTGGCTGGTTGTTCTGCGTAAGGGACGTAACCCCACGAATCTGAATATAGGATGCGGCACCTACAGCACCGGATGAGTTGACAACCTGCACGTCGGAAACCTTACCCTGTAAGCTGTTAACCATATCTGTTTGTGCTGCTCTCCCGATATCTTCCGAAGAAACATTTTGTACAGAATAGCTTAGGGCCTTGGTTTCACGCGGGATACCAATAGCAGTCACCACGATGGCATCCAGATTCATGACATCGGGATCCAATACGACATCCAAGGTCATTGATCCCCCGATCTTGACATCCATGGTCTTCATCCCTACAAAGGAAAAAGTCAGCACATCATATTTACCAGGAACAGTCAATACATATTTCCCATCAAAATTTGTTGTGGTACCAATGGTAGTACTTTTAACAACGATGGTCACCCCGGGAATGGGGGATTTGTCCTCCGATGATGTGACAACACCGGATATGATCCGTGTTTGTGCAAGTACTCCTTGCAGTCCTGCCATTAAAAGTAGAGCA
>Ga0182027_10013482_pt1 | contig 11388 bp, 9 predicted proteins | sample 712E1DmetaG_FD_121300 | JGI IMG/M metagenome (GOLD analysis project Ga0182027, IMG submission 121300) | Permafrost microbial communities from Stordalen Mire, Sweden - 712E1D metaG (Illumina Assembly) | ecosystem: Environmental > Terrestrial > Soil > Wetlands > Permafrost | place: Sweden...
ATCCTCCCAGTTTCTTTTTGTCTTTAAATCATTTTTTACAATTTCATAAAAACGTGTACCGGGAAGCGGGTATGATACCGAGATGCCTATATCATTAGGCTTCAATTCATTGATCATTTTAATAGTCATTTTAATATCTTCCTTAGACTCTCCCAAATATCCGAGCTGAATGAAGAATGCTACCTTGATATTTCTTTTCTTCAGTAAACTTGTTGCTTTATATATTTGTTCGACTTTTGTTCCCTTATCCATAGCATCAAGTATTTTTTGAGAGCCGGATTCTGCTCCTATCCATACAGTTTCTAAACCTGACTTGAAAAGAGAATCGATGTTATTTTCATTTAGAAGAAGATCAACGCGTGATTGTATTTTATATTTTATTTTTAGTTTTCGTTCATTAACAATATTCTGGAATTCACTAATCCATCCCGGCTTTAAACCGAAGATGTCATCGCAAAACCAAAAATGATCCGGTTGAAATGTTTTTAACAAATATTCTATCTCTTCTATAACATTTAAAGGACTTCTAGTATTATACCTATTCCCATAAATCGGTTTTGCGCACCAATTGCATTTGAATGGACATCCCCTTGTAGTAGCTAAGTTAATTGAAAAGTAGTTATGATTATCCTTCCATATTTTTTTGTATTTGTCTACGTCAATTAGATCCCATGCAGGGAATGGAAGTTGATCTAAATTGGTTAAAATATCTCTTGCGCCCGTCCTTATCGTTGTATCGATTTTTCTAAATGCTATTCCTTTTATTTCCGAATAACTTTTCTCGTTTTTCTCGAGTGCAATTATGAGTTCTTTTAATGTTATTTCTCCCTCTCCAATGATCACAAAGTCTGCTCCGGCATCTAAATATTTTTCAATATGATCTGCGGAATCGGAATTATTGATAATTATTTTGCAACCGAATTTCTTACCAATCATTGTTAATTGAAACGCTGCGTCGCGCATCTTGGTAAGACACATTTTTGTAAGGTAGTTAAAACCGTCGTCATAAATGATTAAGTATTTCGGTTTTTCTTTTTCCAAAGCCGGGATTATTTCGGAGGTCGCTTCAACAAGATTAGTATCAAAGAGCGAAACATCAAATCCATTTGCTCGGAGAAATGAAGCGGCATATAGTGTACCTAGGGGAGGATAAGGCTGTTTAGTTTTCCACTGCTTAGAATCGAATCTATAAAAATAAGAGTGAGTAAATAATATTTTAGTCATATTCCACTTGATCGGTTATGATAATACCGGTACATCATTCTTCTCACTAATGTATTTATCCCATTGCTTTTGGAATTCATTAAGAATTTTTAAACGATAATCATGTGTATGAAGTTTAATAATATGTTCGGATAGTACAATCTCACTATTATTAGATCGAGTTAAATATTTTTTGTATCTGGACCTGTATAGAAATTTGAAAAATAAGTTGAACGGTTTGAAGATTATAAATAGCTCCGATTTTTTATACTTCATCGATTTCGGTGTTTTATAATTAGGGTAATGGGATTTCACCCATTCATTGCGATTTAAAAAGTGATTCAAAAAAGATTTATTTTTAAACGGAACAAGTGTAATTATTTGATTAGCAGTATATAAATCGTGCTGGTGTTTAATTTGAATTTCCTTTTCGTCGATTAAATAATTAGTGCAGACAATCTCACGAGACTTTAACATCAACGCCATAATGTGGATTATAAAATAAACAATGTAAACGGTGTACGGTTTTGTAATAATGAAAAGATCAATATCTTCATGATTTTCAATACCGTAGTTTGCTGTTCCCCCGCTGAATGCAATAGTTGAAATGAAAGGTATTTGCTGTAGGATTTTCAAAAGTTTATTGACCAGTCGAATGTTAAGCGTTTTATTTTTCCGTGTATAAAAGTTATCTAAATTTCTATTCAGAATAACTGTACCATCAATTATGGATATAAGATTTTTAGCAAGCAAAGATTTGATTGCATTCTCCAACTGTTCTTTTGTAACCGCTCGTTCCAATAAAAACGAGTGCAATTCGTTAATCTTTACACCGCTGTTAAATAGTTTGGAATAAAGCAGAGTCTTTTCCAAAGCTTTTTGGATTTCTAAATCTGAATTATCGGACAACTCACTTTCCATTTATCTATTTCCCATAACATTCAAAAGTCGATCTAATTGTTCATTCATCAAATGAGGGGAATATTTAATTATATAATCTTCTTTATAATGTTTCTCTTTTGATGCCAGTTGATTGAAACCTTTTATCAAGCTTGAATTATCATACGAGTCAATTGTAATCGAATAAGGTTTCGATATTTCTTCCGTACCAGTACCTTCACTGCAAAGGATCGGTAACCCATAATGCATTGCTTCGAGTACCGGGAAACCAAATCCTTCAACAAAACTGGTATGTACAAAAGCGGATGCATTTGAGTATAGGATGCTGAGTTCGTTCTCATTTACATAACCGCAGAATTCAACATCAAGTTCCTTAGAAAAATATTTTATCATTGCGTGAATCTTTTTAGATGAAGACCAAATTTCACCGACAAGTTTTAATTTATAATCCGAACGGGACTTCTTCTTCCAAATCAGAAAGTTCTCGATCATAAAAAATAGATTCTTTCTTGGTTCAATATGACCTACGTATAGAAAATATGGTTTTACATCTTTAGAATTTTGCAAGTATTGTTTGGCTTTGATTCTGTCTATATCTGCATAAGCTTGCAAAAGAAAGATTTTGTTTTTGTCAATATTGAGATATTTAACGATGCTTTTTCGTGTTGTCTCGCTGACTGTGCAAACAATAGGATTGGATTTTAAAACTTTTTTCAATTGATCGATATAGTACCAAACAAACGCTTTGGAATAAAAATGCGGGTGGGATATGAAGGATAAATCGTGTATAATTATTGCAGCCGGTTTTCTAAAATTTAACGGCATTAAATAATTAGGAAAAAAACCGTAATTAACTCCGCTATTCATCATCTGTTTATTAAGTTCAAATTTCCGAAAAATGTGGCGGCGAATTCCTCCTCTTCTTATGATCGGAAGAGAATTTAATAAGGATATTTTATTTGTGTAGACATCGATACTAGGGGAAAATGTTTTTATAGTGAAGTTGGTTTTGTGAAGTTCCTTTAGGAGACATTCAATATATCGCGATGTACCTGTAACCCTATTGCCGAGTGCAGATGTGTCTATTCCAATAGTCACGTTGTACCAGAGAGATTGTCAATTTATTTGATTAAGAATATTAGTGTTCGTTGTCATTAACGTTATAACAATTCAAATTGAAGAATGATTCAATTGGAAAAATTTATACTATCCTAATGTAATAGAAATTCAGAAAAATCCTTTTTTTTATTTAACCTTTAAAAAACCAATGTGGTATGCAATAATTATGATTTTGGGATAATAACATTATTTTTCTTTGATTTTTTATGCGGAATTAATTTGAGTTATAGATAATACTAAAGACGATGTATATATATTACTGAATAATTTATAATAATTAGTTTTATGTAATATATTGACTGAAATAGCTGAGATAAGCTAGAAGAAATATTGCAACGAAGAAGAAAGTGCATTACACTTCCTTTGTGCGGTTTGAAATGATATGCAGAAGAAGAATACTTTTTACTCTTTACTTCAGTTTCAGCTTATTGATTGCTAAACCTATTGCAGTTTCAATAGAATATCTTTCATCTAAAAACTGTTGAGTTAACTCTAAAAATTCTTTTCTAAATTTTCTAGGTATAACTATTCTGTAAAAGTATCTTGCTAATTCTAATAATTTGTTCATTAAACATCCGGAATATTTTCTACTACTACATTATCGAATAGATTATTTAATTTTATATCACAAATATAAATACTTGAGATTAATTACAATGAATATTTCAGAAATACGTTCATTATTCCAGCATCTAAAAACTGATCAACTTTATTTTAACCATGCCGCAATAGGTCCTTGGTCTTCATTAGTATTAGATAGAATAAATGAATATGCAGGTCAGCGAAGTTTTTCAAAAATAGAAAATTATCAATCATTGATTCGTTGGAGTGTCGGCGCGAAAGAAAAACTAGGTAAACTTATAGGCGCAACTTCCGATAGGATTGCCTGGGTAGATAATGTTTCCAATGGAACAAATATTTTAGCACAAGGAATGGATTGGAAATCAGGCGACCGTATTTTATTAAACGATATTGAATTTCCTTCGAATGTCTATCCGTTTATGAACTTAAAAAAACTCAGTGTTGAAATTGACTTTGCTAAATCTCGGAACGGCATTATTGATGCGGAAGATTTAAAAGCGTTGATTACACCAAAAACAAAATTGATATCTATCAGTTTAGTCCAATTTCTTAGCGGGTACCGTGCAGATATCGATGCTATCGGTGAACTATGTAAGTCTCATGGTATAATATTTTGTGTTGACGCAATTCAAGCAACAGGAGTAGTGAAAATTGATGTAAATAAGTCCAATATAGATTTTTTAACCGGCGGATCTCAGAAATGGCTAATGAGCAGTCAGGGTCTCTCGTATATTTATATTTCGGAAGAATTGCAATCAAGAATTGAACAGAAATTTGTTGGCTGGGCTTCAGTTAAAAACGCCTGGAATCTTCTGGATTTTGAATTGACCTTTAGAGATTCAGCCGATCGATTTCAGAATGGGACGGTTAATGCTCTTGGGATTGCAATATTCGATGCATCACTTTCAATGTTTAGCCAATTCGGAATCGAAAATATAGAATCGAGGGTTTTAGAAAACTCAAATTATTTTATCAAGAAACTTGCAGATCTTGGATTAGAACCCGTTCTTAATAATGTCGGGTTAAAAAATATCGCCGGAATTATTTCATTCAAACATAATAAGTCGCAGGAGATATTTGAATTATTGGAAAAAAGAAAAATCTATGCAGCTGTGAGAGAAGGAATGGTTAGACTTTCGCCTCATTTTTATAATACAATTGAAGAGATACAAAATTCAGTTGATCAATTGGAAATAATTTTAGGTGAGATAAAATAAAACAGGGAGAAGAGCCAAACCCAGGTTGGGGGGGGACCTAAGTCCAGCCGCAACTCCCTAAAATTTATTGTTCGGGATTATAACTTAATTCAATTTTAATATGAAAATCCGCTCCGCTAAACATTGTATATTTAACTTCTCCGATAGCGCATTTATAATCTTCGCCAACCATATCACTAATTACTTTTGATATTGCATTTTCAAGAGAGCCAACACTAACAGATTTCAATTTATTCTTTAGTAATTTATCAACATCAATTGTTTTTTCCTGTCCAGCCGGCATATTGACGCTCCTATTGATACAAACTTTTAATCGCTATTCGAAATTTATCAAATTTTATTTAAAATCCAATACTAACTTCTTATCAGTTTTAATAATTCTTCAGTTTTTTCTTTAAGCAAAATATGATCTCTTTTTGATTCAACATTAAGTCTTATAAGTGGTTCGGTATTACTTGAACGAACATTAAATCTCCATTCAGGATATTCTACACTTATACCATCCAAATTGTTCGCTTTTCCGTCAGAATATTTTTCAGCGATTAATTTAATTTTGGATGCTGAGTCTGTTATTGTAGAATTTATTTCACCTGAACATGGATAAGCGGATACCATTTCCTCAACTAGATCAGACATTCTTGAATTTTCTTCTGACATTAATTGGAGAATAAGGACAAATGGAATGAGTCCGCTGTCTGAATAATAATTATCTCGGAAATAATGATGAGCGGACATTTCACCACCATAAACTGAATTTACTTCTCTCATTTTCTGTTTCATAAAAGCATGCCCGCTTTGAGAAACTATTGGCTGACCGCCGGCTTTAGTGACAACATCAATTGTATTCCAAATTAATCTTGGGTCATGAACAATTTTACCGCCTGGGTTGGTTTTAAGAATAGATTTTGCCAGTAATCCTACAATATAATATCCTTCGATAAAATTTCCACTTTCATCAAAAAAGAAACATCTGTCGTAATCACCGTCCCATGCAACTCCAATATCAGCATTATTCTTTTTTATTGCATCAATTGTAGGCTGTCTGTTTTCTGGTAAAAGCGGATTAGGTACTCCATTTGGGAAATTTGAATCCGGTTCATGGAATAATTTAATCATTTTTATAGGTAAATTTTTCTCAAGTAAATCAAGAGCAGGACCGACACAACCATTACCTGCATTTACAACTACTTTAAAAGGCTTTATTTTATCAGGATTGTAAAATTTACTAAGATTATCTATAAATTCCGATAAAATATCTTTAACAGTTACTTTCCCTTTGACAGGGGCGATTTCTCCCAGATCATTTGTCAAAATCATTTTTTCGATAATATTCAAACCTCCGTCATATCCCATAGGAACCGATCCTTTTTTAACAAATTTTAGTCCGTTATATTCAGGAGGATTATGACTCGCAGTAATCATTATTCCGCCATCGGCATTGAAATGGGGCGTTCCGTAATAAATCATTTCGGTTCCGCAAATACCGATATCAATGACATCTGCACCGGCGTCGGTAATTCCGTTTGACAGTGCCTCGGAAAGTTGTGGCGATGATTTTCTTACATCTCTGCCTATAACTACTGTTTTTGCGTTATTAATTTTTACAAATGTTCTCCCAATTTTATATGCCATTTCGGCATTTAATTCAAGGGGTACTTTTCCCCGAATATCATAAGCTTTAAATGATAATATTTTTTCCACCTTAAACCTTCTTTTGTTTAAGACAAATTTATTAATAAAATATCAGAACAGGAATAATATTAAGCATATAAGATTTATTTTTGCATAGATTTAACAATTTATTGACAGTATATTCAACATCAAAAAAAGGAGACTAATATCGAAAATAGTTCTACGAATCAGCAAAAATTTACGAAGTGTAGTAATTCAAAATGCAACAGGTTATTTGTAATCGAGGGAAAAAAGAAATATTCAGACAAAGATTTTTTATGCCCTAAATGTGCAGATAAAATTTTCACTCATCATATTGTGCAATGCAGTAACTGCCACTCTATCGTTGACTTTTTTAGTATGGGAGAAGGCGAGGAGCCGATAGTATTTTATGTTAGAAAATGTACTCATTGTATCGGAAATGAGGAAGATGAAAAACAACTTCAGATTTTCTATTATCCCGATGCAATGATTTAGTTATTATAAATCTATGTTATAAGTTTATACCTTCCTAAGGAACTATAACCTCCATATATATGTTACGACATTAATTGTTATAACACTAATAACAACTCATAATTCATATCTAATAACTATATATAACGGAGGATCAAATGTTACGTTTTAGATTTACGGTAATTGCTTTATTTATATCATTTTTATCGGTTAATGCGCAAACTAAATGGAATATTGACAAAGTGCATTCCAAAGTTTTGTTTTCTGTTACCCATCTTATTATCAGTGAAGTTACTGGGGAATTTAAGGATTTCACAGGTTCGATTGAATATGCAAAAGATGATTTTTCTGATGCAAAAATTGATTTTACAGTTGATGTTAACAGTATCAGTACAGATAATGATATGCGCGATAAACATCTGAAATCGGATGATTTTTTCAATGCTGAAAAATTTCCTCAAATTACATTTAAAGGAAAATCATTAACTAAGGTTAATGATAATAATTACAAACTTACTGGCGATTTCACAATCCGGGATGTCACAAAACAGATCACTCTTGATGTTATTTATAACGGGACTATTAAAGACCCTTACGGAAACACAAAAGCAGGATTTAAGATTATAGGTCAAATCAACAGATTTGATTATAACTTGAAATGGAATAAATTGATTGAAGCCGGAGGCGCTGTTGTAGGAAAGACCGTTACAATGACTATTAATTTAGAATTGCAAAAAGCATCATGAAGCTTGAAGAAGAAATACAGCAGACAAAGTTCAGGAATGAAAATCATAAACTGGCTGTCAATATTGTTTTTTCTAATAATTGGCTTATGTCTCTGCAATCCGAAATATTCGACGGTTTTGGAATAACTGCAAATCAATTCAATATTTTGCGGATTTTACGTGGTCAATTTCCCAAACCGGCTACAATCAATCTGTTAAAAGAAAGAATGATGGATAAAATGTGTGATGCTTCCCGGCTTGTCGAACGACTTCGCATTAAAGGATTAATTAAAAGAGAATTGTCACTTGACGATAGGAGAAGAGTAGATGTAATAATTACCGAAAAAGGTTTAAATATTCTCTCGGAAATAGACAAACTAAATTCAAAATATGACTCCATTTTTCAAAATCTTTCTTCTGAGGAAACAAAATTACTTAATGAACTATTAGATAAAATGAGAGGATAATTTCCAATACAGTCTATTTAGTTTATCTAAAAAAATCTTAATCTTAATCGTAATCTTAATCTTACTCGTTCTTTTATAATATTCATAGCCCTCCGGAACAAGGAGGGTTTTTTATTAATAAATTAAATTGTTTATTAATAATTGTCCGCATATTTTTCATCACCCATATATTTTTTAATATTATAAAAGGTATTTTGATGAAAACGCGTACTATTTCAATTTTCGTTTTGCTGGTATTTGTACTTGTCTATATAAATAATGCACAAATTTTAACTGATACAGTTAAAGCACAAAAGTTTGATACAGGTAAAATGTGGTCGTTCGATTATCCACCTGCAGAATATTTTAAAGAAACTTACGGATTCGATGCCAATGAATCATGGTTTAATGATGTAAGACTTTCAGCTTTAAGATTACGCAATTGTACCTCATCCTTCGTTTCAGAAAGCGGTTTAATGATGACTAATCATCATTGCGCGAGAACAATTCTTGAACATATTAAGAAAGACGGTGAAGATTTAATTGAGAACGGTTTTTTCGCCAACTCATTTTCAGATGAAAGAAAAATTCCTAATTCTTATGCCGATCAGCTTGTGTTGATAAATGACGTTACTGATGAAATTACAAAAGCAATGCAAACGGGAGCTGACGACAATGAGAAAGCAAAAAATAAAGCGCTGAGAATTAAAGAATTGCAGGAAAAATATCAGAAGGACACAGGTCTAATCTGTGAATTTGTTTCATTGTTTAACGGAGCAAAATTTTCGATTTATGGATATAAAAGATATACTGATATTCGTTTAGTTTTTGCCCCCGATATGTCAATTGCATATTTCGGAGGTGATTTTGATAATTTTACATTCCCACGGTATAATTTGGACTGTACTTTTTTCCGTGCATATGAAAATGATAAACCTGCTGAAATAAAGAATTTTTTTAGATTCTCTTTGAATGGAATTCAACCGGGAGAACCAATTTTTACCGTAGGAAATCCGGGCACTACGCAAAGATTAAAAACAATTGCGCAGCTCGAATATATGCGCGATGTTACGTTTAGAAACAGAGCTTTTTTATATGATAATTATTATAATGAATTAGGAAGATTAGAATCAATCGATCCTAAACACGCAGATGAATATGAGAAAATACGTGTAGAAATAGGAAATTCACAAAAAGTAACTGAATCAACTTATAAAGGTCTCAGAGATCCTTACCTAATGGCGAGGAAATTAGATTTTCAGAATAAATTTCAGAAAGCAGTTATCTCAAATCCGGATATAAAAGACAAGTATGGAATAGTCTGGGAGAATATTGAAAAAACCCGTGCTGAAATGAGAAAAATAGGACCTAAAATTGATGCTTTCCGAATAAGACCAACATTTATATCAAAGTATTTTTCAATGGCAAAACAACTTTTTGAGTTTGCTAAAGAATCACACAACAAGGATAATCAAAAATCCGAAGGATCAAATATGGCGAAACTTGATTCGACAATTGAAAGTATATACCCTGCGAATTTTAATAAAATGCTTGAGGATACAAAACTCGGAATACAAGCTGATTATCTTAGGCTAAATCTTGGAAATGATGACCCTCTTATAAAAAAAATGTTCGGGGATAATGCTGGACAAGAAGCTGTGAAATATATTCTGAGTAATTCAGTATTTTCTAATAGAGATGATATGAAAAAGTTAGCTAAAAAGGGCAGTGACGCAATATTGAATTCTGACGATCCGTTTATAATATATTTAAAGGAAACTGAAGATAAATTACCCGGACTTCAAGGTCGCGAAACTGAAATAAGAAATACAGAACAGGTATTTGATGATATGCTTGGGCAGGCGATTTTCAAAGTTTATGGAACCGAAATACCGCCAGATGCAAATTTTACCTTACGAATCAGTGACGGTGTTCTATCGGGATTTGATTACAACGGCACAAAAACCCCCCTGTTCACAACATTCTATGGATTATATGACCGCTGGTATTCATTTAATAAACTATATCCCTGGAATCTTAATCCACGCTGGAATAAATTGCCGGCTGAATTTGATTTAAGCACCCCATTTAATTTTGTATCAACAAACGATATTGTTGGAGGTAATTCAGGCAGCGCTATTATTAATAAAAATAAAGAAGTAGTAGGACTCGCTTTCGACGGAAATATGGATAGTATTGTGGGTAACTTTATTTACCTTCCATTCAATAATCGATGTGTTGGAGTTGATTCACGTGCTTTAGTAAATGCGATAGAAATAATATATGGAGCAAAACGTCTTTCAGATGAATTGAAAACCGGAAAGATTGGAAATTGATGAACCCCTCTTTTATTCTCCCCTTTGAAAAAAAGGGGAGAAAACTTTACCCATTTTATTTATTGAGAAAATCTCTAATCATCTTTTCGAGTTGGTCAAATTCGATCAGAAACGCATCATGCCCGTGAACTGATTTAATCTCTGCATATGTCGATCCCGGAATCAAAGCAGCTATTTGTTTTTGTTCATCTGCAGGATAAAGTATATCGCTGTCAATTCCTATACAAAGAGTTTTCTTTTTAATTGAACCAAGCGCAACTTCGATGCCTCCCCTTAAATATCCTACATCATGGATATCCATTGCCCAGGTCAGATAGATATATGTATTTGCATCAAAACGGTCAACTAATTTCTGTCCCTGATAATCAAGATAAGTCTGTATCTTAAATTTATTTAACGGATTTAAGGCCTGCTCGCCGTCTAATCTGGAGCGTGAAAATTTCTGTTGAAATGAAGACATTGAGCGGTAACTGATCATCGCGACTTTTCGTGCATCAGCTAAGCCGGATAAAGGCTGTGTTGTGTATTCGCCGTTTTCCCAAGCGGGATCATTTAATATTGAATTTCGTGCAACTTCATTTAATGCCGTAGCCCATGCTGAATGCGCCGCCGAAGTAGCAATAGGTATAATAGTCTCAACAAATTCCGGATACATTAATGCCCATTCCAATGCCTGCATTCCTCCTAGAGATCCGCCTATTACAATATCTATTTTATTTATTTCCAGATAATC
>Ga0182027_10013484_pt1 | contig 11388 bp, 9 predicted proteins | sample 712E1DmetaG_FD_121300 | JGI IMG/M metagenome (GOLD analysis project Ga0182027, IMG submission 121300) | Permafrost microbial communities from Stordalen Mire, Sweden - 712E1D metaG (Illumina Assembly) | ecosystem: Environmental > Terrestrial > Soil > Wetlands > Permafrost | place: Sweden...
GGTGGCGCGCAAGGACGCCAACGATTCGGTCTATAAAACCAAGCGCGAAAAATTCAACGCCGTCCTCAAGGAAATCACCGCCATTCACAACCAGGGCCGCCCCATTCTCGTCGGCACTGTCTCGGTGGAAACCAGCGAGCAGGTTTCCAAGATGTTGCAGAAAACCGGCATCATCCATTCGGTCCTCAACGCCAAATACCACCAGCAGGAAGCCGAGATCGTTTCGCGCGCCGGCCAGCGCGGAGCGGTCACCATCGCCACCAACATGGCCGGTCGCGGCACGGACATCAAATTGGGCGAAGCGGTGGCGGGCCTGGGCGGATTGCACGTCATCGGCACCGAGCGGCACGAATCGCGCCGCATTGACCGCCAGTTGCGCGGACGTTGCGCGCGCCAGGGCGACCCCGGCTCCTCCCATTTCTTCATCTCGCTGGAGGACGACCTGATGCGGCTGTTCGGCTCGGACAAGATCGTCAAGGTGATGGAGCGGGTCGGGTTGGAAGAAGGCCAGGAACTGGAGCATTTCATGCTCGATAAATCCATCCAGACGGCCCAGAAGCGGGTGGAACAGCAGAACTTCCAGCGCCGCAAACGCACGCTGGAATACGACGACGTGATGAACAAACAGCGCGAGGTCATTTACGGTTTCCGCGACGAAGTGATCAACGCCGCGGATGTGCGCGACCGGCTGATGGACATCATGGAGGAAGTGGTCATTTCCCAAGTTCGGGTATTGACTCCGGACCGCGCCGAGCCGCAGGAGTGGGCGCCCCGGCCCCTGGCCGACTGGGTCAACCTGAATTTTCCCCTCGGCGTGCCGGAGGAGGAAATCATCAAGGCCGCCAAGTCCGGCCAGGAACTGCCGGTGGAAGGCTCGGCCTTTGCCGGCCTGAGCGCGGCCCAATTTGCCGTCTGCCGGTTCATCTGCAAGGCCGTGCGCGACATTTATGATTTGAAGGTCAGTTGCGAAAATCCCGACGCGCTCAAATCGGTGGAGCGATACACCATCCTGGTTTCCGTGGACAAGCTATGGCAGGAGCATCTTTACGGCATGGACAGCTTGCGCGAGAGCGTCGGCCTGCGGGCTTACGGCCAGCGCGATCCGCTGGTGGAATACCAGGCGGAGGCCTACAAGGTTTTCGAGGAGTTGATGACCAGCATCAAGACCGAGATTTGCCACAACATTTTTCGCAGCGCCTCCAGTCTGGTGGCCCACTCCCAATTCCAGAGCCGCGTCCCGCGCAGGACGACCCACCAGCAAGTCAGTTCCTTTGGCACCGGCCAGCCGGAGGCCGCCACCGCCACCGCTTCGACCGGCGGCAAAAATCCCAGCGACATGGTGACCGAGGCCACCGAGTATGTGTCCAAGCAGGCCCAGGCGCTGGCCAAGGCCAAGCCGGTCCGCATCGGCCCCAAAGTGGGCCGCAACGACCCCTGCCCCTGCGGCAGCGGCAGAAAATACAAGCAATGCTGCGGGAGAAATGGGTAGCCGCGCGGCACAGCTTATGAGTGCGCCAAGCGAACTGGGATCAGTCGGATCAGACGGATCGGTCGGATCCGACAGATCGGACCGGTCCGCTTCACCCGCCGCGCCACCACTTGCCGCGCCCGCCAGGAAGGGCATCCGCCCCAGCGGCGGTTACCGCAAATTGCGCAGCTTTCAGGCAACCACCATCATCTACGACGCCACGGTGTCGTTCTGCGCGCGCTTCGTGGACAAACACTCCCGCACCGTGGACCAAATGGTGCAAGCCGCCCGCAGCGGCCGGCAGAACATTGCCGAAGGCAGCCGCGCCTCCGCCACTTCGAGCCAAACCGAGCTTCGCCTGGTGAACATCGCCCGGGCCAGCCTCGATGAACTGCTGCTCGACTACGAGGATTACCTGCGCCAGCACAAGTTGGCGCAATGGACAAAGGACGATCCAAGAGCCAGGGCCGTTCGCGAGGTGGGAATAACGCATCAAGGCCAACCGCCAACCGCCGCCGCCTACGCCGCTTGGCTGGCGCAACCGGACCCTGCGGTGATCGCCAGCGCCGTCATCTGCCTGATTCACCAGGCCAATTACCTGCTGGACCGGCAGATTTCCGGATTGGAGCGCCAGTTCATTCACGAGGGAGGTTACAGCGAACGGCTGGCCGCCGCGCGAATTGAGGAGCGCCGAACGCAGCGCTCGACCGGCAGCCAGGCAACGCCGCATGTGTCAGGCCAAGAAGCGGTACCGGCTTGTCCGCTTTGCGCCCAGCCGATGGCCCTGCGGACCGCCCGCAAGGGAGAGCATGCCGGCTCGCAGTTTTGGGGATGCACCGCCTATCCCGCGTGCAAGGGAACGCGGCCAGTGGAAACAGCCTCCGCCGACTGATCCGCCTGATCCGTCGGATCGGACCGATCCGACGGATCCGACCGATCGGTCAGATCTTTCCACCCGATGGCGAATGCGCCCCCAGAAATTTCTTCAATTCCTCCGCCGTCTTGCCGCCAAAACCGGGAACTGCCGCAATCTGCTCCACGCTGGCCAGCCGCAACCGTTGCACGGAGCCGAATTTCTTCAACAGCGCCGCCTTGCGCTGGCCGCCAATACCCGGAAATTCATCCAAAATGCTCTCGGAGATTCTCTTCAGCCGCAGTTGCGCGTTGTAGGTGTTGGCAAAACGATGCGACTCGTCCCGCACCCGCTGCAACAACTTCAAGGCGCCGCAATCATGGCTCAAACGCAACGGCTCCGTTTCCCCGGGCCGAAAAATTTCCTCGTATTCCTTGGCCAGGCCAATGATGGGAATGGCCTCCAATTTCAGCGCGGCCAGCTCCGCCACCGCCGCGTTGAGCTGCCCCTTGCCACCGTCAATCAGAATTAAATCGGGCAGCGAAACGCGCGCCCCTCCCCTGCCCTCTTTTCCATCCTCCCTTCTCCCTTCTCCCTCCTCGCCGGCTTTGGCGCCTTCCGCCAGCAACCGCGTGTAGCGCCGCCGCACCGTTTCCGCCATGCAGGCGAAGTCGTCCTGGCCCTCCACCGTTTTGATGCGGTAGCGCCGGTAATTGGAGCGGTCGGGCCTGCCGTTGCGAAAGCTCACCATGGAGGCGACGGCGAAGGTGCCGCTGATGTTGGAAATGTCAAAACCCTCGATGCGCGCCGGGTTGGCCGGCAAGGCGAGAACTTTGGCCAGCTCCGCCAAATCCATCTGCGGCTCGATGGCCACGGGAAGGCTGTAGGGCACGCGCGGAAATTTCTTCGTTTTTTGCACCGTGCGGCGAAGGTCGTCCAGCGCGTCGCGAAATTGCGCCGCCTTCTCGAAATCCTCCGCCGCGGCGGCCTTCTTCATCTGCTCCTCCAAGTCGCGCTCGATCTCGCCGGTCTGGCCGTCCAGGAAATCGCACGCCGCCCGCGCCTGGAGGCGGTATTCCTCGCGGCTGACATTGCCGATGCACGGGGCGGTGCAGTATTTGAGATGGCCGTAGAGACAATGCTTGTAGTCCTCCTCCCCCGGCGTGAGGGGGCGGCAGCCGCGCAAATTGAACTTGCGCCGGGCCAGGGTGAGCGTGTGGCGCGCCGAGGCCGAATGGGCGAAGGGGCCGAAGTAGCGCGCCCCGTCGTCCTGGCGCAGGCGGGTGAGCAGGAAGCGCGGGATGGGATCGTTCAGGTTAATCTTGATCAGAAGGAAACGCTTGTCGTCGCGAAAGCTGATGTTGTAGCGCGGCTGGTATTCCTTGATCAGTTTGCCTTCCAGCAGCAACGCCTCCGGTTCGTTGCGCACGCTGTAGGTGTCCAGGTCATGCACCGCCTCCACCAGCGCGTTGAGTTTCAAGTCCCAGCCCAGCCGGCGGGAGGGATGAAAATAGCTGCTGACGCGCTTGCGCAGATCGCGCGCCTTGCCGACATAAATGACCGTGCCAAAACGATCCTTCATCAGGTACACGCCCGGCTTGTGCGGCAGGTCCCCGACTTTTTTCCGAATCTGCTCCGTCGCGGGCATAAGAGAAAGGCGCGGGTGCGGAGTGCTCAGGCGGAACCCGGAACACTCAAAACCCGCCAATGTGTTTCAGCCATCCTGGCACGACCGGCGGTTTCAGCCCGGCCGCCCCTTTTGGCGCCGCGCAGGTTGCGGGACATTCTGCGAATCTCCTTTTTCGATTCTGTAACTGTCCGACTCGGAATGCGGTTGCGAGACTTCAAAAATATGACCCGCCTCCAGACAAGTCAATTGATGCGGCACCCCTCTTTCAATGTCTATGGCATCGCCCTGGCGCAAGGCGATCTGATACTTGTCGGCTTTCTCGGTGTCAATCAGCGTCAAATCGAACACGCCTCGTTCCACATACCAGCTCTCCTTCTTGGAGAGGTGGAAATGGCAGGAGAATTTTGCGCCCTTGTTGAAATAGAGGATCTTGCCGCAGTATTCTGGACCATTGTAAATCCACTCTTCCCGGCCCCACGCCTTGACATGCACTTCGGGCGGTCTTTTGTTCAATTTCATCTTGCTCTTTCTCTGGCCGTCTGCCGGTTCTCACCGGAACCTCATCGGTTCATGGCCCGCCATTCTCTACCCCAATCCGGGAAGCGATTCAAGAGGAGGAATGGTCTCGCGGCCTATTTGCCAAAATAATCCGGCGCGTTGCCGGGCTTCCATTTGATGTTGCAGCCGATGCTGGCGGTCTGGATGGCCGGTCCGGGCTTTCCCGCCAAAACCGCTTCCAGCGCCGCCCGCAAATCCCGGCCCGTCACCGGCGCATTCCTGCCCGGACGGCTGTCATCGAACTGCCCGCGATAGGCCAGCTTGCGGTCTTTGTCAAACAGAAATATATCCGGCGTGCAGGCGGCCCGGTAGGCCTTGGCCGCCTCCTGCGACGGGTCAAACAAGTAGGGAAAAGTGTAGCCGGCGGCCTGCGCCTCCAGCTTCATCTGGCGCGGGTGGTCTTCGGCGTGCTGTTCCGGGTCGTTGGCGTTGATCGCGACCACCGCCGCCCCGCGTTTTTGCGCGTCGCGCCCGAAGTCGGCCAGGCCGGAGCGGATATGCTTGACATAGGGGCAGTGATTGCAGATGAACAAAACCACCAGGGCCGGCGCGGATTTAAAATCCGCCAACCCGACCATTTTTCCGTTCACGTCGGGCAGCCGGAAATCCGGGGCGGCGGTCCCCAGCGGCAACATGGTTGAAGGTGTCAAAGCCATGCGGGAGAATATGACAGCGCCGCGCCGTTTGTCCAGCGCGGATTCCGCCCTCCCCTCACTCGCCGCGCATCGCGAGACGGTGTTTGCGAACAGGTGTGGCCTGGGGAGCATACGCGCCTCGCGTGTGCTGACCGGCGCCCTCGCCGGTCAGTCTTCGTTTCACGCCCTCTGGCCGTGACTTTTTCCGGTGGAAATGTGGCCGGCGAGGGCGCCGGCCACTGCACGCGAGGGCGCGTGCGCTCCCCCAAAAGCAAGAACAGTGTCGAGATGCGCACCCTCACTCGCCGCCGGTTTCCTTGCGCGGCGGCAGTAGGCGGCGGCCCATGTCCTCGATTCTGGCGGCGGCGCGGCTGACCAGGTCCAGGCTGATGGATTCCAAGCCCGCTTCCTCCTCCACAAAGCTGGAAAGGTATTCCGCCGAGCGGGTCTGCAAACCGGTCCGGCGGCAGACAATATAGGCCACCGCTTCGGCTTCGATCTCCGTGACGGCCTGGGGCAGATTCACGCGATAAGGCCACCAGCCATCCTTGTCCGCGCCCAAATGACCCAAATAAATGTGGCCCAATTCATGGCAGAGCACCGAATAGGCCGCCGCCGGCTCCAGTTCCTGGCGCAGGCCGATGCGCATCTTCCACGAGCCTTCGTGCGCGCGCGCCGTGGCGAAGCCCCCGCGCAACGCCCCCATCGCCTTGCGCTCGACGAGAATGCGGTCCCGCTCCGCGTTCTTCAAAGTGCGCTCCAGGATCATCGGATTGAACGGGCCGGAAGTCTGGGTGAACATTTGCAACTTGTCCGGCAAAGGCGGCCCTTCGGTGTCGGCAATATCATAAACCATCAGCACCGGCGTGCGCGGGGCCAGGATGACCAAGCCCCGGGCCTCGTCCTTGATCGCGCGCCCGAAAGCCTTGTGCCAATGACTGGCGGTGGCGAAGTACGTGGCCAGCGGGTTCTGCAAGAACACCAGCATGTTGTTGAACGGCGAATAGTCGCGGAATTTCGAGATGAAATCCACCGCCTCGGCAAATTTCCTCGTGCGGCGATATTGCCGGCTGCGCGCAAACAACTCATCCAGGGAGGATTGATGCTCGGCGTTCGGGCCGGCTTCCCCCGCCAGGGCCTCGCTCACCGCCCCGCCATTCAGTGTGTAGTACAGATATTTCCGGTCCGCGGCGGGCAAATCCCTTTGGGCGCGCAGATCCGCCAGGACACCCGGAAGAATGTGCCGTGCCGGCCAGCCAAGATGCTCCTCCAGCCCGCGAATCAATTCCCCCGGCGAACCCTGCCGGTGGACGATCCATTGCGTCGTATATTCCAGGGCCTGCCGCCGCATGTCCTCCGGCCAGGGCGCGGCGGCGGTTTCGCCCGCGGGTTTGGACGGCTGGGAAAGCGGCGCAACGACAGGCTCCATCGCAACGGTTCAGTTTTGGGTGAACCCGGAAAGGCAGGGCGCGTCCCGATCCATCGGGACCCGCCGCGGCGCGCACGGAGTGCGCGCCCTACCACCCAAGGCTGACAAGTGGCGCTTCATCTTCACGGAAGGGCGGGCGGGACGGCGGCGCCGGTTTCTTCCAGCGGCCTTTCCGCGGGGGACTTTTTAGCGCAGTCAAGCATCTGGCGCGCTTTATACAAGAACGCTTCCAGCGAAAACGGTTTGAACAAATGCTCCACCGGTGGGTCCATCTTACCCCAGCGCGCGGTCTCGTGATCATTATGGCCGGATATGAAGAGCACCGGAAGGCCGGGGCGGGCCGTTCGCAGGCTCTTGGCCAAGTCCCAGCCGGTCATTCCCGGCATGGACATGTCGGTCACCAGCAGATCCACCGGCTTGACCGCGCCTTCCGCCAGCGCCAGTGCATCGGCGCCCCGCCCCGCATCGAGCACGGCATAGCCTTGGTGCGTTAAGATTTCCACCAACATCATGCGGATGACGTTCTCGTCTTCGACCAACAGAATGGTTTCGTTGCCCAACGTTTCGGCGAGGGCCTGCCGGGTGGTTTCCTCAATCATAATCAGAACACCCGCTTGGGTCAAAGGACGCTGGCTTCATCGTTTTCGTCCTGCGACAGTAACCCAGACGTTGCGTGACGGCAATTCTTAATCTGTCCGGTCCTGGCGGGGTCCGGGGTGCCGGTCAACGAGGCACGTAGGTGCAGCGCGGTTGCACCCAAGCCAAGTCGCCGGAAGTTGGATCGGCTGGAAAGATGGGATCGTTGGTGCCATACAGGACATTCTTGTCGGTCCATTTTCTGATCTGCCCGTGGCCGTCGGCGAAGGACATGCTGCAGGCTTGGACATGGTAAGAGGCCGGGCAGTCCATCCATTCCGTGGGGGCGGCGAGGTCCTGCACCCAATAGCCGTCGTTGATGGTGTAGGGATTCTCTTCTATGAACACCAAAGCCATGGCCGACCCCATGGCGCTAATGGCCGTCAGTTTGGTAAAGTTCACCATCTGGAGGGCGTCGGCACGAGGATCCGAGTCCCAATTCGGGATGCCATCCATCCAGCAGTTCATGGAATAGCTGCGAATGGTCGGGACGCCTTTGGCGCCCATTTTCACATCCCTCGGGCATTTGTAGCATCCGGTATTCGCCACGTACGGAAAGAGCAGCCCGTGAGTGATCCAGTTGGGGCTGGTTTCGGGGTAGGTGTTGGCAGTGGCGCTGACGTTGCCCAGAACCCAACTGGCATAGGGCTGGGCGGGCTGGCAGTTCGCGGCGGTCGGATCGGTGGCGAAACCCGTGGCGTACGCTTCCATGTTCTGGGCGAGCTTGTCCCCGTTGTCCCCGGCGTACCCCACCCAGCCGATGGTAAGCTGATGGAGATTGCTCAGGCATTTGATTCCCTGGCCTTTGGTCTTGGCAGCGGCCAGGGTGGGCAGCAGCAAGGCCGCCAAAATGGCAATGATGATGATCACCACCAGGAGTTCGATAAGGGTGAAAGCGCTGGCTTGCTGTGACGGTTGGCCCTTGAGGGAGAGCCGGTTTGAATTTAGAGTTTTCATCTGGCTTGCCTTTGTTAAGCGTTGAACGGGCTAATGGCTCGAAACTTTATCGTCAGCCGGTTTGATGTCCAGTCCAAAATTCCGCCTGCGCTTTTGCACTTCCTTCTGTCTTGCCTACTGACATGGTCTTTGGGCCTTCTCATTTTTCACGGTCATTGTTGACTTCAACAGCCTGCCAACTGGCGAGAGGATTGCGTGCTGGTTGCGGGAGCCGTTTGATTCGGCCGGAACCCGAAACGGCAGTGCAATTTCGGGCAAGGAAATGCCAAGAGATGGCGAGCAGTTTTGCCGCGATCCGATCATCATTTTCCGCACAAAAGTCCGCAAATTATATATTTATGAATAAGATCCTTGTCTGTTCGGTGGCCGCTATGTCGTTCCTCTTCCGGGGAGTGGCGGCTGATCTTCCAAACATCTATGATGGCTGGGACCACGGCGACCCGCCTTTCATGCTCGAAGACGGCTGGACGCCGCTGCTCAATGGCACGAACTTGGACGGCTGGAGCTTCGTCAAGTCTTCGGACACAAGGCCGCGGGGCGGCAGCAATTGGATGGCAACCACAGCGGTGGTTTGGGGTGGAACCAACAACCCGTTTGTGCTGGTCGGCCGGCCCGGCCACCCGGGCGGCGTCATCGTCAACACCGCCTACACGAACATGGCCGCCCCCAACCTCTTGTCTGACAAGAAGATGGGCGACTTTGAGCTGTGGGCCGAGTTCATGATCCCGAAGACTTCCAATTCGGGCCTTTTTGTCGCCGGGATCTACGAGATGCAGATTTGGGACAGCTTCGGCATCGTGCCCCGGCTCGAAACGGACCGGACCGGCGCGCTCTATCACTATGCGGCCGGCCTGATCAACGGCGTGGAAGGCGGCACCGTCCCCCTGGTTCGCGCGGAACGGGACCACGGCCAGTGGAATGCCTACCATGTCTGGTACCAAGCCCCGCGTTTTGACGCGTCGGGCAAGAAGATCCAGAACGCCAAGATGCTTCGTGTTCTGCTCAACGGACAGTTGATCCACGAGAACAAGGAGCGGCTCGGGCGGACGGTGGCGACGCCGGAAATTCCCGAAGCGGAGATCAATCCGGTGGTGGGGTTGCAGGGCGATCACGGCTACGTGGCGTTTCGCAACATTTATGTGCGGCCGTTGCGCTGGCCCATCCCGGGAATCCCGGCCTCGAATCCTTAACACTCCCGTTGCGGCCGCCGCAGCAGCCCCCAATCCAACCCAAAAGGAAAATTGCTCCCATGAAAATGAAGCATTCGAAAGGCAATGATAAATCCAGTCCAGCCTCCGGCACCCGTCCAGGGATGTCGCGGCGCCGATTCATTGCGGCCAGCGCGCTGGCCGGGGTTGGTCCGCTCATCATTCCCAGCAGGCTGTTGGGCGGCGAAGGGGCGCCGAGCAACCGGATTACCGTCGGCTTCATCGGCGTCGGCGGAGAAGGCACAAACAACGTCAACGGCTTCCTGGCCCAGACGGACTGCCAGGTGCTTGCCGTTTGCGAGACCGACTCGGTGCGGCTGGCCCGCGCCAAGCAGCGGGTGGAGAACAAGTACGCCCAGGCCATGACCAGCGGCGCCTATAAGGGATGCGACGCCTACGCCGACTTCCGCCAGATCATCGGCCGCAAGGACATTGACGCGGTGGTCATCAGCACGCCCGACCACTGGCATGTCATCCCGGCCATCATGGCCGCCCGGGCCGGCAAGGATGTGTTCGTGGAAAAGCCGATGACGACCAGCGTCGAAGAAGGCAAAGTCCTTTGCAAGGTCATTGCGGATACAAAACGGATTCTTCTGGTCGGCTCCGAGCAGCGCGGCCGGGCGGAGTTTCATCTCATGGCCGAAATCGTGCGCAACGGCGGGGTGGGCAAGCTCAAACACATCGAAGTCGGGTTGCCCGGCGGCCATTCGATCTCGGCCAATCCGGAAGACCGGCGGCCGCCGTTGGTTGACTGCGATCCGCCGGCGCAACTGGACTACGACTTGTGGATGGGCAAGACGCCGGTGATGCAGTATTTCCCGGGCCGGACGCACTGGAACTGGCGCTGGTCGAGCGAACTGGCCGGCGGCAATTTCGCCGACTACGCCCATCACCTGATTGACATCGCCCAGTGGGCGCACGGCACCGAGGACACGCTGGCGGACGAAGTGGAAGGCACGGGCACGTTCCCGACCGAAGGCCGCTATCATACGCCGACCGTGTTCAATTGCACCTTCACGTTTGCGGACGGAGTGACGATGACCTGCAAGTCCACCGGCGCCGGGCATCGCTTCGAGGGGACAGACGGCGTGCTGATCAACCGCGGGTTTGGCTCGCTGTCGGCGCAACCCGCCTCGATCCTGGACTTCAAGGCAGGCAGCGGCGCGGTCAAGCTCTTCCATCCGCTCAAGTCACCCAACGGCGGCGGGCCGGAGCATCGGAACTTCCTGGACTGCGTGAAATCGCGGGAGAAGACCTACGCGCACGAAGGGCTGGGCCATCGCGCCGCATCCTTCGCCCACATCGGCACCATCGCCGCCAAGCTGGGCCGCAAGCTCAAGTGGGACACCAAGAACGACGTATTCATCGGCGACGACGAGGCCAACAAGATGCTCTCGCGACCGGAGCGCGAACCGTGGACCCTGGCAAAAGCGCTCGCTTGAAACGGGGCTGCCGGCGGTGAGCGGTCCTGTCGGAACGGCGTGGTCATGAAAGAGCTTGCGGGAGCGGGCGGCATTGGGACAATTTAGGGCAAGGAATTGCCAAAAGATGGCGAGTCGTATTCCCGCCATCGAATCAGTATGTCCGGCAGTATGCCTGAAAATGAATTGGAGGGGGCATTTATGTCCCGACGACATTTTACTTTACGGTATATGAAGCGCCTGTTCGCATCGCAACCCCGCGGTGGCCTTGCCGCCGGTCAACCACAACCTGCTCATTAATCATGAAGAGAATCCTCGTCTGTTCCGTGGCCGCCATGTCGTTCCTGTTCCAGGGGATGGCGGCTGATATGCCCAACCTCTATGACTGCTGGAACGGCGGCCCCCTGCCTTTTCCCAAGGAAGACGGCTGGAAGCCGCTGCTCAATGGCACGAACCTGGACGGCTGGACTTTCGTCAACCCCCGGGGCGCAAGCAATTGGATGGCGACCAAAGAGGTGGTTTGGGGTGGAACCAACAATCCGCGGATGTTGATCGGGCGGCCCGACGAACCGGGCGGCATCATCGTCAACACC
>Ga0182027_10013485_pt1 | contig 11387 bp, 9 predicted proteins | sample 712E1DmetaG_FD_121300 | JGI IMG/M metagenome (GOLD analysis project Ga0182027, IMG submission 121300) | Permafrost microbial communities from Stordalen Mire, Sweden - 712E1D metaG (Illumina Assembly) | ecosystem: Environmental > Terrestrial > Soil > Wetlands > Permafrost | place: Sweden...
ACAGGAGCCCGACAAGCCCGCCAGCGGGCCCGTGGGGCACTGAACCAGCCCATTTGACTGATCCTCCGGCCGCTTCGACCGCCGGCGCCTCTCTGCAGCCGGCTTCTTCCGCAGCCTGCTAGTCTCGTCTCGACAGATGCCAAAGGCATACGAGAGGAGACTGCGATGAAGCGTCTACTGATCGCTGTGGTCCTGATGATGGCGGTGCTGGCCGTGGTGGCCGCGCCGGCCTTCGCCTATCTCGACTCGCAGGCCGGCACCCCCATCGGCGCCCCCGTCGGCGCCCCCCACACAATCGCCGACGCCCACCACCATTCCTCTGCCGACGTCGTCGCGACGAGTGGCAAGACCGCCCAGATCGTCAAGTTCCACGCCCACGGCCGCCACATCGGCATGGTCCCGGCGAGCACGGGCGCCAGCACCCTCAGCATCGCCCTGCTGGCGCTGTTCGTCATCGGGCTCAGCGTCGCTACCTTCGCCGAGGGTCGTCAGGCCCCCGCCAGGTCGGCCAGGCCGGTGCGCCTGCCTGCCTTCAGGCCCGGCGCGCATCAGGAGCGCAAGGCGGCCTAGCCAGCGATGCCCGGCCCATGCTCCGCATGCCCGCGGTTCACGAGTGAGGGCCCTCCCTGCCGGTCGTCGGTCCCTACCGGCGCAAACGGCGAGGAGGGCCCCTCACGCTGCGGCATTGGCAGTACCATGCCCCTGACAGACGGCCAGGGGCTTGATGCGGTTCACGACGCAGGAGGACGAGAAGCCATGATGCTGGGGTGCAAACCGAGCGCTCCGAACGACCTTCAACGGAGCCTGTATGTGGCGAACTACACAGCAAAGATGCCGGCGCCGCCCCCCGAGCTCGACCGCAGCGAAGCCCTCGTCGGCCTTGAGTGGGGGTACCTCGGTAACGACAAGTTCAACGATTGTGCGGTCGCCGCCGCCGGACACGCGGCACAGCTGGTCAACTGGTTGAGCCAGGATCACAAGAAGCTGGACCCGACGACACTGACCAACGAGGTGGTGGCGACATACAAGGACCTCGCCGGGACCACGGCGGCGCCGGGTCCGAATCTGGATCCGGGGACGGTGCTCAAGCACTGGCAGAGCACCCCTATCGCCGGCGAGCAATGCTCCAGCTACACCACCATCAGAACCGAGCTCACGGACCACCGGGACTGGATGGCGGCCATCTACCTCTTCGGATTTGCCTACCTCTTCGTGAGGCTGTCTGACTCTGTCTGCACCGCCGTGGCCAAGAATGACATCCGCGATTGGGTCAGGCTCGACAAGGTCCCGGACCCAACGAAGGACAACGGACACTGTGTGATCGCCATCGGGTACTGCGACAAGGGCCTGAAGGTCGTGTCGTGGGGCACGGCCATCACCTGGGGCTGGGATGTCGTCACGCGGTCGGACTATGAGGCCTATGCCGTCCTCCTGCCCACGTGGGCGTCAGGTCACGAGCCTGTCGGGCTCGACCTGGCTGAGCTCACCGCCGACGTCGTCAACGTGAAGAACGGCCTTGCGCCGCCTCCGCGGCCGCCCGCGGGTAGCTCAGGGCAGCCGTGAACCGTTACGGCCGGTACGGTCCAAACTCGCAGAGTGCTTTTCCGGTGGGTCCGCAAGACCTAGACTGCACCCGATTCTCATAGCACAGCCGGCCGCCGGCGCGCCGGCGGCCGTGGCACACGCCGCGTCCCAGGTCCGACGCGGCCCTGATCGACGAAGGAACGGAGGACGAGCGATGCCCGATACCAAGAAGAAGGCCGATGCCGCAACACCCGACCCCAGAGAGATACAGGGCTTGCCCTTCCTGATCCTCCTCACTCTCACGGCTCAGGGAAGAAACGTGGCGGAGCATGTGGCTGACGATCTGGCAGCGGCCGAGAAGCAGCTCGAAGACCTCGGCGGCAAGGTCTGCCAGATGGGAATGACGTTCGGTCACTACGACGGCTTCATCGCCGGTGATTCCCCAAACCAGAACGCGCTCACGAACTTCGTAGCCTTCGTGAACGAGCAGGGAGACTTCTCGACCGAGACGCTGTTCGGCGTGACGAGGGATCCGTACGACGCCGGACACCACTGACCGTGGCGGCGCCTGCCGACGGCGCCCCGTTCGCTAGGAGACGTTCGTGCGGCGGCCCGACCTTGCGGTCGGGCCGCCGCACGACCCGCGAGGAGGGCTCGGTAAGCTGAACGTGCTTCTGGTCGTGATGCCGTTCGCGGCCTGCGAACGGCCCGCCCTGGGCGTCAGCCTGCTGAAGGCCCACCTCAGCGGGGATGACGTGCCCTGCGACGTCGCCTACCTCAATCTGGCCTTCGCCGAGTCGATCGGCCACAGGTCCTACGTGCGCATGGTCACGCGCCTGCCCGATCGGGCTCTCTCGATGGAGTGGGTGTTCGCCGAGTGCCTCTGGGGGCGTAGCGGCGGGCTGCCCGACTCGTACGTCGACGACGTGCTGCGCGATCGCTGGCGGGTCGCCGAGGGAGAGATCGATCTCGTGCTGCGCGCTCGGAGCCTCGCGCAGGGCTTTCTCGAGTCGTCGTTTGCCGAGATCCCCTGGGACGACTACGACGTCGTTGGCTTCAGCTCCTGCGTGGCCCAGAACCTGGCGTCGCTCGCTCTCGCCCGGCGCGTCAAGGCGGCGCACCCCGGCGTGACGATCGTCTTTGGCGGGGCCAACTGGCAGGGCAAGCCGGGGCTGGAGCTCCACCGGCGCTTCGGCTTCGTCGACTACGCCTGCTCGGGCGAGGCCGACGAATCCTTCCCCTTGCTCGTGCGGTCGCTCGCCGGCGACGGTGGCGTGCGCCGCGACCAGATCCCCGGGCTCATCTACCGACGCGGCGGCGACTCGCGCGCCAACGACGAGGGTGAGCCGCTCGCCGACCTCGACAGCCTGCCGCTGCCCGACTACAGCGACTTCTACGCGGCGCGCGAGCGCTACCCAGGCGTGCGCTCGTCGATGCCCTGGCTCAGCGCCGAAACGTCGCGGGGCTGCTGGTGGGCGACGACGGGTCCTTGCACCTTCTGCGGCCTGGACAGCCGCGAGCGCCGCTACCGCGCCAAGAGCAGCGGCCGGGTCGTCGCCGAGCTGCGCGAGCTCACCGCGCTCTGGCCCAGCCGGCTCATCCACCTGGCCGACACCGTCGTCTCGCCTGAGTTCCTCGACGAGGTCCTGCCCGACCTCGCCGCCGACCCCCTACCCACCCGCCTGTTCTTCGAGGCGCGGCCCAACCTCACCAGGGAGCAGATCGCCATGCTCGCCGGGGCCCGCGCCCAGATACAGCCGGGCATCGAGAGTTTCAACGACCACGTGCTGCGGCTGATGCACAAGGGCACGCGGGGCCTCGAGAACATCCGCCTGCTGAAATGGTGCAAGGCCGCCGGCGTAGAGGTGTATTGGAACCTCCTGCACGGGCTGCCCGGGGAGACGCAGGACGACTACGACTCCCAGCTACGGATGCTGCCCTCGATCCGCTTTCTGCCGGCCCCGCATCTCTGCCAGACCGTCAACGTCGACCGCTACAGTCCCTACTTCGAGGAACCCGGCCGCTACGGCATAGAGCGGCTGAGCTCGCTCGCTCCCTACCGTTACCTCTACCCCTTTCCGGAGCGTGCCCTGGCCGACATCGCCTATGCCTTCGAGTACGAGTGCGCGCCCGCCAGCGCGCCGCCCGACGTGGCCGAGGCGCTCGACCGCGAGGTTTCTCTGTGGCGGCGGGAGAGCCTGTCGGGTGACCTGCGCGTCATGAACGACCGTGACGGCAGGATGACACTGCGCGACAGGAGGTCCGTCGCGGTCACGCCCCACATCGAGCTCGACGAGCTCGAGAGTCTTCTCTACCGCGCCTGCGACGACATCGGCGAGCTCGCCGCCCTCAGGTCCCAGGCGCGAGCCCTGCGAGCCGGCCTGGCGGCCCTCGACGGCGAGGCCGAAGCGACCGTATACGGCGAGGTCGAAGCGGCGCTCGCCTCGCTCGTCGAGCGGCGTCTCATGGTCGGCGACGGCGGGCGCTACCTGAGCCTGGCTCTGCCGAAGCTCGAGTACTGATCAGTCGGCGAGAGTCTCGAGCAGCGCCTCGGCCTCGCCCAGCGCGGGCTGCGCGCCGAGTTGCGCGAACGCGTCGTGCGCCGAGACGAGGGCCGTCTGAGCCTCGGCGCTCCTGCCCAGAGCCGCGAGACAGCGCCCCCGGCCGAGGTGCGCCTGGGCCTGCTCGTAGGGCACGCCGAGGCTGCGCCACGAGTCGGCGGCGGCGGCGTACGCCGCCGCCGCCGACTCGTGCTCGCCGCCGTGTTCGGCCAGCAGAGCCTGGGTCGTCTCGATGACGCGCGACTCCCAGGCGCGGGAGCCGTGGACGTCTGCGACGAGCCGGTCCGCAAGTCGGGGTTCCCCGGCCGCGATGGCGGCGCGCACCGCATAGCCCAGGCGAGTCACGTAGTCGGGGCCGCCCCGCATGCGGTGGTCGATCGCGTCGCACTCGCCGAGAAGGCGGAGGACTTCGTCGTGGTCGCCCTCGGCCAGCCTGACCGCGGCAAGGGTGATCAGGCAGGCCGCTCGCGAGGCCAGCAGCGAGGAAGCGCGGCTGCTCTCCTCCGCCCAGGCGGCCAGCGGGGCCGCGTCGGCCACGCGCCCGCGCAGCGTGAGTAGCAGGGCATGAGCGGCGCGGAAATGCTGCAAGTCCCACACGTCGCCGGCATCCTCGAGGAGCCGGCTGAGGGCCGCCGCGTCGACGAGGGCCGTGTCCCACTCCCCGGTGGACAGCAGGTCGTTGAACGCGAGCTCGCGAGAGTAGCCCGAGGCGAGCCTGTCACCGCGGCGCTGTGCGAACTCCAGAGCCTCACGGTGCACCTGCAGGGCCGCTCCCGGACCTTCGAACACGACGAGCTCCTCGCCGAGGTTGCACGACCAGGCGCTGACGAGGTGGCCCAGGCCCAGGTCTCTCGCGTCCTTGACTGCCCGGCGCAGGTCTTCGAGACCGGCGGCGACACCGAGCCGGCAGCGCGCCTGACCGCGCGCCCCGAGAGCGTAGGGCGGTCGCGGCAGGCCGAGCTCGGCGCCGAGCGCCATTGCCCGGTCGGCGAGCTCGATGGCGAGTGTACAGTCGAACTCGTGGGCCACGGCGCTCGACCATCGCTCGAGCACGGTGATCAGCTCGGGCGAGGGGTCGTCGCCGTCCAGTAGTCTGGCCGCGGCCTCCAGGACCGGCGCGTCGCGGTAGCCGGCTTCGAGCAGCGAGTGCGCGTACGAGGATTTAGCCATGGCCTGTGCGGCGGTCCGGCGGCGGCCCATGTCAAGCAGGCCGCGGGCGGCTTCGTCGAGAGCGTTCGCGGCGTCCTGCAGCCGCCCGTCCTGCAGGAGAGCGTCGCCCCACTTCGCCAGGAGGTCTGGTCGTCGTTGCGCGTGGTCGCGGGCGAGATCGAGCGCCTGCCCGTAGTGCCGCTCGGCCAGGACGACGTCGAGCGCCAGGGCGTGGTCGCCGGCCAGCTCGAGGGCGCGGATGGTGGGCTCAGTCAGCTCACTCCGCAGGTCGTCGTCGCCGGCAGCCCGGGCCAGTTCGAGAGCGGTGACGTAGTGGTGAGCCAGGACCTCGGCGACCTCTTGCAGCCTGTCGCCGGCGGTCGCCTCCACCCAGCGCGCCACGGCGGCGTGCTTGGCGGCTCGGTCGGCCCGGGTGAGCTGCCCGTAGGCGACGTCGCGGATGAGCGTGTGGCGAAAGGCGAACTCGCTCTCACCGGCCACCGAGGAGTTGAGATGGCGGCGCACGAGATCGCGCTGCACGAGGTCGTGCAGCGCGGTCTCGGCGGCCGCGTCGTCGCCGTGGTCGAGAGCGGCGATGGCGCCGGTCCAGAAGACCTCGCCGACCACGGCCGCGTCGCCGAGGAGCGCCTTGTAGGCCGGGGGCAGCTCGTCGAGGCGAGCCGCGATCAGCGACTGCAGTGACTCGGGGAGCGCCTGCGCCACCGTCTCGCGCAGGGCCACCCCGCCGGCCGCCCCGCCGGCGACCGACGGCTCGCCTTCCAGGTGTCGCACGAGCTGCTCGACGAACAGCGGGTTGCCGACCGACCGCTCGGCGATCGCCTGGCGGGCCAGGCGCAGACCGCGGAGACCCTGGCCCACCCGGGCGACCAGTTCCTGACTCTCAGCCCGAGAGAGAGGCTCGAGGTCGATGCGCACGCCGCGTTGCGAGGTCGCGACCTCGACCAGATGGGCGGCGATATCGGGACGAGCGTGGAAGAGCTCCGGGCGGGCGGTACCGATGGCCAGTAAGGGCACGGCGCCGACGTGCTCCACCAGGTGGCGCACGAAGGCCAGGGTCGCCTCGCTGGCCCAGTGCAGGTCCTCGAAGACGATCACCGCCGGCGCGTCGGTGGCGATAATCTCGAGAAAGCGCTGCCAGGCGGCGAAGTTCTCGTCGCGCGAGGCCGCCGGCGACTCCAGGCCCAGGAGCGGCCGCAAGCGGGCGGCCAGCCACTCGTGGTCGTCGACGCCCGCCAGCGCGTACGCGAGCTTGGCCTCGACCGTGGCCACCTCGTCGCGCTCGACCACGCCGAGCTGCTCCTTGACGATCTCGCCCAGCGCCCAGAACGTCAGACCGTCGCCGTAGGCCGGGCAGCGGCCCTGGCGCCAGCGCACGATGGCAGGACGGCTGTCGACGTAGCGCAGGAGCTCGAACACGAGTCGCGACTTGCCTATGCCGGCCTCGCCGACGATCATCGCGAACTGCGGCTGCGACGAGGCCCGCACCTTTTTGAGCAGTCCCCGCAGGATGCCCAGCTCGACCTCGCGGTCGACCAGCGCCGCCGCCGTCTCCTGGCGCGGGTCGACGCCCATGCGCGAGATGGTGCCGCGCACGAGCCAGCACTTCACAGCGCCGCGCTTGCCCTTGACGGCCGCGGCGTCGAACCGCGCGTAGTCGACCGAGCGCGCCGAGAGCGCCTGGGTAGTCTCGCCCACGACGATGCCCATCGGCGGCGCCAGCTTCTGCAGGCGGGCCGCCGTGTTGACGGCGTCGCCGACCAGAAAACCCTCGCCGGAGCCCGGCAGGACGTCGAGGCGCACCACGGCCATGCCGGTGTTGATGCCGATCCTCACCTGCTGCTGCCGGCCGGCGATGCGCGGCAGGTCGGCGATGCGGTCGCGCAGCCGCAGGGCGGTGTGCACGGCGCGCTCGGCGTCGTCTTCGTGGGCGGCCGGCACGCCGAAGACGCCGACCACGGCGTCGCCGACGTACTTCTCGATGACGCCGCCGAAGATCTCGATGGCGCTGCGGGCCAGGCCGTAGAACTCGCGCAAGAGGCGGTCGACGTCCTCCGAGTCGGCCGCTTCGCAGAACCCGGTGAAATCGACGAGGTCGCAGAACATGGTCGTCACGACCTTGCGCTCGACGGCGTGTGGAGCCGGAGCGGTCAGGGCGGCGCCGCAGCCCGGGCAGAACCGCGAGCCCTCGGGGCACTCGGCGGCACACGAAGGGCAGGCGGTCATCGCCGTCGCCCTCCCCGCCACGCGATCACTGGCTCCTGCCGGCGCATCGGCACTCCCTCCGCGAGCTCGTTCCGCCTGATTCTACTGCGCGCGGCGTACGTTGGCGCCGTCGGGCACGTTGGAGCCGAGCGCGGGCGCGGCCGGCGCGAGCGCGGCCGGCGCGAGCGGCGGCCGGCGGTCGCGCAGGGTGAGAGCGGCGGCGCGAGACCGCGCCCCTGTCGGCCCCCAATCACCCGTCACGGGTGACGACCGGCCGCCGTTGCCGGCCTAGTCTCATGCCGGAAGATGCCAACGGTACGAGAGAGGAGACTACGATGAAGCGTCTACTGGTTGTCCTGGTGCTGACCCTGGTGGTGGTGGCCGTGGCGGCCTCACCGGCGTACGCGTATCTGGACGCGCACGGGGCCGGCAGCGCCGCCACCACCGCGCCGACCGTCACCGTCCCCCACGCGGGGATCCTCGGCGTGAGCGCGACGGACGGCAGGATCGCCCAAGCCGCCATGACCCGCGGCCGCGGCCTGCCCAACGGCGTGGTTCCCGCCAGTCGTGGCGGCGCCGGCGCCATCGTCGTCATGATCCTTGCCGTCGTCATCGGCGCCGCCGTCAGCGCGATCGTTGCCGAGCGGCGGCGGCCGCAGCCCGCCGTCGCCGACGGCGAGCTCGTCCGGTTCCGCGCTCACGGAACGGCGACGAGTCAGGGACGCACGGCTGCCTAGCCGTTGCTCCCGGGGAGGTTGCCGACAGGCACAGACCCTCCCCGCGGTCGTCGGCCGTCGGGCCGACGACCGCGGGGAGGGTCTTCTTTTCGCGCGTCTTCTTGTCGCGCGTTTACTCTTCGCGCCGGGGCGCCGGCCACCCGCTGCGCGCCCGCCCTACGATCCGCTGCGCGCCCGCCCTACGTCTCGTCGCCCCCGGCCCCGCCCACCAGGTACACCGCCACGTAGATGAACAGGAACAGCAGCGCGAACAGCACCGTGAAGCCCAGCATGCGCACGCCGGCGTCGGGCTGGTTGGCCCGGTCGAAGGCCTTGTCGAACGTCGCCAGGGGAGCCTGGAAGACGTTCCAGCTGTTCCAGTGCAAAAAGCGGCCGAAGTAGATGCCGACGCTGCCCAGCGCCGTGACCACTGCCACCAGCACCCAGCCGGCGACGAAGCCCGCGACGCGGGTCACGATGTCCTGCATGAGACGCAGCGACACGACCCCCAGCATGAGCCCGGTCCAGGCAAACCAAGCGATCAGCATGACGTCGTACCAGCCCGGCACGTGGTCGTGGAACTGCCCGAGGTGCACGAAGTCGGTCACGATGTAGGGCGCGTTGGGAAAGAACAGCAGCCAGACGATCGCCGTGGGCACCACGATCAGGCGCGCCAGGGCGCTGCGCCGGCTGGCGATGCGGTAGGCCAGGCCCGCCAGGGCGAGCGGTATCCAGGCCAGGAACAGGTTCCAGATGAGGAACTGGAAGTGGCCGGTGTGGGCGTAGACGGTGCGCGCCGCCACCAGGCCCAAGCACATGGCCGAGGCCAGCCCGAGCAGTATGAAGACCGCCGTGTGGGAACGGCCGGCGTTGGACGTGACCGGCATGCGGGTCCTCCCGACTCCGATGTGGCGAAAGCCTACCATCCGGCGGCGGCGCAGCCGCCGCCCACGTTGACCACCGGCCGTCCCGGGCGACGACCGGTCCCGAACGGGCAGATGGTGTTGCCAAGACTGGCTACGACTACTAAGCTCGCCATCGACGGGCCCCCTCAACCCCCTCAGGGCCCAGACGACCGGCCCGCCACCTTCACGGTGGCGGGCCGGTCCGCGTGTGGGGAGCTCCCCGGCGGGAGCGCGGCGGGGAGCGCGGCGTGGGCACGGCGGGGAGCGCGGCAGGGAGCGCGGCGGGGAGCGTACGCCTCAGTCTCACAACGGCACTGTTGCCAGAATTGGTTACACCCTGCTAAGCTCGCAGCGGTCGATCGACCGTTTCTGCCAGCACCATCTGACGGGCCCCGCCCCACTCCCCTGAGAAGGGCCCGGTTATCGGTCCGCCACCGCGAAGGTGGCGGACCGATCTGCGTCTGGCCGCGGACCGCGCGATGGGCGAACGTTCCATGCTCTCCGCCGGCACGGCGGCCGATGGTTATGAGGTACACACCGCCGAGCTGCGCCGGCCCCCATGGGACGGCGCGAGACATCGGCGTTGCCCGACCCAGGGGAGAGGCCATGGCCGACTCGCACGCCGAGCTACCGCAAGTCCGCGAAGGCGTCCCCTACTACGCTGCCCGGCATCTGCTGCTCGAGCGGTTTCCGGCCGCCCTGCAGGGTCTCATGGAGGAGCGCCATCTGAGCTACCGCCAGATGGCCTACAAGACCCGGCTCTCGGCCGGTTACCTCAACCACCTGACCAAGGGCACCCGGCCGGTGCCGGCCGACCCGGTGATCCGCACGATCGCCAGGGCCCTGCGCGTCGAACCCGACTTCTTTCTCGAGTACAGACTCCGGCGCGTCGTCGGCCGGCTCGAGGGCTCGAGCCAGCTCATCGACACGCTCTACAGCATCCTGCTTCTGCACGCGCCCGTCTCCGACGAGATGAAGGGCGCGCTCGAGCAGCCCGACGAGTAGCGAAGCGCCGCTCCGTGCGGCAGGGCGCCGCGCCGCCGCCGACCCGCGCGCAGACGATCACCAGACTGGCCGACGAGGGGCCGCCCGGAAGGGCGGCCCGTTCGCGTTGTGCGGCGTCAACTCAGGATTCGGGGGAATGTCGCCCAGGCTGATGACGGCGAGTGAGCCTGAACCGTTGACCCGTGCCGCCTCGTGACGTAGAAGAGTCTCGAGGGGGCGACATGGGACCGACCAAGACCACTGCCGTACAGTTGTTTCGGCGCGGCGACATCCGCGGCCTGATCGAGGCGCTCGATGTCGAGAACGTCGACGACCGCCGCGCCAACGACGCCAGGGCAGCGCTCTCCCTGATCGGCGAACCCGCGATCCCCCTGCTCATGCGCGAGATCGGCAGACCCGCCGGCCCTCCGGCCTGCTTCGCGCTCACCAGCTTCAAGTGCCATCGCGCCCGGATCGCGATGGCGGGCATCGGCGGGCCCGCCGTCCCCCACCTCATGGACGCCATCCGCTACGGCGACGCCCGACTTGCCGAAGGCGCCGCGGAATGCCTCGAGGCCATCGAAGAGGGCGGCGTCATCCTGCTCGACGCCGACGCCCCGACAAGGCCGATCCCCGTCGCCTACCCCGCCGACGTCAGGGCCGCCTTCGAGTGCAAGGTCGGCCGTCCCCTGGCCGCCCGCAGCCTGTGGGAGTCGGACGTCGAGCGCGACTCTTCCTAGGCGGCACACTTCCCGGGCGACGCCCGCGACGTTCACACCCCGCCGGGCCCACGACGTAAGATTGCCGATGCGCTCGACGCGACGGCCGGGCTCGTCTCGGGCCGGCGCGCGGAGGGGTGGCAGAGCGGCTGAATGCAGCGGTCTTGAAAACCGCCAGGGGTCGCAAGGCCCCTCGAGGGTTCGAATCCCTCCCCCTCCGCCAGTTGCAGGGAGGCGACGCCAACGCTGGCGCTGAGCCGTTGCCCGCGCCACACTTGCGGGGTTATGATTTGGCGCGTCGTCCCGACGCGGGAGGGGGGTTCTCGGGTGGCGTCCAGCGCTCACAATCCGGACTCTTGGCACTTCCGTCGTGCAACGCACAGCAAACGTGCGCCGCGCCTTGCCGGCCGCGACTCCGATGAGGCCTAAGACCCACGACTCCTGGGACTCCGCGGCACCCACCAGCCTCTGGCGCCGCCATCCGCATATCAGGCGCGCGGCATGGTTGCTTGTCCTCTGTATCGTGCCCGTCGTAGCCTTCTTCGCGGGCTCACTGGCGGGGTGGCTCAACAACACGTTGGGAACCCTGCAGAGCCACGACCGACC
>Ga0182027_10013486_pt1 | contig 11387 bp, 13 predicted proteins | sample 712E1DmetaG_FD_121300 | JGI IMG/M metagenome (GOLD analysis project Ga0182027, IMG submission 121300) | Permafrost microbial communities from Stordalen Mire, Sweden - 712E1D metaG (Illumina Assembly) | ecosystem: Environmental > Terrestrial > Soil > Wetlands > Permafrost | place: Sweden...
GAAAAGGCATTCCGGACTAGGCGTCGATGGGACCCCCAATCTGTATAATAAGACCCATCCGGTAATTTCTCTGGTTCCGGGCCAACATAATCAGGACTAATTATCCGACAATCGATGCCTAACAGTTGTAGTAATTCCTCTTCCCTTTTTATATTCAGGTAGTTTTTAAGTTTATCCATAGTTTCCGGAACAGCCCAAAAATCAAAGGGCACCCGATCCGGCTGGCGGTGTTCCAGGGCATTTGCTACTCGCTCGTATGGAGACATCACATCCTGCTCGGGATGTATATATTTTGCCTTGAGTAATTCGAGTGTTTCAACAGGATCCAGAGGAACGATAGCAGGCATTACTACCTCCAAAGAAAACATAACCACGCGATATGAATTGCTCAAACCCGGCAATAGTTGTCCTGATTTGAGACAGCCATTGCTCTTAAACTGACAGGATTTCTTTCAGAAAGCTGCTCCCAGTAGTGGGTGGATCCAATTTAAATATTTCCGCCAATGTCGCACCCACGTCACAGAAAGTATTTCGGATGCCTAAGTCAGTGTTAGCCTTTATTCCAGGCCCAAAAACGAGCAAGGGTATATACTCACGTGAATGGTCGGTTCCGGGCGTGGTGGGGTCCACGCCGTGATCAGCCACGATCATGACAATATCGGTGGGGCGCAGCTTCTTTTTAATTTCAGGGATGACATGGTCAAAGGTCTCTAAAGCGTCTGCATAACCGCGCGCATCGTTGCGATGTCCATACACCATGTCGAATTCGATTAAATTGGAGAAAATCAACCCTTCGAAGTCTTCGTCTAAATACTCTAAGAGTCCTTGGACACTGGATTTATTGTCTTCTGAATGTTTAGAACCGCTCAATCCACGTCCGCCGAACAAATCATCAATCTTTCCCGTTCCATATACTTTTTTCCCGGCGGCATAGAGTTTGTCTAAAACAGTATCAGAAGGGGAAGCAAGAGGATAGTCTCGTCGGTTCAGCGTGCGTTTAAAATTGGAGGGCTCGGTTCCGATAAATGGCCTGGCGATGACTCGTCCAACTGCATGCTTACCGGTGAGCATTTTACGCGAGGTTAAACACAGCTCATATAGTCTGCTCACAGGAATTACACCTTCGTGCGCAGCAATTTGGAAAACGCTGTCGGCAGAGGTGTACACAATTGGTTTTCCGGTGCGCATATGCTCGACACCTAATTCCTTGATAATCTCTGTTCCCGAAGCAGGTTTATTTCCGAGGATATCCAAGCCGGTTAGGCGCTTGAACTCTGCGAGCACTTCTGGTGGGAAACCATTGGGGTAAGTTGGGAATGGCTCCAAGAGGCAGACTCCCATTAACTCCCAATGTCCTGTGACAGAATCTTTGCCAGCCGATGCTGGGCGCATTTTTCCATATGCTCCCTGAGTGGGTATCACCGGTTCCACACCTAGAATTGATGTGATATGACCCAAACCAATCCGTTCAAGATTGGGGGTATGGAGTCCACCGACAACCCGGGCAGTGTTGCCAAGGGAATTGCTGCCTGTGTCTCCATAAGCGGCTGCATCCGGTGCTTCGCCTGCTCCAACACCGTCGAGGACAATGACAACAGCACGTTTGATGTCGGTCATAGCTTTTATCTCGTTAGCCTTGCTACATAGCGATAACGATCGCCCCGATAAAGAATCTTGACGAACTCAATTGGGCGGCGGGTTTGATCCCATAAAATACGCGAGCTCAGAAGCAAGGGACTTCCCTCTGCTGTTTGCAGGAGAACCGCTTCTTCTGGAGATGCCAGGGTTGCTTCGATGGTTTCCTCTGCTTCGGTTGGAATCAGGTGGAACTTGTTCTGGAGAATGGTATACAGCGATCCTTCATTTTCCAGATCCTCCTTCGTAATGGTTCCGTTCTCCGGGAAAACGAGGTATGAAGTCTGAAGCCCAATCGGTTTCTTGTTTGCAAGCCGAACTCTCTCAATGCGAAACACCTCAGTACTTGGAGAAATTTCCAAAATTTTCGATACTTTCGCGGGAGGTTTCATATTTCCAATGGATATGATCAATTGGCCGGGTTCCATTCCGCGTTTCAGCATATCTTCTGTAAAGCTGGTAAGCTCCAGCATGGATTTTTGCAATTTTTGGGGGGCTACAAAAGTACCTTTGCCCTGTTCACTATAGAGATATCCTTGCCGAATTAAAATGGCGATAGCCTGGCGGATGGTAATCCGGCTGACATGATAGATCTCTTCAAGCGCTCTTTCAGAAGGGATGGAATCGTACGGACACCATTCCGCGTCTTCAATTTTGTGCCGTAAGATATTCACCAGTTGAAAATATTTCGGGATGATATCATGCGGGTCAACTGACTGACTTATTGACATTTCAGATTCTCCGTGGTAACATGATTTATAACATTATGATGTTATAACCAGTTATATTATTCAACAATTCAGCCATTTCGTCAAGTAAAAAAAGTATCAATTAAGCCATCAGGTTAGGAAAGACAACCTCTCAAGGAGGTGAAACGCCCGGGATAATGAACAAGTTCTCTTTCATTGTAGTGCCAGTTTTCTTTAAACAAACAAAAAAGGAGAATCGATTATGACTAGTGTTGTAGCACAGCCTGTTCCTGTAGCAGCAAAGAAGAAAGGGTCCTCTCGTATCCCATTGACCTATGTGGTTGCCATTGTCCCAGTGGCAGCTGCATTGAATATTGTGGGCTCCCAGATCAATACAATTTTGCACTTGCCCACCTTCTTGGACATGATTGGCACATGCGTAGTTGCGATTGTGCTTGGCCCTTGGTGGGGTGCCCTGGTTGGTGTTATCACGAATGGCGTTGGTTCTTTCTTCAGTGGTCCCATAGACCTCCCATTCGCTGTGGTTAATGTGGCAGGAGCGTTGGTTTGGGGTTACGGTGTACGAAACCTTAAAATGGGCAAGAACTACTATACGTATTTTCTTCTTGCCGTAATCGTGGGCTTCTTATGCTCAGTCATTGCTGTCCCGATCTACGTATTTATCTTCGGTGGTGCCACGGGCCACTTCTCTGATATGCTAACAGCCGCGTTCCTGGCTATGGGCCAAAACCTGCTCGTGTCTGTCTTCTCTTCGAACATCCTGGTCTCACTGGCCGATAAAATTATCTCCAGCTTCGTTGCCCTGGCCATAATTGAAGCGCTGCCCAAGAATTTGACCAGTAAAGTGACGCTGCCTGCTTCCACTCGCATGACTACAGTGCTTTGGATTGTTGGTGGTCTGGTTATCGGCATTGCCATCGCTTTGATCACCGTGTTCGTCAAATAGGATAAAAGGAGAAGATGCAATGGAAAAGAAACAGATAACTGTTGGAGTTAAAGAGGGTCTGGGTGCCGGCATCATAGCGATCGGGATTATCCTCGTTTTCATGCCAGGTGCCGCACAAGGCATTGCTGACTCGATTAAAAACAGCACTCCCTATGGCATTTTGACTGGTGCTGTTTATGTCTTCGCATTCTTCACGATTTTGGCCGGATTGGCCGTGATGCTCGGGAAGTTTGACAGCGAAGAATAACCCTGCATCCTGATTACTTGTCAAATGGTGGCGAGAGCAATCTTTACTCTCGCTACCATTTCGTAGAGAGTTCGTGCCAACTGCCCTTTGGATAAATCTAGAGGCTGGAAATCTAAGCCCTGAAGTTGACCGGTTTATTCCATCTGTTGAGCTAATGCCAGCCAATCCCCAGAGGGGTGACTGTGCCAATACAAACCAAACATGAAGGGAGGCGGCGCCCCTCCCTGCGCTAAAACACAGGGATATCTACGCCGACCATAATCGATGAGTGATCGAAAACCGATCATTGAAATTATTGGATTAACCTACCAGTACGCCGACACGGAACGTCCGGCATTAAAAGATATCAACCTCGTTATTTATGAGGGCGAATATGTGGCTTTGCTTGGACTGAACGGTGCCGGGAAAACTACTTTGGAATTGTCCTTGAATGGCGTTGTTCCGAATATGATCATGGGCGAAATGGAAGGTACCGTCAAAATTGATGGTATGGATACCGATATATATCCCACGCGCGAGCTGGCTAAAGTGATCGGAATGGTGTTCGATAACCCGGAATTTCAGATGAGCCAGATGCATGTTTCAGAGGAAATTGCCATGGGTCTGGAGAACCTCGGTGTACCCACAGAGGAAATGCACCGAATCATCCCCGAAGTCCTCCAAACGGTTGGCTTGTCAGGTCTTGAAGAACGCTCACCTTTTGCACTATCGGGTGGCCAGATGCAACGACTCGCTATTGCATCCGCTCTCGCAATGCAACCAAGGATCCTGGTGATGGATGAACCCACCTCGAATGTGGATCCAATCGGTAAAGAAGAAATTTTTGCTGTAGCAGCCAAGTTGAACAAAGAACGAAATATGACTGTGATCATGGCTGAGCACGAGGTAGAGGTAATGGCTGCTTATGCAGACCGAATTATTGTATTGGACAAAGGTAGCATTATCCTCAATGGCTCCCCTCATGAAGTCTTCGGCCAGGTGGAGATCTTGGAAAAAATCGGCTTGCGCGTACCACAGGTGACTGACCTTGCATATAAGCTCAAGAGCCAAAAAATATTGGATTGGCCCTTACCCTTACCAGTGACAATCGAAGAAGCAGAAGACTTTCTTTCAAAAAAATTACCAACAAAAGGATAGGTATCATGCCTGAACCGATCATTGTTTGCCAGGACCTCTGGCATATTTATCAAGGTGGTGTCATTGCTCTCCGGGAAGCCAACCTGACGATTAACCGCGGTGAAATCATCGGTATCATCGGACAAAATGGATCTGGCAAAACTACCTTGGTCAAACACTTCAACGGGCTGCTGAAACCCACCCGCGGCGTTGTTCTTGTAAAAGGCCAAAATACCGCACCAATGCGAATTCAAACATTAGCCGCCTCGGTTGGATACGTATTCCAGAATCCTAACCATCAACTATTTGCAAAAACTGTTCAAGAAGAGTTGGAATTTGGACCTCGCAACATAGGAGTGCCAGAAGAAGAAGTAGCAGAGCGGCGCGAAAAAGCAATTGAGTTTTTTAATCTGCAGGAACTTAGACTCCTGCATCCGTACCGGATCAGTTTTCCACTTCGCAAGCTGGTTGGCATGGCGTCAATCTACACCATGCGTCCAGATGTCTTTGTGTTGGATGAACCAACCACCGGTCAGGATAACATCACCACTCACATCGTCTACCAATTGATCAAACGCCTGCGAGAAGAAGGGTCAACGATTGTCTGTGTTGCACACGACATGATCCTGCTCGCAGAGGTCGCCGAGCGAATGATAGTATTGCGAGATTCCCACATCATTGCCGACACGACCCCTCGCGAAGTCTTTTCCAACCGGGAATTGATGCAGAGCACTCACCTCACTCCACCGCAAATCGCTCAGTTGACCTTGCGCTTAAAAGAGCATCATAAAATGGATCAGTTGTTCTTGAATGTCGATGATACGGTGAAAGATTTGGATTCCCAGCTGCATTCCAACAGTCCTAAGTAATTGGAGGTAGTAAAAAATGCAAGCGATCCTTCCTATTTCTATGGTACCAGGAAATTCTGCAATTCATAAGATTTCACCGTTACCAAAATTCTTATGGGTCGGCGCTGTCTTGGTGTTATCCTTTGCCACACGCAATCTGGCAATCTTGGGCGGAATAACTATTCTGGGACTCATTTTTGTAACCATCGCACAGATCTGGAAATCATATTTGAAAGTAATGAGAATATTTTTCCCGATCTTCCTGACATTGATCGTCCTGCAAAGCGTCGCTCCGGCCTTCCCACGCCCCTGGACTCCTATTACCCCTCTAGGACCTTTCACAATATACCAGGAAGGCATCTACAGTGGATTAAGCATGGAGCTCCGAATCTACTGCGTGACGACCTTTGCTTTGGTTGCTATTATGACGACCCACCCCAGCGACTTATTTACTGCCTTGCAGCGTTTGGGAATGCCCTATGTCTTGAATTTTATTATGACAGTCACGCTTCAGCTAATCCCGATCCTGCAAAATGAATTTGCGATTGTCCTTAGTGCGCAAAAGTCACGCGGTTTGAAGGGTACTGGTTTTTCTGCATTACTTCCCAGCATGGTTCCTGTATTTGTGGGTGCAATTGAGCGCGTCCAGCAGCTTTCCATTTCGCTCGAATCGCGTGCGTTCGGATCTAAGGGAATCAAGACCAGTTATCGCAACATCCACAACACCATCTGGGATTTCATGATCCTGGGGGTAGGGATGCTCGGTTCATGCGGCCTGCTTTCCTGGATTATTTTTGATAAGTCCCTTGATTGGAGCCGGACATTAGTCTTCGCACCCTGGCTGGCCTTGACTCTCGTTGGCGTGGCCACATTGGGCTTCCTCATCTTCGTTTTCTTTGCACTACGCGCGGTACTTAGCGCTTAATCTTTATTAAAGGATGGTCTCCGATGAACGATAAAATTCAAATCCCAGAGGTTATGTTCCACATTCAAATGAGAAAAGGCGATGTGGGCCGCTATGTCCTCTTACCTGGCGATCCCGGACGCAGTGAAAAGATCGCTAAATATTTTGATAACCCACACTTTGTCGCTTCGAACCGCGAATATGTTACCTACACCGGCACGTTACTCGGCGAGAAAGTCTCGGTTACCTCCACCGGCATAGGTGGTCCTTCAACCGCAATTGCTGTGGAAGAATTATGTATGTTGGGAGTGGACACTTTTCTCCGCGTTGGTACCTCCGGAGGTATGCAGCCGGAAATGATTCCGGGCGAGTTGGCTATCCTTACCGGTGCCATTCGTGACGAAGGTACCACGATGCATTACATGCCATCCGAGTTCCCCGCTGTTGCGGATGTTGAGGTTGTTCTGGCTCTCCGGGAAGCTGCAGAAAAACTGGGTAACCCTCATCGATTGGGGATCTCACAGTCGAAAGATTCGTTTTATGGGCAGCACCAGCCCGAGCGCATGCCAGTGGCTGACCGCTTACAGCAGCGCTGGAAAGCCTGGAAGATGGGCGGGGCGATTTGCTCTGAGATGGAGGCATCCACAATTTTTGTATTGAGCAGCATATATCGTAAACGGGCGGGAGGCATTATGCTCGTGGGAGCAAACCAGGAAAGTCCAGATCCAAACTTGCGGCACTTGGAGAAAGAGGATTTGGATCCACTAATTAAAACGGCTATAGAGGCAATCAAGCTCCTTATTCTCAAAGACCGTGCTAAGTAGGTAGACAGTGGTGGTTGTCCTTTGATCAATGAGCAAGCAGCCGCATGGTGAAAGCATGCGGTTGCTTGGCCTCTTGTTTGATCGTTTCCAAAGTTATCATAGAAGGGCGTTCCCGTAATTCAAATCATGCCATAACAACGAGCATCCTTTGTAGTCTTTGTTCTGTTCCCACAATCCCTTGATCGCAGTCAAACTATGAAGAGTTCATGTTTTCACCTTTTCCAGGACAGTGCTCAAATATTGAACTGGCCTTGGGACTTATATGTCTCAATTAAAAGTTTGTTTTCAGTTTGCTTATAAAGATTGCGCGAACTGACAGATCAATAATAATCCACTTGGAAAATAATCCCTGTTTGAACGATCATTTTATTTTTTTTCTAAGGAGTCAAAATGAGAGATGATATCCAATTCCATGTTCATTTGCGCCCCGGGGATGTTGGGCGGTATGTATTGCTTCCAGGCGATCCAGGACGCTGTGAATTGATTGCTTCGTATTTTGATAATGCGAGTTTTGTTGCCCGGAATCGGGAATTTGTGACTTATAACGGAACACTGTTGGGTGAAAAAGTCTCAGTAACATCCACTGGCATTGGTGGTCCATCGACTGCAATTGCCGTGGAAGAGTTATCCAACCTTGGTGTGGATACATTTATCCGGGTTGGTACTTAGGGTGGAATGCAACCTTACATTAAGACCGGAGATGTCGCGATTTTGACCGGCGCGATCCGAGATGAAGGGACTACTTTACATTACGTGCCAGTGGAGTTTCCAGCGGTTTCAGACCTGGATGTGGCGTTGGCCATGCAGGAAGGTGCTAAGAATGCAGGAATTCCTTATCATTTAGGTATTTCCCAGTCAAAGGACTCCTTTTATGGCGAGGTGCAGCCAGAACGCATGCCGGTTGATAAGCGATTGGCGGAACGTTGGAAGGCTTGGGTGGCTGGGGGAGCGATTTGTTCAGAAATGGAAGCTTCCACAATCTTTGTACTGTCCAGCATATACCGCAAGCGTGCCGGTGGCGTTATGTTGATGGCAGGCCCGGATATGGATGATGAATCTCAATCTCCTGAAGACAGAACAAAAGCCATGAAACTCTTTGATATCAACCGCGTTATCCGGGTAGCTATTGAAGGATTTAAAGTTCTCATCGAGCGGGACCAGATGAAGATGTCCTGATCCAGGAAATGTTATGGAACACATCTTGGGATTGACATAAATAACCTTTCACTGATGAATATTGTATTGTTGCAGGATTAATAATATATGTTAAGTAATGACCTTCGGGAAATCTCAAGAAAATACCCCGATTATCTGGAAAAAGTCAGCCGAAACTATACTTGGAATTTCTTTTTTATTTTAATTGATTCCGCTACATTTTCATTTGCCCTGGCGTTCTTATCCGTAGATACGATTTTGCCATACTTCATCTCGCATCTGACGGATGCAAAAATTTGGGTTGGAGTTGTCTCCTCCTTATATTTTTGGGGCTACTACTTTCCTCAGATCATCGGAGCGTATTTTGTTAATGTAAACCCGCTGCGCAAGTGGACAATATTCTGGATCACAATTGCTGAGCGGGTGGGTTTGTTGATGATCGCATTGCTTGTCCAATTTCATCACTTATTTACTCCATTCGAAACCCTCACACTCTTTCTTGTTTTTTATGCGATTTTTGCGATCACAAATGGCTTGATTGGTCCGGCTTATAACGACTTTATCAGTAAAAGCATTAACCGTCATCGGGGTATTTTCTATGGGGCTACAAATGCGGTCAGCGGTTTAATTGGTTTGGGCGCTTCCCTTCTGATCCAGCAGATGCTGAACCGGTATGCGTTCCCCGTCAATCTGCAAATTTTATTCTGGATTGCTTTTGCCAGTTCTTTTATCAACCCCTTTTTGATTGCAAACTTCCGCGAAGTCCCTTACCCGGTGCACAGGCAGGTCGAATCAGCCAGGGAATTTATCCGCAAGATTCCCGAAACCTTAATCAAGTATCCTGTTTTTTCAAAATTTCTGGTAATCCGTGCCCTTATTGGGTTGGGTTTGATGGCAAACTCATTCTTTGCCATTTATGCAGTGAAAGAATTTAATCTGTCTGAGGGGGTTCTGGGTATTTACACAATGATCATCTTGCTGACACAGAGTGCTCTTGGGGTCATTTGGGGGCATATCGGTGATCGATTTGGTTTCAAGCTAGTATATATCCTTATGACCGGCCTTCTTGGTGTGCAGGCTCTCATCGCTTTAACTGCCCACCAGGCTTGGTGGTTTTACTTTGTACCATTTTGCATCGGTGGAGTTTATGGGGCCACCCGGGTCAGTGATGCAAATATCATCTTCGAGATCGCCCCCCCGGAAGAGACGAGCCGCTTTCTTGGGCTATCAAACACACTCCTTTCGCCAGTGTTGGCGGTAGCCCCGTTGATTGGAGGTATGTTGGTTGACCGGGCCTCTTATTCGGCATTATTCGCTGTGGACCTGACAATCGTGATTTTATCCATTGTAATTACAATAATTTGGCTTCCAGAGCCTCGCAAGCATTCTGTGAATGATGTGGATAAGGGTGTGCAGACCCTGTAATTTGAGAAAAGGTGACCTATTCATCTGACACTACGTTTGCATTTAGAGAACTCTATGCTTGAACTTCCTTTTACAATCTTTGGAGTTCCCCCTGCGCGCCAATATCGTATAGGATGCCAATTTTATCTTTGTCGGGCGCCCCTAATCCAGGATAAAGCGCAAAAGCAAACCTACGCACTCTCTCCTGCCAGAAAGCTTCATAAATGCATCTTGCAGAAGATAATGAGCTTAATGATGAATGGCGACATCCTTACTTACCTCTCCCTTCATCCTGGACAACCTGAGCACCTTTTCCTTTGGCGGTGCTGCGAACATGGTAGGGAACGTCCGGGCGAGATTTGAGGGCGGCGTTAATCTTTTCTCTCCACAGGCGATCGTATTGGCGGTGGTGATGACCGAGCTGTGCCCGGCGATCTTTTGCTCCGCTTCGGTGTAGCCTTCCCACATATCACAGCACACTGTATGGATCGTCTGGGACAGACGCTCGCCGCTCCTACTTGAACCATAACGTTTATACAGTCAGGGCTTTTCACGGAGATTCCCAAAGAGCCAGGGTTATTGAGCTATTATATTATTCCATATAAGGTATAATATATCCAAATACAACTCTGGTTGTATAAGCACCTGCCTTTTGGGAGAGTCTAGATGCGATCCAAGAGCAATTGGATGGATCCGAGAATCAACAGTTAGCCCGTGATAGGCATTTAGCGTGAAAGAAGAGGAAAAATGTTTATTCTGAGAATCGAACACCCGGTCCCCGATTATACCGGTTGGAAGAAGGCTTTCGACGATGATCCCGCTGGCCGGAAGAAATCTGGTGTTCGCCGGTACCAGATCCTGCGTCCGGTGGACGATCCAAACTACGTCATGATTGATCTTGAGTTCGATACAACGAAGGAGGCGGAAGCCTTGCTCGCCGCGATGCGCCTGACTTGGAAGCGCGTCCAGGGCACAATCATGTCGGACCCCAAGGCGCGCATTGTTGAGGCGGTAGAAACCGTTGTGCTCTAACCACCTGTCGCCTCGAACGGTCCCGATATATATTAGACCGTAATCTGATTACCTAAATTTCGCCCGAAATAGTGGCGAAATTTAGGTAAATAAACAAGCTCCTTTAGACGAGTAGTATGGATTAAGAACCCAACCACAAACATGGCTATCACAAACCAAGGCAGCGTGTTCTTCAAGAAGATCAAAATATAATACATCATAGTGTCTCCACAAAAATTCTACACCCGGAAAATTATTTATGATTTTCCCGCGCCAGTTCGACAGGAAATAAACCATTGACAACATGAAAATACCGCTTAAAATAACTATTGATAATAGCTGTTTACAATAGTTATTATGAAAAAGAACTAAATTCCTGCAAAATCGCATGCGTTCCGCAACCGTAAAGCTGGAATAAAAAATAAAACTAAAGCTCTGGGAATCGTACGATCATAGAAATATGATCAACCCGAAATTATAAAGACCACACGATTGAAGATGAAATCAACCACCACCATTACGATTATCCCAACCACCGACGGCTTCATCGATGAGCTTGTTCCTGGCGCCGGCACGGTCATCGTAGA
>Ga0182027_10013487_pt1 | contig 11386 bp, 9 predicted proteins | sample 712E1DmetaG_FD_121300 | JGI IMG/M metagenome (GOLD analysis project Ga0182027, IMG submission 121300) | Permafrost microbial communities from Stordalen Mire, Sweden - 712E1D metaG (Illumina Assembly) | ecosystem: Environmental > Terrestrial > Soil > Wetlands > Permafrost | place: Sweden...
AGTCGAAGCAACCCCACTATGGACTAAAAAATTTACAACCGGCAGTCAGGGATCATTTAGTTTTAATATAAACGTAAAAGGCAGTCCCAATATAAGAGTTTCAACCTCGGCAAACGGCAAGCCCGGACAACAAGTCTGTAATGACCTTGCTCTTATAAATACACCTGCATCCCAAGATGATGGATATGGGGCGGAATCGGGAAGCCCTGACTCGCCACCGTGCGCATCAAATAGTACAAATGGCTGCACTTCATTATATACCGGCTTTGGATTCGCAATAGCAACAGACCAAAGCGGCTTCATATCCGGAATTTTCGAGGTAATATTAAGTATATCGGGAGCTATAGCTTTAATATTAATAATTATTGCCGGCTATCGACTAATGGTTTCGGGAGGAAATCAGGAAAAGGTACAGGATTCAAAACAGCAGTTAACTGCCGCCATTATTGGTCTTTTATTTATTATTTTTTCTATAGTTATTTTACAAATTATCGGCGTTGATATTTTAAAAATTCCGGGATTTACTCAATGAAAGAACTTGCGTTAACAATAAGCGGAAATACTGTAAATGTACCAAACGGTGTTCCCGATTTAAGTTCAGGGATTTCATTGGACCAAATAGTGGGGGTTATATTTGGCGTTTTATTTTTTGTTGCAATTTTATTAACAATCGTTTATTTAATTTGGGGAGGAATAGACTATATAACCTCAACCGGCGATAAAAATAAAATTCATGCTGCAAAAGATAAGATTATTTATGCAATAATAGGGCTAATTGTGGTAATTCTTTCTTTTTTCATAATAAGAATGTTCGGTTTCTTTTTTAACCTTAGCCTAGTTTAAATTATTTTCCGATTATTTTTTTCTATAAATTACCGAGGTCCTATCCTTATAAACAATTTCCATTTTCACTTCACGCATTAATGTTTGAAAATCAAGATTAGGTGGATTAATGACAAAAATCTTCTCCAATATTTCAAGCTGAGTAGGTTTATTCGTAATTCGTGCAGATCTTACAAGAACCGTATCAATATTATATTTTTTTACGATAGATGCAAAAGACAATTTCCCCGTAAAAATATCCTGATAATCCCTAAACGCATATTTACTTTCATAGCTGTTAGTAGCTTCTCGTCTCCAGCTCGGCATTCGTCCGTCAATAAACACTTTTTTTTCTGGTAGCTTCCAAATTAGATATCCTCCCCAGTCATATTCGGAAAACATCTGCCCCGAAGAAGGATGCTTTTGTAAATACACCATTGCCTGTTGCGGATAAAATGATGCATTTGTATTAATTTTATATGCCAGTAATGGAGATAAAACCTGCCATGAAGAACCAACCATAACAAAAATTAAATAGAAAATATATGCTTTGTTAAAGCGTGCTGTCGCCCCCGGAATAGCCTTGGTCTGTTCATAAAAATATACTATTGCCCGCACTGTAATAGGTAATGCCAAAATAATCCAAAAAGGTGCATTCCTTGAGCTTGATAATCCAAATACCAAAAGAGCAACGTATAAAACAAGCTCAACCACCGAAAATTGTTTCCTGTTTAAAAAAACAAGGATTGCGGAAAGAGGTAATAGCGCAATTAACCCAAAATTAAACATAAAAAGCGTAGGAAACCATTCTAGTATCGACCAATGTAACGAGGTATCAGATAGTGAAACCCATACCTCCCACCAAATACGATATGTGTACGGATTACAAAACGTTGCAGCAATACAAAGAGCAAATATAATCCAATCTCCTATTTGGATTTTCTTTGTTCCCCACACCTTAATTACAAGCGCAATGCCCAACGCAACAATGCCTAACGCAAAACCACCATGAAGATTTACCCAAATAAGAAATAGTAATGGCAGAAAAAACCGTAATTTTTTCCATAGCTTTTCCTGCAATAAAATAACCAGTAAAAAAGAAAATAAAACCCAAGAAATAATTTGTGGCCGTATTCCCATATAAGTAACAAGGGCGCTTATTCCAAGAATAAAAGGAATAGGTGTCCATTTTTTTAACAACAATGGTAATTGAAGTAATAAAGAGAAATAAGCAAGTAAGGTAAATAAGATAGATAAACCTATAAATCCTATTCGTGGATACAAGTATGCAATGCCAACGTTAGTCAGCCACTCATGGTCCACAAATGGGTAGCTGGGCATTGTATAAGAAAACGGATCTGTTTTGGGAATTCCTTTGGCGACAATAAGACGTCCCACCGTTAAATGCCACCCAAAATCAGGATCAACTATTTGCAGGGAAACCTCTCCTAATATACATATAAGAAGAAAACATGTAAAAATTATCGTAATGATCACTAGTTTCCGTTTCATAAAAAGATTGTATCAAATTATCTTTCGAGGCTAATTTGCTATATAAAGTCCACTTGACAATGAAAAAAAAACATCGTACGATTAGGGAAATGAAGAAATTATTAGGTTTAATTTTATCCTTACCATTATATTTTACAACTGTAAGTTTTGCTTTTGCCGGAACCGGAGATACACCCATTAATGCTTGCCCTCCCGGTGGATTCGGAGCAACGGCTTGTAATTTTAATGCAAACAATTTTGGATCCTTGGTTGGTACATTTATAGAGGCTATTTTTGTTATTGCAATTATAATTGCGTTGGGATATTTAATCTACGGGGCAATCCGCTGGATTATGTCTCAAGGAGACAAAAGCAAAGTCGCAGATGCAAGAAACCATATTATTGCAGCTGTAATCGGATTAATTATTGTTTTTCTTTCTTACTTTATAATAAATATTGTAGTTGGAATATTCTTCCCGGGAACAAGCCTTACTAACCTCTTATTACCTTCATTAAACATAAATTAACTCCATAATTGACTAAGAATGCTTCTTTTGTTAATCTAAAAATGTGCTTTCTTTTTTTAATGAAAATTGATTTAGCAGAAAAGAGTAATTAAGATGGGTGACTTTCCAACAATCGATTGGGGTACTAGCGGATGCTTATCCCCTGATGGAGTTGCTACGCTTCAATGTATTCCTGTGGTTTTAAAAAATGTTGTTTCGGGATTTTTGGTTTTTGCGGGAATTGTTGCTGTTATAATTGTTATTATTTCGGGATATAAGTTTATAACCTCCCGTGGCGACCAGAAAAAAGTTCAGGGAGCAAAAACTTCTTTAACCTACGCAATCTTAGGGCTTATTGTTATTATTTTATCCTTTTTTATAATAAATATTATTGCTTATGTTACGGGAGCCCACTGCATAACCACCTTCGGTTTTGGTAAATGTCAATGAGCCTTTTTTTGTAAATTTTCACAGACAGCCTCAAAACTAATTTTTTTTGACCTATTTTGATTACCTTGAAATGGCTTTTTTCACGTTATAAGCTAAAAATACCTTTAAATAGTATTTAGCTGCCTATGATCACAATAAGAATTTATAAAAAGAAAGGAAAGAATTATTAATGGAAAACCACCCTATTCCTCAGGATATTACAGGCTTCCAGTTTAAACTAATAGGAAACATGACCGTTAAGCAATTTGCTTATTTAGCAGGTGGAGTTATTTTGGCCTGGATTTGTTATATTCTGCCAATTAGCGGATTTGTAAAACTTCCTTTTGCTTTTATTTTTGCGCTTATTGGTGTTGCCTTTGCTTTTCTGCCTATTGAGGGAAGACCGCTCGATGTTATGATTACCCATTTTATAAAAGCCTTATCGAGCCCAACTCAGTTTATTTATCAGAAAAGCGGAAGGTTAATTTATTTCCCAACTCCTGCAATAGTAGCACAAAGCACAACAATGGTCCAAGCCCAAACCGATGCGGGACTTTCGGGACAAAATCTGAAAAATTTTTTAGACTCCTTACCAAAAAGACCGAAAAACAAATTGGATGAAAAAGAAATGGTTTTTTTCCAATCACTGGGAACCCTTGCAGCTCCTCAGCCAATCGTCCAACCTACTCCGGCCTTTGTACCTCCTCATGCCATGGACAACGCTCCCGTTAAAACTACGCCTGTTGATGTTGCTCCTGCCGAAAACGAACCTCAGGCAGAAGAGATTGTGCTTGAAAACCAAGCAAAAGCCCTTCAAGCTCAACTGAATGAAGCAAAAAAACAGGAGCAAATTCAAGCAGGAGCAGGCAATCAAGAATTGGCACATCAAAAAGTTGTAGAGTTAGAACAGGTTCTTCAAGAAACTGTAGGACAAAAACAAGAACTCGAAAAACAGCTTTCATCGCTTAGAAAAACACTCGAAGCTCAGCAAAATCAAGTATATAAGCCGTCTGTTGCTGTTGCAGAAAAAGTGGAAACAAAAAATGTAAGAAGTATTCCCAAAGGAATGGGAAAATCGTTGGGACTGCCAAATGCTCCCGAGTTTCCAAACATAGTTTCGGGAATTGTAAAAGATCCAAGAGGAAACTCACTATCTAATATTTTAGTAGAAATAAAAGATAGCGAAAATAATCCTGTCAGAGCGTTTAAAACAAATGCATTGGGTCAATTCGCCTCGGCGACCCCGTTAACAAACGGCACTTATACGATCGAATTTGAGGATCCAAAAACAGAAAATAAGTTTGATACAATTCAATTCAGCGCAAGCGGGGAGGTAATTTTGCCAATTGAAGTTATATCAGTTGACAGAAGAGAGGAATTAAGGAGGTCCCTGTTTAATTAAATGAAAAAAACTGCCCAGGGAATTCATGCAACAACCCAGAAATTTACAGAGATAGAAGACATTTCGGAGGATATTGTAATTTTAAACGGAGGGAATGCATGTTTAATAATAGAGGTTACGGCTACCAACTTTGCCCTTTTGTCAACCGAAGAGCAGGACGCAAAAATTTACGCCTATGCCTCACTCTTAAATTCTCTTTCCTTTCCTATCCAAATAATTATTAAAAGCCAAAAACTAGATATTTCCTCTTATTTAAAACTTTTAGATAATCAGGCCAAGACAACAACCAATCAATTACTTTCGGAGCAAATAAAATTGTACCGGGATTTTATTCAGGAACTAATAAAGGTAAACACCGTTTTGGATAAGAAATTTTATATTTGTCTTTCTTACTCTTATATGGAAAAGGGGGCCGGAGCGGCAACAAAAGTTGTTAGTAAAAATATATCAAAAGATTCAAATTTTGTAGCTCAGGCGAAAACCAGTCTTCACTCAAAGGCAGACTCTATTAATTCACAGCTATCAAGACTCAACCTACAGGCAAAAACATTAGGAAAAGAGGAATTAACCAAGCTTTATTACGAAATCTACAACGATACCGCTATAGAAAGCCATCAAATAGATGAAAACCTTAAAACATCAATTGTAAAAAGGGAGGTAAAATAATGGGTCTTTTCGGAAAAAAGAAAACAAAGCCTAACGCGGCTCAACAAACAGCAACGTCCCCCGAAATTGCAAAAATTGAAAAGGGACTTCTTTCTTTAACCGATGTTATTGCTCCATCTTCTGTAGAAGTTGATTTTCAATATGTCAGAGTGGGTGAAAAATTTTATAAAACTTTCTTTGTTGTAGGATACCCACGCTATGTTTCGGCAAATTGGCTTCAGCCACTTATTGATTTTGATCACTCAATGAACGTTTCCATGTTTGTTTATCCAACATCCTCCCCCGATGTACTGTCCGACTTAAGGAGAAAGATTGCGGAAATGGAGGCAACTCTTTCTTCTCAAATTGAAGAAGGGCAAGCGGTAGACCCAAAAGTAAGAGCTGCGCTTGATGACGCATTGGCAATCCAGGAACAATTAGCAAAGGGCGTTGAAAGATTTTTTCAATTTAGTCTTTACATTAGTTTGTCTTCCGATAGCGTGAAAGAGCTAGAAGAAGCATCTAAAAAACTAACAACAACCCTTAATTCCGTAATGATGATTGCAAAAACGGCAACCCTGCAAATGGAAGACGGTTTTAAATCCACTGTTCCCCTGGGACAGGACCGGTTATTTACAACAAGAAACATGGACACAACGTCTCTTGCATCAACTTTTCCTTTTACCTCGGCGACCTTAACCCAAGATAAGGGAGTTATGTACGGAATCAATGAACAAAATGGTTCCCTTGTTATTTTTGACCGTTTCTCACTTGAGAATGCAAACGAGGTAGTCTTAGGGAAATCCGGAGCGGGAAAGTCATACCTAATAAAACTTGAGGCAATCAGGCAATTTATGTTTGGCTCCGAGGTAATTATTTTGGACCCCGAGGGAGAATATGAAGCACTGGCAAAAACGCTTGGAGGAGAATACGTTGCATTCACACCTTCCAATCCTATTAAGATTAACCCATTTGACCTATCCGGTTTATATGAAGAAGGGGAAAATGAGTTAGGCCTGAAGATTTTATCCCTACACGGACTCTTAAGGATAGTCCTGGGGCAGCTGGATGCCTCTCACGACGCGATACTAGACCGCGCCCTAATGGAGACCTACAGACAAAAAGGAATCACCGTTGACCCTTCCACCCAGAAAAAACAACCTCCCTTAATGGAAGATCTATATAAGGTCTTATTGGGAATGGAGGATCCTTCTGCCAGAGATTTAGCGTTAAGGCTTGAAAAATTCATAAAAGGAAGCTTAAGCGGAATATTCAACCAACAATCAAATTTTGACATTACAAATCCTATGACGATTTTTTCCATAAAAGCCCTAGAGGAAGAATTAAGGCCGGTTGCAATGCATATTGTTTTAGATTTTATTTGGACAAGAGTTAGAAAAACCCTTAAAAAAAGACTGCTTATCTTAGACGAAGCTTGGTATATTATGAAATACGAAGATTCTGCTTCTTTTGTATATTCAATTGCAAAAAGATCAAGAAAATATTATCTTGCCCTGACCACCGCAACTCAAGACGTGCAAGATTTTCTTTCTACCGATTACGGGAAAGCTGTTTTGTCCAATTCTTCTATCCAAATGCTTTTAAAGCAAAGCCCAACCGAAGTTGACTTAATTTCTCAGGTTTTTTATCTTTCCCAGGGCGAAAAAGAGCTACTGCTCTCTGCCGACATTGGAGAAGGCTTATTTTTTGCAGGACAAAGCCACGTTGCAATGAAAGTAATTGCAGCTCCTTTTGAGCATACATTAATAACTTCAAATCCACAGGAGATACTTACTCAACAAAAGTTTGACAAGGATGCGTTACAAGCCAGCGCATCTGCCGAAATTCCTACCGATAAAATGCCAGACAATAATATTGCTCCGGCTCCCGGCGGACAACAAATAACACCTCCTGTCACAGCCACTCCTACTCCTGGCCAAACTATACCCAATACTGAATCAAGCCCCGGGCAAATTCCTCCTAGATCTTCAAGTGAAGAAGCCATATCAACGTCACCGCAACCAACAACCGAACCAAATCCTGTTGCCCCAACTAGTGTATGAATAATTCAAATAAACTAAGCTATGACCAGGCTATAGCAAAATGGGGAGTATTATCCGACGCTTTTCCGGAACACAAACAACTATTAAACGATATCAGGGAAAGTATATTTTCCGACTATCGTGGGGCTTATGGGAAATGGCGCCGTTTTGTTCTTGAAAATAAAAATTTATCGATTCCCGAAAATCTTTTTGAGGAACTGTATTTAACGGGAAATGGATTAAGTCCTCGTAAAGCTTTAAAAATAAACTCTCCTAAGAATCAGCAAAACAGAAACATCCTGAATGTTCCTTTTAAGCCTGATGAGTCAACGATTCGACAGCTTAAAACAGACGAACGGTTTGAAAAAGTGCTTACAAAAGAAGCGGTAAAGGAAGCAACCGGCGATAGAACCGAAGAGGCTTATAAATACTCTGAGGAGTATGTATTTAAAGAATGGTGCAAAAATCCCAAAAATAAACCGGACAATCCGGACTATTCCGATCCAAATGATAAAGAAGCTTTTGAAAAATATAGAACAAGCGAAAAAGGCCAAAGAGAAGCAGACGAGAAATACATTAAGGAAAACAGTAAAAAAGTCGACCTTTACGTTGCTCTTGAAAGAACAAGAATTTATGAAAACCCTAACGAAGACCCGATTATTAAAGAACTTAACAAAATCTTAACCGAAGAACAAGAGAAATTTAATAAAAAAACGGATGAAGAAAAGAAAAAGGATCCGAGAAATAGAATAGTAAAAAAGAGTATCTTAACTGTTTTTAAGGAAAAATTTCCGGCTAAGACTTCAGAATATTTACAATGGCAAAAAAAAACAAACGACAAAAATCAACTAATACCCCTCGACGTGGCAAAAACAGAAATTGCACTACAAGAACTTTACCTACTTGATACTTCCCCTGTGGAGACAGAAAGACGCCAGGCGCCACAACAAACTGCCCCGCAACAACAACCGCTTACAGCCTCGACGCAGCAACCAATAGCTCAAGGAGGCGGCCCAAGTAGCAGCAGATTGCCGAATCCTCTTTCAAAAGGAATAAATAAAGGAGCTAAAAAACTCGGGAAAAATTTCTTAAATCAGGCTGGGAAACAAGCTCTTCAGCAAGGACTTAGATCTGCGGCAACAGCCATAGCTAGCGCGACCTGGGAAATTTGGGTTCCGATTTTAATCGGGCTTGTAATTCTAATTCTTGTAATGGCAATAATAATAGGCGGGGGAGGAAACGCAGTTGCTAATCCTAACGGACAAGAAAATCAACTTTCTATTACAAAAACCGGACCTGACCATATCGACAACGGAGCCTCTGCAACTTTTAATATAAATGTTTCCTTCTCCGGACAAGCTGACCAAATAGTCGTAACAGACCCGGTTCCCGACGGGACACAGTACGTTTCTTGTACGCCTTCCGACGCCTGCAGTGATGTGAACGGAGTAGTTACTTGGACACTTTCTCCGTCGAACACAACCTCAACAACAAACCAGACAACACAAGGCTCTGATATAGCCAATTCTACCTCAACTCAAACAACGACTACTACTTTCGATTACAGTAAATATGGTTATCCTGTTCCACAAAATCCTAATCCATTATTAAACTCCAGCGGATATAAAGCTTTTCTTGATACCTGGAATAATTACATGGGAAAATATGCAATAAAAGCAGGTGGGATAATAGAAGTAGACCCCGGAATGATAGGAAGTTGGGCTTTCATAGAAGGAGACATTAATACTTTTTACGACAATTGCGACGATGGTAAATATGGAGGGGATTACGATCCAAATACTCCCTGTTTTCCCCATGATGGAAAAAACTGGCAAATTGGATATGGAATAAGACCACTAGACGGTTGGCAAGATGACCTTCAGGAAGCAGTAAACAAGATGTACTCACCAGGGGCAAACATAGCTCAAATAGGACAAGCAGTTATTGACAACTCTAAAACAAGATCTAAAACGCCAATCACCTATCCGTCTGTTTTTCCCCCAGATAAGACAATCCAGGATATAGTTAATGGATCAAAAGGAGGAGACAAATTAAGTAGGCAGCTACTCGGAATACTAATAAAAGATGATGCTATTGGAACATATCTGGTCGGTAAAGACATGAAGGGATACGCAGATCTGGGAGCCAAAATGGCTGGTGACTTCCAATGGCCAAAAGGTAACCCCTACTATGCTCCCTCAAAACTAACGAATTACTTTGACGCGGTGTATCGAGCAGGGACACCGGCCGGAGGAGCAATTGATAATTCTCCTGTAAATTCTTATTCGGCTTCTTTGACAGTGACTTTAAAAGCAACCAAAAATGATATCTACATTGTTAATCAAGCTTTTGCGGAAGCCGTTGGGGGAAATTCCGGCACTAACTCAGAGACTGGGCCAAATTCAGGAGCTAACACCGGAGCTGGAGACAATATAGGAGGAACTAGCACCTCAGCTAATTGTCCCGCAGGCACAGACATGGGCCTTCAAACAGGATATACAGACGGAAAACCTCAAACAATAAGAATCTGTGCGGTACAGGGAATTCAAGTTAATTCCCAAATCTCCCAAAATGTTAATGACCTGCTCAACGCTGTCAAGTCCGCAGGATACAACATGGTAAGCGGCAGCTCCGGCTTTCGAACAGAAGCCCAACAAATCGAGCTTCGCAAGGAAAACCACTGCCCAGATATTTATAATTCTCCGTCATATTTGTGTACCCCTGACACAGCAAGGCCTGGCCATTCAAACCATCAAATGGGTCTCGCTATAGATTTCGACTGCAACGGCTCATCAATCAAAACCCACTCAAATGCATGTTTTATTTGGATGTCTTCTAACGCGGCGACGTATGGACTTAAAAATTTTCCGGCGGAGCCTTGGCATTGGTCGGTTGATGGACACTAATAGCAGACGCTGTTGATATTTTTGTTAAGATATAATTACGTATGAGTAAAAAAATAATAATCTTTGTTTTGCTTTGTACCTTATCCATGTTTATTTTTTCTCCACTTAATAAAATTTTTGCTCAAACAGCCCAAAGCGGTTGCGTCATCGTAAAGACTGGAAATGCTACGGAACCAAGCCCAACGTGTAACCAATCCCAACAAACGCTGCCGGAACCAAATTTATTATCGAAAGTTCCCTTATATAAACAATGGAATTCGGCATGGGCGGCGCACGGCTTTGGTGGGTGCGGAAAAACAATTCAGTCATCCGGTTGTGGAATAACCTCTCTTGCTATGGTAATCTCGTATTGGACAGGCAAACAAGTTCTTCCTTCTGAAACTGCAGATGTAGCCATTGCCCATCATTGGGACGCTTGCGCAACAGGCGACGGAACCTCTTGGTCCGCAATGACAGGAATGCCTCCGCTCTATGGCCTAAAAGGAAAAGAAATAAGCTGGAATGAAGCAAAAACATACTTAACTCAAGGAATCCCTGTAATACAAGCTCATACTAAAGGTTATTTCACTGATGGAGGACATTTTATAGTGCTGACTGGGATTTTTGGAGGAAACTATCTCGTAAACGATCCCGATGGAAAACATAGAACGATTGCGACAGAATCACAAATAAATGACTCTTCTTTGCAAGCAACATGGGTAATAACAAAATGAAAAAAATTATTTACATACCATTATTTGCTATAACAATAATTATAATGGTAACTGTCTTTATTTTTTCGTTTGGCAAGGGCGCTCTTGAAGTAAATTCTCCTGTTGAGGGTGCACAATTTATCTTAAACAATCAAGTTTATTATGCTCCCCAGATAATTAAAAACTTAGCTCCGGGAAAATATTTAGTCACAGCTCATAATTCAAGCTACGAAGATGAACAGTATAATGTTCAAGTTAACGCTTTGGAAACAACGGCAATAAAGCTTCGAATGAGCCCAGAAACGGCCGCGGATCAAGCAAAAAATCTATTTAATAATGAGGAAAAAAGCTGGGTTAATTATTTTCAAACCCAAGGAGAGCAGGTGTCCAAAGACCTTGAAACACGAAAAGAAAAATATCCTTTAACTAGCTACCTTCCTTATTTTACCGG
>Ga0182027_10013488_pt1 | contig 11386 bp, 6 predicted proteins | sample 712E1DmetaG_FD_121300 | JGI IMG/M metagenome (GOLD analysis project Ga0182027, IMG submission 121300) | Permafrost microbial communities from Stordalen Mire, Sweden - 712E1D metaG (Illumina Assembly) | ecosystem: Environmental > Terrestrial > Soil > Wetlands > Permafrost | place: Sweden...
CGAGTGACTGGCACGCTGACACCCGAGTCAGGCAAGTCGCTGCCTGCCCAAGTCACACTCACCCCCGTGTGGGTCACGGGCTTGCATGACTTCGTTTCGTGGGACGCCGAGATGAACACCGACGGCACGTATTCAACGGGTGCGCTTCCGGCGGGCACGTACTGGCTGGGCATCTACGACCAGTCAATAGGGCAGATGGTTTGGTGGTCCTCATCTGGCCTGACGACAGACAGGAACGCCGCGACTGCTATCACGATCTCGTCATCCGATGTGGGCGGCATCAATGGCCAACTTCCATGGTGACGTGGACATCGGCACCCGAGGCGCCCACAGGTGACGGCGGGGACCGAATGGCGCGTCCAGATGAGCCCAGTCGCTCGCGGGTCAGAAGCCATGACTGAGCGCTTCACCCTCCTATCCGAACTCGGCCGCGGCGGCATGGGTGTCGTCTGGAAGGCACGCGACGAGAAGACGGGGCAGGTTGTCGCCCTGAAGTTGCTGCGCGAGGTCTACGCCGAGGACCCCGACTACGTCACGCGCTTCGAGCGCGAGTTGGAGCTGGCCAAGCGGATCCAATCACCCAACGTGGTCGGGGTTCTGGGCTTTGGGGTCAGAGACGGGACGCCGTATCTGGCGTTGGAGTACGTGGACGGGCCCTCGCTCCGCGAGCGGCTCGCCGCCCACGGTCCGTACTCCTGGGCTGAAGCTCGCCCGCTCCTGGCGCAGATCGCCCAGGGCCTGGATGACGCCCACGCCGCGGGCGTCATCCACCGCGACCTCAAGCCCTCCAACGTCCTGATCGGCTCGGATGGAGTCGCGAAGCTCGCCGACTTCGGGATCGCGAAGGGGCTGGACCTGACGCGCGCCACCGGGACCAGCACCCTGCTCGGAACACCCGCCTATCTCGCGCCCGAAGGTCCGGCCGACGCTCGCTCCGACCTATACAGCCTGGGCGTCGTCGCCTACGAGATCCTGACCGGCGTGGTGCCGTTCGAGGGTCGAACGTACCAGGAGGTCATTCTCCGACACGTTCGCGAGACACCCGACCTTGCCAAGCTCCCCAAGGACGCCCGCCAGATAGTTGGCCGGCTGCTGGCCAAGAGCCCAACGAAGCGTCCGCAGAGTGCGAGCGGTGTGGTCACGGCGCTGCTCGAGAGGCCGAGCGTTTCGGCGCACGCTTCCGCCGCGGCACCCGCCGCTGCCTCGATTACTCCCGCGTCTCCTGGCGCCGAGGCCCTGCCAGTCGTTCTCGGTCCGCGCATTCACCGTCGCTCGGCCCTCGTGGGGCTCGGCGTGGTCGTTTGTCTCCTCGTGACTGCTGGTGTCGCCCTGGCTGGAGCCTTCTTCTCCGCTGCTCCCAGCCCGACCGCCAGCCCGGCGCTCGCCGCGGCGATGGGATCGACCGGTCCGCGAGCCAGTGGGAGTCCCCGAGCAGCGGCCTCGCCGGACTCGTTGGCCAGCATGATCGCGAGTCAGGAACCGACCCCGAGCACAGCACCTACGTATGGCACGCCAGCGGCATCCACAACGTTGAGGCCCGTCTCCACCCAACAGTCCGCCCTTCAGTCAACTTCACCGCCGGTGACCGGCCCCACCTCACCGCCGGTGACCGGCCCCACCTCACCGCCGGTGACCAGCCCCACCTCACCGCCAACCCCAAACCCGGCACCGGCCGAAGCATACGTCAGAGGGGCGGTCACAGCTACGGAGGGCGGACCCCTTGCTGGGATCTTGGTCAGCCTCTGCACGACTGACTATGTTTGTTTCACCGCGAACTCTGGTGTCAACGGAACCTACTCAGTCGGCCCTCTAGCCCCGGGCCGCTATACAGCCAATTTCGCCGACCTGAGCGGGCAACGTACGATGGTCTTCTATGGCTCTGGTAGCGGTACGACTTGCTCCGCGAGCCAGCAATCGATTGATGTCGGCGCTTCCGACGTGTCCGGCATCGATGTCGCGATGCCACTCGGCTATCAACTCTCGGGAACGCTGACCTCGGCCCCGGGCAAGTCTCTGCCGCCCTTCGTTATCGTGTATGTAGAGAGGTCGGACGGAAGCTGCCCTGGATGGAGCGGAAACCCGATAGGCGCGGACGGTTCGTTCTACCTATCCGATTTGGCGCCGGGCGTCTATATCATCAAGATCGTAAGCGGGGAACAGAGTGTCTACTGGTCCTCGTCAGGTTTGGTTGCGGACATCGGCTCGGCGACACCGGTCACGATGACAGGGTCATCGGTTGGCGGAATCGACGGCCAGTTGCCCTGGTGACGTTGACGCCAAGGACGCACCATGACTGAACGTTTCACGCTTCTCTCGGAACTCGGCCGTGGCGGTATGGGCGTCGTCTGGAAGGCCCGCGATGAACAGACGGGGCAGATCGTGGCGCTCAAGCTGCTGCGCGACTCATTCGCGGACGATCCGTCCTACCGCGAGCGCTTCGAGCACGAGTTGGAGATAGCCCGGCGCATCACCTCGGCTCACGTGGTCAAGGTCCTGGGGTTTGGTGCCCGTGACGGCGCGCCCTACATCGCCTTCGAATTCGTGGACGGCCCTTCCCTGCGCCAGCTGCTTGTCCAGCACGGGCCCTATTCCTGGAGCGAAGTCCGGGCCATGCTGCTGCAGCTCTCCGAAGGCCTCGCGGACGCGCACGCGGCGGGCGTCATTCACCGTGACATGAAGCCATCGAATGTGATGGTCGATCGAATGGGAACGCTCAAGCTTGCCGACTTCGGAATCTCCCGAGCTTTCGACATGACCCGCGTCACCACCACGAAAGGGCTTATTGGAACGCCGGCATACCTCGCGCCAGAAGGTCCGGCAGACGCCCGCTCGGACCTTTACGGCCTGGGCGTCGTCGCCTACGAGATGCTGGCCGGTGCCCAACCATTCGAAGGCTTCAGCTATCAGGAAGTCCTCCTCGCCCACCTGAGCAAGGCGCCAGACCTCACCAGGCTGCCCACCGAAGCTCGTCCAATCATCGGCTGGCTGCTGGCGAAGGATCCGGCCGCACGGCCGCAGAGCGCCAGGCAACTGATCCGGGTTCTCGTTGGCGGAGAGCCAGTCCCGGCGGTTATGCCGGCGGCCGGCCCGGCTCGCCCGATCATGCCCGCCGGCCCTGGTTACGGCGGGCCGCCACCGATGTACGCGCCGCGAACCAGCGTCATCTCCGCCCCCGCAGTCATCGGAGCGGGGGTCATCGTGGCGATTCTCGCCACCGTCGTGCTCGTGGCCGCCTTCCACAACAGTGGAGACACACTCCAGGGCGGAGCTACGCCCACGCCTGTGGCGTCTTCTGCGGTGGCGGTCTCGGTGCCGAGCCCGTCGGTCGCCGCCACCTCACCCATCTCGGACAGTCCAATTGCCAAGGCCAGTCCCCGACCCACGTACGGTTCGTGGGCGACGGCCGATCTGCTTCCCCAATCGTCGGAGAGCCAGGGCGGAGTGCTTTTGAAGGATGGCCGTTTCATGGTGATCGGCGGCTCCACGGGCGCAGGAAGCTCTGATGCCACGTCGGCCGTGTGGCTGTACGACCCGGGAACGGGCCACTGGAGCGCCGCGGCATCGATGCATCAGGCGCGCGCCTACCCGATGACCGTTCTACTGGCCGACGGATCGGTGCTGGTCGCCGGGGGATCGGCGGACGGCCAGCCCTTGGATTCGGTAGAACGCTTCGTTCCGGACAAAGGAACCTGGGTCGACGCCCACCCAATGAATTTACCTCGAACGCTGGGCAGCCTGGTCGCCCTGCCCGACGGTCGCGTTCTGGCGGCTGGCGGCGGGATCGAGGGCCCTCCAGGCTACACAGCCACTTCGTCAGCCGAGATCTACGACCCCAACGACGATTCGTGGACGATGACCGCGCCGATGGGTGCCCCCAGGGCTCTTCAGACGGCCACACTCCTCAACGACGGGGAGGTGCTGGTAGCCGGCGGTGCGACCGCCTACAACGGCGCAGCGGCGCAGCTGACCACGAGTGTCCAGATCTTCGATCCCAAAACGAATACGTGGCGCGAGACATCTCCGCTGCCGACGCCGCTCTACACGCATGCGGCCACTCTCTTGAGCGATGGCCGCGTCCTGGTGACCGGCGGGTTTTCGGGTTCGGCCGACAACTCCCCGGGCCTGGATACCACGTTTACATACGACCCTGCGACTGCCCAATGGTCGACGGCGGCAGCGATGAGTGACGCCAGGGCCGAACACACGATGCTGCGACTACCCGATGGTCGGGTGCTTGCGTTGGGCGGCCTCGACCAGAACAACGACGTGCTCAGAACGGTCGAGATCTACGATCCGGCCGTGAACGCATGGACGCTGACGGGAAGTCTTCCGGTGGCGATCTTCTGGCCGGCAGCCGTCGTCCTTCGCGACGGCAGGGTGTTGGTGGCCGGCGGCTCGACCGACCTGAAGGGCGGCGGTACTACTGCCAGATGCGAGATCTACTCTCCCCCGCCGCGTTAGCCAATCGTTTGCCCGCCGGCATGGTCTCCGACGCGCCCATCGCTCTAGAGTTGCGCCAATCAAGGACACCTGCCATATAGCGCCCGCCAACCGCCACCCAGCACCGGACCACAAAGCAGCCGAGGAGACCGCAGTGCAGCCCAGAGGAATGGATCAGATCGCGGGCGCGGCGGCTTCGTGGATCGAGTGGCAGGGACCGGCGGGGGCCGGTCGGCGGCCGGTCGACCGGCCACTCAAGATCGGCCGTGACCCCGGCTGCGAAATCTGCGTTGCCGATCCGAGCGTCTCGCGCCAGCACGCGGTCGTCTCGGCGACGGTCGGCCACGTCCTGGTCGACGCGGGCAGGAGCAAGAACGGCATCAGTCTCGCGGGAACCCGCGTGCCCCGCGCCACGATCCTTCCGGGCCAGCCCTTCATGATCGGCGCGACGACATTCACCGTGGTGCCGATGTCGGGAGCGCAGCCTCAGGACACGCGCCAGGTCGGCCCGTATGCCGCGCCGGCGGCGGCCGCCAATCGATCGGGCTTGGCCATCGCGCTGGTCCTCGGCGGCATTCTCATTGCAGCCATCGCGGGCGCAGGTCTTTTGCTGCTCAACGCGAAGGGCGGTTCCTCGTCCGGCAGCATCACGATCACTCCTTCCACATATACGTGCACCAACGAGACCCACACCATCGCCATCACTCTTCCGGCTTCCGTGCAGGCAACTGACGAGATCACGATCAAGGAAGGCACGGTCCAGGGCGCCGGCGTCTTCGACACCAGGTCCGTTCTGGATTGGGGCTTCACCAAGCGGGGCGACGGCTCCTGGCAACTCAGCGACACAGGGTCGCCAGGCGACCTGCTCGCCTACGGCTACGTCTGTGCCTTCCCCGTCTCCGGGTCGTACACGATATACGTCCTCGACTCTGGCGGCCGAATTCTTGCGCAGGGCACCTACACGGTTCAGTAGCGGCACCGGATCAGCTCACCCAACGTGGTTGGGGTTCTGGGCCCGCCACCGGGACGATGCCGGCCACCGCCACACACGAGGTGACAATCACGCCCTGAGCGTGCCGCACGGGGTCCCCACCATCCGGCCGACGTGTGGGAGCCGCCGAAGTCCGCGATGTCAGCGAAATGTTGGCCCGCCGGCATTGTTCGGGGACTCGGCGGCCAGTAGACTCGCGCACAGGTGGAGCGCTCCGCGCCGTCCCGTGGGAGAGCGCCATCACAGATGCGAATGAGGGCAGGGTTGGTGCGACTTCGGCCGCCGACCAACCCGGAGGAGAAACGTTCCGACAGGGTCTAGTGAGGAGTGGGCAATGCCAGCCGAAACCCAGATGAAGAACCTGACGATAGTCGCGGGCTGCGCTGTGGCCGCACTCATCGCCACAGTGCTGCCATACACGACCATGATTCTGGTGGGCTCTGTGACCGCGCTGCAGGTGCATCCGTTCCTCGTCGTCCCGCCGTGTGTGGTCCTGGTCGCGATATGGATGCTGCGGCAAACGCCGCCCATCTCGTTCACGCCGAACCGTATCTACAGCATGAGAATCTCCTTCGGCGTGAGTATCGGCCTGTGGGTGCTCGACGCGTCCTCCATCAGCGGCTCGAATGATCTGGCAAGGCCCGAGCTCGGCTTCTTCGCGTACATCGCGGCCGTGGGAGCTGGGTTGTACTTCTCCTTCAAATGCGCCACCGTCGATCGGTTCGCGACCTGGCCGGCCACGCCGGTGCCGGCCTGGCCAAGGACGCAGATCCCCAACGCCCCATCCGCGTACAACCAGAGCTGGCCGGCCGCGGCGATGTCGAGCGCACAATTCGCGCCTCCGCCCGGCCGGCCTGCCGCTGCGGCCTCGAGCAGCCCGCAGATCGGATGGGAGCCAGACTCGACCATCCGCCGTCCGTCGACAACTCCTGTCGCGTCACCGCAGGAAAGCTTGACTACCACATGCCCCTCGTGCGGTAAGGTGAATTCGGCAATCCGCAGCACCTGCCTGTGGTGCGACGCACCTATAGCCGGTCCTCCCGCCGCGGTCGCCGCCCCGGTCGCAGTCGCCGCCACGCCCGCCGTCCAAGCACCCGCGCCCCCTGACGCCAGCTTCACATGGAGCCCCACGCACCTGGTCCCCGAGGGTGGCATGCCGTTCTGGGATGCCCCCGACACGTCCAGGCCGGCCGCCGGACAGCTGCCTGAGAAGGTCGAACTCACGCTTGAAGGTCGCGCCGGCGTCTGGGCGCAGGTGCGAGCCGCCAACGGGTGGCGAGGCTGGGTCGACGGCAGGCTGCTGGTCAACCGGCCCTGACGAACGAACGGAAGGCGCGAGAAGTGCGACCTGGTCCAGCCGGGGGAGCCGCGAGAGGCATCGGCGTGTGGCTCGAATGGGAGCGCGCCGGCATCACTTCGCGACTGCCGCTCAATCGGCCGCTGACCATCGGTCGTGACGCTGGCTGCGACATCCGCATGGCCGAGCCGACGGTTTCGCGTCGCCACGCGGTCGTCTCACTCGTGGGCGGGCAGCCCCTCGTGGATGCGACCGGGAGCACCAACGGGATCCAGCTCGATCGCGGCCGGGCAGATCGCGTATCTCTGAGCGTCGGCCAGTCGTTCCGCATCGGCGACGCCACTTTCCGTGTGATCGGGGCGCAGGGGCCGGCGCAGGGGCCGGCGGCGGTGCCTGCGGCCGTGCTCGGTCCGGCGTCATGCCCGGCGGTCGCCGGAGCGCCCTTCGGGCAGCCGCCGATCGCCTACCGCGGATCTCCCGCCCCGGGACGACCACGTCCCCGCCCAGCCATGGTCCTCGGCCTCGGGGCGGCATTCCTCGTCGCGCTGGTCGCGGTGGCGGGCATCGGGTATCTCGCGGTATCGAAGCTCGCGCCGGCCGCGCCCCAGGCACTCGGCCTTGACGCAGCCACCCTGGATCCCGACGCACCCGCCTTCCCGGTCCCGTCCGGCTCCACTCTCATCAACGCCCAGATGGAAGGCTCCGGAGCCGCCGCCTACCGGATCGCCGCCTGGCAGAGCGGTAAGGACTACGCCACCACGGCCGCCTTCTACACCGGCCTGAGCGACAGCCGCTGGCAGGTGAGCGGGACCCCGGCGACGACTCCGCAGTCGACCGACATCACGTTTGCCGACGGCTCTGGCGTCTTCGCCGACGTCGATGTCGAGGTCTCCCGGACCGATCCGGTCAAGATCGATGTCCGCTTCGTTTCGAAGTCGGGCCCGCCGGCGCAGAGCTTCGCGCCCGGACCCACGATGGAGCTTCACCCGCTGCCGGCCGCGACAACCCTGCCCGACGGCTTCCCGCCCGAGCTCGTGCCCGCCGGAACCACTCTCAAAGATGCCGGCGCCATCGGCTCCACATACTTCGCCCTGTACAGTGGCAGCGTGGATGTCAGTGCCTATCAGAAGCAGATCGGGTCGTTGGTCACGATCACCGGCACGCACACTGAGTCGGGCTCTACCGTCATCGACTTCACCCTCAACGGCCATCCGGGCCAGGTGGTCATCGACCCGACTCTCAACGAAGTTTCCGTCGAGGTGACCAAATGATCCGCGCCGCCGCCCGGCGACTTGGAGGTGGCACGGTCCGCCGCGCCGTCCCGCTCGCGCTCTGCCTGGTCCTGGTCGGGATGCTCATGCCCGCCGGCGTTTTGGCTGCCGATCCGTGGACGGTCTCGGCGAACACGGATCTGGTCAAGGCGGACTTCATCTCGAGCTCCGGCAGCGGTGCGACCCTGTATCTCGAGAACCACGTCTCGATGGAGCCGTTCAACATTCCCGAGGCCGGAGCCGTGCTCGACGCGATCGGCTTCGCCGGCGGCTATAGCCAGGAGGTCAGCTGGACCAACGACGGGACGAGCCCGACGGTGAGTTGCCCCAAGGGACTCACCGATCTGTTCAGCTTCTGCCACAACGATGTGGGCGGCGGTTGGGCGCTCATTCCCGACGGCCTTCGGACGGAGTTGGTGCTTTCCGGTTCGGACTCCGGAGGCGTGAGCTTGGATGTCGGCCCGAGCCAGCGCAGCCTCGCCTACGACGGGACGGTCGCATCGATCGGCATCGCCCTGGAGGTCCTGAACCCGAGCCCCGGAATCATCTTCGAGAACTCGCAGCACATCGCCTCGCTTGCCCTCCAGTTGCTGCCCGAAGCCGGCGCTATGGCCGCCGCGCTCAAGCGTGGGGACGGCACCACGGCCGGGTTCGAGATGCTCTCGCTCGCCAAGCGGGCCGCCCAGATCATCGCCGACCACATCACCGATTGGGCCATCGGGCGCCTGGTTGCCATGAACCCGTATTTCACCGGGGCCGGCCTCGCGATCAAGGTGTCTCAGGCCGCCATGGCCCTGGCCAACCTCGCGACCCACCTCCAGGCCGGCTACCTGGACACGTCCGTGGCCGTCAACTACGCGGGCAGCGGGGCAGCAGTGGCGCCGCCGGCCGCAAGTGGAACCGGCCTCCTGGCTCCGGTCGCCTCAGGACAGACGCTCACCGTTCTCAACGGCTACGACAATCCGATCGAGCCGGCGAAACCGACCTCCGGGTGGTGCGCCTCGCCGGGAGCCAACGAGCACGACCACTGCAACAACCAGCAGGACGGGCTCGACTTCGTTCCGAGCGACCTCGCCGACATGCGGATCCTGGCCCCGACCGGCGGAATGATCCGCTGGGTCCAAGCCGACAAGAGCGATCCCTCGACCTCTTGCCTCGCTCTGGAGCCGACTGATACCACCCTCAATCTCAGTATGTGCCACTTCCAGACCAGCGCCGTGTATGTGAAGGCCAACGACACCGTGGCCGTCGGCACGGTCCTGGGTCTCCGGAACCCGGCAGACCCGTGGGTCCACGTGAGCCTCGACGACCGCTACCTCTCGTACGGCGCGGCACAAGCCGCGGCCCCGGCATCCGGCTACCCGCCCGTGGCCTTCGACGGCTCGTACTCGATCGAGGGCCACGCCTTCCCCACGAAGAGCCCGCCCGTGGCCGACCTCCACTGCGGCGAGACGATCACCTCGACCAACACCGCCGCTGGGCCCCACGCGGCGAAGCCGCCGGCGCCTTCCTACTACGCACCGGCTCCGACGATCACCTGCTCGGGTGTGACCGTCGCCCCGCCTGCGCCCAAGGCCGCAGCCAAACCCGGCGGGATGTGGATCGAACCCGACGATGGCAGCGACCAGGTCGGTCTGATCCACGTCAGCGCCCACGCCTATCCGTCGTCCAAGAGCGATCCGGCCATAGACCACGTCGATTTCACGGTCTGGTGGCCGGCCCTGGGCGCCAAGTCGGACCCGTGGGAACTGGGTTGCACTGCCTCCGCGCCCACGTCCGGCGATACCTATGAATGCGACATAGACCCGAGCGGTTTCGACGCACCGTCCGGAGAGCAGCTGTGGCTCAGCTTCGACGTATACGACAAGGCCGGCGGCTCCAACATGTCTCCCAACGGCGAGAGATCGGTAACGTGGGATGAGCTGGCGAAGGACCCCACTGGCGGTGGTTGGCAAACCTACCAGGGGGACGGCTACGTCGTCGACTACCCGGGTGAAGCCGTGACCGTGCCGTCGCAGTCGAACGGCGTGTACTCCATGTCCGCGTCCTACTATGAGATCGGGGCCCAATCTGACCCCGACGCCGTGTACGTGGTGGAGCGGATGACGTTCCACGCGGGCTATCTGTCGGCCTACGGCAGCGATTTCACCTCGTATCTGAAGCAGGCGCTGTCCTCATATGCGGGCTACACCGGCGGAGTGATTTCGAGCCCCCAGGACGTCACCGTCGACGGCCGCCCGGGCCTGGAGATCACCTCACAGGGCGCCGACGGAGCCTATGCCGATGGGGAGATCCTCGTCGCTGGGAACGATATGTACATGATCGTCACCGGCTGCTACCCCGCTCGGGCCTCGGTCGACACGGCCACGTTCTTCGCTTCCTTCCATCTGGACTAAGGGGACGCACAGGTGGGATCCGTCCGGGCATTCGCGAGCGCCGCCATTCGCCGTAGCAATGATGACTGAGCGCTTCACGCTCCTATCCGAACTCGGCCGTGGCGGCATGGGCGTCGTCTGGAAGGCGCGCGACGAGGAGACGGGGCAGGTCGTCGCACTCAAGGTCATGCGCGAGATCTACGCCGAGGACGCTGACTACGTCGCCCGATTCGAGCGTGAGCTAGAGCTCGCCAAGCGGATCGACTCCAAGCACGTGGTCAAGGTGCTCGGTTACGGCGTTCGCCAGGGAATGCCATATCTGGCCCTGGAATACATCAATGGCCCCTCACTCCACGAGGCGCTGACGGGGCACGGCCCGTACAACTGGTCCGAGGCGCGGATACTCCTCGCCCAGCTGGCCCAGGGTCTGGCGGACGCTCACGCCGCCGGAGTCATCCATCGCGACGTCAAGCCGTCCAACGTTCTGATCGGCCCCGACGGAGTCGCCAAGCTGACCGACTTCGGCATCGCCCGCGGGCTCAACACGACCCGTATGACCGCCACATCGACCATGATCGGGACTCCGGCTTATCTGGCGCCCGAGGGTCCCAAGGATGCGCGCTCGGACCTATACAGCCTCGGCATCATCGGCTACGAGCTGCTGACCGGCGCGCCGCCGTTCGTCGGCCAGACATATCAGGAGGTCCTCCTGGCACACCTTCGGGACGCCCCGGACCTGGCGCGCCTCCCGGAGGAGACTCGGCCGGTCATCGGCTGGCTCCTGGCCAAGGACCCGGCTCAGAGGCCGAGGAACGCCTGGGAGGTCATCCCGGTCCTCGAGGGCAGGCTCCTGCTGACGAACCCGGGCGGCGGTGTCTCTTCGCGGCCGGTGCCTATCTCGAATGGCTCTGGAACATCCACGCCGGCGAGTCGGCCGCCAAACGCCGTCCGAACACAGGTGCCAAGCAGCCCAGGCCCGGCGGCCCGTCAAACCGCGAGCCCTCGGGCCCCC
>Ga0182027_10013489_pt1 | contig 11386 bp, 9 predicted proteins | sample 712E1DmetaG_FD_121300 | JGI IMG/M metagenome (GOLD analysis project Ga0182027, IMG submission 121300) | Permafrost microbial communities from Stordalen Mire, Sweden - 712E1D metaG (Illumina Assembly) | ecosystem: Environmental > Terrestrial > Soil > Wetlands > Permafrost | place: Sweden...
CCACTTCATCGAGTGCGTGGCTGAGGGCAAGCGCCCGCTCACCGACGGCGCCTCAGCCCTGCGCGTGGTGCGCGTGTTGGAGGCGGCTCAGCGCTCGCTGGAAAGCCGCGGCGCCCCCGTCGACGTGTAGGCCCATCCCCCTTCGGGCCCCAAAGTGGCAAGCCCGTAGCGACCGAAGGGGCAGCTCCGTACCCGAAGCCCGCAACCCGGCAGAATCGCGTGCTTGTTCTCCGCCGAGTGCAGGGGACGTAGTTGACACACGAATATCGGACGGACGTAAGTGAGATGCGCTATGGAGAAAAGCGGGCTTGTTCCTCCTGGACACGCGCATCGTCCCCGCATCATCGCATTTTACGCGATCACTCCCTAGCCGAAGTTGCGCACTTGGGACCTGAGAAAGCCGCCAAAGGCGGTTTTCTCAGGGTGCGCAACTTCGGGCTAGGACGAGTCCATGTCGTAGAGCCGTATCAGCCGGTTCGGCAGCTTGAGATCCTCACGAACCACGCGCGCTATTTCCTCCTGATACACCCGCGACGATATCACGATCGGCTCCGCATGATCGCGCACGCGGCCGGGCGCAATTATGGGAATGCCATCGATGGCCTTGCCCTGATAGTGCGGGTTGGAGTCGATGAACGCCGCGATCTTCGCGTCCTTCAGCCGGCTCGTTTGCATCAGGCGCAACGTGTGCATCCCCGCCCCCCAGACGAGGACGGGCTCACCGCCGGCCGCGATGGCGGAGACGGTTTGGTGAATGCGGTGGTCCGCCTTCTGCGATTGGGCGACATAGGCATGCAGACCGGACGCCGTCTCGCTATCGGCGACCAGCGGCGTCCGCGCAGCGCTTGCCTGAAATGCGGCATGGATCACCGGTGTCCTCGTGCGGAAGCTGACCTCCATCATCTCCTGCCGACAAGCAAGCTCCGACAGTCCGCGCGAACGCATCAGGTTCATCATCGAAGCAGGGCCAAAGAAGTTGATGTGCTCCACGCTGAACTCCTGAAACGGGGCATCTTCACCTTGCGAAAATCGCGAAGCGTCCGGCACGCAGACGTAGAGCCGCCCGGCCGGCGAGAGCAGCCGCACCAGTTCACCCAGCGCGCTGGCAAGATCCCGGATGTGCTCAAGCACCCCGGCCAGCACGATGAAATCGACGGTCCCCGCGGCGAACGGTATGGACGATATCTTGGCAGCCGTGACCTGAATCCCGTACAGCCTTTCCGCGGTCGCAGCGCACGAGGGCGAAGGATCTACTCCCGTGACACCGACGAAGCCACGGTCCTTGAGTAGCGCGAGCAACCGGCCGGTGGCACACCCGATTTCCAGGATGCGAGTATCGGGCCCAGGCAGCAGCGGCTCGATGAACGCCGCCATTTGCCGAAAACGCGCCAGATCATAGGTTGATTCGTGCCCTCCGGAGTCCTGATGCTCGTACTTGGACATCTCTGCGTAGTACCCGTCGAACACCGCCTGCTCCGGAATGCCATCCGCGAAGCAGAACCCGCAATCCGCGCAGGCCACCACATCGTATCCGGTTAGCAGGCCGCCGCTCGACATGGCGCCAAAGGCTTGCCTGAATATCGGTAGCTTGCGGGTGCTCCCGCATACTGCGCAACTGCGCAGAGCTGGGTTCGGCGTGAGACTCATCTCGATGGCAGTCTCGTCACGCGCTCTTGCCCCCTGACCCTTCTCTGGCGAGCGCATAGCACACAGTACCATCCACCTCCCGAGTGTAGTGGCGCAGGTAGAGTCGATAATCGGGATTGAGCCTCTTGAGCAGCACCGGAATCGACCAGAGATCGGTGGGATAGTGATAGACGGAGATGGCCATCTTCGGGGCCGCCCGATCCGCCAGGCCAGCCGCTCCGAGCAGAGCGTCCTCTTCCGAGCCTTCGATGTCCATCTTGATGAGTGTCGGCGGCTGGCGATCGGCGAAGAACTCGTCCAGGCCGACGACTGGAAGCGCCTCGCCGCCAGGCTCGTCCTCGCCAAGAAGCCGAACGTCGACGCCCGATGTGCTCGAGAACCTCAGCCGGCCCGTGTGGCGAGCCAACCCCGCGGCAATGGGCTCGATGCGCGCCCGATCCGCGGCCGCCAACGCCGCAAGCTTCGCGAAGTTGTCCTGGTCCGGCTCGAACGCGAAGTACGCGCGAAACCGATCACTCGTTGCGCGGCGAAAAGCGGCGAGCGTATCCCCAACGTAGGCCCCACCATCGACCATGCTTTCCTCGCTTCCCAGCTCCCAGACCGATCGATCGAAGTAGATCGGAGCCTCCGACCTGATGGCATCCAGCCGGCTCTTCTCCAAGTCCACGTAAAAGGCAAGCTTGGACGCGAACATCCGGCGGGATCCCTCATCGGCCAGGTGAGCAAACACCTCCTCGATCGCTGGCCGGTTGGCGGGATCGGTGACGGCGGTGAACCCGCCAGCGTATTCACGAGAGACGAATACGTCGGCAAGGCGCAGGTTGAGATACCCCACCGGGACCACGGTCTCGCATCCACGCCGCTCGAGGTCCTCGCGGATGACAGAGTCGAACATTGTGCTGGCGAGAAGAACCGGGGTGCGCCGGTGCTGCCTCCCGATTTCCTCAGGCGACAGCACAGGAATCCCGTCGATGCGCGTGCCCCACAGCACGGGGCTTCCGTCGCCGAAGGCCACGATGCGAACACCGCGGCCTGCCAGACGGCTGGCCGCCGCGCGCCCCATGCGGGCGGCCGGATAGACGACGGCCGGTGCCTGAAGCGCGAGCACCTGGTCGAGCACCGCGTACCTCTGGTCCAGCCGAGCACGACAAGCCACAGGATCGAGATCGAGAACTGACGCCAACGACGCCGCGGATGCTCCCGCGCTCAAGTTGCGGGAGCTTTCGCCGTTCCCGTCGTTCATGCCGCCGTGCTCTCTCGCTTGATCAATTCACCGATCACGCGCATGTCACACTGCTCGGTGCACTTGAGCCCCGGGGTGCATTCGAAATGATCGCGCCGGAATTGCTTGTAGGCAGCGCCGTTCCAGATGTCATGAAGGCTTTCGCGTCGGACATCGCCCAAGACGATCTCGTTGTTGAAGTCCTCCATGCACATAACCGCCTCGCCATTGGACTTGACGGTCATCGACATCCAAGGGTGCTTGCAGATCTCGCTCCAATGGACGGACTTCGTGCCATGGAAGTCCTTCCGGTACCATTGCTGGTCCTCGCTCTTCAGATAGATGTAGACATCCTTGCCCGAGAATGCGGCACGCAACTTCTTGAAATCGTCCGCCTGCTCTTTGCGATTCAGATCGAGCATGGTGATGATTACCACTGTCTTGTACCCATTGCGCCTTTTCAGGTCGAGAAGGCTGCATATCTTCCGATAGCTCTCCGAGAAATCCGAGGCCGCGCCACGAATCTCTTTGTGTTTGCTGTCCTCCACGCTCTCGATCGAGTACTTGATGTAGTCGAGACCGTTCTCAAACATCTGCACGGTCTTGTCCATGTCGATGTTGGCTGGATTGCAGCTGAAATATGAAAAGAGGCCACGCTTTGCCAGAAGTTTGACATATTCCGGCATGTTGTTGTCGAGCAAGGGATCGCCGTATCCGTGCAATTGAATGATCTTCGGGATGATCAACAGAAAGAAATGGTTCTCGCTCATGTCGCCGGCAACGACTCCGTACTTCTCCGCAACAAAGCGTTCCCATGCAGCCCACTGCCCTTCCGAAAAGAAGCTCAGCTGCTCAACCACCCGCTTGAACAGGTCCGCGGGCATCGTCTCCACGTGACGTGTCATCATGGTCGTACGCGGACACATCGCGCAGCGCATGTTGCAAGCGTTGGTCGTCTCGATGTTGTAGACGACCGGTTCTCGGCTGCGGAATCCGTCCAGCTCGTTGGCGACCATCTCGACTTCCTTGACTTCTCCCGTTTCCACTCTCTTCAGGAGATCGAACGATTTCATGTAGAAACCGATGTCGTACATGGTTGCGTGTTCTTCCCGCCTTGCGCTCAGCTCTCTGGCAGCTTGTCCCGGCTCTCTTCCGTCTGCAAGTATTCCACCGCTTCGACATGGCCCGACAGCAGCGATTTCCGCGCCGCCAGGGCGACGGCGAGGCTCTTGCAGCCCTCCGCAAACGAAACGCGCGATTTCTGCGTCCCCTCGAGGCACGCCAGGAAATGGCGCATCTCGGAAAGGAACATGTCATTGCGCCGAAACGTCGCGGTGTCTTCCCTGACGACGGAGGCCCCTCCGGCGTCGAAAACTTCCAGGCTGCCATTCAACAGATCGAAGCAAGCCTTGCCGCCTTCCAGCAGGATATCGCACCGGCGAGAGGGAGGCCTTTGCAGGTAGTCCTGGTGCAGGTGCACCGGGATAGGGCGCCCCTGCACACCACATCTCATCAAGGTGCTCGCGGTATCCTCTACGTCTATTTCGAGATTGCTCAGGTGCCCGCCGAGCGAAAACACCTGATCAGGCCAACCGATCAACCAGCCCAGGTAGTCCATGTCGTGAATCTGGGTCAGCAGCACGCCGCCACCGAGCTCGCTGCGAGCCGCATAGGTCTGCCGGTAATCCTCATACGGATGCCAGGCCGGCATGTACTCGCCATAGACGGCGTTGGCTGCGACAACCCGGCCCAGGGTTCCCCCGTCCAGCAGGCCCTTCACCCGAGCGAGCAGGGGATGGAATCGCCACTGGTAGCCCACGAACGTGACCAGGCGCCGTCGAGCCACGTAAGCTGCGAGATCTGGTACGCCATCCCAACTATGGCTGACGGGCTTTTCGACAAACAACGCGCAGCCAGCTTCCGCCGCGCGGCGCGCGGTGGCCAAATGCTGGCTCGAGGGGTTGGCTACGATGACGGCGTCTGGCGCCGCCACGAGTGCCGCATCGAGATCGCGAAACACCTCGATGCCGTGCTTCTGTTCGGGCGTCACGTCCGGCTCGACGGCCAGGCTGTCCGTGAGCGCGCCGCCCGTTCTCCGCTGGCGGTAGGCGCAAAGATCGATCCGGTCCCCAAAAAGCTCGCGCAGGTTGCGCGCGTGTCGCTGTCCGGCCGCGCCGAGACCGATGATGAGGAATTTCATCCACTCATTCCGACAATGGAGGCACGATCATGTTGGCCTCGAACTCGTCACGCGGCAAGAACGGGAACATGTCCTCCAGAGGACGGGACGCCATGCTGCCGTCCGCCCGCTGGAAAGCGGCCACTCGCGGCTGCCGTGGCTCATCGGGAATCGCCATGATTTCGCAAATGCAAGGGCCGGGAGCCTCCAGCACGGCACGCAGGTCGGATGCCAGATCGCGTGGGCTGTCGAGCCGCATAGCCGGCAGACCGTATGCCTCCGCCAGGCGCCGCACGTCGGGAAAAGTGAGACCACTCTCGGGGTTGCACCCCACCAGGCGATGGAAGAAGGCCGACTGGGTGGCGACGATGGAGCCGTAACCGCCGTTGTTGATCACGAACAGCTTGACCGGCAATTTCAGCCTGGCAAGCGTCTCCAGCTCCTGGGAGTTCATTTGAAATCCGCCGTCGCCCTCAAGCGACACGGTCAGGCGGCCCCCGTGGGCGAGACACGCTCCAATGCTCGCCGGCAGCCCAAATCCCATTGAGCCCAGGCCGGTGGTCAGTTGCAGGCGCTGCCGAGCCTTGGCCCGGTAGACAAGCAAGAATATCTCTACCGCATTCCCAGAGCTGCACGGTGCCACCAGCGCGCCCTCGGGAAGCAAGCCGCAGAGTGTCTCCGTAAAATCGTACAAGCTGATCAAGCCTTTTGTGGAAGTGTCGTGCGGCGAGAGCAACGGGTATTTCCCCTTCCACTGGGCGCAGCGCGCAATCCACGGAGCGAGGTCCCGCAACCGAAGGTTTCGCTTCTGTCGCAGCAGCTCGCGCAAGAAATCGCCTGCATCCGCGCAGACATCGACGTCCAGGTACGGCTTCAGCTTGGCGATCTCGGCGGGATCGATGTCGACCATCACCTTCCGTGCCCCGCGGGCCAGTCGCTCGGGCGCGAATGCGGTGAAAATCAGGTCGAGTCGCGCACCAACGGTCAACAGCAGATCGGCGTTCTGCATCGCGAAGTTCGCGCCCCTCGGGGCCATCGACCCAGGCCGCCCTACCAGGAGCGGATGGTCGTCGGGAAAGAAGTCGATCGCGGGCCAGGTCAAACCGAAAGGCACCTTCAGGACCTCCAGTACCTCGCGGATCTCGGGTAGGGCGGAAGCGAGCCGGATGCCGTTGCCAAGCAACACGAAAGGTCTTTCGGCGCCGTTGAAAAGCTCGATGGTCTTCGCCACCAGCGCGGGCAACGCGGACACCGGCCCGCTATCGGGCGCCGCAGGCGGAGTGAACCCGTCCAGCAATTCCGGCACGACCCTCGCCGCCTGCACGTCGAGTGGAATTTCGATCCAGACCGGCCCCGGGCGGCCGCTTCTGGCCATATGGACGGCCTTTTCTAGATGATGCCGAATGGTGCTCGGTTCCAGGACTGTAGCTGCATACTTGGTTAGCGGCTTGACCAAGGGGATGATGTCGATCTCTTGCGGGCCCTTGTTGCGCAATCCGGACGCGCCCTTCATGTCCGCCCGCTTGACTTGTCCAGATAAGAACAGAACCGGCGTGGAATCCAGCCAGGCTCCTGCCAAGCCGGTGATGGTGTTCGTCGCTCCCGGACCGACCGTCACGAGCGCTACGCCCAAACGATTGTCGTATTTGGCATATGCTTCGGCGGCAATCGCACATGCTTGCTCGTGCAAGTTGCACACATAATGCAGCTTGGGGTAATTAGCGACGGAGTCGTTCAAGTGCATGGCCCCGCCGCCGACCAACATGAAAACATGCGTGACACCTTGATCGGCAACGAAGCGCATCACGTAGTCGGAAAGCTTCATCGTTTCAGCCATGGCGCTGCCTTCGCGCTGCCTGGGCATCGAGAATAAGATCGATGACTTCGCGCACGGCCCCATGCCCGCCACCCAGCTTGGTGACCAGGGCGGCCTTGGCGCGCACATCGGCTTGGGCGTTGGGCGGGGCCACGGCAAGGCCAGCCAGATCCATGGCCGGCATGTCGATGGTGTCGTCCCCGATGAAACAGGCATCGCGCGGATCAATCCCGTGCTTGGCGGTGAAATCGCGGAAGGCAGCCGCCTTGTCGTGACAGCCCGGGTAGACGTCGGCGATCTTGAGCTTCTCGGCGTAACGCCTTACCAGCGCCATCCCCGCCGGGCTCGATTCGCCAGAGACCAGCGCCAGCTTGAGACCTGCTTGTAGAGCCAGGCCCATGCCGGTCACGTCAGCAAAAGAGAAGCGCTTGAGCTCCTCGTTGTTGGCTCCCCACCAGAACGTTCCGTCGGTGAGGACGCCATCGACATCCATGGCGATCGCTTTGATTCGCTCAATCACTTCCATCGCTGCACCGCAGGCGAGCTATTATGGGCAATTCCCGCTCAATGACCTTCTTCTCGCCAGTGCCCATGCTGGTTTCGACCAACCTGATGTCGCGAATCAGCCTCATGAGCCCGCTGGGCTCGAGCGACGCCGCGTGATCCGAACCCCACATGGACCGATCGAGCGTTATGTGCCGCTCCACGACACACGCGCCCAGAGCCACGGCAGCAACACTCGAAGCCAGCCCCGTCTCGTGCCCAGAATACCCGACTGGAACATGGTAACGATCCCTCAGCGTCGCGATGGCACGCAGATTCAGCTCTTCGTAGTGAGCCGGGTAGGTGCTGACCGTATGCAGCAGAATCAGGTCTTCGACGCCTAGCACCTGCACGGAATGGTCGATTTCCGGCAGCGTGCTCATTCCCGTCGACAGAAGCACTGGCCGCCCGACGCAACGCGCACGAGCCAATAGTTTGTCGTTTGTGAGCGTGGCCGAAGCCACCTTGTAGCACGGCACATCAAACTGCGCGATGAAGTCTACCGAAGGCTCGTCCCAGCACGACGCGAACCAGACGATGCCCTGCTCACGGCAATAGCTGTCGATTTCCTGATATTGCTCGCGACCGAATTCAACCCTTTCCCGGTACTCCATGTATGTGATGTAGCCCCAGGGTGTTTCCCTCATCACACCGCGTTGCGCAGCTGGCACGCACAGCTCGGGGGTGCGCTTTTGGAATTTCACGGCATTGCAGCCCGCCGCCTCCGCCACGTCGATGAGCTTCTTCGCGATCGCAACGTCTCCGTTGTGGTTGATTCCAATCTCACCGATGATGAAACATGGGTGTCCATCTCCAACGGGGATTCCGCCGATGTTGATCGCCTTCATTTGTGATGCCCTCAGTCGAATTGCGTCGGTTGTTTCTTCTGGAACGTGATCGATTTCTCGATGGCGACCGGCACGTCGATCCACTGCTGCAGACCCAATTGCTGACGTGCCCTGGCCGTTGAGGGAACGTAGCGTTTGGGACGGTTTCCCGCAATTGGTTTCCATCCGACTTGGACCGCCTGACGAGTCTCGAAGCCACGGGCAACGACCTCCTGTGGTTCGCCAAGCGGTCATCCGCACGAGCTGTTTCTCGACGGTGGACGAGATCGACAACCGGCGTGGCCGCAATAGCCCACCATCACGCATTGTTACGTGATGGTCGCCTTGTTCCTGACCTCCTTGGAGCGCTGCGTTCTACCTCTTGCACCCACGCCGCCCTGGCACTTGAGAACCTCGCCCTGCGCTCGCAGTTGGCCATCCTGCAGCGCACCTCGGGCCACCCTTGCCTGCACAAGAGCGACCGCGCCTTCACCCTGCTTGCGTGGCAACAGCTGAACAGGAGTGATCCCGCGCGGATGCCCGATCCACCGTCTGCTTCATGCGAGGGTATCTCTGTGAAAAGCGACGGTACGGGCAATGGCTGCTGGCAGCGAGATCCAGGGCATCAGCCCCAGTTCCCGGTTGGCACGCGCCGTACTCGGCACATATCGCTCAGGTGTCTTATGTGGGTCGGGCTTGCCCCTGACGATGACACCGACTTGGGGACTGAAACTCGCGGCGACCATGTGCGCCAATTCCACAATGGACACGCCTTCCTCAGACCCGACGTTGTGGATCCGGCTGCTCTGCTCACGAAACAGAATAGTCAACAGCCAGATCGCCAGGTCGGCGGCATAGAGATAGGAGCGCAAAGGGGTGCCGTCGCCTTGGACGACAATCGGTCCGCCGTGCAGTCCATCCCGGATGAAATTGCCAATCGCAAAATGGATATCCAGAGGCAAGTAGGGCCCCACAAATGCAAAACAGCGGGCGACCCTCGTGTCGAGCCCATGCTGCTTTGAGAACAGCGTGCACAGAGTCTCAGCCGCCCGTTTTCCTTCCCCGTAGGCAGAGCGCGGATTGGCCGGGTCGGGTGCGCCGGGGTAATCTTCGGAGATGTGGGTAATCTCAGGGGGCTGCTTGCCATAGACCGCGCCGGAACTGGTCAGCAGGAATTTCTGTGCGCCACAATGGCGCGCGAATTCCAGGGTATGGCGGGTCCCGTCCACAATGGTATCAAACACGGTCAGCGGCTCTTCAGCGTTCAGCCTCACGCTCGACTCCGTGGCCGCGTGAATGATGTGCGAAAACGTGCCAGTCGGGAATTCGAAGGAGCGAACATCACCCTGGTGGAATTGGATGGCAGGATGGCCGGCCACGGAAGGCGCCTTGTCCCGGAACGCATCCGGGTTGCGTGTCAAGACCAAAGCCGAGGCGCCTAGACGAAGCCGGTCATTCGCCCAGAGCAAGCCCTCGAGCAGCCAGCGCCCAAAAAAACCGGTGCCCCCGGTAATAAGGAGACGCTGCCCGCGCAATTCATCCCACAGAGCGCGGGTGTGCTCAAGGACGTGATCCAAGTCTTCTTTGGGCAGCAATTCCCCTCACCCAGTCTTGTCTTCGCACGAAATGCAGTTTTGCGAGGTGTATGTTACCATGCCAGGCAGCCTTGATCCGGAACCCAAAACTCAAACTACTTTCTACCTTCTTCCGTCACGATGTGAAAGCCCCCGATGGGGGGAGCAGGCGTGCATCCAGAGGCAGCGTTGGTCGCCGCCATTCAGGGAACCCTGGCGGCAGCGAGGCGCAAGCGATGACGCGCGAACGGATTATTCTGACAGGCGCCTCGGGTACGCTCGGCCACAGTTTGGCCACGCAGTTAGCCGGAAGTCCCAAGGCCACCGTGCTTTGCCTGCAACGGGGAGACAGCCAGCATCGCAGCCTCCCCGCGGGCGTCGAACATGAGCACATTGATTTCTACGAAAAAGCAGCGCTGCGCGACGTGGTGCAACGGTTTCACCCCGACTGCATCATCCACTGTGCGGCCAGCGGGACACAGTTCCCGAAGCCCGACTGGTTCGAAATGGTGCGGTTCAACGTCGATGTGACGCTCGACCTCTTCGAGTGTGCCTCACTCACCGACAATTGCAATTTCGTCTACGTGAGTACCGGGTTGGCCTATCGCGATCAAGGCCGTGCCCTGACCGAGACTGACCCGCTCGACACCCTGCACCCGTACGGCGCAAGCAAGGCGGCGGCCGACCTGTTGGTGCGCGCCGCTGCGGCGGAGTTTGGCGTGCCCCTGACAGTGGTGCGACCATTCTCATTTACCGGTACGGCCGACAGTGGCGGCCGCCTGTTTCCGTCATTGCTGCGGGCGGCCCTCGAGCAGCGACCGCTCGATATGTCGATTGGCGACCAAGTGCGCGACCACTGCGCCGTGCAGGACATCGCTGCGGGCGTACTGGCCGCCGCATGCTTTGGCGGATCCCGTCCGCAGCCGCTGAACGTGTACAATCTCGGCAGCGGCGACGCGACCCCGCTCAAGCGGCTGATTGAGCAAGTGGTCTTGGAACTCGATCTGGAAGTGAAACTGAACTTTGGTGTTCGCGATTACGCGCGCTTTGAGCCACGGTATATGGTGGCCGACGCATCTCTGGCGCGGACCACTCTCGGTTGGCGGCCGCAGGTCAACCTCGCGTACGCCGTGTGGCAGTTGGCGCAGGAGTCATTCCCGACGCTGAAACTGCGCAGACCGCAGGAGCGATCATCCTCATGAACGCTGCGCCACCCGAACTCAGCGTCGTCCTGCCAGCCTACCGGGAAGCTGAGAGCCTGCGGCAGATATTGCCTGTTCTCAATGAAGTCGCTCGGTCGTTGACCCCGCACTACGAAATCATGGTCATTGATACCGAGCAACCGCTTGACGATACGCCGGCAATCTGTCGCGACGCTGGCGTTGTCTGCGTGCCGCGGCGCGGCGGTGGGTCGTATGGGCACGCAATCCGAACGGCGTTAGCCGTCGCCAGGGGCCGGCATGTGATCTTCATGGATGCCGACGGCTCCCACAATCCGCGGTTTCTGCCGCAGTTGTGGGCTGAACGCGAGCGCGCTGACTTGGTGATTGCGTCCCGGTACGTTCGCGGGGGCAAGAC
>Ga0182027_10013490_pt1 | contig 11385 bp, 7 predicted proteins | sample 712E1DmetaG_FD_121300 | JGI IMG/M metagenome (GOLD analysis project Ga0182027, IMG submission 121300) | Permafrost microbial communities from Stordalen Mire, Sweden - 712E1D metaG (Illumina Assembly) | ecosystem: Environmental > Terrestrial > Soil > Wetlands > Permafrost | place: Sweden...
TAGGCGCCCGCCCAATCCACCAGTCCCGCCCGCACCGGATTCCGCTCCACATACTCCAGGGCCGACCAGAGGTGACCCGGCCCCAGCGAGCATGCGAAGTACCGGTTCTGCCAGAGGTGGCCGCTGCGTCCGTACCGCGCATTGTAGTACTGCGCATACCGCCCGTGGACCCGCCGCAACAGCACGGGCAGAGGGTCTTCCCGCCGCGGCATGACGACCAGGTGAACATGGTTCGTCATCAGACACCAACCGAGCAGGCCGACCTCGGCGTCCTCCAGGTTCTGGCGCATCAAGCCAAGATAAGTCTCGCGGTCGGCATCGGCTGAGAATGTCTCTCGCCGATCGACACCGCGTTGCGTCACGTGGCACGCGACGCCAGCCAGGATACAGCGGTCACGCCGGGGCATATGCCGCTTAGTGCTGCCGCCCATCCGAGGCTCTCGGATATATTGCGCAGTTCAGGCTGACCCGTTTCCCCAACTTGCCCCTGCGGAACTGGAATCGTACAGGCCGCACCATTACCGCAGCTGGGATCGGCGGCAGGGACCCACATCAAGTACATCGTGGCTTGGAACCAACGCTCCTCCTCGCCGTAGGTCGGAATTACGTTCGAGAACGGGCCGCATAAACCGCGCCGTTGGGGCGGCGTGTCTTCAGTTTGCGACGGTCAGAGTGACGGAGTTGGATTTCACGAGAAGTTCTGTCACCGGGTCGATGCGCTCAAGTTGTATGGTGTATGTTCCCGGCTGGGTAAGATCAAATTGGTCGTCAATAGACACCGAATCTTTGACGGTTTCGCCAGGGGCAACACTCGCCTGCTCGCCGCTGCCGGGGAATGCCCGGACAATTCTGCCGTTTTCCCGTATGACCGCTTCTCCCTTCTGGAATGCCCTTCCCTTAGCAGTCAACGCCGCCCCTTTTCCCTCACGATCAAGAAGCTTGATCGTGTAGGGGGGCGGCCCGGTCCTTGAGCGCCAGAGCCAGATTCGCTCGGTTGAGCCGTTCGTCAACTCGACCGCAACCTGGACCTCGGAACCCGGCTTAACAGTTCTCTCCTTCAGGCTGATGCTCATTGTGAACGACGCCTTCCGGCCATCCGGTGCAACCTTCTGGCCGACAGCGTGTTCTGCACAGGCCAGAAATAATGCGAGAGCGGTTAGGGAGCGACTACCCATGCTCCTACGGCTCAACGGTGACCGTTATCGCGTTAGACTTGAGCTGAATCTTGGTGCCCTCAAGATCGAGCCGCGTCACCTGGATCGTGTACTTCCCGGGCTTGCTTAAGTCGTACAGCTTGCTGATCATCAGAGAATGCCTATCCTCTTCCCCGGGATTCAGAGGCGATGCTAGAATCATGCTGCCGTCAAACAGGGCTCCTGGCGCCGCGTCTTCGCCCCAGATCTTCTTACCGAATGCAGTGAAGACGGCGGAGTTGCCCTTCTCGTCGGTTACAGTCGCCCTGTAATAGTGCACCTCGCCTACGGCGCCATTGAACACTCTCGGCGCCGCGATGAGGTTCACGGGGTGATCTCCGACATTTCTGAGCACGACATTCACTCTGACATCCGCGCCCGCCCTGACGACCGGCTCGGGCACGCTAATCGTAAGCTTGAGTGTCGGCTCCGCACAACTCGCCGTCGCCCCGGCGAGTACGGTTAGAATGGCGACCACGCCTAGAAGTCTGGCTTTCTTCATTATTTCCTTTCTATGGGCAAACGCCGCCCGTCTGGTCGTTGTATGCTTGCCCGTTAGTGAACGTGCTGGACCACTGCGGGTACGAATACGTCGGGGCGGCGGACTGGAATGCGGTGCCATATACTGGCCCGGGGCCTCCTCTTGCTTGACTGCAGCTCATCGACCACGCTGTTCCATTGTTGCTGCCGTCCAGATTAACTCCACCATTTGCGACCAATGTGTTTATGGCGCAGGCCTTGAATTCCCACTGTAAGTTGGCCAGGGGTACGGGAATGGAGGCGCAGGTGGAGGAAGTTGAAGTGGGAACACGGTTGGTGGTGACAGTGGTGTGTGCCGGTTGGCAACCGGTCGGCAAGCCTGGGTCCCACATCAAGTACATGGTGGCGGAAAAATCGCGAAGCTTTTCCGCTACCCCGGCCGGAATTGCCGTTCCCGGACTGTCCTGCGTCGAAGGCAGCGGAAAAGTCGGCGGATTGCCATATGCAAATGGGTAAATGTTATCGAGGCCCAAAGTACCGGGGTTGCATATCTGAGGGTTGCTGGCCGTAAAGGAGGAATTGTCGTAAGGTAGTTGGGTCCTCTGGTCTCCAGTTACCATCTGGATGTATTGATAGCTGCCATACTGGCCAGGGCTGGGGATGGTCGGCAGAGTTGCCTGTGCGGTGAAGTTAACGCCTGTCGTGCCGGCCGCGTTGCCGAAGGTCATCCCAGTACCCGAAATTATCTGCGCTGTCCCGAATGTCGCTTGCAGGCTCTGGGCCGTTGGCCCATTAATGGCGAACGTTACCGGACTGAAGTCCGAGCCGCCGGGGAACGTATATCTGTACAAAAGCTGCTGCGTTGTTTGTCCCGAGGTGCCAGCCCAGACGAAGTAGAAAGTGAGGCATCCAGTAGGATCCGAAAGAATTTGGCATTGACCCGCCCCCGGCAGCGTCACCAATTGGTTGCTTGTTGCATACCCGTTGTAGCCCCCCACGATGTTTGTCGGAATGCCTCCTGATGGGTCCGTCCAGGACTGCGCCGTAGGCGACACGCCTGTAGGCCATTTTATGGTCAGGGCGATCTCCTGGCCGACTAGCACGGGAACCGGATTCAAGGCTGTGGTTCCAGCCACATTTGTACTGTTGAACCAAATCTGCGGGACCGGCATCTGCTCCGGGGTCACGGTTACAGTTGCCGTAGCCGATCCGGACTCACCATGCTGCGCCTGCACGAACCCGCTTCCGTTGTAGCCGTTCGACTGCACGGTGACGTTAACGCTGCCTTGAACGAAACTCGTGTTGGTTGTCACGGACGCGGTAATCAGGCTATCCGTTGGCTGTCCGCAGATTGAGTATGACGCGATCTCCGATCCACCGTCGCCGCTGGCAATCGTCAAAGTAGGATTCGTTCCGAACCCGGTGCCCTGGATCTGAATGGTGCACCCATATTGCTGGCCGGCGGCCCATTGGCTCGGGGTGATGGAGCCAACCACCGGCGTCGGGTCGCCGATGTTCAGACAAATCGCACTGTTTTGACAGCTCATGTTGGGGTTGCTAACACCAGCATACGTCGTCACCGCTATCGATTGCAGGCCCGCCGTCGCATTGGTGGCGTCATAGCTCACGTTGATCTGGCCGTCATTGACGGCGGTTACCGACAACAGAGTCACGGATCCGGAGATGGACACCACTGGGTCCGGATCGTCTCCGCCGGCGGTTAGGTGCTGGCCGTGGATCTCGAGGGCCGCGTTTTGGGTGCCGACCGTCACGCTGGCGGGCGTGGTCGTGCCGGCGTTATATACCGCGTTAATTTGCGGCAGGGCCGTGTTCACGCTCCAAGACGTGCTCCCGAGGTAAACATATGGGCCCGGGAGGTACAGATTCCACTCTTGGTCGGTCCCTGAGTACTGCGCCCAACCCGAGCCGCCGCCATTCTGCGTGAACGACATTGGGCTATAACAAGTCACTCCCTCGTTCTCGCAGTATACCGCCACCAGGTAGTGGTAGCTCAGGATTTGATAGGTCGTATTGGCTACCTGGTATGATGTGTTGAGATACCCGTCGGCGATCTCTCCCCCCTGCATCGCCCCCTCGTCCACCAGAGTACCGCCCTGATACAGATAACCCTCCACGTAGGCGTCGTAATACGCCCACACGTCGGCGCCCAACTCGGTTGCCGAGTAGCTGGCCACGCTCGACGAGTAGGGAACCATGATCTCGGAGACTCCCACCACGGCGTCCGCGTCGTTGGTGTCCGGCACACAGGGAGATGGGACGGAACCGCCCTGACAGTCGTCGCTCTGCGGCGGCGGGGCGCCGGCGATTGAAGTAATGATCGCGATGAGGAAGAGTAGCGAATATCCGGTCCGCATGAAGAGGCTCTCCTGGGGATGTCACTGTGCTGGCGGAAACGGAGGGAGCGGCGGGCTTTTGCTCGGATCCTTCGTCCCCGGCTGTCCAACCATGGTTGCCGTGGTCATCGTGACGTGCGGCGCAAAACTGGTTTGCACGTAGGTGTCGAACTGTTGGAAGCGCGTGGCTCCGAAGCCGGCCTGGAGAGATGAAACCCGGGCCAGGATCGCGCTGTCCTTTTGGGCCTGGAGCGTCCGGAGCTGCGGCGGAGGAGAAGGCATGGCGGTCTTCCCTGATGGGTCGATGCGCGGAAGCTGCGCCCGGAACTGGCTGACCACGGCCTGGATTTGGCTGTCCACCGCCTGGACGTCCGTCGCGGTGGCGCTGGCCGTCTGCTTGAGCAACGTCGCTTCGCTGGTTGTCAGGCCGGCGCTGACCTGGTAGAAGTTGCGTAACGCGCTGCCATCCTGTCCCCGCTGTGCGGCCGACTCCGCCTGGCCCTCGAGATAGTTGACATGCCTGAACAACTGCCAATAGACCACTTGCGTCGGCAGCGGCGTTGCGGCCGGGGCGCCAGCCGGCTTGGACGCTTGCGGCCTGACGCTCCAGGCAACCAGGAGAAAAAGAATCAGCAAGGGGAAGCCGCCGAAGCGAACGGTCCGGATCGTGAACCGGGCTGGAATCCGCGTCCAGCGGTGGATGATTTCTTTGCGCATGTCGATTTCCCTCAAACTTTTCCTATTGAAATGAGCAGTTGAATGCTCCGGTAACAGTGAAGGGGACCTGATTACTCAGCCCCCCAGAGGTCACCAGGTAAACCTCTCCAGCTCCGAGCGGCGTCGAGGCTTGCACCTGCACGGTGATACAAGGAGGGGTGAGCGTTCCACAGATATTGCGGTCGGTGGAGTTCCAATTGATCACCTGCAGTTGCCTGTCCCCTCCAGGCAACCCTGTGAGAGTCACCCCACCCTGGGCGGAGCCGAAGTTCGCACCGCTGATAACGAATCCCATCTGCGGCGGCCCCTGTGGCAGCGAAAGGGAGCTGATACTCGGTGCTGGTGGGGTCAGCGAAATCAGCGCAATCCCTGACGCCGTTGGTAGGGCTGCGCTGGTAGCCGTCACCGTCAGTATTTGCCCGTTTGAGATCGTCGCTGGCGCCGTGTACAGCCCCGTAGAAGATACGCTGCCCGCTCCCGATAGGCTCCAACTCACCTGCTGGTTGCTCGTCCCCGTGACTGTCGCGATGAACTGCTGCGTTTGTCCCTGGCCCAGTGTTGCGCTCGCCGGGCTCACCGTCACGCCCACTGCGGTCACCTGAAATTGCTGCTGATAATAACCTGCTTGATACCCGCCCGTGCTCACGGTAATAGTTCCCGTAGTGGCGTTAACCGGAACCTGAGCTGCGATGCTGGTTGCGCTCCAGGACACGATCGGCGCCTGCGTGCCGTTGAACGAAACCGTACCCGAGGCGCCGAAGCCCGTTCCGGTGATGGTGACGTTGCTTCCGATGGCCCCCGATGTCGGGGAGATACCCGTAATGGTGGGGCCTGGGGCCGTGAAGTTCGCTGTGACGCTCCGGTTGGCGTTCATGGTCACATAGCCCACCGAACCGTTACTCGAATCCACACCCGTGAAGCCGCCGAACTGGTAGCCGCTGGCCGGCGTCGCTGTGATCGTAACCTGCGACCCACTGTTATACATGCACCCGCCAGGGCATGACGGCCCCACCGTGCCCCCACCCGACGGGCTTACACCCGTGGTGAGCTGGTACTGAGTAACGGTCGGCGTGAAATTGGCCGTCTCCGCCACCGCGCCATTCACCGTAACGGTGAGCGGATTCGACCCGCTGTTTACACTCCCGGTGAAGCCGTTGAATTGGTAGCCGCTGGCCGCCGTGGCTGCGATCGCCACCTGAGACCCGCTGTTATACATGCACCCGCCGGGGCACGACGGACTCATCGTGCCTCCACCCGACGGGCTTACACCCGTGGTGAGCTGGTACTGTGAAACGGTCTGCGTGAAATTGGCCGTCTCCGTCATCGCGCCGTTCATGGTGACGGTAAGGGGATTCGACCCGCTGTTCACACTCCCAGTGAAACCGTTGAAATGGTAACCGCTGGTCGGCGTTGCCGTGATCGTAACGGGGCTCCCGCTGTTGTACCAGCCGCTCGCGGGCGAGATAGTCCCTCCCCCGGAGGGGCTCACCGCCGTCGTGAGGTAGTACTGCTGCGAAGCTGGCACCGTCCACGTTTCCATCTGCTGCCATGTCGAGTTCAGACCTTCGTTGTCGTAAGCGATTAGGTATTCGTTCTTGACTCCCGAAAAGGACGGTTGAAACGTGACCGATACGGTCAATGTGAGCTGGTTGCCTGAGGCGCTGACCGACGACCCGGTGCCGTAGATGGTGCAAGAAGCGTTGCCCGCGCTACTGGAGCCCCCTGGCACAAATCCGCCTATCCAGTAGGCACCCGTGTTGTCGGCCAGGTACAGCAGATTGGAGGTCCGGTTGTAGTGGATGTAGCACGCATTCCCAAAGAAAACCGAAGTGTTGAAGAGCGCGAACACGTCCGACAGGTTGCCGTACCCGGATGGGCTGGAGACCGTCCAGGTGAACGCCTGGCTGAGGCCGCTGCCGCTCGGAGGCGAAACAGACACATCGGCCGGCGCGGTCTCTACGCAGGCGTGAAACGTGGTTCCCGCCGTGCCGGCGGTGGCATGAAAACCCGGCTGAAGATCGATGCAGTTGCCGGCCACAAATGTGGCGGTCGCGCTGCCGCTGAGCACGAAGTTGGCGGCCGACAGTGCGTTGTTGTCCGTGGCGCTGTGGTCGCCCGAGGTGTAGGTGCCGTTCGGCACCTGGGTGGGATTCGAGCATTGCGCCGCCAGGGCGGCCGCCAGAAGGTTGCAGGCGCAGAACCACAGCGCCGGCCGGACCAGAGTCTTCGCCACTCCTCGCGATTTCGACGCCACTCTCATCTCGCGCGCCCTCACTTGGCCGCTGCTGGCGTCGTGCCGGCGGCCGCATACTGCTCCAGCCGCGCGATCCGCTGGCGGAGTTCCTGATTCTCCTTCTCCTGCTGGATCATGTGCAGCGTGAGCTCCTCGACTTTGCCCAGCAGCTTGGACTGCATTTCGCCCATGCTGACGCCCTTCTCCTTCACTTCCGCTTCGGACGGGATATCCGGCAGGTGGTGATTCGCCTGGATGTACGCATTGACCTCGCTCAGGGGCCGCAGGCGGTAGCCGGGCAGGAACACGTAATCGGACCACCCAGTGTTCGTCACGATGAATTCCTCGGCGCCGACGGTCCCTTTGACCGACAGCAGATACTGCGGGCTGGCCGTGCCGATGCCCACTCTGCCGTTTGCCAGAATATCCATTTTCGCCGAGTACCCGGAACTGCTTCGGTTCGCGAATTCAATCAGCCCCGTATTACTGGTCCCGGTACCTCCGCTCACGATGTACGCGCTGCCGGGATAGGATGCGTGAGTCTGGCCGTAGGCCCAGAAGGAGGCGCCGGCCGGGTATGTCGATGCCCCAAGTATGCCTACGGCAGTCGACGTGCTCTCGGTCTGGATCAGCGCTCCGGGAGTACCGCCTCCAGCCATCGTCAGCGTGCCTTGCACCTGCAAGGTGGTGGTTGGCGCCGTCGTCCCAATCCCGACGTTGCCGCCGCTCGTAACGGAGATGGCGCTGTTGTTCGGGTAGCCGGGCCAACCCGACTGGCCCCAAGCTGGGCGCGGCCCTGATGCCATCGAGATCACGGCCAGGCCGATGATCCATGCTCCGGTGTGGCCCGCAAGCCATGAGCGTGCACCAACGATTACGCAGTGTGCTTGTTTCATTCTGTCTTTCCTCTCTCGATTTCGCCGTGAGTCGCCTGGCCGCATGATCTCGCCTCAGGGCAACAGGCCCAACACGGAAAATGAGAAGCTCTTCGGGCTGGGATCGCCGGTTGCGTGTTGGAAGGCCTGCTGGCTCGCATTCGTGGGAAGCGCCAGGCCGGTGGCATCGCCCAGTTTCAGGTCGTGGCTGGCGATGTAAAAGTTCAGCGCCGTGTCACGCGGCACGGCAAGCCGATAGCTATAGCTGGTTGTTCCGCCCTGGGGATCTGGGGAGGCGGCCGGGCTGCCCGAAGCGTGGGCTGGATAGTACTGCCCTTTCGGTCCCCACACCCCAAGAGTCAGGTCCGGGCGGCGGCCATCCTTGGTCAGTTGGCTCAGGACCTTCTGCGCGTCTTGCACCTGGATATTCAAAACGGACGCCGCTGTGAGTCTCAACGAGATCCCCGCGGCGTTCTCTCCGGAAGCCAGGGCGACGGTGGTTGGGCTGCCGTTCCACTGGCAGGGGTCGAGGTATAGATCGCCCGCTGCCTGCACGCAGAGCGAGTAACTACCCGCCGTGAGCCCGTAAATCTGGAACGCGCCATCGCCGCCCGATCTTGTGTTCTTAGTGAACGGCGGCGCCCCGGCGCGGCTGGCGATCACCAGTACCGCGGGAACGGCCTTTTGCGTTTGGGCATCCAGAACCGTCCCTTAAATGCCGCCTGTTCCCGTTTGCCCGATCGCAGCCGGGACCGCGAGCGATAAGATTACAATTAAGATACACTTCACCACTTTGTCCTCCCGGTGGGCCAGAAACAGCGTGGATTTCCCGAGACCGGTCCGGCATGGGCGTGAATCGCGAAGCCGGCGAACGGCGGTAGCGCGGCGGCACGGGGCATCTTGAACATGTGCAACTCCAGCTTCTGCAAATCCGGACACCACCGGCATGTCGTGTCCATGCCCCCGGCCGTGGCGCCATTATGAGCCACGGTTCCGTCGCTTATACCCGCGACCTAATTACAAAAACTACCTTAATATCCTAAATGAGTATTTATAGGATTGCAAGGTCAATTTGCAATTTCTTTCGCAATTTCTTTTGCACAGGCGGCGACCTGTCCGTACGTCTCCACCAGCAGCCCTGTGGCGCACGTTCTCAACGTGCCGTGTCGGCACTCATGCCGACACTTTTTACGCGTACTTCCCCACCAGCACAAACGGCGCCCAATAGAACGGGTGCGCGTACTTCTTGCGGATCTCGCCGGTGGCGTACTGCACCGCCTGCGCCTTGTTGGGGTTGGTCTTGAGATACTCATAGAACAGCTTCATGAACTCGGCCGTGCTCTGGTCGTTGACATCCCACAGCGTTACCAGTACCCCTTGCGCGCCCGCGTACAGTAATCCGCGCACCAGCCCCAATAGCTCGTCGCCCCCCACCACCACATTCAGACCGGTTCCACAACCGCTCAGCGTCACTAACTCCGCGGGTAAGTCGAGCTGGTAGAGGTCGAACAAGCTTAGTTGCGAGTCCCCCAGGCTGATGGAGGAGAACATGGGATTGTCCCGGCGGAACCAGCCATGGGTGGCGATGTGGACCAACCGGCAGTGTGCGCCTTTCTCGCGCAGCACCTCCAGGGTGGCTTCGGCGCCGGTGAAAACTTCCGCGTTCGGAAGCACGGAAGAAACCGCCTGGACCTCATCAAGAATGTACGGCGCCGAGGCATCGGGAACTCCCAGAACCAGGGCCCCCTCCGCCGCCGGCGCGTTCTTGGTCGAACACAGGTAGTAGACGCTGGCGCTGGGAGTGTAGGAAATCGAAAAGCGGTCGCCCAGGTAGCGTTCCCCGTCGAACAGCGCATGAAACGGCAGGTAGTGCAGGAAGCCATGCGGAGCAATGATGAGATGGGCCGCCTCTTTGATGTGCCGCTCGATGGGCGCGATCAACTGCCGGTAGAACTCGCGCAGGTGCTCGTTGGCGGCTTCCAGCAGTTGCTGCTGGAAGGTGCGCACGTATTCCGGCCCCAGGCGGAACTTCGACAGTTGGAAGCGCAGCAACTGGAGCACGCGGCGCAGCGCCGGCGCCGGTCCCAGCTCCACAATCTGCAAGTCGCCACGGGAGAGCAGACACACGTAGAATTGGTCGCCGGCGCGATAGTATTCCACCAGCATCGCATCTTCCGGCAGGGCGGAGCGGATGGTTTCGAGGTCGATGGAGCCGGCGGCTTCGAGGTTGGCGAACTCCCGGTCTTCCACCCGCAAGTTGGCGAGGGCCTCAACCAGGCGCTGCTCGCAATCGCGCGCGGCGCGGCGGAGTTTTTCCAGGCGCGGAGCCCGCAAGTTGGCGGACTGGCTTTCGAGATGCCGAATGGCGCGGCTGTACCAGTTGAGCTCGCCGCGAAGACTCTCTACCTGCTCCAACAGCGCGCCGCGTGTCTTTCGGGAAGCCGGAAGCCGGTGCGCGCGGAAGGCGATCAGATCGGCCAGGCTTCGGGATTTGGCCTGTTCGATATAGGCAAAGGCGGTTTCCAGGTTGGCCGTGGAGGGCCCGCGGCCGAGGCACATCCGGACCAGGGATTCGTAGACCGCCACTTTGTCTTTGAGGAAAGCGATCTTCATCTCGTCCGCGGTGAGATGGCTCCTGAGGTTCTCCAGCCGTTCATGCGCTTTGAGGTACGCCGCGTAGGCGGCCTCTGGCGCACCTAGCGCCTCTTCGATCAACCCCAGCACGAAGTATGCCTGGCAGCTTAGCGCGGGCGCTTCCGCCTGCTCCAGTTTCTGGAGCGCCGCCAGGCAGACGCGCCGGGCTTCCTCGCCCTGCCCCGCATCCAGGTGTATGCGAGCCAGCAGGAGCTGGCACAAGGCGGCCTTTCCGCCCAGCGGCGATGGAGCGAAGAACTGAAGCGCGCTTTCACAAAGCGACCGGGCCTCCGCCAGGCGCCCTTCCTGGTGGAACACCAGGGCCCGGTATAAATCGATGGTCGCGGTGAGCGCCTGGTTCCCCTCGCGGGTGAACAGGTCCCGAGCCTGGAGGAACAGCTCCAGCGCAAACTCGGTATCGCCGTGATGGCTGGAAGCGATCGCCAGATTGGTCACGGCCTTGGCCGTTTCGTAGCCCATCCCGAGCTGTTGGAAAGTGTCGAAAGCCCGCCGCGCCAGGTGCCCGCCTTCCTCGCTCAGGTTCAACTCCAGGTACATTTCCGACTGGTCCAGGTCGCACAGCCCCTGGTGATAGGCATCCCCCAGCGCGTGACAGTGCTCGCGCGTGGCTTGATAGAGATCGATGGCGCGGGTGTATTCGCCGCGCAGGTAATATAGGTAGGCGATGTTGTAATCGGCATGGGCTACCAGCAGCGGCATGTGGTGGCTCTCCGAGTAGGCCCGCACCTGGTGATACGTCTCCAGCGCCTCGCGGAACTGGTTCAGGCTGATCTGGCAGGTGGCCATGTTCTGCAGCGTGATGGCCACGTTCTGGGGGTTGTCGCCGATGCGGGCAAACGTCGTGTAGGCGCGCTGATACCGTTCCAAGGCCTCCTCAA
>Ga0182027_10013491_pt1 | contig 11385 bp, 2 predicted proteins | sample 712E1DmetaG_FD_121300 | JGI IMG/M metagenome (GOLD analysis project Ga0182027, IMG submission 121300) | Permafrost microbial communities from Stordalen Mire, Sweden - 712E1D metaG (Illumina Assembly) | ecosystem: Environmental > Terrestrial > Soil > Wetlands > Permafrost | place: Sweden...
CACCCCGGACTGACGTCCGGGGCTACAAATATTTCACCTCTACGAGGTTTAAATATGGTAACTGCAAATCCGTTTTTCGTAGCGATGGAAGGATTTAAGTTCTTTTGCAGGGATCTCCCAAAAGGGGATCACGCAAGTAATCCCAGCCATGGTTATTAGTTGTTCTCTTGCGTCGGGAAAGATGTTTAGCCCTGAACAAAGTATAATCGTCGGCGCAATAATACAGGCATCTTTAATCCCTGGCTAGAAAGCCAGGGTCAATGCTTTGGCCCTTTCAGGGCTGTAGATTGAGTTTATTAATTGCAGTGAGCCGATGATTAAAAACAGAGTGCAGCGAAGAATTAATTCTCTTTTACATCAGGCTCTCAATGAATAGTTAGATTGTAATTTTACCTTAAAATATGTCTTTATAAAAAGAGGTAAACTTTTGTTGAATTTTATTTTTAACAGGTCTGGTATTAATTTCCGTATAGTAACAACAATCTTTAATTATATTGTGGGGCATATCTTTTGCATAGGCTGTCATTTTTTCTAATTTTACGATCTCAATTGAGGAGAGATGCCGGAGTGGTCGATCGGGGCGGTCTCGAAAACCGTTGTCCTGGGTAACCGGGACCGGGGGTTCGAATCCCTCTCTCTCCGCAAAAGAAAATAAATCCTTCGGCATTTGCCGGGGGATTTTTTTGTTTTTACGACTCAAACGTAGTTTGAAGGAGTAAAAAACAGAAAAATCCCCCGGAGCGAAGCGAAGGAAGGATTTATTTTCTTTTGCTGGGATACCCGCACTCGGGATCACGCAAGTAATCCCTCACGAATTCAATATTTTTCGATCTAAAGAATGAAGTTTGGTGAATTGTGCACCAGTAAATGTTTTCCCATGAATTAACAAGTGCATGGCGCACTTGTCATCGTAATTCCATACCACCCCGGGTTGACACCCGGGGTTATTAATATTCAACCTCTCCGAGGTTGTGAAATTGAAAAAATACCAATTTTATATTTCACAAATTAAGAGCGATGGAAGGATTTAAGTTCTTTTGCAGGGATCTCCCAAAAAGGGATCACGCAAGTAATCCCTAACATTTACAATAATATTTTTGTCTAAAAAATAAAGGTTGGTAAATTGTGTGCCAGTCAATGTTTTCCCATGAATTAAAAAGTTCGTGGCGCACTTTTTATGTGATTTCTTTCCACCCCGGACTGACGTCCGGGGCTACAAATATTTCACCTCTATGAGGTTTAAAAATATGGTAACTGCAAATTCGTTTTTCGTAGCGATGGAAGGATTTAAGTTCTTTTGCAGGGATCTCCACCTGGGGATCACGACAGTAATCTCTTCAATTATTTTAAGTTTTTCACTTGCACCGGAAAGAAGTATAAGCCTGAATCAAGCAGGTAGTCCGGCACAATTAAGAGGCAGTCTTCTGTCCCTGGCTAGAAAGCCAGGTTAATGCTTTGGCCCTTTCAGGGCTGTAGATTGAGTTTATTAATTGCAGTGAGCCGATGATTAAAAATAGAGTGAAGCGAAGGAAGGATTCATGTTCTTTTCCAAGGATATCCAAATAGGATCATTCAACCATTCCTTCATTGCCCATCAGAAAATAATTAAAAACTTTTGTCAGTTCTTTTACAATTGAATTTCGCACCACCTATTTTTCTTAATTTTGCTCTTCTATGAAATGGATAAAGGAATTTTTAACTAAGGATGCTTTTGCAGTAGTAAGGATTGATAGTTTCCGGTACTTCCTGACTTATCGTTTTTTTATGACTGTTGCAACACTTATGCAGTCAGTTATTGTGGGATGGCAGGTATATGACCTTACAAAGAGCGTTTTGTCATTGGGGATGATTGGTCTCGCTGAAGTAATTCCCCAAATTGGCATTGCTCTTTTTGCAGGCCATTATATCGATTTGTACGATCGCCGGAAAATAATTATCCGCACAACTATATTGTTGTTGCTAGGGTCGGGGATTTTGATAACCTATAGTATTCCCGGGCTCAATTTTTATGCGTTGTTCGGAATTGCGCCTATATTCATTACTATTTTTCTTTCTGGTTTAGTAAGGGGTATTTTGATGCCGGCACATGCCGCTTTTCTAGGTCAGACTGTCCCCCGTAATTTATTGCCCAATGCAGCCACATGGAATAGCACTGCTTGGCATGTTGCAGCCGTGGTTGGCCCGGCAATTGGAGGACTTGCTTATGGATTTTTCGGAATTGTACCGGCCTATAGCTTGGTATTTTCTTTTTATTTGGTTGCAATAATTGTGATGAATAGTACAAAAAGTGTCAAAACCGAATTTATAAATAGCATTGAGCAAGGCATGTTAAGTCGCATAGGGGATGGAATCCGATACGTATTTAAGAACCAAATCCTTCTGGGAGCCTTCTCACTCGATATGTTTGCCGTCTTTTTTGGAGGTGCCGTTGCAATGCTTCCTGTATTTGCGGCAGATGTTTTAAAAACCGGGCCTCAGGGTCTGGGTATTCTGAGATCATGTCCTGCCATAGGGGCTATTATTATGTCGATCATTCTCACATTCAGACCACCTCTCAGAAGGACAGGTTATATGCTCTTTATTGCTACCTGTGGTTTTGGTTTTTGTATGATTGGATTTGCTCTCTCCGTGAATTTTTATTTGTCGGCAGCCTTGCTATTAATGAGCGGACTTTTTGATAATGTGAGTGTTGTTATTCGCGGGACTATCCTTCAGATTTTTACTCCGGATGAAATGCGTGGACGTGTGGCTGCTGTGAATAGTATCTTCATTGGTTCTTCAAATGAACTCGGGGCCTTTGAATCGGGAGTAGCAGCAAGACTCCTTGGACTTATACCTTCCGTCATTTTTGGCGGCACCATGACCCTTTTAATAGCTTTGACGGCTGCAAAGGCGGCCCCAAAACTCCGGAAATTATCATTAAAAGATCATACAACAAAACAAGTTCAGTATTAGTATTGCAGACTATGGGGTCAAATATCTTCCCGGAGAATTTTCACTTCTGCTATATGGACCTTACGATCGTCCATAAGTTGGATAAACTTATTCTGAAGTTCAATACCATCAAGAAATATAGTAAGTTTCATATTCCCATCATCTACTTGAGTTATAGTTATATCATATAATGTTTCACGATATCTGTAATGAATCTTATAAGAAATCCATTCGGATGGAAGACAGGGTTCAATAAACAACATATTTGTTTCAAGCTTTAAACCTAGCAGCGATTCTATGATCAGGCGGTACATCCATCCAGCCGATCCTGTGTACCATGTCCATCCACCCCTTCCAATATGTGGTGAAAGAGCATAAACATCAGCCGCAATTACATAAGGTTCAACTTTGTACCTTGTAACTTCTTCAGGGGATTTAGCATGATTAATTGGGTTAATCATGTTTAAGATTTCCCAAGCTTTTTTACTGTCTCCTAATTTTGAGAATGCCATTGCCGCCCAAATGGCAGCATGTGTATATTGACCGCCATTTTCCCTTACTCCGGGAACATATCCTTTAATATACCCCGGATTCAAATCTGATTTATCAAAAGGAGGGTCCAATAATTGCACCAGTGAATACTGTTTCCGGACAAGTCTATTATTCAAAGATTCCATAGCGATCCGTGCACGATCAGTACTTCCTGCGCCAGAAAGTACCGACCAGCTCTGAGAGATGGAATCGATTTGGCATTCATCGTTACTTGCCGAACCAAGTGGTAACCCGTTGTCGAAATAAGCACGTCGGTACCATTCGCCATCCCAGGCATTTTGATTAATATTCTGACGTATCTTTTCAGCTTCTTTTCTGCAGAGTTCAGCAAATTCAAAGTCGCTTTTTATATTTGCAACTTTAATAAACTGATTGAGTACTTCAAAAAGAAAAAATCCAAGCCAGACGCTTTCTCCTTTACCCATGTTTCCAACCTTATTCATCCCATCATTCCAGTCGCACGTGCCAATGAGTGGCAATCCGTGCACCCCAAATCTAAGCCCTTGCAGGATAGATCGTTTACAATGTTCATACAAGGTGCCTTTTTCTTCAGACCGGTTAGGTAAATCATAATACGAATCGTCTTCAGGATTTACCGGGTGTCCTTCAAGAAAATGAATGGATTCATCAAGAACGCCCGTGTCTCCGGCATTTATTATATAGCGACTTGTTGCGAGTGGTAACCAAAGATAATCATCAGAACAATGGGTACGTACACCTCTTCCAACAGGAGGATGCCACCAATGCTGGACATCTCCTTCCGGAAATTGCCGACTTGCAAAAAGAAGGAGTTGTTCACGCAAGAGATTTGGTCTGGCGTGTATTAAAGCCATTCCATCCTGCAATTGGTCACGAAAACCAAATGCTCCGCCCGATTGATAGTAACCACTACGTGCCCAAATCCGGCATGCTAGTGTTTGATAGAGAAGCCATCCGTTTGCCATTACATTCAGTGAAAGTTCAGGTGTTTCAATCTGAACAGCTCCAAGAGTGTGGTTCCAGTATTGCCATACTGCTTCCAGTGCAGTGCGGGCAGATCCTGGTCCGCGAAAGCGGCGTATAAGATTGTTTGTATCCTCAATATCCCGTCCCGAACCTAGTCTGAATATTATTTCCTTTTCCTGTCCGGCAGTAAGATCAAATTTGACCTGAATTGCTCCACAGGGATCGAGAGCCACCCCTTGTCTCTCCGAAAGCCGTGAACGTGACATTGCAGAAGGATTTTTCAGAGTACCGTTCCGACCAATAAATTCTGTACGGTCACAGGTAAATGAGTGCACTAAATCATCCGTATGCAGAAATGCAACCCGATTGGCAAAATCTGAATTATATGGATTTGTTGCATATATGACACTGCTGTTCATTTCAGTACTGGTATTTATATGCATGACAGTTTTGTGTCGCAAATCGCCCAATAACCATTCAACATAGCTTACAGCAGATAATTTGCATGATCGTCCCGATTCGTTTCTCACTTTTAATACTGAAAATTTTATCGATGCATCCATTGCAACGTATACTATAAGTTCGCTAACAATGCCACCTTCATTGTGTTCGAAGACACTATAACCGAATCCGTGCCTGCTTACATAAATTTTTGATTCACTCTCGGTCAGCTGTGTAGGCGACCAGAAGTGACCAGTCTCTTCATCGCGGATAAAAAGGGCCTCTCCGCTTGAATCTGTTACAGGATCGTTATTCCATGGCGTGAGACGATATTCGTGGGAATTTTCTGCCCAGGTATAAGCAAGTCCATTCTCAGAGATTACCGTTCCGAATCCGGGGTTTGCCAAAACATTTACCCAAGGTGCCGGTGTCACACTATTTTTTGAAGTTGTGATTACATATTCCCGTCCATCCGATGTAAATCCACCGATCCCGTTATAAAAGATCAGATCATGTCTGGGTAATATCTCGTCCGTTTGTGAGTTTGGCTTATGGGTTTGAGTAGGTTTGAAAAGCGATACAGATAATTCGCCAAATCCGCGCCGGTTTATTTGATCTATCAAAGCACCTCGGGTATCGCTAATGATTATACGTGCAACTGACTGGAATAAAATTCGGTCTTCGGTGGCTATTTGATCTGCTGAGCGCACAAATATTCCCCCTGGCCGATCAATAATATTTGCTTCAATACCCGCAGCAATCAAGCCAATAATTTGTTCCTGCAATAACTGACGGTAACCGGCATGATCTTCATTCCAGATTACCAGATCGACTGCCAACCCTTTTAATCTCCAGTATGCATGGGCCTGAACGAGTTGTCTCACAAGGTTTATATTGGCCAGATCTTCAATTTGAAGAAGCACAATCGGTAAATCGCCTGAAATAGAATACCCCCACAAACCGGATTGTCCACGACGGTTCTTAATAAGGATTCCGGGTTCTGCCCGCAGTGACGAATTGGCAAAAATGATAGAGCTGGCAAGCCTGCCATATAATTGCGCATCCGGTTCGCTGGCATTTATCTGTCGTAAAACAACCTGACTGTGTGTCCAGGCAAGTTCAAAAACACGGTTTGCAAATTGTTTTTCCTGATATTTCTCGATAAGATTTAATGCTTCTTCACGGAATTCACTGATTCCCGTTACAATATCAATTGTAGCTGAGCCTTCCGGTTCAAGCATAATTTGATATTGAATGGCGACAATCGGATCGAGCACTGAACCCTGACTTCCTGAGAGATTTTTGGAATTTGTCATTGCTTGCGGTGATACAAGAGTATTACCGCGACCTATGAATTTCATCCGATCAGTTTCATAGGTAATATTCATAATTTTAGCTCCATGAGCTGCCATAAGATGGAACATCCATGGAGAACGTTCTTCAACTGACCTGGGCCTTCGAGTGCAGAGAATTGCCTGTCGCTGGTAAATAATTTCTGTTTGAACAAAGAGATTACTAAATGCCGGATGGGCTAAATCTGCATCATTTGGTGCCAGTACAACTTCTGCATAACTGGTAATATCGATTATCCTGTTTGATCTTGTTCGGTTGGTCAAATGGACTCTTCGCAATTCAATGTCATCCTCAGGGGATACAATTATCTCAGTATGTGTATCAATTTCGTAATCACGACGGCGAAATTCTGCGCGTCCTTCCGAAAATATTGCTTCATATTTTTCAGGTTTTCGAAGTGTAGGTTGAAATGTAGTTGACCAGAAATTTCCATTTTCAGCATCTCGCAAATAACAAAATGCACCCCAATTATCGCAAGTACTATCTTCTCTCCATCTGGTAATGGCAATATCTTTCCAACGACTATATCCTCCGCCTGCATTTGTAATAATCATTCGATACTTATCGCCGTTCGATAATAAATGGACTTCCGGAAATGGTGTATTGGGGGTATTAAAAACACGGACAGGCATCTCCTGTTTATTAGTATTAAGTCGAATATTTGTTATGCCGGAAGTATATGAAAAGAATGTTGTTGCCCTCGGTATTCGTTCCTGTAACAACAATAAAGTAGCCTGGAATAAAGGATCGGACTCAAACCTCTTTTGCATCGGACAATCTAATAAAAGATAAGCCAATGAGAGAAAGGTCATACCTTCATGATGTGACATAAAAGATCTGACAATAGCATTAGACTGCCCTCTGGGTAATCGGATACTTGTATAATCTATGGCTTCATAAAAACCAAATTTTCCCATAAACCCTTCATCAGCAAGACGCTCAAGGTTAGCGCATGCCTCTTCAGGCATAACCATTAAGGCAAGAGCAGTTGCATAGGGTGCTATTACCAAATCTTCTGAAAGTCCTCTTTTGAGTCCAAGTCCTGGTACCCCAAATGCACGATACTGATAGTTACGCTGAACATCTATGGTATTGTATCCTGATTCTGAAATACCCCATGCCACACCTCTCATTTTTCCATATGCAATTTGTCTGATTACTGCAGCTCTACAAGTTTGATATAGTAAAGTGTTCTCATATGTTGGCATGACCAGAAGAGGCATAAGATATTCAAACATAGAACCACTCCATGAAAGAAGAACTGGTTCACCATCGATGGTTGTGAGAAGCCGTCCAAGTGCGAACCAACTTTCCTGCGGCACCTGATCCTGGGCAATGGCCACAAAACTAGACAATCTTGCTTCTGATGCCAATAAATCGTAATAACTCGAATCGCGTCGACGATCCTCGACATTATATCCTACTGTCTGCAAATGACGCGACTTGTCATAAAGAAAAGCATATTCCATGTTTGCAAATTCACCCGATTGTTGAACCAGGTCTTCAATATTTGTAATCCTTTCCCAGGCATGATTAATAGCCGTTCTGAAAAGTCTGCTAAACTCAGTGTTCATTTCACCTGAAATCTGAAGCTCAGACGAAACTAATTTTTCTACATCTGCGTTAGCTATTTCGCGCAAGGATGGAATAGTGCTTATACCCGGATATTTGTCCAATATCTCAGAAGAAACCGGGATCATCAGCCAAGGAGCCAAATAAGTCAATTCATTCAGGGTACTCTGACATTGACGTGAAAGATTATTTGCCCAAATTCTGTATTGATCTTCTGTCTTGTTATTACATGCATTTACAATTTCAGCGGAAGATCCTGTAAGCATTTCAATACTTTTATGCATTTTTACAAGCGTAGCAGGATATTCATTTAAATTATTTTTTAAATTTTTTTCGAATTGAACGATTTGTGCAGGTATTGACTTTCCCGCAAGTTCTATAAGGATTTGTAATGTATCATTAATTCCTTCAAAAAGACGAGGTTCAAGTATTTTTTGATCCGGCAGGGTCAGAAGGCCCTGCTTTAGTGTTAACAAATGACCAGCAAGGTTTCCGCTGTCAACCGATGAAATATAAAGTGGACTTAATGGTTTTAAAGATTGAGTATCGTACCAGTTAAAGAAATGACCCTGGTATTTTTCCATAGAATGCATGGTTTTGAAAGCATTCGATGTTCGTTCAAGAAGTTCACCTGTAAATATATAACCAAAATCGTATGCCGACAGATTTGCAAGAAGTGAAAGTCCCATATTTGTTGGTGAGGTACGGTGTGCTATTACTGAAAGTGGACGTTCCTGATAATTGTCTGGTGGTAACCAGTTATCATCAGGACCGATAAATGTTTCAAAGTAAGACCAGGTTCTACGCGACAAATTTTTAAGAAAACGATACTGCTTTTCTGACAGTTTTGCTTCACGGGGGACAAGAGGCTGACTGATCCACCAGGCAATTACCGGAAAACCAAACCATAATCCCATAATTGGCCATACTATTGCAAGTGTTTTCGGAAAAAAGATCAAAAGACAAATGGCGGATAATATTGATATTAGGGGAGAAATCCAGATGATCCTAAAGTAGTCAATAAGATTAAACCTGCTGTAGTGTTTATGTCTAACTATTGGATTCCATTCGAGCAGATGCTTTTTTGAGATGAGTAATCTCCAGCATGTACGGAATATAGCATCCAAACTATAAAATGCTTCGTATGGCAGGCTTATAAGCATAAATAATGCCTGGTAGAGGTTTCGGGCGGCCGATTGACCAAAGTCCTTTAAATGCTGTCGTAGAATTACATCCTCTGGTTTTTGGAATATGTAAACAACAGAAATAATCAATGAAGGAATAAAAATAATCCCTATTACGGCCAGAGTCCAGAACCATGTTGTTGTTAAAATGGTCCAACCTGAATATAAAAGCAGGGTTAACGCAATAGGAATAAGACTTCTCCTGAGATTATCTAAAATTTTCCAGAACGATAAAAGAGACAAAGGGTTTTTTTGCCATGTTCCATTTAACAGTGTCACAAATGGAAATAACCAGGGGGTCAATTGCCAGTCGCCTCTTATCCAACGAGATCGACGATCTACATCTGCCTTATAACTTGGAGGGTACTCTTCAAATAAAAGAACATCGCTTAACAATCCCGACCGTGCATAACAACCCTCCAGAAGATCATGACTCAAAATTCTGTTTTCCGGAAATCGGGCGTTTAGTGTTTGTTCAAATGAATCAACATCATATATCCCTTTGCCAATAAATGATCCTTCACCAAATAAATCCTGATATACATCGGAAATAGCGCGTGTGTATGGATCTATTCCTGGTTCGCTTCCAAATAACCTTGCATATCTTGATCTATTCGTACCAGGTAAACTCACAGCAACCCTCGGTTGAAGTATACTGTATCCATCTGTCACCCGCTGTTTTATTGTATCAAATTTTGGTCTATTGAGAGGATGTGACATTGCACCTATAAATTGGCGCGCCGAATCGCGGGGTAATTGTGTATCGGTGTCGAGTGTAATGACAAATTTGATGCTTTTTAATACTTCAGTTTTGCCAATGATCAATGAAAACATTTTTTCATGGCTACCACGCAGCAGTGAGTTTATATCTGATAGTTTTCCACGTTTCCGCTCATATCCCATCCATATCCGATCGTTTGGATTCCATTTTCGCGGACGATGAAAAAGAAAAAACGTATCGCTATATTCTCCCGGGTATTTTTCATTTAATTCAGTAATTTTTTTACCAGCGAGATGAATTAATTGCTCATCTTCCTCTAATTTTTCCTGGGTTGCATCTTTGAAATCTGTTAATAACCCGAAGTGTATGTTTTCATCTCGATTTGCCAAAAAACGTACTTCCAAAGCTTCTACCAAATCTTCAATATTTTGAGTATTTAAAAGCATTGCAGGAACAACAACCAGGGTTCGTGATTCGGGGGGGATTCCTTTCGAGTAATCAAGTCGGGGCAATGGATTTGGGTTGACAACTAGAGTAACAATCCAGTTCACAATAGCTATTGCCAGATAACTTGTACAAAAAATAAAGAGAAAACCTATAACCCAGAGATGCCAGCCACCAATTCCATTACCGCGCGCTTTTTCTAACAGGCCCCAGCCGAATAATAATGTGAATACTATAATTGACCCTAAGTAGAAAAATAAGGGAAAACGGAAAATGATTTTACTGAACTTTGATAAGATGGTATATCTTATTTTTATAAGATGTTCAAGTTTATATAAACCTTTATTAATAAGGTAAAATCCGACATGGGCAGTTCGGTCCTTAAGTCCATTTTGTTTAGCCCCTCTTTTTGCAAGTTCTATAGATTTACGTGCAACTTCAACTTCTGAATAATTACATTTCTTTGCAATCTTTTCTATAACATGACGATAGTGGTCACGCGTGTTAAAATCCATAGTGCTGTATGCTTCAGCGGGGTCAGTATGCAATTCCTGTTCTACATGACTCATAGATTCAACAAATTCACGCCAATTAATGGCACTTAGAAAACGAAGGCTGCTTATACTATTGCTTATAGAAACCTGGTCTGCTGCCTGTTGTTGGTTTCCGTACTGAATTAACTGGACAATTGACTGATTTGATTCGGAAAGCCGTTGTTCAATCCAGGTCAAGGGAAATGCCAAAGCAGGACTTTGTCCCTGCAAACGTCTGGCAAATTCCGAAACAAAGGGAGTTGACATCGGAGGCTCAGATCTGGCCATATCAGCAATTACAAGGATCAGGCTCTTTGGGTCTTTTTCAGCGATTTTAATCATTTGGTCTGCCCAGGAATCTGCAAGGTCCCTGTCGATTCTACCTGCGGCCACCCTGACAGCAACCCGACGGAGATTTTCGATAAGGGCTAATCGCAACATTATTGGAATAGCCCATAATTCACCTAATTTTAAAGTAGTAATAGATTGGTAGGAAGTTATAAAGCGGCTCAGACTTTCGGGATCGACCCGTCCATCCCCATGCGATATAATTTCTTTTGCAATATCATAAACGCGGGGTAGTCCGGCTGACGGACCATTAAATAAACGGGGCAATTCCTTACTATAACCCTTTGGTAAATGTCTTCTCCCAATACGTATCTGCTCTTCAATTAAATAGAAATTATCAAGCAGCCACTCACCTGCA
>Ga0182027_10013492_pt1 | contig 11383 bp, 9 predicted proteins | sample 712E1DmetaG_FD_121300 | JGI IMG/M metagenome (GOLD analysis project Ga0182027, IMG submission 121300) | Permafrost microbial communities from Stordalen Mire, Sweden - 712E1D metaG (Illumina Assembly) | ecosystem: Environmental > Terrestrial > Soil > Wetlands > Permafrost | place: Sweden...
GAGAAGAGGTAGAAGAGCGGCTCGAAGAAACCCGAGAAGATGACCATGAAGCTGTGGCGGTAAACGAGCATGTTCCGCTGGACGATTCTGGTGGGACGGGTCAGAACCATCGGTGGGGCCAGCCGGACGGTCAGCACTAGACCACCAGCCTTCGCCTGAAGGTGACCCGGCCGGCTGCCACGCCGGCGACGATGACGACCAGCAGGAAGCACACGTGAACCGTCAGGCCGACCGGATCGATCTGGCCGAGCGAGAGCGATCGAGCCGCGGCGACGCCGTGGTAGGTTGGGGTGATCCAGGCCAGCGGCTGCATGAACAGGGGCAGCTTCTCGATGGGGAAGAAGGTTCCCGAGAACAGGAACAGCGGAGTGATGCCGAATCGGAACAGGGCATTGAATCCGCCGGGGCCGGTCTGCGTGGCGGTGAAGGCCATGATCGGTGCGGCGAAGGAGAGGGCCGTCAGCACCGCCACCGGAACCGCCAGAACTACGAGAGGAGAGGCCGCGGCACTCAGCAAGATGATGACCGCGACGAACAGCAGCGACAGCAACGTGGCCCGAAAAGCGATCCACATCAGGTCGCCGGCGAGCAGGTCAGTGGCACCGAGCGGAGTGTTGAGGGAGGCCTGGTATGTCTTGTCCCACTCGATCTTGCCCATGATCGGCCACGCGGATTCGAAGGCGGCGGCCATCATCGCCTGCGTTACGAGCAGCGCCGGAGCGATGTAGTCGAGGTACGGCACGCCGCCGGGTGCGCCGCCGTTGCTATTCACGTACAGCCCAAGGCCGATGCCCATCGACACGAGATACAGGAACGGCTGGGAGAGTCCCGAGAGCAGATAGCTGAACCAGCCTCGCCTGAACACAAGCAGGTCATGCTCCAGGACACGCACCGAGCGTCGCGAGGCGATGGTCCCGGGTCGGGCCAGACGCAAGCCGGCGGTGGTCATCACTCCACCAGGCTGCGGCCGGTGAGACGAAGGAAGACGTCCTCCAGGGTGCTGCGCCGAACGAGAACGCTGGCCGGGCGGAGGCCGCGTTCGTGTGCCGCGGCCGCGGCCGCTTCGCCGTCCTCGGTGTAGACCAGCACCCGATCCGGGAGTTGCTCGACCCGCTCGGCCAGGCCCTCGAGCCTGCCGTCGAGGTGCAGCGAATCGTCGGTCTCGTCGTCTGTGCGTCGGAAGCGCAGCTCGAGCACTTCGCGAGTGACGTACCGGTCGATCAGCTGGCGCGGCGACCCTTCGGCGACGATCTTCGCCCGGTCCATGACAACCAGGCGGTCGCACAGCTGCTCGGCTTCGTCCATGTAGTGAGTCGTCAGGCACAGAGTCACGCCGCGCTGCTTGAGCCGGTATAGCCGATCCCACAGCAGGTGACGGGCCTGCGGGTCGAGACCGGTCGTCGGCTCGTCCAGGAGCAACAGCGATGGCTCGTTGATGAGCGATCGGGCGATCACCAGGCGGCGCTTCATGCCGCCCGAAAGCGGCTCGACCTTGTCGTTCGAGCGTTCGGTCAGCTGTACGAACTCGAGCAGTTCCTTCGCTCGACGGCGCGACTCGGCCCACGACAGATCGAAGTAGCGCCCGTAGATCAGCAAGTTCTCCAGCACGCTCAACTCGTTATCGAGCGTGTCGGCCTGGGGCACGACGCCGAGACGGGCCCGAATCCGAGCGCCGTGCTGAGCCGGATCGAGCCCGAAGACGGTCAGCTCTCCGGAGGTCACCGGCGAGACCGTGCCGATCATCCGCATCGTCGACGTCTTGCCCGCCCCGTTGGGACCGAGGAAGCCGAAGGCCTCGCCCGGGGCGACTTCGAAGTCCACGCCGTCCACGGCCGTGAACGAGCCGAAGCACTTCGTCAGGCGGCGCGCGCGGATTAGAGGCTCTTGGGAAGTAGCAGTCTCCGACATGACGCGATGGTACCGCCGCCGGCTCGCGTGGAGGCCGCGACAGTCTTTCGGCCCCGGCGCGGGGACGCAAGACTTGCCACGGGCGGGGCGAACCGGCACATCCGACCGGGACCTGCAACCAGACGATCGGACGGTCGACCACGGGACGATCTGACGGCGCCCCACGGCACCATCAGCACGCCTATCATCCTCACATACCAGCAAGGGTGAGGCGTGGACGAGTTCTGGGTATGTCAGCACTGCCGATCGTTGAATCGGGCGGGTACCGGCAAGTGCTATAGCTGCCGCAAGAAGTACGGCTCCAGCCCCAAGGAAGGCGGCTCCGATCAGCGCGCCCCGGCCGCACCGCCGCCGGCGGTTGGGTCGGTCCCCGACTTCCGATCCGCGCCCCCGCCGCCCCCCGCATTCGCCCGGCCCGTCGCGCTTGGCGCGGCCTCCGCCCCCTACGGCGCAGCGAGCGGGCCGTCCCGCGGGCCCATGGCTGCGGCGCACGGAACAGCCCTGGGGGCCTACCGCGGGCCATCCCGCGTGCTCAATCCGGTGGCCGCTTTGCGGGGCCGCATCGCCGGGTCGCTGGCGATGCGGCAATCCGTCTCAGTTGCATGGCTCGGATACCTGACCTCGGCGCTCCTCGTCGTTGTCCTGGCCCTGGGCGCGATAGTCTTGATCACGCTCCTGCCAATCGCCACGAACCTGCTCCAGCACGCCGACCCGGCCGGCGCTTGGGCGCAGCTAGGCTCCGCTCAGCAAGGATCGTTGAGGTCCTTGTCGATCGCCTTCTCGGCAGCGGCTGCTCTGGCGCTGCTTTGCTTCTCGATCTTCCTCGGCCTCACCACGCACAACGCGACGGGCCTCGGCGCCGACCAGCCGATGCTGACGCCGTATCGAGCCGGGCTCTGTTGGGCGAGCGCGATCTGGACTCAGGTTCGAATCGTCGTGGGGCTCGTGGTTCCCGCGGTTCTCATGTGGCGCGGCTACGTCATCCCGGGTCTGGTGGCCGGCATCGTTGCCGTCGAGATCGCGCAGCGCCACCTCGAGGACGCGGGCGGTTGGCTCAGCCGGCCATACCGGCATCTGCCGGATCTATACGCCAAGCTCGGAGTCGACGGCTCCATCTCCTCGCCCATAGCCTGGATCTGGTCGGGCTGCTTCCGCATCGCAAATGCGATGGTGATCGCCGTCGCCTGCATCCCCTTGATGGGAGTGGCTCTGGCCGCGGCCTCGTCGTTCGCCGGTCGAAGCGACATCATCGGCTGGCAATCGACCGGCCTGGGCGCAGCCCAGATCACGGTGGCATTGCTCGTCGCCAGCCTCCTTGGCTGGACCGCGATCTCGGTGGCCCTGCTGATTCCTATCACCTTCGGCATGGTGCGACGCCAGCGAACTCGCAAGACCCTGGTTCGCGTCGGTCGGGCACGGTCCTGGGTCGCCCGCCCGGGCCAGGGTCAATACGCTGGTGCTCAGACTCAGCCGGAGCACTTTGACGGGTACGACGAAGACCGAATAGTGGAACGAGTCCCGGGCGTCACTGCTGACGCTTCAGATGCCGGGGACACGGGCTTCGGCCGCCCAGGCGGATCCGGGTTGGGCAATCCGGGTCCCGGCGGAGCGGGACCCGGAAACCTGGACCACGGCGGTCCCGGCTTCGGCGATCCAGGTCTCAAGCTGCCAGCGGACGATCACCCCGGCTATGAAATGCCAGGCCTGGACGGCTTCGGCGGCCCGGGCTCCGGAGGTTCGAGCGGGGGAATCCTGGGCTAAGCCTCCTTGAACTCGCCCTCGACGACCTCTTCGCCACCCTGGTCGGTGGGCCCATCGGCCGGACCCGACTGACCGTCTTCGCCGCCTGAAGGATCGCCCGTTTCGGGGCCGGGCGCCGAAGCCTGGTAGGCCGCGGTGCTGACCTTCTGGAGTTGCTCGACGAGGGCATCGAAGGCCGACTTGATCGCGGCCAGATCGTCGCCCTTGAGCGCGGTTCGGACCGTCTCGATGCGCCGTTCGGTCTCGGCCTTGTCCTCTGGTGAGACCTTGTCGCCGAGGTCCCGCAGTGTTCGTTCAGCCTGGTAGGCGAGGGCGTCGGCCTGGTTGCGGGTCTCGACCTCTTCCTTGCGCTTCTTGTCCTCGTCGGCGTGCGCGGCGGCCTCGTTGACCATCCGATCCACGTCCGTCTTAGACAGCATGGAACTGGCGGTGATCCGAACCTGCTGCTCGCGGCTCGTGGCGCGATCCTTGGCCTTGACGTCGAGGATGCCGTTGGCGTCGATGTCGAAGGTGACTTCGATCTGCGGAATGCCGCGAGGGGCCGGCGGGATGCCGTCGAGGATGAAATTGCCCAGGGTCTTGTTGTCCGTGGCGAAGTCGCGTTCGCCCTGCAGAACGTGGACCTCGACCTGGGTCTGGTTGTCCGACGCGGTCGAGAAGACCTGGCTCTTGCTCGTTGGGATCGTCGTGTTGCGATCGATCAGCCGGGTCATGACGCCGCCCATCGTCTCGATGCCGAGCGATAGCGGAGTGACGTCCAGGAGCAGGATGTCCTTGACCTCGCCCGCGAGGACGCCGGCCTGGATCGCGGCGCCGATGGCCACGACCTCGTCGGGGTTCACGCCGCGATGCGGCTCCTTGCCGCCGAACATCTGCTTGACCGCTTCGGTGACGGCCGGCATGCGCGTCATGCCGCCGACGAGAACGACTTCGTCTATCTCCCCCGGCTTGAGGCCGGCATCGCGGAGCGCCTGGCTGACCGGACCGCGCGTCTTGTCGATCAGGTCCGCGACCAGGTCCTCGAGCTTCGCCCTGGTGAGAGTGATCACGAGGTGCTTGGGACCCGAGGCATCGCCGGTGATGTAAGGCTGATTGATCTCGGTCGTGGTCGTCGTGGAGAGCTCGATCTTGGCCTTCTCAGCGGCTTCCTTGAGGCGCTGCAGGGCCTGCGGATCGTTGCGCAGGTCGATGCCCTGATCGCGCTTGAACTCCGCAAGCAGCCACTCGATGATCCGCTGGTCGAAGTCGTCGCCGCCGAGATGCGTGTCGCCGTTGGTGGCTTTGACCTCGAAGACGCCCTCGCCCAGCTCCAGGATGGAGATGTCGAACGTGCCGCCGCCCAGGTCGTACACGGCGATCTTCTCGTCGTGTTTCTTGTCCAGGCCATAGGCCAGGGCCGAGGCGGTTGGTTCGTTGATGATTCGCTTGACTTCCAGGCCGGCGATTCGGCCCGCGTCCTTGGTCGCCTGGCGCTGCGTGTCGTCGAAGTAGGCCGGAACGGTGATGACCGCCTCGGTGACCTTCTCGCCCAGATACGCCTCCGCGTCGGCCTTGAGCTTCTGCAGGATCATGGCGCTGATCTCGGGCGGGGTGTAGGTCTTGCCATCCGCCAGGACTACCTTGATGCCGTCGCTCTTGGTGTCCTTCTCTACCTTGTAGGGGACAAGCGGGAGGGAATGCGCCACTTCAGAATCGTCGAAGCGGCGGCCCATGAAGCGCTTGATCGAATAGACGGTGTTGCCCGGATTGGTGACGGCCTGCCGCTTGGCCAGCTGACCGACCAGCCGATCTCCGCTCTTGGTGAAGGCCACGACCGACGGGACGGTCCGACCGCCTTCGGCGGACGGGATAACGGTCGGCTCTCCGCCTTCCATCACCGCCACGACGGAGTTCGTCGTGCCCAGGTCGATGCCGATGATCTTGCCCATTTATGCAGCGCTCCTAATGTGGTCGGTTGTGTCAGTTGGCGTGTGAGGTGGTGCCGCCGGATTCGGCTCCGCCGCCGGCGACCGCGACCAGTGCCGGCCGCAGGACTCTGTCTCGAACTCGGTAGCCCCTCTGGATCTCGTCCACGATTTCGCCGTCGGGCCGGCCCGTTGCCGGTACGCTGGCGATTGCCTCGTGCTCACGCGGATCGAAGGCCCGCCCGACCGACTCGATCAGGGTCACGCCTTCGCTCTCGAGCAGAGCCCTGAGCTTGCGGTCGAGAAGGACGATGCCTTCGATCCAGCCGACGCCTTTGAGGTCCGCCGGCATGGCGTCGAGCGCTCGGTCGAAGTCGTCGGCAACGGCCAGAAGCTTGCGCAGCAACGACTCGCTGGCCAGCCCCAGCTCGCGCTCGCGGTCTTCCGCGGTGCGCCTCTTGAAGTTGGCGAAGTCGGCCGCCGTGCGCTGAAGAGTGGCAAGGTGCTCGGCCGCCAGGGACTTGGCGATCTCGAGCTGGGCGCTCAGTTGTTCGACAGTCGGCTCGTCCGGGGAGCGACTGGAGTCCGGTCCGCCGACGGGCTGTCCGGGCCAGTCGCCTGCCGCGCCGCGGTAGTGGGTCCGGCTGTGGGTCGGTCGATCAGGCATACAGATGCTCCACCAACTCGTTCATGAGCCCCGAGACGAACTCGACCGAGGCGATAGCTTGAGCGTATGGCATGCGCGTGGGCCCCAGGACGCCGACGACACCGATGGCACGGCCGATCCGACCGTACGGCGCCAGCACCAGCGAGACTTCCTGCATCTCGAGCGGCCGGTTCTCGTGCCCGATGAAGATCTGGATGCTACCCGCCCGGGCGACGCTTTCGACGAGCGACCCAAGGTAGCCACGGTTCTCCAGCGCGGCGAAGACGCGCCTCACCTTATCGCTTCGATCGAACTCCGGGGCCGCCATCACATTGAGCAAGCCATCGCTGAAGAGGTCGTCGATCAGGGCCGCATCGAACTCGTGCATCGTCCGTACCAGCCCCTCGCCGATGCGACGCAGCAGGTCCAGGTCGTCGGCCGATTCCCCACCGAACGGGAGATCGGCCAGGGCGCCGGCGATCTCGCGGGCCGTGCGATCGACCGCGAGCACGTTCAGCAGCCCGGCCACGCGATCCAGCTGTTCCTGATCCGTGGTCGCCGGGAGGTTCTGGAGGCTCTGCTTCATCGTCCCTTCGCGGAAGAGGACGACGAGCATCGCCGTGCGGTCCTGGACGGTCACGAGATCCACGCGCCGGACTCGCACCGACAGGGGCTTGGCGGTGGTGGCCAGGCCCGCGGTGCCGGTGTTGGCAGCCAGCGTGCTCGCGGCAAGGCGGAACCAGTGCTCGCTGGCAAACTCGACCTGACCGAACTGGTGGCGGATCATGCGCTGTTCGACCTGCGGCAACGACCACTCGTCGGCCAGAACCTGGACGTAGTAGCGGTAGCCCGCATCCGTCGGGACCCGGCCGGCCGAGGTGTGAGGATGCGTCAGCAGGCCCAGGGCCTCCAGATCGGACAGGATGTTTCGGACCGTGGCGCTGCTCACCCCGAGCGGGTAGTGCGCGACAAGCGAGCCCGAGCTGACGGGCGTCGCCGAGGTCACGTATTCGTCGATGACGGCCCGCAGGATTGCGTCGGATCGCGAATCGAGCGAGCCGATGGTGCGGCGTGGTCGTCGCGCCATTTCTGACTCCACTTCCCCACCGGTCTGCGGTCGAGGCTGGGAGCGGCGTCGGGCGCGGCGTCTGCCCTTCGGCGGAGGGTCCGCGGCCGGCTGCCGATCCCCTTTCGGCCTGGCTCCGGCGGTGGTTAGCACTCTCACTGTCTGAGTGCTAACCGGCTCCGCCGATGGTAGCAGTCTCGCCCGGAGAGTGTCAACGGCGCCCCGGCGGCGTTGTGGCAGTTAAGGAAAGTGCCGGGGCGGCACCTGCCGCCCCGGCACTCGTAGCGGAGGAGTGATTGCGAGTTAGCCCTTGAGTGAACCCGCCAGCAGGCCACGCACGAAGTAGCGGCCCAGGACGATGAACACGAGCAGAGTTGGCATGGCAGCGAGGAGCGCTCCTGCCATCTGCACGTTCCAGTCCACGACGAAGCTACCGGCCAGGTTGTTCAGAGCTACCGTCATGGGCCAGTTGGGTTGAGTTGTAAGAGTGGCGGCGAACAGGAAGTCATTCCAGACGGAGTTGAACTGCCATATCAACACGACCACGAACCCTGATGCCGAGAGGGGCAGCAAGATTGAGCGATAGATCCGGAAGAAGCTCGCGCCGTCGACTTTGGCCGCCTCCAACAGTTCCGTCGGTATTGCCGCGTAGTAGTTGCGGAAGATCAGAGTCGTGATCGGGATGCCGTAGATGACGTGGACCAGGATCAGCCCCTGGATCGAACCGTACAGCCCGACGTTCGACATGACCTGGGTCAGCGGAATCAGGATGGCTTGATACGGGATGAACATGCCGAACAGGATCAGGGTGAACAGAGTGTCGGCGCCGCGGAACTTCCACTTGGCCAACACGTAGCCGTTCATCGACCCGAGCATCGAGGAGATGATCGCCGCGGGGATTGCCAGCTTCAGGCTGTTGAGGAAGTTGGGCCCAAGGGCGTTCCACGCGGCGACGAAGCCATCGAGGCTCGGTGGCCACGGGAGAGTCCACATCTGGTCGAGCCTGACCTCGCTCGAGGGTTTGAGGCTGGTCACGAGCAGGATGTAGATCGGCGTCAGGTACCAGAGCGCGAACACGAAGAGGATCGCGTAGAGGAAGAAGCGCAGGATGCGTGCCCTGGGCCCGCGAGAATGGGCGCCCCTGCTGCCCCTATCAGGACGGACGCGAACTCGCGTCGCCTGCTCTTCCTCTTCCGTTCTTACGACCAAGTCGAGAGGATCGATCTTGCGGGCCGCGAATACGTCGCTGAGAGCGGCGCCACGAACGGGGGGCGCCTGGGGCGCGGATTGCGGCTCGACCGCGGCATCTGAGGATTGCGGCTCGACAGCCGCATCGGCCCGTTTCGGGTCGTTCTTGCGGCTCATGCCTCGACCTCCTGGCGGCGGTTCCAAACGAGGTACGGCACTACGATTCCTGCCACGAGTAAGAGCATGATGATGGCGACGGCGGCCCCTCGGCCGAAGGAATCGTCACGGAATGCCGTCTGCCACATGAAGAGGGCGGGCGTGTCCGTGGCAAAGCCGGGGCCCGATCCGGACATGGCCACTGTCAGGTCGTAGATCTTCAGGCTGATGTGGCCGAGGATGATCATCGCCGAGAGGGTGATGGGGGTCAGCAACGGGAAGACGATGTGACGGAAGATCTTCCACTCGGTGCAGCCGTCCACTCGGGCAGCCTCTTTGAGCTCCTCAGGTATCGCCCGCAACCCGGCCAGGTACAGAACCATGACGAAGCCCGACATCTGCCAGACAGCAGCCAGAACGATCGACAGGAGGGCGATCGGTATCCCGATGTTGGGGCTCGTGATGAAGCCCAGACCGATGTCATGCAGGATCCCATAGACGGGGTTGTCCGGACCTATGTAGACGACATGGGCGTCCGTTAGCCAGCGATTCGAGGCCGGATCCAGACCGAAGAGCTGATTGAGGCCCTCCGGAGTAGCGGGCGTGCCGGCGGACGCAGCCTGACCCGGTGAGAGGATCCACTTCCAGACGACACCCGTGACGATGAAGCTGACGGCCATCGGAAACACGAAGATGTTCCGAAAGAGCCCCTCGGACCGTATCTGCCGATCGATCAGGTTGGCCAGGGTGAGACCGATGGTCAACGAGGCGGCGATGAAGAAGATCGTGAAGACAACCGTATTCCGGATGTCCATTAGGAACCGATTCTGGGCGAAGATCGCTTGGTAGTTGGCGATCCCGACTCCGGTGTAGTCGGGACGGAGCGTGTCCCATTTCACCGTCGAGATGTAACCGGTCCAGGCGATGAGCCCATATACGAAGACCGCTACCGCCAGGACCGACGGCGCGATCACGAGCAATGAACTTACTCTGTCGCGACTGATTCTCATGGTCTCGCTGCATTCGTGAGCGGGGCAAGAAAACCGGAGGGGGCGAACGAGTTCGCCCCCTCCGTGAGAGTCCGGGGTCTAGCTACTTGCAGACGGTGACGTCTTTGCACGCAGCGGCAAGAGCCGTCTGGAGAGTCGGCACGTCCGGGGTCGCGACGAAAGCCGTGACTGCCGTCTCGATTTCGCCCTTCCACTTCGGGGCAGCGGCGGCGCCGTGCTCCATGCTCGGAACGATGGTGTCGGTCTTCCACTGACCCATCGCCCACTTCTGGTAGGTGCTGTACTGCTTCTGGTCAGCAGGCGGGTTTCCTGCCTGGGTGTTGGCCGGGATGGAACCCTTGTACGGGTTGAAGATGTCCTGGCCTGCGGCGGAGCCGAGGAGGGTCAGGAACAGCTTGACGCCTGTCTTCTGCTTGGCAGCCTTCGGCAGACCGAAGGAGTCGGCGAGAGCCTGATAGACGCCGTCGGTTCCAGGCGCAGCGGCATAGCCGTAGTCGGCGAACTTCTTGTTGTCGAACTCACCGGCGGCCCAGTCGCCCATGATCGTCATAGCGGCCTTGGGCTGTGCGCCAGCGCTGGCCGGAATGAGGTAGTCGGCCGCCTGGTCCCAGGTGAGGGCCGAGTGGTCGGTGTTGACGAAGGTGAGGACCTGCTGGAACGTGGTCAGAGCTGTGGTCACGTCTGCGCTGGCCCAATCGGTCGTTCCGGTCCAGAGACCGTCGAACTTGTCGGCGCCGAGCTGAGCAAGGAGCACGTCCTCGAGGAGCATGCCGCTGGCCCAGATGCCGTTATCGCCAACCGCGAGCGGGGTGATGCCCTTGCCCTTGAGGGTGGCGGCATCGGTCAGGAACTCGGCCCAGGTCTTGGGGGCCGTCATGTTGTTGGAACTGAAGACCGTCTTGTTGAACCAGAGAACGTTGGCTCGGTGGATGTCAAGCGGCACGCTGTAGTAGTGGGTGGCGCCGCTGGAGTCCTTGGCGCTGACGATGTCGAGCACGCCCTTCGGGAACTGGGTGGTCCAGCCGTTGGCCGTGTACAGGTCGTCCAGATTGTCCATGTAGCCCGGGGTGACGTACGTGTCGAGGAGCTCATGGCCCATGTGGACCTGGAAGGTGTCAGGCGGGGTACCGGCCAGAACGCGGTTCTGCAGGGCAGCCTGAGCAACGGAGCCGGCGCCGCCTGCGATCGCGCTGTTGGATACGAAGTACGTCGGGTTATCGCAGTTGAACTTGTTGATGATGGCGTTGAAGCCACTCGACTCGCCGCCGGTCGTCCACCAGGAGACGGCTTCGATATCGGTCGCACCGGCCTGCTTGGTGCAGGTGCCGGCGGCGCCCGCTGAAGCCGCCGAACTGGGAGTCGCGGTGCTGGAAGAACACGCTGAAGCGACCAGGGCCGCTATGGAGATCACGGCGAGAATCCGCCGCGACGGGAGCTTCACGGGAAACACCTCACTGACCTTGGATGTGCCGATGACATCGTCTAGTCAGATTGACTTCGTCATCGGACCTAGTCGGTGGGTGAGCAGGCACCCAGGACCACCCTGCCTCGCCGGCACGTAGAGGCCGACAAGGGGTATTCGCCTCCTCCACCCAAGAGCTGACTACTCACCTCCTCCGCATAAGCGCCCCGACTCGAACCGAAAACGCAGGCCGTCTCGGGCGCGACCATCCTCCCTGCGATCTGACGCCGGCTCTCCCGCTCCTGGGTGACGGAAGCCGTGTCACTGTTCCATCCGCCACGC
>Ga0182027_10013493_pt1 | contig 11383 bp, 7 predicted proteins | sample 712E1DmetaG_FD_121300 | JGI IMG/M metagenome (GOLD analysis project Ga0182027, IMG submission 121300) | Permafrost microbial communities from Stordalen Mire, Sweden - 712E1D metaG (Illumina Assembly) | ecosystem: Environmental > Terrestrial > Soil > Wetlands > Permafrost | place: Sweden...
CAGGGAGGCATCAACATCGTGTGTCTCTAAAAGTCCATCATGATGGTCAATGTCAAAATAGACACTGATCTCTTCTTTAAAAGTTGCCCCCAGTTCCCGCTTCAGATTGTCAACAAATTCAGTTACCCAACCATCATATTTATTGTCCTTCTGGCGGTAGCTTATGAAGATGTCGTATTCATAACCCGGAATTATACTTGCCATAGTGCAAGAAAATTTTACATAGTTTTTCGTAATTAGCTATCCGTCGCTCCTTATATCCTGATTCCAATAACCAGAATATCATCGGTCTGCTCTTCATTATTTTCTTCTCTCCACTGCTCGATCTCTTCGTATAACCTGTCACTTTGTTCAAGCATAGAACATTCCCGGAGATTAAGTAGAAAATTCATTAATCTTTTTCTCTGATATTTCTTATGATGCTTCCCGCCAAATTGATCGGCATAACCATCTGAACATAAATAAATTATATCGCCTGAATTTAGCTGTATTTTCTCCGATGCGAACATACATTCCTCATCTTCACTGGAATCCTCAGGAAGGCTTTTAGACTGATATTCAATCAGTTCACCTTTTGTAATTCGGTATAACGAATTCTTAACTCCGGAGTATGAAAGGACATTATTCCTCGTATCCAGAATACAAAGAACGATGTCCATATCATCCGAAATACCTGTTCCATCCGAATCATTTCGCATAAACCGGTGTATTTTGGAGTATAAATTATGTAAAATATAAGATGGTTCAGTCAGTCTTATTTCATTCACAGCCTGGTCAAGAATACCATAACCTAATATACTCAGCAGTGCCCCGGGAATCCCATGTCCGGTAGAATCCGCCACAGCAAATATTATCAGATGCTCCCGTTTACTGAAAAAATAGAAATCACCGCTTACAATGTCTTTTGGTTTAAACAGGACAAAACTGTCAGGGAAACATTCCCTGATATAAAGATCATCAGGTAAAAAAGTCTCCTGGATATGCTGTGCATAATTATAGCTGCCCTCTACCTCATTGATAGCCTCTTCAATCTTATTATTCCTGATCCTTATCATTTCCTCTATCTCAGGAGTCCACGTAGCCAGTTTTCTGATCTGATCATTTAATTCCCTGGTTTCATCTAATATTTTGTGTATGCTGCTCTGAGGTTTTATTGCGTATGATAATTTTTTAATCCTGTTGGGTGAAACAGGAAAGGCTTCATAGTCAATATCCTGTAGGAAAGAGGGGATTAGTTTCACAAGTTCGCGGTCCTTTTCTTTCTCTGATTCACTCAACTCTTCATATGATATTAAGCTTGGGTGTGTTTTCTTAATATCATCTTTTATACTACCGAAAGTCCAGCCATTTAATCTCTTCTCCCAACTCCACCTGATATGTTCTACTCTGGCCATGGTTTCAATTTCTTCCTGGTTCAGATGAAGAGCAAAAGGTTTAAAGCCTTTTTTAACCTGCCTGATCTTATATCCGATTGATAATAATTTTGTTGGAATATGTGCTGCATTGTCTATGTTAGAGTATTTTATATCGTCAGGCAGATCATCAAAACCGGAGGTATATTGATTTCCAGAATTATAAAAAATGTAATTATTTGCCTTTATGTTTTGGTTTCTAATCTCATGCAAATACATGGAGTGAATAGCCCTGGCAAGTTTTTTAATCATTAACATGTTAATCTCAACAACCTCCTCTTGCCGGATAACTTCATACCCTATCTTTTTAAGCTCGACAGGGATTAAATAATTAAGTTCCATGCAGAATTTCTGCTGGTCTTTAATTGTACTTTGAAAGGATTTATGAGAAATGATATTGTCATGATCCCTTTGTGCAAGTTTTGTAACCTCATCGTCGGTTATAATACATGTCCTGCAAAAATCTTCAAAAGGACGTATGAAAAGATTTAAGGTTCTGAATTTATCCGGTATTTCTGCTGTATAGTCATACCAGAATGATTTTTCAGCTTTTGTGAGGTTTTTAAATTCTTTATTGAGAGTAGAAGAAAATGTCATTGGAGAACCTGATTCCTTAATATCCTGATAAAGACTTTCTGCAATCGGGTAAACAAAAAGTTTCTTATACATTTTCTTATCAGGAAACATGTTCTGAGATAACTGATTATCGGTATTATATGTAATTTTTGAACACATTTGGATACCTGTTTTTCTACCTGATTATTTAAGTACCATAACAAATTACATAAGATGCTTGTAGAGATATTAATTTATCTCTGACTCTACATATTCAAAAGGAAATTTTACAATACTCGACATCTCTTTCCCGACCTCCAGCATATCTCCATCTTCTTTTTCATAATACCATTTTACTATTATATTAATTCCCTTTAAACGTAAACCGGCTAAAACCTTGCAGATATCAAGGATTAACTTACCGGATGATGAATTGAAATATTCAAAATTAAAGTTAAATATTACCGGATCTTTATTATAGTCCGAATGGGCAAGATGTAGGCTGAACTCTTGCAGCCATGAGAGAATCTGGTCGTAAAACTCCCTGACATCAGGAGGCCTTGATTCACCTGAAATCAGGTAAATTTTTTTTTCAGGATCAAGAATGACCTTTGGTGAAAAGGATGTTTGGTCAATTATCAACTTTCTCATGATATATTTATTTAAAGAAATTTTTATTTCAAAATTTGAATAGCCATTAATCAGAGGTTGAAAGCTGTAACCAATTTTATTCCCTGATTTCATAGCCATATAAATAAAACCGAGCCCGGCTCCATTTTCACCCCGAACAGATTCTCTGTTAATTTTATGTTCGTACAAAGTTTTCAGAGCTGCTTCATTGAGGTTATTTAAGTGGTCAAGCCTTCTTGTTAAGTTCTCTTTTGCACTATCCGGTACCGGATTACCGGCAACAATATATATCTTGTCATTTTCCGTCCTGACTGAAATATGGGAATTCATTCCCGGATCAGCCGATGATAGCACTATCTGGTTTTTATAAATATTTTCAAGACACTCAACAACAATAGCATAAACCCTTTTACAGGTTATCTTATTCAAAAATGTAAACTCCTTTGTTTTCCTGAGTCTTTTTAAAAGTAGTTCTATTACCTTTAAATCAACCGGGCCATGATAATCCAGAAGAATTTCTGATTCGGACATATAATAAATCTTAATCCTGTGCACAGAGAATAGACAATTCCCGGTAAACAAACCGAGACATTAAAATTCTTCAATACGATGAAAATGTTTTTCTATATGCGTTATTATTACTAACTTGAATTGCTTTAAGCAAAGATATATTTTATTCATTAAAGATTATTAACAATTTTAATGCTATGATTGAGACAATTTTAAAAGCACTAGTACAATTATTTGCGTTAATAAGCGACGTTCACGATATTTCTGAGATCTCAAGCAAGGAGAAGGATATCGTAAGGATATTTCTGTCACGTCAGCTGAATAATGAACTGGTAAACAGATACATGGAAATGTTCGATGAGTATTTAATACAGTACAATTCGGAAAAAATTGACAGGGGAAGTATTAAAGACATGAAACGTACATCCCTCACTGCTGTCAAAATTTTAGGGATATGCGAAAAGATAAATGAAGAGTTACAGCAAAAACAGAAGTTGTACGTAATAGTCCAGCTTATGGATTTTATATTATTCGGTGCTGAAATAACCGAAAATGAGCTGGAGTTTCTTGAAACTGTATCAATAGCCTTTAATATACCACAGACAGAGTTTCAGAACATAAGAAGTTTCATATTGAAATCTGTGAATGATATCCCTGAGAAAAACAGGGTAATGATCATAAACAGCACTTATGAAAATGAGTACATAGGGATGAAACATTTGTTCAGGGAAAATCTCAAAGACAGTATTTTACTGCTTCATATTGAAAGCACCAATACATTTATTTTAAAATACTCAGGTAAAGAAGATCTCTTCCTGAACGGGCAGAATATATTTTCCGGGCAGACTTATACTTTTGATCACGGCTCGACAATCCGGGGCTCAGGTACGAATACAATCTATTACAATGATATTTCAAGCATTTTCACTGATGAAACATTTAAACTTAAAATATCGATTGATGCCATTGATGTTTACCTGAGGTTTAAGAACAGTGAATATGGAATTCAGAAGTTCAATTTTCATGAAGAATCAGGTAACCTTGTAGGAATTTTAGGTGGGAGCGGTGTTGGTAAGACAACCCTTTTAAATGTTTTAAGCGGTATTACTCAGCCCCAGAGCGGTGAAGTGCTGATAAACGGGTATAATCTCTATTCCGAAGAAGAAAAGATCCACTTGAAAGGGTTCATTGGTTTTGTCCCGCAGGATGATCTGCTGATTGAAGAACTTACCGTCTGGCAGAATCTTTATTACAGTGCAAGAATGTGTCTCGATAACCTTCCTGAAGCTAAACTGGTGGATGTTGTGAATAAGACTCTTTCAGAACTGGACCTTGATGAGATCAGAAATCTGAAAGTTGGCAACAGCCTTAATAAAGTAATAAGTGGCGGACAAAGAAAAAGATTAAACATTGCTCTGGAATTAATCCGCGAACCGACAATACTCTTTGTTGATGAACCCACATCAGGACTTTCTTCTGTTGACTCTGAAATTGTAATGAATTTACTTAAAGAACAGACAGACAGGGGGAAACTGGTAATTATTAATATACATCAGCCTGGTTCCGACCTTTACAAAATGTTTGATAAGATTATGATCATCGACAAAGGAGGATATCAGATATTTTATGGCAATCCTTCAGAAGCAATTGTATATTTTAAAACAAGGGCCAGTTATGCGAATGCGCATGAAGACCAATGTATTACATGTGGAAATATAAACTCTGATCAGTTACTTCAGATTATAGAAGCCAAAGTCATCAACGAGAATGGAAAACATACTCACTTAAGAAAAGTTTCCCCTCAGGAATGGGCTAAAATGTTTATGGGAGATGCTGATAAAGCAAACCAAAAAACCTTTAACAAGTACAGTACTCTCCCTGAAAATTATTACAGCATTCCCGGTCTTATAAAACAGTCAAAGATTTTTTTTATCCGTGATTTTTTATCCAAATTGACGAATAGGCAATATGTCATGATTAGCCTGCTTGGAGCGCCTCTGCTGGCTTTTCTGCTGGCATATTTTACTAAATATACCATTGGTGGAGAATACATTTTCAGCGAAAATGAAAATCTGCCGGCATATCTTTTTATGTGTGTAATTACCTCTCTCTTCCTGGGATTAATAATCAGTGCTGAAGAGATTGTCAAAGACAGGAAGATATTGAAAAGGGAGTCATTTCTGAATCTCAGCTGGTTCAGCTACCTGAATTCGAAGGTTATGATAATGTTTTTAATATCAGCAATTCAGACAATCTCATTCATTCTGATTGGCAATTTCATTCTGGAGATTAAAGGCATGACTATTCCATACTGGATTGTACTATTTACAACATCCTGTTTTGCGAATATGCTTGGGTTGAACATTTCATCGGCATTCACCTCAGTAATAACAATTTATATACTGATACCGTTCATTCTTATACCCCAGTTATTATTCAGCGGTGTTATTGTAAAATTCGACAGGCTGCATAAAAACAATCTCTCTTCTTACGAATATGTTCCCATTATCGGGGAAATGATGACTGCACGCTGGTCGTTTGAAGCCCTGGCAGTCGAACAATTTAAAAACAATAAATATGAAAGGAATTTTTTCAAATACAATTTGGAAATAAGCCAGAATGACTGGTACTCAGTATTCCTTATAAATGCCCTTAAAGTTGACCTGAGGGTGTGTACGGTGCTTAAGGATAGTTTACCATACAGACAAACAGTAAATAATGATTTTTATAAACTTAATTATTATATCGAAAAGCTGAATGGATTAGCAGGTTTTGGATTAATCCGCGGAAACTGGAAAGAATCTCTTAAAGCTGAAAATTTTAATCCTGAGGCAGCGAAAGAAGCAGGAAAATATCTTGACAGTTTAACCAGACAGTTCCGGCAGGTTCGAAAAACATACAAGGACAGAAAAGATTCGGTTTCCAGATTTATTGAGGCAAAAATCGGGGAAGATGAGTTTATAAAACTAAAAAACAATTATTATAATAAACAATTGGAGATTGTTGTTTTGGACAGATTAAGAGTTGAACAATTTATAGAAACAGATAAGAGAATAATTCAGAAATGTGAGCCAGGCTATATGAAACCTCTTTCAAAATATGGTCGGGCACAGTTTTATGCGCCATATAAACAGATCGGGAATACTAAAATTGACACATTCTGGTTCAATCTGATGGTTTTATGGATTGTAACTTTAATTTTATATATTGCCCTGTATTATAATCTTTTACAAAAGTTGGTAACCATTTTTGAGAATTTTAAGCTAAAGGAATCAGTTAAGTAATCATTTTATTTCAGCCATTCCTCAACAGCCTGCGGACTTAATCCCGATAAACCGAGTTTATTTTTCTTGTTAAAACCATTCAGATCATTAGCAAGTTTCCCGGCTTTCTCAACTTCTTTAAGTTTAGAAACGGTGGTAAAACCCAGCTTCTGTAACGGGGCAATCCATTCCTCCGGGATACCAAGCTCCATGTATTCTTCCTTTGAACTTTGAACTTTAAACTTTGAACTTACAGGCTTCATCTGAGGAAATAACAACACATCCTGTATTGACGACTGATTTGTAAGAAGCATTGTCAGCCTGTCGATGCCCATTCCCATACCAGACGTAGGAGGCATGCCATACTCCAGTGCTCTGACAAAATCCATATCGATAAACATTGCTTCATCATCTCCTTTTTCTGAAAGCTTTAGTTGATCCTGGAATCTATCTATCTGATCAATCGGATCGTTCAATTCAGAATATGCATTGGCAATCTCTTTGGAATTAATAAAAAGTTCAAACCTTTCCGTGAGTCCTGATTTGCTCCTGTGCATCTTGGTAAGGGGAGAGGTCTCGGTAGGGTAATCAATAATGAATGTAGGCTGAATAAGGCTATGTTCACATTTTTCACTGAATATAGCATCTATGAGTTTCCCCTTCCCCATAGTCTTGTCATGTTCAACCTTTAGATTATCACATACTTTTATCAATTCAGCTTCGTCCATCCCCGATATATCAATTCCAGTGTTTTCTTTAATCGAATCAAGCATGCTTATCCTTTTAAAAGGAGTTTTTAGATTTATAGTCTTATCCCCGTAAATGATCTCGGTCTTTCCATGAAGATCAAGAGCCGCTTTTTTCACAATCTCTTCGGTGAAAGTCATCATCCAGTTATAATCTTTATAGGCTATATAAATCTCCATTACAGTGAACTCCGGATTATGGGTACGATCCATTCCTTCATTGCGGAAATCTTTGGCGAATTCATATACACCTTCGAAGCCGCCAACAATTAATCGTTTCAGATACAGCTCATTGGCAATCCTTAAATAGAGAGGGATATCGAGTGCATTGTGATGTGTAATAAAGGGTCTGGCGGTTGCTCCACCGGGTATAGGCTGAAGGATTGGTGTTTCAACCTCAAGATAACCCTTTGAGTTAAACAACTCGCGCATCGACTGAATTATTTGCGTCCTTTTTCTGAACACATCACGTACCTGGGGATTAACAATAAGGTCTACATATCTTTGGCGATAACGCATCTCAGGGTCAGTAACTGCATCATACAAAATTCCATCTTTCTCCTTGACTATCGGAAGCGGTCGAATAGATTTACTGAGAACCGTAAATTCATCGACATGAACAGTTGTTTCTCCCATCTGGGTTTTAAAAATATGACCTTTCACTCCGATAATATCACCTATGTCGAGAAGACGTTTAAACACAGTGTTGTACATAGTTTTATCTTCGCCGGGGCAGATATCATCTCGACGTAAATATATCTGTATCCTGCCTGAAGAGTCCATCAACTCTGCAAATGAAGCATTGCCCATTATGCGTCTGCTCATTATCCGTCCCGCAAGACAAACCTCCTGGAAATTGTTTTTTTCAGGGCTGTAATTATCGAGAATATCCCGTGCAAAAACGCTGGTTTTATATTCAGCAGCAGGATAGGGATTTATACCAAGTTTTCTGAGTTCATCGACAGATGTCCTTCTGATCTGCTCCTGTTCGCTTAAATTCATATTGCTCATTCTGATTTGAAAATTTGTGCAAAGATAAAAAAATCATGCATTCGTGATAGAAAGATATTCAGCCTTTTAATGCTTTTATCTCATTATCGAATTTATCGCGGATGAATCTGGTCACCGGTCCAGGAACTCCCTCACCAAGAGTGTTTCCACCGAGTTCTGTTACAGGGGTAACTTCTGCTGAAGTATTTGTAATAAAGACCTCCTGGATTAATCTGATCCTGTTTTCCTGTAAAGCTTCCTCCCTGATTTTAATTCCTGAGTCCTCTGCAATCCTTATAATATTTTTCCGTGTAATTCCTGAAAGAACATGATTCGATTCAGGATGTGTAAAAAGAGTACCATCAATCACGAAGAAGATATTTGAATGAGATCCTTCTGTAATAAACCCGTTTCTAACGAAAATACATTCTTTCAACCCATTTTCATGGGCTTCCTGAAAACTCATTGTATTGGGAAGAAGAGCCACCGATTTGATGTCGCACCTGCTCCACCTTATATCCTCTTTTAACATGACTTTAATACCTGTTTCTTTTAACTGGCTATCAGGTACAAAACCCCAGGCACAAGCGTAGACTGTTGGTGGAACTTCAGGTGATGGGAAAGAATGACTGCGTCTGGCTGCACCTCTTGTTACCTGAAGATATACCATTGCCGGTTGGTTTTCAAGCTTATTTAGTTTTATTAGATCATAAGCAAAAATTGGAAAGGAATCTGCTTCGGGCCAGTTAATTCTCAATTCTCTCAGACTTCTTTTCAGCCTTGTCATATGGCTGCTCATATCATAAAAAAATCCTTCATACCATCTCACAACTTCATAAATGCCATCAGCAAAGAGAAATCCCCGGTCATCCGGACTGATCTTAATTTCATCTTTCGGGAGAAGTTTCCCGTTGAAATATGCTGTTCCCATCTTTTGAATTTTAAATAGCTGATATTTCTTGATTTGGTTCAATAATTTCTGTTCTGTAATTAATTGCCGATCTTGCTTCCTCCGGCGATTCAGCATTACCGCAAGCTGCCTGAACGAATAATGAAGCACCGAGTACCGTAGTTTCTTTTTGATCAATAATCTTAAGAGGAACACCCGTATAATCAGCTCTTAGCTGATTCCATAGCCTGTTTTTAGATCCGCCGCCAACACAAAGGATACTTTCAGTTTTAAAACCACCTGCATTTTCGAGAGCCCTCTTCCCTTCGGCGAGTCTTGCAGATAGTGACTCAAGAATTGCCCGGAATATTTCATCACGGGTCGATTCCATTGTAAGACCAAGTATCTGGCCTCCGGGTATGCCCTTGAGCTCTTCATAGAATTTTGGAATGACTTTTACTCCATTACAACCTGAGGGTATCTTTTCTGCACCTGAAACCATATAATCATAAACACCATCCTTGATTTCACTGTACAAATTCCGTCTGGCCCACTCAAGAATTCCGGATGCAATCCACTGGTTACCTATATTATACAAACCAGGTCTGGAGTCAAGTTCGGTGGTAATACCCAAATCCAGCTGCTCTTTACCTGACCTGAATGCTTCTGATCGCACCATCAGAATTTCCCAGGTTCCTGAACTCAGGACAGGCTGTTTTTTTTCAGCGCCTGATCCGAAAATTGCAAATTGAGTGTCATGACCTGTTGCTACAACCGGTGTTCCCTTCGGAAGACCTGTCTCAGCAGAAGCTTTAGAATTGATCTTTCCGGTAACAGTTCCAGCTTCAACGGGAGACACAATTTTTTCGAAGGGGAATTTGATTTTATTTATGATATCTTCTGAGAAACCCCTGGTCTGAAGATTGGTCAACATTGATGTACCTGCCATGGTTGTATCATTAATCATTTCGCCTGTAAGCAGAAATGAGAATATTGATGGCATGAAAAGAAAAGAGGAGCTCTTTTCAACTATTTCAGGCTTTTGTTCGACAAACCATATGAGTTTATTTATGGTATTGAATGAGAACGGAAGAACTCCGCTCTCACAATATAACTCATTAAGAGGCAAATATTTGTCTATATTTTCCATTATTGATTTTGTCCGTTCACACTGCCATGATATTACAGGGTAAAGCATTTTCCCTGATTTATCAAAGAGTGTTCCGTCAACACCAAAAGTAGTTACTGTGACCCCGGCAATGCGGTTAACATTAATCTGACTGACCACTTTTTGTGATGCCCCGCACATTTTACCCCAGATCTCTTTTATATCCCAAATCCTGTATTGAGGGTAATCCGGATCTGGCCATGTATTGTTAGGGAATGATTCAGAGGCCAGAATTTCACCTTTACTGTCGATTGCTATAACTCTTACGTTTGTTGCACCGCAGTCGAAAACAATTACAGTATCACCTTTTGGCATTTGCAAAGAGTTAATCTAGATTGAATTAAAGATATCCTGTTTATATTTTTACATGAAAAAAGGGATCACCGATTAAGAAACTATCGGATTATCAGAGCCCTTTTAAAAAAGCCATTGAAGATCCCGCAACAATCAGTACGACAATATAAAGTGAAAGAATAATAATTATCAGGACCCCGATATAGACAAAACAAGATTTTAGATTCTTTATAGCTTTGTGAAATTCCAGTTTATCAAGGGTTTGTATGGCATGTGAAGTGTGCTTTGAAAAACGGAACAGGAAAAGGACCGGGAAAAAATAAATTACTGCCAGAAGCAGAATAGGCACAAACATAAGTGATTCAGGAATTCCCAGGTCTTTTCCCCCGGAATTAAAAGCTGTAAGAAAAGTTCCAGCGATAAGGCCGATTATAACAATCAGGCCCAGGATGATAAAACCTATAATTGCAAGGAACATAGCCCATTTTCTTGTAGTATTCAGATGTTTAAGAGTTTCCTGTTCTATTTCTATTTTCCTGTTTTCAAGAGGTGTTTCCATATATTAATTTGTTTTTCTTGTTTCGCGTTTCGTCTTATTTATAAAGCGCTCCGTAAGTCTGGCAAGCCCTGTAATCAGATCCTTCCTTATCCATCCCGAAGGCATTCCATGAACTTGGACGGAACACTTTATCCTCAACAACATTATGCATACAAACAGGTATTCTGAGGATTGAGGCGAGAGTGATCAGATCGGCTCCGATATGGCCATAGCTCGATGCGCTATGATTAGCGCCCCAGTTTGACATTACTGAGTAGACATCAGTGAATGGTCCTTTGCCTGTCAGTCTTGGAGCAAACCATGTTGTAGGCCATGTAGGATCCGTCCTGTCAGTGAGAATTTTATTCATTTTTTCAGGAAGTTCAAC
>Ga0182027_10013494_pt1 | contig 11383 bp, 6 predicted proteins | sample 712E1DmetaG_FD_121300 | JGI IMG/M metagenome (GOLD analysis project Ga0182027, IMG submission 121300) | Permafrost microbial communities from Stordalen Mire, Sweden - 712E1D metaG (Illumina Assembly) | ecosystem: Environmental > Terrestrial > Soil > Wetlands > Permafrost | place: Sweden...
CATCTTGGCAACCTGTATGAGGTCAGCCGCAAAGTCGCTGTCTGGATGCGCAACCCCGAGCCCACCCTTGCAAAGAAACTCCAGATAACCCCAAACCCCAAGTCCTGACCCCGTTCTGGATTCTTCTTCGGTCAAGGCGGACTTGGCCAAGCTCCCTCCGAAACTCCTCCTCTGGATGCAACCGACAATTCGGCAAATCGCGGATAGGCCCTGACTGCAGGCTTACAAAACCTCGGCGTTTGCGCCATTAGTGCCTAGAATATGTAAGCTTTACAAAGTCTAGGACATTGCCGTAAGTTAGCCTAGGTTTTGTATGGCATCCGAAAAGACATCGAAGCTTCTAGCCGCCTTCAAGAAGACGAGCGTCCTGCGTGGCCGTGATCTGACGGCGATGGGGTTTTCGCGTGTACTGGTTGCTGGTGCCTCCAAGCGTGGGCTGATCGAACGCATCGGACGCGGCCTCTACACGACTAAACACGCGGACATATCCGAGAAGCACTCCTATGTTCAGATCGCCCGCATGACGCCAAACGCCGTCCTCTGCCTCCTGAGTGCCTGTCGTTTTCACGACCTCACAACCCAAAACCCGCACGAGGTCTGGTTCGCTCTCGGACGAAAGGCATGGATACCGAAGATCACCTTCGTCAAAACGCGGATTGTCCGATTCTCTGGCCTGGCACTGACTGAGGGAGTTGAGCTCCACAAATGCGAGGGCACGGAACTGAAGGTCTATTCTGTCGCCAAGACCGTTGCCGACCTCTTTCGCTATCGGAACAAGTTCGGACTCGATATCGCCCTCGAAGCCCTGCGCGATGCGCTGCACGACCGGAAGTGTACCGTGGATGAGCTGATGCGCTTCGCACGGATGCGCCATGTGGCGAAAGTGATTGAGCCCTATCTCACAGCCTATCTCGCCCAATGACTCGTCCTCCCAAAGACATCGGCGCGTCAGTCCGCCAACGGCTTCTCGAAGAGAGCAAACGCCGAGGCGTGGACTTTGACGCGATACTCGTGCGGTTTGCGGTCGAAAGGATTCTCTCTCGTCTGAGCCGGTCGAGGTATGCCGACCGGTTTGTCCTGAAAGGCGCGATGCTATTCGCCATCTGGGGCGGCAACACCCATCGCCCCACGCGAGACATGGACCTCCTCGGCTTTGGCAGTAGCGATGCCGAGGAAATTGCCGGCGTTTTTCGGGAACTACTCACGATGGGCGCGGAAAACGATGGACTTGTATTCGATGCCGCTTCGCTTTCGGTCGGCCCCATCAGGGCCGTCGATGCCTACGGCGGTCTGGAAGTTAAGTTCCTGGCGGCCCTGGATCGCGCCCGCATCAGCGTTCAAATCGACATCGGATTTGGGGATGTCGTCACGCCGGCACCCGAAACCGTCAACTTCCCGAACCTCCTTCCGGACTTTGATGCACCGCGTATCCGTGCCTATCCTGTCTACACCGTCTTCGCTGAGAAATTTGAGGCGACTATTCGCCTGGGGGACGGGAACGGGCGCATGAAGGATTTCTTTGACCTCTGGTACCTGACGGAAAAGTTCACCCTCGATGCAGGGAAGTTACGAGAGGCGATTGTGGCAACATTCCAACGCCGTGGCACGGAACTCCCTTCAAGCACAACACTACGCCCATTTACGCCGGAGTTCGCCGCACTGAAAGAAAAGGCCTGGAGCCAGTTCCTTGACCGAAACAGGTTGCCCGAACCGGCGGGGTCATTCGCGGCACTCCTCGCGCGTCTTCGCTCGTTCCTCACGAGCATCCTGTAGTCCATCAGGGGCGCCTCTCCCAACTGCGGATACCGGTGGGGGCAGTCACGACGATGGTCGTCCGGCTTCCCCATTTACATCTCGGGAGCTGTCGGCGGCGGTCTTCTTGTCGTCGCCTCGTGTGATGCCACAATTGCTGCGATGGCATCGCGCAGTGCAGCGGGAAGCGTCGCCCAGCTTGCGACAACTTTTGTCAGCGTAGGACACGCCACGCCAGAGGCGTGTGTCCCATTCTGTGTACCATGGGAAGCCGCGCCATCACTGAGTTTCTGAGGATCAGCAACTTGTGATTTTTCGGGTGAGGCTTCGAATCCCTCCCTCTCCGCCATTTTGCCGCGAGCGGCAAAATGCAGCGCCGCGCCAGACGCGGCGACAGGCCAACCAGCAGTTGACCTTCATCATCGAGGGCAGGGCAAGCGCTCTCCAATAGAAAAGAGGGGTTCAGGCGCTGGCAGGGCGGACGGTTGTTTCACGCGGCACCCACGCCAGCGTCAGCGCGGCGGCGACAAACAAGCACACTCCACCCGCCATCACGGCGTAGACAAGATTGCCGTGCAGATAGTTCTTCACGAGGCCGCCGAAGAACAGCGCGGCTAGGATTTCCGGCAGCACGATAAAAAAGTTGAAGATCCCCATGTAGACGCCCATTCGTTCCGCCGGCAGCGCGCCCGCCAGAATCGCGTATGGCATCGAGAGAATCGAGGCCCACGCCACTCCGCCCAGCGCAAGCGCGCCGAGCAGAAGATACCGGTGCTCCTCTCCATGGATGAAACCAACGGCAAGCAGGCCCAGCCCGCCTAGAATCAGACAAATACCATGAATGTGGCAGCGGTCCAATTTCCGCGCCGCCGCCATCAGGCCGAAAGCCGCGATGAATGTGACCGCGTCCTTGACCGCGTAGCAAACTCCGGCCCACTCCGCGCCGCGTCTGAACAGGTCGGAATTGGGGTCGCTGCTGCCAAAAATCACGGGGACCGCGTTCGAGAAATGCAGCCACATGCAGAACAGCCCAAGCCACGTGAAGAACTGCACCAACGCCAGCCGCCGCATCGTGCCGGGCATTTTGGCCAGCGCATCAGGGATCTCTTTCAACAGGTGGGAAAGGCCGCGGCTCTCGGCGTTCCGGCGGCGGAATTCGTCCAGGTTCTCGGGCGGGTCCTCCTTCGTTGAAACCACGGTCCACAGGACGGCGGTGAAGAAGGCGATGGCCCCGACGTAGAAGGAGATCCTGACGTTGACCGGCAACCCGTTCGCGCCGTCGGATTCGCTGCTCACGTGAAACCAGTTTCGCAAAACATAGGGCGACAATCCGGCCACGACCGCTCCCACGCCGATGAAGAAACTCTGCATGGCGAAGCCCATGCCGCGTTGCTCCTCGGGCAGTTTGTCGGCGACAAAGGCGCGGAACGGTTCCATGGAGATGTTGATGCATGCGTCGAGAACCCAGAGGAGCGCCGCGGCCATGTAAAACTTCGGCAGATGGGGAATGAGCCACGTGGCGAGCGATCCGGCATTCGGCATCAGGAGCAGGGCGAGCGAGCTGAGGATCGCGCCTGTCAGAAAGTACGGCCGCCGCCGTCCCAGCCAACCCCAGGTGCGGTCGCTCATGGCCCCGATGATCGGTTGCACGATGAAGCCGGTGAGCGGCGCGGCGAGCCAGAGCCGGGCGATCTGATCATCGGCAGCCCCAAGGTACTTGTAGATGGGGCTCATGTTGGCCATCTGCAGGCCCCAGCCGAACTGGATGCCGAGAAAACCAAAGCTCATGTTCCAGATGGCCGGCAGGGACAGGACGGGACGGGGGCGGGGGTTCATGGTCCGGACAATAAGGGTCAGGCGGGCGGGGGTTCGCTGTAGTCGCGCACTTCGCGATCGCCGGTGCGGTCGTAAAGCCGGATCCAGTCTCGCAGCGTGGTTGCTTTCTCAGCGCGCAGCCGCGCGAGGTCAACCGCAGTGAAGCGCCACTGCCAGTTGCCTTCCATCGTGCCCGGACGGTTCAACGTCGCCGAGGCCGGCTGGTCCAGCAGGTCCTGAATCGGGATGACGGCGAGCCGGGAGACGGTCGCCAGGACAGCGCGAATCATCGGCCAGGCCGAACGGGAGCCACCGAGCTGGAAATACTCGTCGACCCTGGCTGCATACTCGGGCGTCAGCGACTCGAGCCAGCCGCGGGCGGTGAGATTGTCGTGCGTACCGGTGTAGGCGACGCTGTCGGGCGGATAGAAATGGGGAAGGTTGGCATTGTTCGCGTCGTGTCCATAGGCAAATTGCAGGATCTTCATCCCTGGCAGACCCGCCGCGCGACGCAGTTCAACGACCCCAGGCCCGATGTAGCCGAGATCCTCGGCGATGATGCGCGCCCGCGGCAGCGCGGCGTGCACCGCTTCGAAAAAGGGACGCCCCGGGCCCCGGCGCCACACCCCACCCCGGGCATCCGGCGCCCCGGCGGGGATTTCCCAATAGGTGTCGAAACCGCGGAAGTGATCGAGCCGGATGATGTCGTAGAGTTCGAAGGCGGCCCGGAGCCGCGCGATCCACCAGGCGTATCCGGTGCGCTTGAGATGATTCCAGTTGTAGAGCGGGTTGCCCCAGAGCTGGCCGAGCGCGGAGAAGTAGTCCGGTGGCACACCCGCCACGACCCGGGGCTGGCCGGCAGCATCGAGCTTAAAAATCGCACGGTTCCGCCACGTGTCGACGCTGTCAAGCGCCACGAAGATGGGCACGTCGCCGATGATCCCCACGCCTCGCTCCGCAGCATAGCGGCGCAGGCGGCTCCACTGGGCGAAAAAGACATATTGGTAGAAAGCGTGGCGGGCAACATCACGGTGCGCGGGAGCCGGGAGCGATTCGTGGACTGTGGGCGACCAGCGACGGTATGGCCTCGGCCAGAGTGTCCACGGATAACCTCCGAAATGGGCCTTCAACGCCATGAAATCGGCGAACGGCTCCAGCCAGTTGGCCTGGAGACGGCAAAACTCGGCGAGCGAGCCATAGCCATCAATACCGTCGCGCCCGCTGGCGGCAAAGCGGTCGTACGATTGGGCCAACAACGGCCAGAAACTCCCGTAAAGACCGCCGTAGTCGACGCGATCGGCATCCGACCCACACAGCGGGATGAGCTCATCAGCCTGAATCAGGCCGGCGGCCTGCAATTCGCCCAAATCGATGAAGTAGGGATTGCCCGCGTTGCCGGAGAAGAGCTGATAAGGAGAGTCGCCGTAGCCTGTCGGCCCGAGGGGGCAGATCTGCCAGTAGCGCACGCCAGTCGAGGCCAGGAAATCAACAAAGCTGCGCGCACCGGCGCCGAGATTGCCGATACCGTATTCGCCCGGCAGCGACGAGACATGCGCGAGCACGCCCGCTGCGCGGGTGTTGAGCCAGGAGGTCGTAGATGTTTCCATGGTCGGCGGAACTCCAGATGCCGGGCGAGACCGTTGCCCTCAAGGCAGGCGATCGCCGCGGCCCGGTTGCACCGGAGAAAAGGCAAACAGGCGGGGAAGACATGCGGCCACCAGAACGATCCGGTGGCCGCAGTTCAGTTCATTCTAAATTCCGCAGTTGCGGCTTCCGCTCCTCGTAGCTGCGAGCGTGAGCCCCTCGACCCTGCTCGGGGCCCTGAGCTTGTCGAACGGGCGAGTGGATTCCGCCTCAACTGCGGAATTTAGGTTCATGGCATGGTCGCGGGCTGTGGCCTAATATTTGTAGGACAAGCCCATGCTATAAGTCGCGCCGTACTTCTGCCAGTTCATCAGCTGGCGCGAATCCCCGTTGTTGTAAGTGATCAGGGGTGCATTGTTCAGGTTTCTGCCCTCCAGGTATAGGGTGAAGCCCTTGAGCGCACCCTTCTTGAACGCATAGCTGACCTGGGCGTCCACCGTCTTATAAGGAATCTCTTCCGAGTAACCGTCGTTGGGCGTCCCGAAGTTTGAGAACTGCGGCACGCCGAACTGCACGACGTACTCCCTGGTCTGCGATTGATAGTGCAGGTTGACACGGGCAGAGAAGCCGTAGTTCTCGTAGAATAGGGTGAAATTTCCTGATTTCTTCGACATGTTAGGGAGCGGTGCGCTGCCATTGCCGGGACCCCAGGGCTGGATGCTGCTATCCACAAGAAGGCCGTTCAAAATGACGCCAAAGCCACGGACCGCGCCCCCGCTGAGAACCTCGCTGGTCAACTGCACAGTGGCCTCAAGGCCGCTGACATTGCCACCCTGGCCGTTCACATACTGTGAGGTGATGCCCTGCCTGAGCACCGGGACCGTCGTAGACGTATAGGGATACCCCGTGAAGTCGGTCACCGTGTTCTGCTGATAGATGTAGGTCGTAAGCTTCTTATCGAAGGCCGCCAACGCGACGTAGCCGCCGCCGTGGGCAAAATAGTGTTCCCAATCGAGGTCCACCGCGTTGGCAAGCCAGGGACGAAGCCCCGGATTTCCGCTCGTGCCGCTCCACGGGCTGGTGGTGGTGGAGAGGGCATTCGTGGCGTTGTAGCTATAGTCGCGCGCCGCCCTCATCTCGTACATCAGCGGCCGCTGCTCCTCGCGACCGACGAAGAGCCGGATGTCGTCCCGCTCTCCGGGCTTGAACACCAGGTTCAGGCTGGGCAGGAAATCCGCATAGCTGGCGCCTCCGGTGACTGGATACACGATGTTGCCACCGTTTCCTGAAAACCCCTCGGAGTTCTGCTTGGCGAGGTCGACCACGGCGCCGATGTTGCCGTTAAAGGGCACGTCGGAGACCCGGCCCTTCAAGTCAGCCATCACGAAGGGACGGGTGATGTCTTCCCGGACCTTGAAATTGTCGCCCTCCCAGCTGCCCGGGTTGGGGTTCGGCATGAATGTGAAGAGCCCTCCATCGAGAGCGGCATTCGGGTCATAGGCAATCGGATGAAGGTTGCCGATGAAAGACAGGTCAGTCGTCCCGAGGAGCGCGGGCAAGGGAGCGCTCGGTTTGCCGTTGGAGTTGACCAGGTACCCCGTGGGATTCTGGCCGGATTGCTTGAAACGCTCGGAGTAGCTCACCCCGAGTTCGACATCCTTGAAGACGGATGCATCCAGCTCGTGCTTGGTGGACAACTTGAACGAATCGGCGATGTCGGTTTCCTTGAAGTACTTGAGGTAGCCTTCCATGCCTGTGACCGGAAATGTACCCGTGCCCCAGCCCTGCGGGTCGGTGAGCGTGAAAAGGCTGGCGTTCGAATAATTCGTGCTCGAGACAACTTGGGGCACCTGGCCGGCGTTTTGGATGACCTGGAACGTATCGGCGTCAGTCGCTCCGGCGCTAAACCCGAGGCCCGAATACTCTTCCAGGACCTCCTCACTGCGTCGGGCCGAGGAGTAGCCGGTGACGAAATGAACCGGCCATTCCGACTTCCCGCCCACGTCGAGATTCCAGATCACGGAGGCCAGATGGTCGTTCCAGGACGTATCCATGTTCCGGACCACCGGCTGTATATTCTTCAGCGTATAATTGGTGACCAATCCGTTGGTGACCGAATAACCCGGCTGCAAGGTAGCGCTGCTCCATTCCGCCATCGGAACTTCCATCCCGCGCAGCAGCTGGTTGTCGTTGTATTGGGATAAGAACAGGTCGAGCTTGCTGTGGATGAAGTCGGTCGGCTTGCTCTCGAGCACGGCCACGACGGAATTGCGCTTTAGGAGCTCGTTCTGGTCGTAAATCTTCATTCCGCCGAGCACATAGTTGCCACCGGACTCCGTGGGGTAGCCCCAGGCCTGGAATTGCTTGCCTTCATAGGGATTCTCCGTGTGGGCAAAGCCCAGGAAGACGCCTTCCGTTCCATGGGCAAACTGGTCGATCCAGGAAGCGGAGTAGCTTTCACCGGCCTTCTTGTTTCCGGGCGTGAGCTGTTGGAAACCCGTCCAGTTGTAATATGTACTGACGGCAAAGCCATTGTAGTCGACGCCCAGGGGCGCCGTGGTCTCAAGGTCAACGGTGCCGGCAAGACCGCCCACCATGTTGGCCTGGCCGGTCTTGAAGACCCTCACTCCGCCAATGAGCTCAGCGGGATACTGGTCGTATTCCACCGCGCGGTTGTCGTTCGTCGTGGCCTGCTCGACGCCATCGAGCGTGCCGACGCTCATGTTCGGGTCAAAGCCGCGGATGGTGATCTGCTGGTCCCGGCCGTTGACGCGCTGGCTGGTAAGCCCTGGCAGGCGGGTCAGGGAGTCAGCGATACTGATGTCAGGCAGCTTGCCGATATCCTCGGGCACGAGGATCTCTTCGATGGCGGGCGCTTCCTGCTTGTCCTGTGCCGCCAGTTGAAGGCTGCCCGCGAAGGATCCCGTGACGACGAATTTGTCCATCAGGACCACATCGCTCGACTTGTTCGTGGTTGCGGCCGGCTGGGTGGCCGTGGTTTGAGTCTTGCTTGTCGCGGCGGTCGACGGCGTGCTTGCCATCTGTGCGAGCGCCGAAAGGCCCGCCTGGATGAACAGCAGGCCGGCGGCCAGTCCTCGCAGGAGGAACCAGCACGCGGAATGATCTGGTCGGTTTTTGGTGTGCATGGGGAGGAGAAACAGCGGTGAACCGCAGTTGACCGGGTTGGTTAGGGTGGATGACACAGGGGACTGCGTCGAGATTGAGAGAAGGAAGCTCCCCTGACGTTGCGCGTGCGATTCGATTTCGTCCAAAAAAACCGCGATCGTCGGGACAACTCTTAGGTCAGGTCGGAAAGGTCCGGCCGGCCGACCGGCGAAAGCGCTAATCGGTTTTGGGCGTCTCTATGCAAATTCTAGGAGGCGAGCTTCGACCTTCGCCAGGCCTACGGTGGACACCTGCACGCGACCTGTCCTCCGTAGGCATTGCGAAAGAGGATTCCGAGGTGAGAATCGCCCGCAAGCGGGCTTCCTACACGGTCACCTGACGAAATCTGATCCACGAGCGAGCGTCGCGATTTTTGCATATTCACGGCTTAGGCGTTTCAGCGGTAGAATCCGTCCGGCGACGTCCGGTGAAAAGTGTCATGGGGACTTGGTTTTCTGGATTGGGACCTAGGTTTTTTCCCATCGATGCAAGACTTCTACTGGTGGCGCCGTTTGACGCTGCTGCCCGGACCGCCAGTCTGAATGCGACTCATGCGCTCTCACTTGATCCGTCTTGTTTGTGTGCTGGCCGGGTTGGTGGCGCTGCTCCAGGCGCAGCCAGTACCGCCAGTGATTGTTCCCCGCTTCACCCATCCGGGTGCCGGTCAGACCATTTACTTTGTCCTCACCGACCGCTTCGCCAACGGCTCGACTGCCAATGACCAGGGAGGGATCGACGGCGGACCTGACCGCACAGGCTTCGACCCGACCCGGATTTCGCATTACCATGGTGGCGATTTCGCCGGTCTCGCGGCCCATCTGGATTATCTGCAGCATCTGGGCGTGACCGCGGTATGGGTGACACCGCCGTTCAAGAACAAGCCGGTGCAAAGCGGCACCGCCGGCTACCACGGCTACTGGATCACTGACTTCCTGCAGGTCGACCCTCACCTGGGCTCGAATGAGGAATTCCGCGAATTCGTCCGCCAGGCCCACGACCGCGGACTGCGCGTCTACATGGACATCATCGTCAATCACACGGCGGATGTCATTCAATACGCCGACGGCGGCACCGACTACCGCGACAAGGCCACGGCTCCTTTCCGCGACGCCCAGGGAAAACCTTTCGACGACCGGGCCGTCGCCTTCAACGGCCTCAACGACTCGGCCGCCTTCCCGGTCCTGTCCGCCGAACGCAGTTTCCCGCACATACCGGTGGTACCCGATGGGGAGAAGACCGTGAAGAATCCCGCCTGGTTGAACGACGTCACTCTCTATCACAACCGCGGCAACAGCACGTTCCAGGGAGAGAGCGCCGTCTACGGTGACTTCGCCGGGCTCGATGATCTCTTCACGGAAAACCCGCGCGTGGTGAAAGGCTTCATCGACATCTTCAGCCGGTGGCTAGAACTCGGTGTGGACGGTTACCGGATCGATACGGCCAAGCATGTGAACACGGAATTCTGGCAGGCCTTCTGTCCGGCCATTCGCGCCCGGGCGCGCGAACTGGGACGCCCTGATTTTCTGCAGTTTGCCGAGGTCTACAACGAAGCAGGCGATCCCTCCGTGCTCAGCGAATTCTCCACCGGGAGCACTCCCATCGACACCACAATCGACTTCGGATTCTTCGCCGCCGCGCGAAGATTTGTCTCCCAGGGCGGCACGGCCGCGGCGCTGGCGGATTTCATCGCGCGCGACGACTGCTACACCGACCATGACAGCAACGTCCATTCGACGACCACCTTTCTGGGCAATCACGACGCCGGCCGCTTCGCGTATTTCCTCCAGCAGGACAATCCCGGCGCCACACCGGCGCGGCTCGCCGACCTCGTCAAGCTCGGTCACGGCCTGCTCTACCTCGCCCGCGGCCAGCCCGTGATCTACTATGGAGACGAGCAGGGCATGATCGGCCGCGGGGGCAATGACATGCAGGCCCGGGAGGACATGTTCGCTTCCCAGGCGCCCGACTTCAAGACCGCCACGCTCCTCGGCACCACGCGCACCGGAGCAGATGACAAATTTGACGAGCAACACCCCTTCTACCGGTTCTTCGCCCGGCTCGGCGCCCTGCGCGCCCGGCATCCGGCCTTGCGCGTCGGGGCGATGATTCCCCGCCTGACGGCGGAGCCCGGCCTGTTTGCCTTCTCCCGCATCGAGCGCCGCGAGCTCGTGGAATATGTCATTGCCCTTAACAACTCCCGAACTGCGACGCTCACCGCCTCAGTTCCGACCAGCCAGCCTGCAGGCGCCAGCGTCACGCGTATTTTCGACTCCCGGACGCCGGACACCCCCGGCGGGAAAACCATGACCGCGGACGATGCCGGTGCGATTCGTGTCACCCTGGCGCCGCTGCAGTTCGCCGTGTGGCGTGCGGTGGCAGCGCTCTCCGCACCACCAACGCCCCTGCGAATCTCCCTGGTCAACCCCGAAGACGGCGCCAACCTCGGTTTTTCTTCCCGCGAAGTGGATGGCCTGGTCTTTCCTTCGCGCCGGGAGATTCGCGCCGAGGTTTCCGGTGGTGACGGCGTGGCCGAGGTCACCTTTGTGATGTCGCGGGAGTCACGGCCGGGGCAGTTTGAACTCCTTGGCACGGATGACGCCGCGCCCTATCGCGTGTTCTGGCAGCCACCGGCCGATCTTGCACCGGACGAGAAACTGGAATTCATCGCCACGGCCAGCGACCTGCGCGATCACTGCGCGGTTGCGCATATCGAGGGCGTCACAGTCGCGCCCGTGAAGATCTCCTTCGGCATTCCCGGCGCCAGGACTCCCCGCATTCTCAAACCTGCGCCCGCGACGCTCAACGTGCCCGCTGGCGCCGGCTTCACGCTCGCGGTCCAGGCCGACGGAACCAGCCCGATCGAATACCAGTGGCTGCAGGACGGTGAACGCATCGCAGGCGCCACTGCGGCCACCTATTCGGTGAGCAAGGCCAGTGCGGCCAATGCCGGCGAGTATCGCGTGCTCGTGCACAATCTCGCCGGCACCAGCATCAGCCCGGTGACCGTTGTGACCGTAGCCGCCGCAATGAACAGGTCGCGGGACGCCACGAACTAATCGGCGAATCC
>Ga0182027_10013495_pt1 | contig 11383 bp, 9 predicted proteins | sample 712E1DmetaG_FD_121300 | JGI IMG/M metagenome (GOLD analysis project Ga0182027, IMG submission 121300) | Permafrost microbial communities from Stordalen Mire, Sweden - 712E1D metaG (Illumina Assembly) | ecosystem: Environmental > Terrestrial > Soil > Wetlands > Permafrost | place: Sweden...
ACTAATTATTTAGTTCGCCAATCTGACTTATAATTTTTTTTTACGGACATCCCTGAGAAAATTTTCCATGGGTAACATAAATATATCTGCGATTAAAAAAATCGCACTACAAATTGTTAAGATCCATGCTACGGTCCCCGCTTGGTTATAATGGTATAGTACAGGGCCTATTACCAGAACCGTAATTATAAAGCCTATCATCCCTAAGCTAAACATTTTTGCCGATATACCCCACGCATAAGCCATTCGGTCGCCTCTATTCCTGATGCTTATTTATATTTGTAATGTTTTTCGTAAAAATTACAAGGGGTATTGCATCCGAATGGATTGGTTTGCTAGGATAAGCTATTGAAACTATGGAAGGACAATATCAAAAAAAGGAAATTTTGGGACGTATCCCGCCGCAAAGCGTGGAGATCGAACAGTCGCTTTTGGGTTGTTTGATGCTGGATCGGTCGGCGATGACCAAAATCGCGGATTTTTTACTACCGGAAGATTTTTACAAGCAAAACCATGCTGAAATCTACCGGTCATGTCTGGAGCTATTCGGAAAAAACGAACCGGTCGATTTCCTGTCGGTTTCCAATCGCTTGCGCGAGAAAGGGAAACTGGACGGCATTGGCGGCAGCGCGTATTTGACCGAACTGATTAACCTGATGCCCAGTCCCGGTTATGTCTTAAACTATGCCCGGGTTGTCCGTCACAAGCGCGTTTTACGCGACCTGATATCGGCCTCACAGGATATCGAAATGCTTGGTTACAGCGAGTCCGAGGATATGGACGAAATATTAGACGAAGCCGAAAAAAAAATCTTCACCATCGCGCAAAAAGGCCTGACTCAAAATTTCGTTTTGATGAAAGATACCTTACCGGAAGCTTTCGAACGCATAGAGCGTCTGTCGCAAGGCACGGGTACCCGCGGCATCTCTACCGGATTCGCCGATTTGGACAAAATGCTTTCCGGTTTTCAAAAATCGGATCTGATTATTCTGGCGGCGCGGCCATCAATCGGAAAGTCGACTTTGGCGTTGAATATGGCGGCCAATATTGCCTATAGCACTCGTATTCCGGTGGGCGTATTTTCACTGGAAATGTCCAAAGACCAACTGGTCGACCGCCTGATCTCGGCGGTGTCTGGGGTCGATCTGTGGAAAATCCGTACCGGAAAATTATCCAACCAGGGCGAAGAAAATGACTTTGAACGCATCCAGCGCGCTCTGGGTATCTTGGCCGAGACGCCCCTTTACATCGATGACGTTGGCAGTCCTTCGGTTCTGCAAATGAAAGCAATGGCTCGGCGCCTGCAGGCCGATACCGGATTGGGATTGCTCGTGATCGACTATCTGCAATTAATGGAGCCTCTCAATCGTATGGCTAGTCCGGTCCAGCAGGTATCGGAAAACTCGCGGGCCCTAAAAGGATTGGCCAAAGAACTGAATATCCCGATTTTAGTACTTTCCCAGTTGTCGCGCGCGGTAGAGCAGCGCATTCCGCCAATACCCAAGCTGTCGGACCTGCGCGAATCGGGCGCCATCGAACAAGACGCCGACGTGGTGATGTTTATTTACCGCGAAGACCGTTACCGCGAGGACACTCCTCGCAAAGGCATAGCCGATCTGATCATCGCTAAACACCGCAACGGACCGGTAGGCAAGGTGGAAATGTTCTTTGACGAACGCACAGTGACTTTCAAAAACCTGGAAAAGGGTTACGAATTCCAGGAACAGTCTCCGGTGGCCGAGTAATTTCTCACAATGTATTCTCAGAGCATTCAAAAATTGATCACCATCTTAGGAAAGTTCCCGACCGTCGGCCAGCGGACAGCGGCGCGTTTCGCTTTCTACCTGCTGCGGCTGGATAATGCCAGGACCAAGGAACTGATCGAGGCGATCATCGATCTAAAAAAAAACGTCAAGGTCTGTCCGCGCTGTTATAATGTTTTTGAGTCGGCTGGCGATCTTTGCGCTATCTGCCGCGACGGCAAGCGCGACCGCAAGATATTATGCGTGGTCACCAACGAAACCGACTTGTTAAGCATTGAGGCAACAAAAAAATACGGCGGGTTTTATTTTATTTTGGGCGGCAACATATCCAGCCCAAAAGACGTTGCTTTTGGGTCTTTGAGGATAAAACAGCTTGAGGACCGGATCAAAACCGACAAAGATATCGATGAGGTAATTTTGGCCATCAATCCAACCAGCGAGGGCCAAACCACGGTGTTATATCTTAATCAAACATTGAAACCATTCGGAAAAAAAATCACCAAACTTGGTTTGGGATTGCCCTTGGGCGGCGAATTGGAATACGCCGACGAAGAAACTCTGATCTCGGCCCTGGAAGGCCGGAAATAGTATTCCTCGATGTTTGATCGCCAATTCCCGACAGAATTCACAATTCGCCACAGATCAATGATCAGGCTGATTTTACCAGCGACAAAATTGCTTTTTCGATATCCTCCAGAGAAACGCTGAATTTGGCAGTGTAAAAAGCGGCCCGGTCCTCGAAGGCCGAAACAATGAATACCTGGTTGCAATCGGTGATGGTCGCGGACCTGTCGCTAATATAGGAAACCAGGATCGAAACCGCGTCGTCAAACGACAAACCGCACTTTTCCGCGTAGTGCTCTACTTCCATGCGCGAAAACCATTCCACCATCCTTTGTGTAAATAACATTTGTTTTTGTATTATTCCTCAATTCCATGGTCGGGCATATTCAATCATAAGTCAAGATTTGATATGCCGATTGTTCTCATAATATCGCTCTCGTAAAAAAAGACCACTGCAGTTCAGTGGGAATTTTGCGGGCTAAGGCCGAGTTTTTTTAGGCTGGCCTGAAGGTCGGCGAGGCTGAATGGTTCGAGGGTTACCGAAATTCCTTTCGGTAGTCTTTTAAACAGATCAACTTCCTCTTGGCCGATACATTTATGCCTTATCGTTCCACCGGAGAAATGTGCCAAAACGGTACTGCCATCGTCAAATAGACCGGCCTCTTCCCATTCCCTGACCGGATGGCCCGAAGCTCGCAGATGGAGCGAATCCAATACCAGCTGAAAGCCTTCACTAGCCAAGAAGCGCATCTCCGGAATCGTTGTGTATGCCAAAGATTCGCTGTATGCGGTTTCCATCTGGTCATCAAACCCCATTGTCGTGTGGGTTCTGCTGGCTGGTAAAATTTCCACTGCCAGGATAATTCCGCATGATTCAGCGGCTTTCTTGAGCATTTTAAGGTCAGCCAAAGCGCTGTCGCGGTTACTTAATTCAAGCGCCCGCCCGTATCTTCCCCCTATCATCGATCCGATCGGGTGTATAACCGCGACCGAAACTCCCAGCCGTTGGAACAACTCAATCCATGCTTTCAACTGCCTAAGAGAGCTATTCCGCAAGCCAGGATTTGCATACCCGATCCTTACCTCTTGAAAAGGCAAATGAGCCCGCCTGATCCGTATTTTATTATTCGATAAAATGCCATCGATCTGATCTGCGTATGGCTCTAGCGCCCCGGCTGTTACCGGTTCGGTACTGGTTAATTCTATGCCAATACCATACGTATGGCAGATATCCGCGACGTACTCAACATAATCAATGTAGAATTCAGCGGGCCCTTTTCTTTCCAAGATCGCTTTCAATGATTCTCCCGTCAATAAAGACAGCCTTTCTTCAGTTATACTCATCGAAGCCGCAATTTGCCTTGCTTCAATTATCGTTTTTATGTCATTCATAATACCACTCCAACTTGTCAAACAACTAATCCACTATTAAATCATATTATAATAATAAGTCAATCAAAGCTGGCAATATATAGCGTACAATTCGGTTTATAACTTTTAGACCCCGGGTTTGCCCGGGGAACAAAAGTTATGAGGATTCCAAAGGACACATCCTTTGGTCGACAGGCGTGATCCATATACCGCGCCGGACGAAGCTTCGAATAAAAAATATATATTGATTGTTGATTTTTTGGTAAACAAAAACTACCCGGATTAGGGGTAGTTTTAAATTTTTTAGGAAAGCTTGATGTCGGTGATCTCAACTTCCGTGAAAAGCTGGCGGTGGCCCTTCTTGCGGTGGTAACGCTTTTTGGCCTTGTATTTATAGGCAATCACTTTTTCACCCTTGCCTTGCTTTATGATCTTGCCATTGACGACAGCACCCGTCACTTGGGGCGTGCCGATTTTGACGTCGCTGACGCCATCCTCAATCAACAAAACATCGTTAAAAATAACGCTTTCGCCTTCAGATCCGGCGATCTTTTCGATCTTTACCTTCTGGCCGGGTTTGACGATATATTGCTTTCCGCCGGTCTTAATTACTGCCAACATAGTATTAGAAAAAGATTAGATTGGTTTAACTTGTTTATTCTATTATAAACCGCCTCAAAAGTCAACTTTCCACGTTGGGCTTATCGACTTGCCTGGCTTCCATCTTTTCGCGGTCGGAGTCGGTTATTTTTAGCACATCCTTGTCGATCTTAATGAATTCTTTGTAGGCGCCATTGTAAGCGTTGACCGACGTGGCCAGGTGCGTGCCCAGTTTTTCCATATAATCATTATAGGCCAGCAAGTGTTTGCCCAGCATTTCCACCCGCTGACGGATCTCCTTGGCCGAATCCTCGATCTGCAGGGCGCGCAGGCCCTGCAAAACAGTCTGCAGATAGGCCAGGAAATTGGTCGGCGAAACGATAATGACGTGTTTTTCCTTAAAGGCGTATTCGAGCAGGTCGCGGGTGTTAACCTTGACCGCGCCGATCTCGTTGATCAGCAGATCATAATAGATCCCCTCCGAGGGGATAAACATCAGCGCGAAATCCATGGTGTTTTCGTTGGGCCGGATATATTTTGAAGTTTCGTCGATGCGGTTCTTTAAGTCGGTTTTAAAAATCTTTTCCAGCTCGATCTTACGGTTCTCATCTTTTTCGTTGATGATTTTATTGTAGTTTTCCAGCGAAAATTTGGAATCGATGGGAATTATTTTGTCTTTGACAAAAACCACCGCGTCAACGATCTCGCCGTTCTTGAATTTGTACTGCATTTGGTAGGACTGCGGCGGCAATACGTTCTTTAACACGGTTTCCAGATAATATTCACCCAAAATCCCCCGCTGTTTGGGATTTTTTAAAATGTTCTCCAGCGATTGCAGCTGCCCGGCAAAGCCAACCACCTGCTTATTGGTAGCATCCAGCTCGGTCAATTTCTGCGTCACATCCTTAATAATGGCAAAACTCTGCCCAAACTGCGCCTGCATCTGCTTATTCGAATCCGAAAGCTTGCTATCCAAAGTCGCGCTAACCTGGCTCAACTGCTGCTGCAACATGGTAAGTGCCGCCTCATTCTCCGGCTTCTTCTCGCTTTTTTTGCGTGCCAAAATCCAAGTCTGCGTCCCTAGGGCAGCAAGCACAATTACAAATAATAACAGGGTTATTGTATCCATAAGCTATTTTTGATTTTCAATGGCTTCTTCAACTTTTTGTTTGGCAGTTTCCAATAATTCCTTAGCTTTTTTGCGCGTCTCGCGCGATTGCCGCACCAAAACCGCGATTTTTCGCTGGGTTTCTATTGGTAAAATTGGAACCAATAGATTTTTAACCTGCTCTGGCTTCCAATGAGTAATAATCGAGCCGCCTGCGTCTCGTTCAACCTGAAATTTTCCAAGAATTGAATTTATACACAAAGATAAATATTCGGACTCAATCCTTTCTTTGGGAATTAAGCGTAAAATTCCTCCGCAAATAATACCTTCTATCGGCTCGGCCACCGCAAAAGCAACCCCTGGCGAGGCATCTTTTGTAAGCAAAATCTCGCCTATTTTAGGTTCAAAATTTTTCTTCAGTTTTTCGTATAATTCATCGCTAAGGTATTTTTGATCCTTATCGATTAATTCTTCCCTTGAGATACTGCTAACGCGAATAAATAATTTGCCATTTTCTTGGTAAGCAGCGGCCCCGGTTTCAATTCCCTTTTTTACCGTGGCAATGTCGCCTAATTTTTTTATTTTTCCCGTTCGCAATTTTGAAAACAAAGTCTCATATTTCGGCAAAAAATACTCCGCATCAAAACGATGCGCGACTTTCGCTTCTGATAAATTGACAATGCTGAAATTCGGGCAATTTTCCATCTCTTTTTCAAAATCCGCCAATCCCAGCTCATCCAGTAGTATTTGTTCTGCTTGTCGATATGTATTTTTCGAGTTTTGAGATTGATCCAGCGCATTTTTATAAAGCTGCTCAACTTCATTAATAAATGAATCTGGGAAAGTCGGGACTAAAAGCGATTTTGTTTGCCAAAGAAAAATGTGTTGTTGCACGCTTCCAACCGGCAGGCGTAATACTTGGCTTTTACCATATTTTGAATTTAGAAATATCGCCAGAAAATAAGGAGAAAAAGATTCTTTAAGTGTAATTTTAACAATGTCCTGATTTGAATTTGTTTTTGCCGGCAACAAGCGCGCGATTGCCGCCTCACCAACCGATCCCGACATTCCAAGTAATACTTGGTTTTCCTTAACTCTGGATTTTTTTAATATCTCGTCGACGGATTCATCGATATATCTGACATTATCATAATCAATAAAGCCGTCTTTGATATTTTCCGCAACCAAAAAAGGAATGCCTTTTTCCACCCATTTTATATAATTCGTTAAATCGTAGGCGCCAAAGCTCACCAAACTTTTACATATATTTTCCAAAGTTTCGTGCGGCATGGATTTTATTTTTTTCTCGACAGCTAAAAACTCCGGCTGGTAATATTCCGCGTCCAGCCGTTTCGAGACCTCTAATTGTGATTTATGAATAATTGAATAAGTCATTTTTATTTCCATAAATCAAGGTTTTGGGATTTGGCGAATTTTAGGAATTCGGCGGCTATGTCGTCCAGGTCGGTATCAATCGTCTTTCGCCCGCCTTGGCCGAATACTGGATTACCTTTCTCGTCTTTTTTATAAAGATAATCGCCGGAATTGTCTTTGCCTCCCTTCTTGGATACCGCCATAAAAATCGGGTAGTCTTTTAATGGTTCATTTTCCCATTTTTGCAAAAAGATAACGCTGGTTTTGGTGCCGGTATGCGGCTTGAAAGTGTTGCCATGCAGTCCGACCACCGCCAGAATTCGGGCTTTGTTTAACAAAAAATCCCGGACATATTCCATATTAGTATTATTCAAAACTCCTTGCGGCAAGACAATGGCCAGGCGGCCGCCCGGACGCACCATATCTAACGATCTTTCAATGAACAAAATATGGCGTTCAACGTTGTTGCGCAATTTGCCATCTCTTTTGCCCAAATCAAATTGGCGCAACAGTTCTTTTTCTGGATTCTCGCCGGCAAACGGCGGATTGGTCAGTAAAACATCGAATTTAAAGCGGCGAAAAGTTTTTTGATTATCTTTTTCATCGGCCGTATTTTCAATATTTGCCAGCAAGGGTTTCAAATTAACGCGCGCGTCTTCAGACTCGGCAGTTTGCCAATCGCGGCTGTCCAGCGAATTGCGCTTGAAGATGTGCGATTTGCCGTCACCGGCGATTAGCATCAGCGCTTGAGATATACGGCGCATATTGTCGTCAAAATCCAGACCGAACAGATAACGCCCGGCGTAATCCCGCCGCGCCGAATTATTTTTCAATTCATTTTCCCAAACATAATACATTGAGTTGAGTAAAAATCCGCCCGATCCGCACGCAGGGTCAATTATGTATTCATCTGATTTCGGATTAAGCATTTTTACGCACATCCTGACAACAATCCGCGGCGTGAAATACTGGCCTTTCTTGCCTTTGGAAACTTCGGTGATCAGGTATTCAAACGCGCTATCAATAATTTCCAATTCGGCTTGCCCGGCTTCAAAAAGCCGCACATTCTCCAAAAAAGGCACGCAGACATTGAGGCGCCCGGGGCTTAATCGGATTTTTTCCGACGGTTCAAAAATGTCGCTCCATTCTTTAACGGACTTTTTGAACAACTCATTGATTATTTCGTAGGTTTTTTCCGCGTCTTGATATTTGCGAAACAACACGACTTGACCATCACGCCGTTCGCGCGCCATTTTTTCGTCGTAGAGCTTGGCAAAAATCAGCTTGAAAATTTCTTCAAAAACATTGGCACCTGAACCAGCTAGGGCCAATTCTTCGATGCGCTTGATAATCGAGGCAAAATTAAATTTTGAGTTCAATTCGCTCCAAGATTTCTTGATTTCAAACAAATCATCGATCGTTTGATCGGCACTGGGAATCTCGCTTAATGAATCTTCGAATTCCTGCGGATATGGCCGATACAATATAACTTTTTCTTTGCCATTAGACCAAACGCCAATTTGCGCTCCTTCGGAATTCAAATAACTTTTTAACTGGTCGACGCCTTTTTTTTCGCTGGGAGCTTTAACTTCGATTATTATATAAGGAGTAATTTTATCTTTTTTGTAAATAACGATGTCAGCGGCTTTGGCGTGCACTTCACGGCCAAAATGCACGCTTTTTTCGGTATCCATTCTTTCAAACGGATATTTGTAAAAAGTGTTTAGCTTAAAAAGCCAAAGTTGGCGGATAATTTCTTCGGGTTTGCCTTTTTGTTTTTCCTCGTCATAAACGAATTTTAAATCCTTGCTTTTTAAATCCCTGACATAAAACCGCCCTTTTTCTTCTTCGGTGATTTTTAGCGCATCCTCCAAGTCAATGGTTTCAAATTCCCTCAAACCGAAAATAATCGTTGGGTCAGAAAAAACCTTGCTGATTATCTCTTTGGTTTTGTTTATTTTTTGCGTTGGCATATTTTTACGTTACGATATCGATGTCCATGAATTATTTTTCAAAATTGAAATTATTTTGCCTTTCATTCTGATGTCGCCAAAAAAAATGATATTTTTGTATTTTGGATTTTCCGGTTTTAGGTACAAAAAAGGGGGCTTATCCTCCGACATAAACCGTTTTACCGTCCAATCATCGCCCATTTGCGCCAAAACAATATCGCCGGACACAAATTCCTGCTGTTTTCGCACCAAAACCGTGTCGCCATCGTTAATGCCGGCGTTGATCATTGAATCGCCGCTTATTTTTATTATGCCAAATTCACCCTTCAGCTGGGTTATCTCGCCGGAAATTGTTTCCCATTCACCGTCGATGTCCGGAGTTTGAATCGGCACGCCGGCGCTGGCTAATCCAAGAAACGCGGCCAAATTGGGCTTTCCCAGGGTTTCATAAGCCAGTGGCAACAACGCGATGGAACGCGCGCCCGCTTCATTTTTTTTTATCAACTGTCTGTTCTGCAGTTTTTGGAGCAGATCGGTTACTGATTGATTAGAAACAACACTTAGCCGTTCTCGCATTTCTTCAAAAGACGGCGGATAGCCGCTATTTTTAATATAATCGTAAATTATTCCCAAAAGCTGCTTTTGACGGTCAGTAATACCCAGATTGTTTGCGGTGGCCATAATTCGATTATACCCGACCATTTGTACAGTGTCAAAATAAAGAAAAACCGCCTTAAAATGGCGATTTATCCACAGAAAGCTTTCATTCGTTTAGATGAGTTTGGTATAATAAAACCGTAAGACATTAAAAGGATTCTTTCAAAGAGTCCTTTTTTATTGTTTTAGCCAAGGAATTTTGATGTTGGCGTGTGAGCCTTGGCAAGCTGGGCTGGGTTGCCTTCGAAGACTATTTGGCCGCCTTTGTCGCCGCCGTCGGGGCCCAGCTCGACTACCCAGTCGGCTTCTTTGATCACTTGCGGGTTGTGTTCGATGACAATGACCGTATTGCCTTTTTCCACCAGGCGCTGCAGGATGAGCATCAGTTTTTTGACGTCGTCAAAGTGCAGGCCCACAGTCGGCTCGTCAAGAATATAGACGGTGCGGCCAGTGTCGCGCTTGGACAGCTCGGTCGACAGCTTGATACGCTGCGCCTCGCCGCCGGATAGGCTCGGAGCCGATTGGCCAAGCTTTAAGTAGCCCAAACCGATATCATATAACACCTGAATGCGGTCTTTGATGAACGGTACTTCGGAAAAAAACGTCCTGGCCTCTTCAACGCTCATGTCCAAAACATCGGCAATGCTTTTGTCGTGGTATTTAACGCTTAAAACCTCGGAAGTAAACCGCTTACCCTGGCACAGCTCGCATTCGACGTAGACGTCGGGCAAAAAGTACATTTCCACTTTCTGGAATCCCTCGCCGGCACAGGCTGGGCAGCGGCCCTGGCGCGTGTTAAATGAAAAATGGCCGGGAGCAAACCCGCGCATCTGCGCGTCGCGCGTGCGCGTGTAAACCTCGCGGATATAATTGAAAACGCCGGTATAGGTGGCCGGATTTGACCGCGGCGTCTTGCCAATCGGGCTTTGGTCAACCAGCACGGTTTTATTGATCTGATTTGTTCCTTTAAGTTCTTTGTAAATTCCAGGCACCGTGCGCGCGTTCATGGTTTCGCGCAACAAGATCTTGGCTAAAGTTTCGATCACGAGAGTGCTTTTGCCCGAACCGGAAATTCCGCCCACGCAAACGAATTTTTCCAGCGGCACGCGCAAAGTGACGTTTTTTAAATTGAATTGTTTGGCGCCCGACAACTCCAGCCATTTGGTTTTGTCGCCTATCTCGCGCTTGTCAAAATCAGTGGCCACGCTCAAACGCTTTGACAAATACTGCCCGGTCAATGACGGTGCTTTCAAAATCTGGGCAGGCGTACCCTCAAACACCACCTTGCCGCCAAACCGGCCCGCGGCTGGGCCGATCTCGACGATCCAGTCGGCGGCGCGCATCACCTGTTCGTCGTGTTCAACAACGATCACAGTGTTATTCAAATCGCGCAGTTGCTTCAAGGCTTTAATCAGGCGGTCGACGTCGCGCTGATGCAAACCGACCGTCGGCTCATCGAGAACGTAGATAACGCCAGAGAGCGCCGATCCCAACTGGCAAGCCAGACGAATACGCTGGTTTTCCCCAACTGACAAGGTGGTTGCTTCGCGCGCCAAATCAATATAGTCAACGCCCACCTCAACCAAAAAGTTAAGCCGTTTTATAACCTCTCTGACCAATTGCGGAGCAATGCTTTTTTCCCGCTCCGTGTACGTTTTTTCAAGTTCGGTAAAAAAAATAATTTCATCGCGAACGGGCAGCGAAGAAACGTCATGGATATTTTTGGAACGGATCTTCACCGACAATGCTTCGGGCGACAATCGGGCGCCATGGCAGTCGGGACAAGTGATCTCGGTCATAAACTTGTAAATCTCGGCGCGCAGATATTCCGACGAGGTTTCGTGATATGAACGTTCCATGCGCGTGATTATCCCTTCAAAATCGGGATGCAATCTGTCGCCATACAAAACCAGGTCTTTGATATTTTCCGGCAGAGTTTTGAATGGCTGGTTTATTGAAAACCCGGAACTGCCGGCCAGCTGTTCCAATGACCA
>Ga0182027_10013496_pt1 | contig 11383 bp, 7 predicted proteins | sample 712E1DmetaG_FD_121300 | JGI IMG/M metagenome (GOLD analysis project Ga0182027, IMG submission 121300) | Permafrost microbial communities from Stordalen Mire, Sweden - 712E1D metaG (Illumina Assembly) | ecosystem: Environmental > Terrestrial > Soil > Wetlands > Permafrost | place: Sweden...
ATCATTTTGGCGGCGGCATAGCCCGGGTTGCGCTGCATCATCTCGGAATCGAATCCCGCCTGGTGCGCCTTGTGCACAAAGAAAAAGGCCGTCCCTACCACGCCGACGACGCTGAGCAGGATCAGACCGCCCACGATGATCAACACCCAGACAAGGGGACTTAGGCCGCGCTTCGCCGGCAGCGCGGCGACCGGGGCGGCCGCCATCGGCGCGGCGGCCGAAGGGGGCTGGGGCGCGGGGGGCCATGCCGGCGGCGCCTGGGGGCGGGCCGCGGCGCCCACCGGAGTCCCGCAGGAGGTGCAGAATGCGCCCGGAACGTTGGCGCCACAAGTCGTGCAAAATGCCATCGTGATTTCTCCGTTCGCACCACTCTACGCTAACCTGCGATGCTTCGCAACCGTTCATCGCCAACTTCGCCGCGGAGACGCCGAGACGCGGAGAAATCGCGGAGAACTTCAAGATTTCAGGATCAAATCCGAGAATTGAGTTGGCAAATCGGCGATTTTCCGCGCCTTCTCCGCGTCTCCTAAGAAACAAAACAGTCCCTTCGTTGAAAACAAATCAGTTCACGCTTCACCGCGGAGCCACGGAGACGCGGAGGAACCGCGGAGAACTTCAGGATCTTCTTCTCCGCGCCTTCTCCGCGTCTCCGTGGCTCCGCGGTGAAGGCGCCCGTCGGCGAATCCCGCTATCGCATTCTGCGCTGCAGACGGATTAGGGTCCAATTGCTATCCTGATCTCTCAGGAGGACCAGCGATGACCCGACGCGATTGCCTCGAATGGATGGCCGCCGCGGCTTCCGCGGCCGCCGTTCCGGCCGCGGCCGCCCCCGGCGACGCCGACCGCGAAGCCCGCATGAAATGGTGGCACGAAGCCCGTTTCGGAATGTTCATCCACTGGGGCCTTTACAGCCAGCTTGCGCGCCATGAGTGGGTCATGGAGAACGAAGGCATCCCCGTGGCGGAGTACGAGAAACTGGCGGCCTCGTTCCATCCCAAGCCCAACGCCGCCCGCGACTGGGCCCGCCTGGCCAAACAGGCCGGCCAGAAGTACATGGTGATGACCACCAAGCACCATGAGGGCTTCTGCCACTTCGATTCCAAGCTCACCAACTACTGCGCGCCCAAACAGGGCCCCGGGCGCGACCTGGTGGGTGAGTTCGTGGAGGCGGCGCGCGCCGAGGGATTGCGCGTGGGCTTCTACTATTCGCTGATGGACTGGCATCACCCCGACGGCGCCCGCTGCGCTACCGACGAGCAGGCCCGCCGCCGGTTCGTCGATTACATCCATGGCCAGATCCGCGAGCTGCTCACCAACTATGGCAAGATCGATATTCTCTGGTACGACGTCAGCCGGCCGCTGGACGTCAAGGGCTGGGAATCCGAGACGATGAACGAGATGGTCTTCCAGCTTCAACCCCAGATCATCGTCAACAACCGCAACGGATTGCCGGGGGATTTCGCCACGCCCGAGCAGACCATCCGCGCCGACGCCCGCGCCTGGGAATCCTGCATGACCATGAACGGAAGCTGGGGCTACCACCGGGCCGATACCGACTGGAAGACGCCTGGCATGATCGTCCGCAACCTGGCCCTGTGCGCCCACGACACCGGCAACTACCTCCTCAATATCGGGCCCCGGGCGGACGGTTCGATTCCCGAAGCGTCGGTGAAGATCCTGGCGGCGACCGGCCGATGGCTGGAGCGCAATGGGGAGTCCATCTACCAGTCGGAGAACTGCTCCGTCAGCCGGTCCCAGTTGGCCGGCTTCTCGCGCAAGGGCAACACCCTCTATATGCACGTGTATTACTGGCCGGGCCAGACCGTGGCTTTGGGCGGTCTGGTGAGCAAGGTAAAGTCGGCTCGCCTGCTGGCTACCGGAAAAGAGGTGAAGTTCGACCAGGAACCCTACCGGGTGCGCTTCCTGGGCTTGCCGGAGAAGCCGCCCGACGACCCGGTGACGACTATCGCCATCGAGTGCGACAGCGAGCCGCGCCAGGATATGGACGCGGTACGCGAACAGCGTCCCAGACGGGAGGCGTAAGGCTTACGCGGCGCAGGCCGGATTCAGCCGCCGCCCGCCTTCCTCAGAAGCTTCTCCGCATCCGACCGCGGCGGGTCGTCGACCGTCAACTTCAAGCTCAAGTATCGCTTGAGTAATTCCTTCGCAAGCTCCAGATTCTTACCGTGTTTTATGTACGTATCGGCGCGCGCATACAAGACTTGGGCACTGCCGGGAGCCAGGTTTTCCGCGCGCGCGAAACTCGGCTCGGCCTCCTCGAAGCGGCCCTGGCTGGCGAGGAATCGCGCCAAGTCGATCCACCGTCCCGCCTGCTGTGGCGCCGCAACAGTGGCCTGCTTGAGGTGCTCCTCCGCGACGCGGAAGTCCTTTCTCTTTGATGCGAGCCTGGCTTGAGCCAGGTGGCCTTCCGCGACGTCCAGGACGGCAATGCGGCTGGCGATGGCCGCTGCTTTGTCCTGGCCCCCGCCCAGGAAGCCCGGCGCTTCCAGGTAGTATTCAAATAAGTCGCTTAATGCCTCTAGGTTACGCGGGTTTAACTGAACCGATTTCTCAAAGTGCTGGCGGGCTTTCAGTGCCAGGCCGGGAGCGGTGAAAGGGCTGGAGGTCTCGGCCCGCCGCCCATACGCCCTCGCCAGCCACAGTTCATGCTCTGAATTGGACGGCTCCGCCGCCACAGCCTTTTCCAGAGCTTCGCCAGCCTTCTGGTACTCCTGGCGCATGTAGTAGTTCCGGCCGATCAACTCGAACACCGCGCCGTCTTTGGCCGGAATCGCCTGTAACACTTGAAGAGATTTATCGAAGTCTATGGAATCGTAGTACTTACGCGCGCGGTCGAGCTCCGGACCAGCGGGCCAAACCAAGGCCGCGGCGGCCACGACTAACAAGGCAAATCTCATTGCGGCATCCATGCGCCCTACCACGTAATTGCTTCCAAATAGTGCAGATGAGCCCCCTTACCGGAGGCCTTGTATCAGGGCACGGCTTCAGCCGCGCCGAAAAGACGCGACCAATCCTGGGCTTTAGCCCCCGCGCCTACCCACCCCCGCACCAGGGGACTAAAGCCCAATTCTCACTTGCGCCTTTGCGGCATGGCTGAAGCCATGCCCTGATACAAAGCCGAAGAGTCTTATCTTTAGCTTTAACACTTATGCCGCACATCCGCCCCCTCACCCCAATTCACGCCATCTGCACCGTCACTGTGGCCACCGAAAGCGCCGGCAAATCGAGCCTCATGCTCCCTCCCGCGGCTTCGACCGGATGCGCCACCGGAACAATCGTATCCGGGTTCTCGAAGGTGTTGGCCGCGTTGAGGTCCTTGTGATGCAGAATCCGCCCGGCGGCGCTCTTCGCCGTTTTGCCATCGAGCGAGCACTCCACCCGCATGTCGGTGTCCGCCTTCGGATTCACGAAGCTGACAATCAGCTCCGAGCCGCTCTTCGACGCCGAAACGGAAAGGTCCAGCGGGCCGGTAGAAGCGTTCTCCACCTTTACCGCCATCTTCGAGCGGTGCGCCTGGAACAGCGCAAAGGCATGGTAGGTGGTGGTGCGGATGCAGTGCTCGCCTTGCGGCCCGTCGGTAAGCAGCACGGATTGAAGCACATTCACGATTTGTGCAATGTTACACATGAAGAGCTTCTCGGCGTGACGGTTGAAGATGTTGAGCCCCAGGCCGGCCGCCACCGCGCTGCGCATGGTGCTCTGCTGCCACAACTGCCCGTTGCGCTGCTGGTCCGGGCCATTCAGTTGGTCCCACACGCCCCACTCGTCCAGAATCAGACCCACCCGTGGCTGCCGGTTGTAGGCGTCGATTTGAGCGCGCTGGGCCACTATGGCTTGCTCCACCAACTGGAAAGCGCTGAGCTGCCGGTTCATGGTTTCCAGAGTGAACGCCGTGGGCGCCATGCTGCCGTTCTCGTAATAATGCATGGCGAAAGCCCCCGGCGAGATGCGCGTGCCCTGCATCCGGTCGAAGAACCCTTTGGTCCATTGCGCGTTATTCCCGCTCGGCCCGCAAGCCACGAGGAATGAACGCGTTCCGCCAAAGGATTTCATGTAAGTGGCGAATTGGCGGTACACGTCGGCGTAGTGGTCCGGGGTCATGTTGCCGCCGCAGCCCCAGGCTTCGTTTCCGACTCCCCAGTATTGAACCCGGAAGGGGTCCGGCGCCCCGTTGGCGATGCGCTCGTCGGAGAGCGTGGTGCCCTTGGGGAAGTTGCAGTACTCGATCCAATCGAGCGCCTCCTGCGGCGTGCCGCTGCCCACGTTGACCGAAAGGTATGGCTCGGCGCCGATCAGCCGGCACAGCCCGATGAACTCGTGCAGGCCGAAGCTGCCATCCTCCATGGCATTATTCCAGTTGGCGTTGACGCGCTTGGGCCGCTTCTCCACCGGCCCTATGCCGTCACGCCAGTGGTAGTTGTCGGCATAGCAGCCGCCCGGCCATCGCAGAACCGGAATTCCCAGTTCCTTCAGGTAGTCGATGGCCGCCTTGCGGTAGCCGTTCACGTTGGGAATGCGCGAGGCTTTTCCGACCCACAGCCCGCCGTAGACGCACGACCCCAAGTGCTCGGCGAAATGGCTGTGCAACTCCGGGCGGACCGTCCCGATTTCCGAATCCGGGCGGACGACCACGCTCTGGGCGACGGAGGAATCCGAGAATACCCCCTGTGGCAAGAGGGCGGCAAGCGAAACTCCGGCTGTGCGGGCAACGAACTGGCGGCGGGTGGGTGAGGATGGCATAAGAGGGCTCCGAAGCCGTTTATAGCACATCGCTGGGATAAGCCTCCAGGCTTGTCAGGTGGGGCAGGCTTCAGCCTGCCAGCTCGCGCCGAACCGGGCTGAGGTCCGGAGCTCGGAGGACGCGCGTCCGAGCTTCGCTCGGATCGACAAGGCAGAAGCCTTATCCCACATAATGAATATTCATTCACGAGCACATCCCGCCCGGCATGCCGGCGGATCGGGCGCTGGCGGCTGAGGAGCCAGGCGGGGGGCCGACGCAGTCAGCCGGGCGCGCGGAGGGGGGCCGGGATGCTAATGTGGAGGCTGTGGCCAGCAGGTAAGCGTCTGGGTAGGCGGCGCCGGGGATGAAGCGGCAAGAAGCCGGTTCCCACGCGGCCGATTAGGAGAGACGCGGATCGAATGGAATCATCCACGCAACGCGAGTCGCCGGCCCGGGCCGGCCGGAACGGCCCCGGACAGACGTGGCGCGCGCTGATTCTGTGTGGATGGGGCGTGCTGATCTGCTGCGTGGTGATCGGTTCCCTGCTGCTCGCCGCCAATCCAGTGATGGTGATGATCGGTCGCCTCCACATCTGGGACAAACTGCAGCACTTCGGCGCCTACCTGGCGCTGTCGCTGCTGCCGGTGGTGGGATTCCGGGACCGGCGGCGAGGGCTCCTGGCCGGCCTCTCGATGTTCGTTCTGGGCGTCCTCATGGAGGCGGGCCAGCACTTCTCGCCGGGCCGCGCGGTGGAACTGGGCGATGTGATCGCCAACGGCGCGGGCGTCAGTTGCGGCGCCTTGCTGGGCCTGCCGATCCGCACGCTGATCGCCAGTCTCTGAGCCGCGCGTAATCCCCTGCGCAGCCTCGCCTCACCGGCAATCTGAAACCTCGTCGCGACCCACCGGGCCGGAGGCGCGCCTGCTCATTTTCCGCTGCTGGGGATCTCGGGGGGGGCCCCCGGTTCCCCGCCCTTAGCCGCGATTCTCGTCAAATTGATCGCCATGGGCGTGACTTCGAACGGCATCTTTTCCCGCGACGATAGAAGCGCCGTGGCGCCCGTCTTGATCAGCGTGATCTGGTTGGTCCACACATCCAGCTTGACGCGTGATCCCAGAGGAAGGGCCGCAATCTGATCGATCTTGTTTTCCTCCAGGGGCGGGGCCTTCTTGGCCAGCTCCACCAATTGCCGGATATTGCTTTCACTGGCGAACTGGTTACCCAGATTGGCCAGCGCCAGGTTCGGCAGGGACCGAATCCGGCTCTGCAAAGCATTGAGAAAGAGTCCGGCATTGCCCAGCTTGTCTTTGTAGGGAGAATTGGCGAGAATCTGTATGGCTTTAGCCGCGCCCGCTTCCATCTCCTGCGGCGTGAGGGTCAGATGCAACCGCCGGATGAGGTCGCCGTCATTGAACATGACTTTGTCGCCAAAGGCGTATTCCGTGGTTGTCCGGTGCCCCAACGCGATATGCGACAACTCTTCCGCCAGCACCATGGCCAAACTGGCTTCATCCGGAAGGACGTCCAGCAGGCCACGACTGATGACGATAGTCCGCCCGATCGAGAATGTCTCGAACGGCGTGGTGAGCAGCACCCGACACTGCACGTCCAGGTCGAGATTGTTGGTGGCCATGAGGTTATTGACCACGGTGTTCAGCACCTGGTCGACTTCACCCGCGGGGGCCACGAGGCTGCTCCTTTCCAACCGCAGAATCACGTTCTGCTCGGCTTGCCGCTCCCACAGCCGCTGGCCTTCCACCGGGGTCACGTCCCGCGATCCGGACTTGTCCACGACCGGCGCCGGCGATTCAATCTGGAGGTCGGAAAGTTCGTCCAGTCTGCCGCTGCGCACGCCCTCGTAACCCCACAGCCGCGTCTGCGCCTTAAGCCGCGGCGCGGGTTTCCCCTGCTCGCTCCCCTCCGCTTCTTCTACGTAAACGAAAGCGGGCAACCACAGCCCGGGCGCAACGTTGGCGCGCCAACTGTCGAAGTGAAAAAAAATCTTCGACGATTTGCTCCCGGAATAGACTCCGTTGAATCGCACAATCCGAAAATCCTGGTCGTCCACCCAGATGGTTCCCAGGAAACGGCCCACGGCGTTCTTGTCGCGCGGAGAAACATCGAACGCCAGGCATCGCACTTCGCCCAGAAACTCCCTTCGGGAATACGCGAAGTCGTACGTCGCGCGGTTGAAAAGGCTGCCATCGGGAATCACCATCTGGGCCCAGCCGGCGGGCATTAGCGAAATGACGTTCTTGTTGCGAACGGCCGGCGCCGTCGCGTAATCGCGTGGCTGGTTGGGCGATGGCGTCGTCATTTTCTTGTTGCGCGCGGGACTCTGAAAGCGGGCGCTCATCGTAATGCCATCCACTTCCACGCCATTGTTGACGCTGAGCCGGCCCAGCATATAGTGATCCTGAAAGAGTGAACCGCCGGCGCCGTCGGGGCCCTCGAACTCCTGGACATAGGTTTCCAGAATGGGATGGAGAGTCTGCATCTTCGCCAGGAACTGCTGTTCGCCTTCGACGATGCGGTCTATGATTCGTCCCGCCTGGTCCTGTTCCTGGCCGGCCGCGGGCGCGCCAGCCAGCAGGCCCACCCAGATCGCTACCGCGCAATAACAAAACCCCGTTACTCGTTGCATCTGTCCCCTAATACGCAAGCTGAAATGTGATGCGGGCAACCGCAGTCGAATCCACCGCCATCCCACCCCGTTCCGCCGGTTTGAAGCGGATATTCGCAGCGGCTTGGGCGGCCGTTTCATCGAGCCCATGGCCGAGGCCCTTCAACACGCGCAGCACCTTCACCTGGCCGGACGCGGTGAACAGCACGTCCACCAGAACCTCGCCCTCGATCTTCAACCGGCGGGCCTCATCCGTGTAGGCAGGCCGGGGCTTGAAGAGAATCTCCACCTCCGTCGCCGGCGCCTGCTCCCTCTGGCGTTTCGGAGGCGCCGCCGGCGCCGCCATGCTGCTGTCGAAGCCGCCCGCGCGAACTACCGGTCTGGTCTCGACTGGCGCTTGGGCCGCGGCGACGGAGCCGAATCCGGCGTCGCCGAGGCTCCCCACCACTCCTCGCGGGCTTGCCACCGCCTCTTTCGATTGAGCGTCTCCGAACCCCGCGGCCGCCACCCGCACGGCCCCCGGCGTCACTCTGGTCTGCCTCTCGCCGCTGTCGAATACCCCCGTCTTGGCGACCGTCCGCACGATCGGCTTTTCGTTCGAAACCGGCGTCTGAAATGCCCCCGTCTCCACCGCAAGAGCCGGCTTCGGATTGGCCGCTGGCGGAGCCGTAATGCTGGCGAAAACGTCTGTCCGAACAGTGGGCTTAGGCGTCGGGGTGGGCGCGGGCGCGGGCAACGCCGGCGACTCCAAGGGAGCCGGGGCAAGCTTGGGCGCGGCGGCCATGGGAGCCGCCGGCAACACAACTACAGGCGCCGGCAAAGGATTCGCCGGCAACAAGAACGTCGGCCGCCTGGTTACCGGCGGCAACTTCGGCTGCGCCAGCCGATTCGGAGCGGGCGGCGCCGGCGCCATCAAAACAGCGCGCTCCACCAATCGCCGAACTTCCGGGGACGACTCCCAAACCGTTCCCAGCAGCGCGATCACCAGGCAGTGCAGCAGAATACTGACCGTAAATGCACGGCGCGGAGGGGCCGCCGGCAGTGCGCTGAAAATCACCTTTGCCTCAGACCCCAGTATACGAAATGGCGTGGTTCCAAGCCATGCGCCGCTTATGCGGGAGGAGCCGGTCCAGGCGGTCAGCGTGCGCGGGCCGCCGGTGTCCAGGCAGCGACTCACGCGGCCGTGGACCCGATCCCGCCTATTGGACCGCTATGGTGGTTCCGGGCGGGCTCGAGTAATCGCCGATTATCAACTGCACCGGCACGGCGGGACCGCCGATAAGATCGTTGGGTATCAACGCGTTTACCTGTATCACGCCGTTGACCAGCCATGGCGCGGAGCCGACATATTGGATCTGCGCAGGCAGTTTGCCCAGGCGCACATACGCCGGAGCGATGGGCGCTGCCAGCGCCCCCATGTCCGTCATTAACTGCCCGTCGGGGATGGCCCGCAACAGCAGCCCGGCGCCGGTGGCCCACATCTGAATCACGTGTCCCGGCGCCACGGGGTTCGATGGCGAGTTGACGGAATAATCCTCATTTTCCGCCGCTACCTGGCCGGTCCCCGACCCATCCAACGTGACGAACGCCGGCGCCGTATCGGCCACGCTCACGGAAAGAGGACTCCCGAAAGCGGCGTCGTCCCGTTGTACCGTAATGGACGTGCTCGACTTGCCGGCCACGCCCGCGGGCACGACAGCGTTCAGTTGATTCCTGTCCACGTAGAGCAGCGGCGCCGGCGCGCCGTCGAAGAAGAGGCGCGTGCCGCCCAGGGTGCTGGGCATCAGCCCTTGCGAATCCGCTTGGCCCGTGGTGGGCGAATCAGGGCCGATACCAGCGCCGAAAACGGCCAGCAACTCCCCGGGCGCAATCGCGAACCCCGCGCTGGTGAACGCGGGCGAGGCCTTGTAGCTGGCCGCATTCACGGGCGTGAAAACCAGCGGTGCGCCTAAGTCGAAGTAAGCCGTAGCGTTGCGCTGCTGGTCCATGACGACGGAGCCATTGTAAACCGGGTCGCCCAACCAATAACGCAGTGACCACCCCGCGGCAGGCGTGGCGGTTACCTGTACGGTGGATCCGGCGTCATAGTATCCATCGGCGGAGGCAGGCGAGACCGTCACGCCGCCGGAGCCCACGTATACGTAAGATGTTGTCAACAAGTATTGCGTCTTGAAGTTGGCGGCATAAGTGGTGGAGCCCGTGAAGGTCACGTTGCGGGTGGTCTGGGTGGATCCATCTTCCCAACCGGTGAACTGGTATCGCACCGTGTTGTCATTGGCGTACTGGGTGGGAGCAACGCTGAGCGTGTGCTGGCTGCCGACCGTCCATGCCTGGTTGAAGGGCAGCATCCACGATGTTCCATCGATGGTGATGAACTGGCCCGCCGGCTGCGACTTGAAAATCGCCAGCGGCGCGCCCGTGAAGCTGGCGGCGTACTGCCGGTTGGGGGACGCAACCTCTACGGTGGCCGAGGAAGCCGATGCGCCGAAACCGCTGACGTTCAGGTTGGTGGCCCCGTTCCAGCGAACGAACTGGCTGCCTGCGGCTGGCGTGGCTGTGACCTTCACCGGCTGGCGCTCGGGGTAGTAGCCGTTGGAGGCCGCGGGCGTGGCCGCGGCGCTCCCGCCGCCGTTCGAATCCACTCCCACGGTGAAGAGATGTTGCGTCTGGAACTGCGCGCAGAACACGGTTTGCGAAGAAGAAGCGGTAATGCTGTGGGTGATTCCGCCGCCGTCGCTCCAGCGCACGAAGGCGTACAGCGGATCCGCCCCCGCGGCGCCGATGGAACTGGCCACCGCGATGGTGTGCGTGGAGCCCGGCGTCCACGGATAGGAAGCCGGCGATTGCGCGGGCGCCCCGTCCACCGTCACGGTCAACCCCGCCGGCGCGGTCGTGACAGTAGTGGTGGAGGGAATGAAGCCGTAGAGCCGGCTCACCCCGTCGATGTCGCCGGCGGAGAGGCCGTTGCGCTGGCCTATGGGGATGCCCAGGGGAACCGTCTCCATGGTATCGAGGAAGTTGCTGCTGAAATCGCTCGGGCCGTAAATCATGATCGAGTCGTAATCGAAGTAGCCATAGTCCCGACTGGCGTCGAGGTACTGGTCGAAGTTGCCGACGTAGCGCTTGTCGATGTCTGGATACAACACCGTGACCCAGGCGTTGCGGTCGGAGCGGCTCTGCTCGTGTAGCAGGCCCAAGGCATGGCCGATCTCGTGTATGACCAGGCCAGGGGTGCAGTTGGGCGTGATCGTTATAGCCTGCTGGCCGCCCTGCATTCCCACCCAGGACTCACAGGTGACTTCCGTGCTGGAGTCATACGCGAATTCCACATAGTTCGATTCACCGGCGCGCGGGCGGATTGTGAATGGCGTGTGCGTGTTCCAGTGTTGGATGCCGGCCAGCACATTCTGCTGTTGGTCCGGGGTTAGGGCGGGGTCCAGCGTGTAGGGCAACACGCCGCCGGGCCATAGACTGGCGGAGGTGTAGGCCACCGATCGCGGCGCAATCCCCCCGCCAGGCGCGCCGGCCCCGGCTTCCATGTCCGCCGCCTTACCCAGGATGATATCGCCCTGGTAAATGGCATAGCCGCCGCGTATTTCGTAAGTTACAAGGCGGTTTCCGAAGAATGCCTGGCGAAGCTGGGCCGCGGGTTGCGCGCCCAGCAGTCCAGCCAGGCAGACAACTGCCCCAATCTCGCACCCAAAGTGGCGCATAAAAGCCTCCAGCCATATATAACACGAGTCGGCGCCGATCTTCACAGATCGGGCGCCGCTAGGGCCTTGCGAACGTCCGACGGCCTGGGGAGTGGCGCGCACGATCACGCGCGTCGGGCTTGTGCAGCAGCGACGTGGCCCCCAATGGCGTCCCAATGCGATGCGCTCAATCGCCGCCCTGGCCGGAAAGCCGCTACAATGGGCGCTCCGGGTTTTCGTTTTTGGTTTCGCGGTAGACGCCAGGGCGGGATGAAATGGAAGGAAAGCACTGGTTCGGGATCGAGGTGTACTCGCGGCGAGAATCCC
>Ga0182027_10013497_pt1 | contig 11382 bp, 11 predicted proteins | sample 712E1DmetaG_FD_121300 | JGI IMG/M metagenome (GOLD analysis project Ga0182027, IMG submission 121300) | Permafrost microbial communities from Stordalen Mire, Sweden - 712E1D metaG (Illumina Assembly) | ecosystem: Environmental > Terrestrial > Soil > Wetlands > Permafrost | place: Sweden...
AAGTATCTTTGGCCCCCTCCTCACCACGCTTGCCAACCAGCGCGGGCGCAGGTTCGGCATGCTGGCGGGTATTATCGCTTTTACGCTTGGCGTTGGACTGGTGGCTGTTTACCCAAACCTGTTCACTTTATCAGCGGCTCTCATCCTTGCCGTATTGGGTAAATCATTATTCGATCCCACCATACAGGCTTATTTCGGCGATCATGTCGCTTATGAACAACGCGGCACTGCGCTGGCCATCACGGAAATGTCGTGGTCATTGGCCTTCATCCTCGGCGTACCGGCCATGGGATATATGATCAGCCGCTTCGGCTGGTCGTCGCCCTTTCCGGTATTGGCAACACTGGGTCTTGGTATGTTCGCAGTCATCTGGTGGATGATCCCACGCAATGACCCCCAAAACACATCGGGCTTTACCAAAAATATAATAGAGATGCCACAGCACCAAGCGTCATCAGACTCGCAGCAAAACCTTCGTGCGCTATTGGCTTCCATCCCGGCCCTGGCGGGCATAACCATCGGGTTATGGGCCAGCGCAGCCAATGAAATGGTCAATCTGATCTTTGGCTTATGGCTCGCAGATTCGTTTGGTTTGCAGATCGCGGCACTGGCCGGCGCGTCTGTGGTCATTGGCCTCTCCGAATTAAGCGGAGAGGGCCTTGTCGCGCTGACGACCGACCGGATCGGAAAGCCGCGCGCCATCGCGCTTGGGCTGGCAGGTAACGTTCTCGCTTCCATACTCCTGCCATTAATCGGCGGCACGGAAATCGGCGCGCTGATCGGATTGTTCCTTTTCTACATCTCGTTTGAATACACGGTCGTAAGCCTGTTGCCGCTGATGACCGAAAGCGTGCCGCAGGCACGCGCGACCGTGATGGCAGCCACCACGGTGGGGTTCGGCATCGGTCGTTCGCTGGGCGCTTTCTTATCGACCTTCATTTATATAAGACTCGGGTTCCTGCCTGTCACCCTGGTCGCGGTGCTCTTCAACCTGTTTGCCATGCTTGCCCTGGCAGAGGTACAGCAAAAGGTTGTCATCTTGCCGTATATGATCGCCTGGTTCAAACGAGCTTTTCAAAGCAGGCTGATATAATTATTCCGAACTACAGGGCCAAGAATAAATAATTTATAACATGAAAGACTACCGGATGTCATCTACCTCGACCTCACTCACGCGCGGCAAGGGATTGCTCGAACCCGCCCTCGCCCGGCTGCGGACTCAGCGCGCCAACAACCTGATCCCGGCAGACCTGCGGGCAGGCCGTATTCTCGATATCGGCTGTGGCTCTTTTCCATATTTCCTGGCTCACACGGCTTTTAAAGAGAAGTTCGCGGTCGACCAGCTTCCGATGCCGAAAGAAACCGCTGTAAATAACCAGATCGAATTTTTCACACTCGATCTAAATGAAGAACCAAAGCTTCCATTCGAGGATAATTATTTCAATGCCGTAACTTTATTAGCCGTTGTGGAGCACCTCAATCCGGACAGCATGGCGTTGCTTTTTAAAGAAAGCCGGCGTGTCTTGAAGCCCGGTGGAATGGTGATCCTGACCACACCGGCAGCCTGGTCGGATGGACTGCTGAAATTCATGGCGAGCATCAACCTGGTCAGCGCCGAGGAGATCCATGAACATGCCTTTGCCTATAACCTGCCCCTCCTCGGTTGGCATTTCGGGCAGGCGGCCTTCGAGATGGGAAATGTCAAGTTCGGTTACTTCGAGTTCATGCTCAACATGTGGGCTACTGCAATGAAATAATTCAAGAGTCGCTCCACAAGGGCGGTTTTTTTATCCATGTTCATCCAAGTTTATCTGTGGTTAAATAACCAACATGCTCATTCATTCTGCAGCTCAACTTCTCACCCTCGCAGGCGGCCCGCAGCGCGGACGCGACCTTGGCAGGCTTGGCATCATCGAGAACGGTGCGGTCCTTGTACGCGACGAGATGATCGTCGCCGTCGGGTCCACCGATCAGCTGCGGTCAGCTTACAAAGACGAACCCACTCTGGATGCCAGCGGATGTGTCGTCATGCCGGGCTTTGTCGACCCGCATACCCATCTCATTTGGGCCGGTGATCGCTCGCGTGAATTCGAGATGCGTCTCGAAGGAGCCAAATATCTCGACATCCTGGCGGCCGGCGGCGGCATCCTTTCCACCGTAAAAAATACACGGACAGCTTCGATGGAAACTCTCATCGCGCAAACGCGCCCGCGGCTCCTGCGCATGTTCGCCCACGGCACGACCACCGCGGAAGCCAAGACCGGTTATGGCCTGCAAACCGCCACCGAACTGCGCCTGCTTAAAGCACTCCTGGCCCTCGACGACGAATCCCCGGTGGAGTTGGCCATCACATTTCTGGGAGCGCACGCTATCGCGCCCGAATACAAAGACAACCCGCAGGGCTATACCGATCTCGTCTGTGAGACGATGCTGCCGACCGTCCAGGAATGGTGGCAGACTCACGCCCCCCGGCAATCCCTGCCTTTCGTGGACGTTTTCTGCGAGGAGCAGGCTTTCACGCTGGGACAATCACGCCAGATACTGACCAAAGCCCGGGAGCTCGGTTTTCCGCTTAAGATCCATGCTGACGAGTTCGATAACTTGGGCGGGGTATCCCTGGCAGTCGAGTTGGGTGCCGCTTCCGCCGATCACCTGGTGAAGACCTCGGATGCGGATATCGCCGCGCTTGCCAAATCGGATACGGTCGCCGTATCCCTGCCCTGCACGCCGTTTGGTTTAGGTGAGTGTGATTACACACCCGCCAAAAAGATCATCGGAGCAGGAGGCTGCCTGGCCCTTGCCACAGACTGCAATCCGGGGACTGCATGGAACGAATCCATGCAGTTCGTAATTTCGCTGGCTTGCCGTTTTATGGGGATGACACCCGCGCAGGCCATCGCCGCTTCCACGATCAACGCCGCACACGCCATCCGCCGGGCAGATAGAATTGGCTCCCTGGAAGAGGGCAAACAGGCGGACTTGTTGATCCTCAGCGTGCCGGATTACCGCCATCTCGGCTATCGGTTCGGGTCGAACCTCGCCAGACAGGTGATAAAGCGCGGGCGCGTTTACTCGGTCGATGTCGGCTACTACCAAACAGCATAATTGAAAGGAATAAAATGTCTCTGGACTTCTCCATGATCAATCTCAACCTGGTTTTATGGCTGGTGGGTATCCTCGTCTTGATCATCGTGATCTTTGGCATATTCCGTTTTTTCTTCAGGCATTTGCTGCATTTCTTTTTTCGCGGCTGTGGATTTATCCTGCTGATCGCCGCGGTTTTATTTATCCTGCATGCATTGAAGGTTTTTTAATATCCTGCTTCCGAAGACTTAAACAAATTGGGACAAGACCAAGTCTTGTCCCAATTAATTATCCGTATCGATTCACAGCCCTGGCATAAAGCATTCGAATAGAGATGATTATCCATATTGCTTTCCAAACCACATGCGGCCAAGCAAATTGTCTTTGACGAAGAACTGATGATACAGGGCCGCGCCAATATGCAGCAGGATCAACAGCAGTAACAGGACCCAACTTAAGCCATGGAAGGCGCCGAGGAAAAAGCCGCCGCGTGTAAAACGTCCCTCGCCCTCGCCAGGCGGGAACTGTCCGCGAGGCGGGAGTTGACCCGGTTGTGACTGACCGGGTGTGAGCTGTCCACGCGAGGTGGCTCCAGGGTTAAACACTCTCGTGAATCGGTTGGACTGCAGCGCCAATATCAGTCCGGTGATCGTGATAGCGAATGTAAAGAAATATAAAGCCCAATGCGTTAATTCACCGACCTTGTCCAGGAAAGTACTGCCGGTGCTGGCCCAGGCGGGGCGCTGGGTACGCCAGCGGATTAACAAACGGACAATCAACAGCACCAGGACGGTGAGTCCCAGGATCATATGAAGACCCAGGATCGGAAAGCCGGCTATCGTGCTCCCCCCACCCCCGCGGCCTTCTCCTTCACCACCCATGGCAAGAAAAGCAGTCCCAAAAATTAGAACGGCAATGATCCAATGCAGCGCAACGAGAGCCGGATGATAACGTTTAGGTTTAAGGTTTGTGGCTATGGCAGAAAGGTTCGTAGTCATGCTGGTTATGCTCCTCTGAGGGCCAGTATACAATCTGCAAATGAACATAAGATGACAAAAACATGGTCTTCCCGTTCACTAATGTTTTAGAGATATTCCAACCTTCCTTTTGATAAAATAGGCGCTATATTCCTTTATCGGAGGAAAAATGCAGATTGATATCATCGGTGTGCCCATTGACCTTGGCGCGGATCGCAGGGGAGTAGACATGGGTCCCAGTGCGATACGATACGCTCATCTACAACCCAAGTTGGAAGCCCTCGGCTATAAGGTTGAAGATAAGGGGAACATCGAAGTGCCCATCGCCGAAATGTGCTCGATCACCGATCCAAAGTTGAAATACCTCGATTGCATTGTGCCCATGTCGCGGCGGGCAGCCGGTGCAGTTTCCACGTCCTTGCAGAGCGGGCATTTTCCGCTCGTACTGGGCGGCGACCACAGCCTGTCGATAGGCTCGATCCGCGGCGCGGCCAGGATAAAGAAATTGGGCGTGATCTGGATCGACGCTCACGCCGATTTCAACACGGAGGAGACCACCCCATCGGGAAACATTCATGGCATGCCGCTGGCCGCGTTGTGCGGACTCGGGGATGCCCGCCTGACCCGGTTGTGGGACGAGACGCTTCCCGTCGTGGACCCGAAGCGGGTCGCGATCATTGGGGCACGCGATCTCGACCCCGGCGAAAAAGTTAATTTGCGCGAAGCCGGCGTGATGGTCATGGGCATGGAACAAATCGACCGGCTGGGTATGGTCGCGGCGGTAGAGAAGGCGATCGAACGCGTCTCACGCAATGTGGATGGCGTCTATCTTTCGTTCGATATGGACGCCCTGGACCCGCGTCATGCGCCGGGTGTAGGGACGCCCGTGCCCGCCGGCCTTACCCAGCGCGAGGCGCATATGGCATGTGAACTGGTTGGCGAAACCGGCATGTTGATCGGCATGGACGTCGTGGAGGTCAATGCGATCCTGGACATACAAAACCAGACGGGCGAGCTGGCCGTGGAATTTGTTCTATCCGCCCTCGGCAAACGTATTTGGAATGGAAATTAAACACGCACTTGTCATATGGTGCAAAAAGGCTAGAATAGAGAAGTATGGACGAGTCAAAAGTATTGTTAATTGTGGAAGATATACCGAATATCCTCGAGTTGCTGGACCTGACCCTTAAGTTCAATGGGTATCAGGTGCTGACCGCGCGGAACGGCCAGGAGGCGCTGGATGTCCTTGAGAGCAAATATCCGGCACTGATCATCACGGACATTCTGATGCCCAGGATGGACGGCTTCACATTAATCTACCGCCTGCGCACGGACCAGAAAACCCGCGATATTCCCGTGGTGTTCCTCTCTGCAACTTACATATCGCCTGAAGACAAAGACTTTGCAGCTACACTCGGCGCGACCAAATTCATCGAAAAGCCGATAGACACAAAAATGCTGCTCAAGACCATTGCCGACCTGCTAAAGCAGCCTCCTACAACCTCCCCGATGCTGCTCAAGGAAAGGGAATTCTTCGAAAAATATCAAACCAGGCTGGAGACAAAATTAGAGCAGAAAAATACACAGATAGCCCGTGCGGAACGGCTGCTTCAAACCGTTTCGCCTAATGAAAAGCCGGGCTTCGAGGCAGCACTCAACCAGGCGGTCAGTGACCGTCAATCCATAGAAATCGAACTCGAGAATCTCAGAAAGCATCTTAATAAATGACATATCCCACACGAACTGAACTTGAACTCCTGGCCCGCCAGGCCGGCGAAATCCTCCGCGCCGGTTACAACAAGGATCATAAGGTGGCTTACAAAGGCGTGATCGACCTGGTGACCGAAACGGATCGCGCATCTGAAGATTTTCTGCTGGGCGAAATAAACACTCGCTGGCCGGGCAGCTATATCATGGCAGAAGAAAGCGGCGTAACCCAGGGTGATACGGAACAAAGCTGGTATGTTGATCCGCTGGATGGCACCGTCAATTATGCCCATCATATTCCTTTCTTCTCCGTCTCGATCGGGTTTGTCCACAAGGGGCGGATGCAGTTTGGAATAGTCTACGACCCCATGCGCGATGAAATGTTCAGCGCAGAACGCGGCAAAGGCACTCACCTCAACGGGCGGACCATCCATGTGTCGGATACGACCGAATTGGAAAGAAGCCTGCTGGTCACGGGCTTTCCTTACGATGCCTGGAATACGGAACATGACAACTTTGCCAACTTTGTCCATTTTGGAAAGCTGACGCAAGGCGTGCGCCGCTTCGGCTCCGCAGCGTTGGATGCCAGCTACGTCGCAGCCGGTCGATTCGACGGCTTCTGGGAGCTTGCGCTAAAACCGTGGGATGTTGCCGCAGGTGGGTTGATCGCCGAAGAGGCAGGAGCGAAGGTCACCAATGTAAACAACCTGCCTGACTATCTTACGCCGCCTCAATCCATTGTCGCCGCCACCCCCGGCATTCATGCCAAAATATTGGAAAATTTACAGAGTACTGCATAGTCATCTAAACCAACATTTTATTTATTACCCTAAAAATCATGAAAATAAATTTATATCATACTGGGTATTTTCAGTACAACGTACTGCGGAGCAGTAGAGATTTATGCAAGAAGCAGTAGAGATTTAAGCAAGAAGCAGTAGGCGCTCCCTGACGACCTTTTCCTAAATTAAAGCCGACGAGTTGCGCTGCTTGCGGGTAAAATTAAGACTTGCTGGTTAAGCACTCAATGGCTGTTACTGAAATTCCGATCAGCAAAACAAAAATCATACTTCCCCGGCGCCGGGCCGAGCTCCTTAGCCGCGGCCGCTTGTTGAACGCGCTGTTCGATTTCCTCGATCGCAAATTGATCCTGGTAACCGCACCGGCCGGATATGGAAAGACCTCCCTGCTGATCGATCTGGCTCATCAGAGCGAATTGCCCTTCTGCTGGCTGGCGCTTGACCCGCTCGACCGCGACCCGCAGCGATTCATTGCCTATTTCATTGCCGCCATTACCGAGCGCTTCCCGCAATTCGGGAACCGTTCCCGCTCCATACTCGATGGGCTGACCAACCTCGAGGATGGGATGGAACGACTGCTCGTCACTCTCGTCAATGAGATCTATGATGACATTCACGAGCATTTTGTAGTTGTGGTCGACGATTTTCACTTACTCGATGGAGTGGCCCCGATCCGTTATCTGGTTAACCGCCTTATCCAGTTGGTCGGCGAAAATTGCCATCTTGTACTTTCGTCCCGTTCGCTCACGGAACTTTCAGACATCCCCTTATTGGTAGCCCGCGAACAAGTGGGCGGTCTGGACTTTTCCGACCTGGCCTTTCGTCAGGAAGAAATCCAGGCTCTGCTGGCCCAGAACCAGCAAATCCATCTCTCGGACGAGGATGCACACAAACTCTTCGAGGCCACCGAAGGCTGGATCACCGGCCTGCAGTTTACCGACCTTGAATTGATAAAGTCGGGAGAAAACTCGTTTCGCGCGTCGCATGCGGGGAACGTCAGTATCTTTGATTATCTTGGCCAGCAGGTGCTGCAGCACCAATCAGAACCGCTGCAGCTTTTCCTCCTGCGTAGTTCCCTCCTGGAAGAATTCGACATTACCATGTGCGAGTCCATCCTCGCGCCGCTGTATTCCGAACCGCAGGATTGGTCCAGCTTGCTGGAAACGATCGTTCAGAAAAACCTGTTTATCCTGCCGGTCGGGACGGACGGGCAATGGCTGCGATACCATCATTTGTTTCGCGACTATCTTCAACAGAGGTTCCGCAAGGAATACCCGGCAGAAGTCATCCCGATCCTGCAGCGCATGGCCCAGTTCCAGGAAACACACGGCGATTGGGAAAAAGCGTACCAGCTTGACAAGCAGCTGGGTGATGTCAATGTGCTTGCCGATATGATTGAGCGCGCCGGCATACCGATGTATCAGCACGCCATGCTTACATTAGAGTCATGGCTGAAAGATCTGCCGCCCTCCATTTCTCAAAAGCGACCCGGTTTGCTGTCTTTACGCGGAGCGATTGAATCGGCAAAAGGTAATGCTTCTGAAGGGTTGGCGTTGTTCAATCGCCCGATTATAAGTTTTCGTGAGAACAATAACATTCCCGATCTGGCATTAGCGCTTGTGCGGCGCGGAAATACGAATCGGGTCCTCGGAAATTACAAAGAGGCCATCCTGGATGCAGATGAAGTCGTGCAGCTTACGAAGGACAAGGACGATCTGCAATGGATCTATGCCGACGCATTGCGCGTCAAGGGTCTGAGCTTATTTTCACAGGGACTTACCCTTCAAGCTACCAACAATTTGGAATCCGCATTGGAGATTTACATCCGTGTAAATGATATCCATTCCATTCCGATACTTTGGATGGAAACGGGTATGGCCTATTTGGCGATGGGAAAATACGCGGAGGCCAGGCGATATTATGAAGAGGCGCTAAAAAACTGGCGGCAGACGGGGAGTCTTTATTGGCAGGCCAGCCTGCTTAATAACCTGGGCGTTTTACAACAGCAGCAGGGAGAATACCAACAGGCCGTACAGGCATTCGAGGAAGGCTTGCTTTGCGCGCAACAGAGTGGTCATAAACGCCAGGCAGCCCTTATTTCCCTTGGTTTGGGCGATCTTTACGCGGAAGTGGAAGACTTTGACATAGCAGAATTATCCTATAAGCAGGCCAATGATTGGGTCCAACAGATGGGTGAACCTTTTTTTATAAACTACCTGGCTGTCGCATATGCCAATTTATCCCTCTTGAAAAAGGACACATCACGCGCGCTTACAATCCTTGAACAAGCACAGGATTCTATTAAAGCCAGCGATTCAAACTACGAAAATGGGCTTTACCAGCTGATGCTGGGCCGCCTTTCTTTACAGGATGGTAAACCTCAACAGGCTGTTACTGAATTAATGGCGGCCAAGAATAATTTCGTCCAAGGCGGCCAGGAACTGGAAAGCGATTTAAGCCGGGTGTGGCTGGCTGCGGCTCAATACCAGAATGGAGAAGAGGCTCCTGCCAAGGAAGAGATCAGGAATATCCTGCCGAATCCAAATCATATTAAATATTACACGGTTGTCGCCTCAAGGCAGGCGCGCGCCTGGCTGGAAGGTCTGCGGTATGACACCGAAGTGAAATCGTCCCTGCGTCAGCTTTTCGAAAAGGTGGACCGCCTCGACGAGCAACTCCCGCTTACTCGCCGTCATTTACGGATGCTTGCGCGTACCGTGGATATACCCGCCCCCAACCTTGTTATCCGCGCCTTTGGAAAAGGACAGGTATGGGTGAACGGCAAGCTTGCCACAATGAGTGACTGGCAGACACAATCTGTCCGGGAATTGTTTTTTTACTTTCTAGCCGAGAAGAAACCGCTGACCAAGGAGCAGATCGGCGACGTACTCTGGAATGAAACCATGGAACCGTCAAAATTAAGGCTGCGCTTCAAGAATGAGATCTACCGCCTGCGACGCGCGGTCGGACTGGACTCGATCATCTTCGATGGCGAATCGTATCAATTCAACCGAGCCATCGATCACGAATATGATATTGAAGCTTTCGACGGTTATCTTGCCCTCGCCAAGAATTTAGGCACACTGGAAGAGAAGATCAATTTCTTCCAAAAGGCAATCGACCTGATGAATGGAAAATATCTGGAAGATATCGGTTCCACCTGGGCCTGGCCCGAACGGGAACGGCTGAACCAGGCATTCCTCACCGCTTCGTTGTCATTGGCAGAGCTATATTATCAGGGTGGCGAGATACCGAAGGCCCTGAATATTTGCCGGCAGGCTTTGGAATATGACGAGACTTCTGAAGCCATTTATCGCCTGATGATGCAGATATTTTTCCGTATGGGAGACAAAGCATCCATTGTCCATACCTACCAGACTTGCGAGAGAACCATGCACAGGATGTTTGACCTGCCTCCATCCGCAGAAACCAAAAACCTTTATCGTGAGTTGATTTCTTAAGTTCAAAAACAGCTTATTTGAGCTGTTTTTTTTTGTTGTTTGATCACCCAATTTTGAAGCCTGTTTTGAAGCCTGGCAAGTTGTATATTGTGACTATCTTAACAACCTACACCAAAAAAGGATGATATCGCATGAACAACAAACTCGCCAAAATCGCCGCCTTCGCCAGCAAGATCGATCGTCAGCACGTCCAGTTAGTGTTAGCCATAGCAGCCCTCGCAATGCTCGTTCTGGGCATTGGCGCTCCTTCAGCTGGTGGCACCGGCGGCCCGCATTAGATCCGAGTCGCCTCTTCGTGATACTCCTCTCAGCCCTTGTATTAGGGCTGGCAGTCGGATTGGGATGGTCCCGCTGGAGAAATCAGCCTTACCAGGCCCCAGCCTTACGGTCCATGTGGCTGGTACTGGTAGCCTTCCTTCCCCAGTTAGTCGTAGCATATTTGCCTGTTTCACGTTCCCTGCTACCCGATTGGCTGGCTGCGAGTAGTTTGTCGGCATCTTTAATACTTTTCCTGGCATTTGTCCTGCTTAATCGCAGGCTGCCAGGAATGCCGATCCTAATTATCGGATTAGGACTAAACCTGATAGTAATTTTGGCAAACCGCGGGTGGATGCCCATTAGCCCACAAACCGCGAGCCACCTTATGGGTGGTGGTGCCGTCCAATCTTTTAGTTTAGGCAGCCGCTTCGGAGAAAAGGACATACTCCTGCTTCCGCAGGATATGCACTTTGGGATCCTGGCAGATCGTTTTCTGCTCCCGGACTGGTTTCCTTATAAGGTAGCTTTCAGCCTGGGAGACACATTAGTTGCCTTGGGTATTTTCTGGCTGTTGGCGAAACCAACGCGCCAAACCGAAGGCCAACGGAGTTAACCATGATTTCGTCAACTGCATTTACACCAAAATTACCTCTTAAATTACCTCTTAATGTCAACCTGCACGACCCTCATCCCGGCCTGAGCAGCGTCTTTGCAGCGGCCGTAGTAAACCACAGTTTCTGTGAAATGCTGCTCAAGGAACCGGCAAAAGCCATTAAGCAGGGCTATTTAGGAAAAAGTTTCGCGCTGAGCCAGGAAGATGCCTCCCTGCTTTTATCATTGAATGCAAAATCGTTGACCGACCTGGCCAAACAGGTCGTTCACACAATAGGGGATTGACTTTTTTATTGTAGCGAGATTAAACGCCACCGATTATCGTTTATGGGATGACGCGGTGGATCAGGGGGCGCAGTGATTAAGGGATCACTGCGCCCCGCGTCCCGTCTCTATTGGAAAATGTGATGGATATGCTTTTAGATAAACTCCCGAGTGCTTCAACTCAACTTAATGCTATCTTACAAGCATTTCCTGACCTTC
>Ga0182027_10013498_pt1 | contig 11381 bp, 9 predicted proteins | sample 712E1DmetaG_FD_121300 | JGI IMG/M metagenome (GOLD analysis project Ga0182027, IMG submission 121300) | Permafrost microbial communities from Stordalen Mire, Sweden - 712E1D metaG (Illumina Assembly) | ecosystem: Environmental > Terrestrial > Soil > Wetlands > Permafrost | place: Sweden...
GATAGTGTTTATATAGAAGATCATTACCTCGGCGCGACGCTGGGCGTGATTCAACAGCCGCGCGGTTTGGTTCAGGTGGATGCGCCGCCTGCCCCGGAAGATGGACGCGCTTGGCGCGCCGCCTTGATGGGGCTGGGCTCGGGGCCGGAACGCGTGCTCATCAACCTTGATGCCCATCCCGACCGCACGCTCGGTGCGCGTACCATGGACTGCACCGTGATCGCTCATGAAAAGACTGCGGCGGTCTTTCGCGTACGTCCCACCACTTTCAAGGCGCAGGGCAACGAGACCGGTTCCGATTGGGAGACCATTCCCGGACTGGGCACCGTGCGCTGGGCGCCGCCCGAGATTTCCTTTACGAATCAAATGACCCTGCATTGGGGGGAGAAGCCGATTATCCTCGAACAACACCCCGGCCCCTCATCGGGGGCCATCTGGGTGATCGTGCCGGATGACAAGGTGGTCTTCGTCGGCGATGCCGTTCTTAAGAATCAACCCCCGTTCATCGCCCATGCCGATCTTCCGGCATGGATGGAAGCGCTGGAACTTCTGATGAGTCCGGCATATCGCGGCTATACCTTTGTGAGCGGGCGCGGCGGCACAGCCTCGACCTCCGCCATCAAGGCCCAGTTGGAAGTGATGGGTGAGATTCACGAAAAGCTGGAAAAGATGGCCTCCAGGGGCCAATCGCCGGAGGCCACCGAGAAACTGGTCGAGAACTTCGCCGATAAATTTAAATCGTCGGTGGCGCGGCACAAGCAATACGTTCAACGCTTGCGTTACGGGTTTCGTCATTATTACGCCCGCCACTATCACATGGGTAATTCTGCGGAGGAATAGTTCCCACCTTCCGTACTGTCGGCAGCGGTGGCACGAAGGTGCCGGGCCGCAGATTGTAGGGATGCTGCAGGGTTTTCGCTCTTGATGATCTGCGGCCTCTCTGGATCAATCGTAAGAATGAATAGCTCAGGTGACATCTCATGACCGAACGCTTCCTTCCCCTCTTCGAGGTCACGCGCGGGAACATCGTTGAATCGATCCATCTCGGCGCAATTGCAATCACGGACTCGCAGGGCAAACTTTTGTATTCTTATGGCGACCCGCAAGTGGTCGCTTTTTTGCGCTCCTCCGCCAAGCCCTTTCAGGCCTTGCCCTTTGTCGAACGCGGCGGTGTGGAACATTTTGGATTCACACCCAGGGAACTTGCCTTGTCTTGCTCATCGCATGAAACTGCCCAGATCCATCTGGATGCGGTCAGAGCCTTGCAGGCCAAAGTTGGCATTCAGGAAAGCGATTTGCAATGTGGGCCGCACCTGCCCGGCGATCCGGAGATGTTGAAGTATGTCATTATCCACAATATTACGCCCACCGCCAACTTCAACAACTGTTCCGGCAAGCACACTGCCATGCTGGCTCACGCCAAAATGCGCGGCCTGCCGCTGGAAACATATCTCGAACGTGGTCATCCGGTTCAGCAGGATATTTTGACCACCTTTGCGGAGATGTGCGGCATGGAACGGGACCAGGTCGAACTTGGCACGGACGGTTGTTCCGCACCGAACTTTGCCGTTCCGCTCCTGAACGCAGCCCTGGGCTTTGCGCGTTTATGCGATCCGGTCTCTCTTCCCCAGGCGCGCGCCGCTGCCTGCCGCAAGATCACAGCGGCTATGACATCTCATTCTGAAATGGTCAGCGGGTTTGGTGAATTCGATTGTGAGTTGATGAAGGTCGGCAATGGAAAGATACTGACCAAGCGCGGCGCCGAAGGCTTTCAAGCTGTCGGGCTTTTGCCCGGCGCATTGGGACCCGGTTCGCGCGGCATGGGCATTGCTTTCAAGGTTTCAGATGGCGACGCCGGGCGCATGGGCGAAGACTTGCAAACGAGAAACCGCGTCCGCCCGGCAGTGACGCTGGAAATCCTGCGCCAACTCGGCGTCTTGAATGATTCGCAGCTGAAACACCTGGCTGAATTCGGCCCAACCCTGCCCATCACGAATCATCGCGAGATCGTGGTCGGCGAGTCGAGACCGGCATTCAAATTGCAATGAGTCCCCCTGATTCTTTCATAGAGTCGATCATTTCACATTGGAATCAATTCTGAAAACCATCGCGAGGTGATCGAGACAGCAATTAACTTGATCAAAGACTCAAGATATTAGAAATGGCAAATCTTGCAAAACGCGCCCTCAAAATCCACGAAAAACTTTTGGAAGCCTTTGGAAATCCCACTTGGCGTAATCCCCTACCGCCGGTTGACGAACTGGTCTCAACCATCCTTTCGCAAAACACAAACGATACCAATCGCGACCGCGCCTTCAATGCCTTGCGAGCTAAGTTCCCCACCTGGGAATCCGTGCGCGCTGCCAAGACTAAAGATGTGATCAATGCCATTCGGCCGGCAGGCTTGGCCAATCAAAAAGGCCCGCGCATTCAAAAAGTTTTAAAAGAAATAACAAAGGAGCGCGGCGATTTGGATTTATGGTTCCTGAAGGATCTACCGCTTGAAGAAGCACGCGCCTGGCTGATGAAATTCAACGGCGTCGGGCCGAAGACGGCCGCCATTGTGCTGTGCTTTTCCCTCGGTCGCCCCGCCTTTCCGGTGGATACGCATATCTTCCGCGTCACCGGGCGCATCGGCCTGCGTCCCGCAAAAATGACCGTCGAGCAGGCGCATCCCCATCTCGAAAAATTGTTTCCGCCCGAGACCTATTATGCCGCGCATTTGAATTTCATCCGCCTCGGTCGCCAGGTCTGTCATGCCCGCAAACCCGCTTGTCCGCAGTGTCCCGTCCGGCGCCTCTGCGATTATGAACCAAAGACAAAATAGAAAATGTCATTGCGAGGAAGGCGTTCTTCCTGACGCGGCAATCTCAACTAACTGCCAAACGAACAATTGCACGAGAACATGAGATTGCTTCACTTCACTCACAATAACAACAAAATGGAGAACCCAACATGCCCCTCGACCTTTCCTCAATCCGCAATCAATTCCCTTCCCTTAACCGTCCGGCCGTCTTCTTCGATAACCCCGGCGGCACCCAGATCACCCGTTCGTCGCTGGATCGCATTAATAAATATCTCTTGGAATGCAACGCCAACCATGAAGGCGCGTTTGCAACCAGCGTTGCCTCCGATGCCATCCTGCATGAAGCCCATCAGGCCATGGCGGATTTTTACAATGCCGCCAGCGCGGAAGAAATCGTTTTCGGCGCCAATATGACCACGCTGACGTTGCATATCAGCCGTTCCCTTTCACGTGAATGGAAGCCGGGCGATGAGATCGTGGTCACGCGTCTCGATCACGATGCCAACGTCACGCCCTGGGTGTTGGCCGCTCAGGATCATGGTGTCAAAGTCAATTGGGTGGATTTCGATGTGGAAGACGGCACGCTTAAACTCGATCAACTTCAAAAGGCGCTCGAGCGCAAGCCGCGCCTTCTGGCGGTTGGGTATGCTTCCAACGCCTTGGGTACGATCAATCCCGTCGGGAAGATCATTCAGATGGCGCATTCTGCCGGGACGCTGGTTTACGTGGATGCCGTCCAATATGCGCCCCATGGTCTGATTGATGTTCAAAAGCTCGGTTGCGATTTTCTGGTTTCATCGGCTTACAAGTTTTTCGGCCCCCATGCCGGGATTCTTTACGGAAAGCATGAATTGCTGGAAAAGTTGTTCGCCTACAAAGTACGCCCCGCCACGAATGAGCTGCCTGGCAAATTTGAAACCGGCACGCAGAATCATGAAGGCCTGGCGGGTGTCTTGGGCGCAGTGGAATACTTTGAATGGCTTGGCCGAGAGTTCGGTAATGAGGATCAGACATTGACAAATGCTTCCGGACGCCGCCTCGCCTTGCAAAAGGGCATGGCGGCCGTCCATATATATGAATTGGAGATCAGCCGTGTGCTTCTCTCTGCCCTGCGAACGGTTCCGGGGTTGACGGTTTTCGGCCTCACCGACCCCTACCGCCTCGAAGAGCGTGTGGCAACCTATTCATTTCGCCTGAAAAACATCCCCCCGCGCAAGGTTGCTGAAAAACTCGCGGAACAAAATATTTATGTGTGGGATGGTAATTATTATGCCCTCAACGTTACCGAGCGGCTGGGTCTGGAAGATAGCGGCGGTATGGTGCGTGTCGGCGCGGTGCATTACAACACCTTGGAAGAGGTCGGGCAGTTGCAACAGGCCTTAATGAAAATCAGCGCATGATTTGAATTCATGTTGAATTAATTGTATACTTGTTTTAGAGGTGAGCGAAAGGAGCCAGTATGTTCGAAAAAATTCTCCTTGCTGTGGACGGTTCTGAACATTCCCTGCACGCCGCTAGGGAGGCAGGCGACTTGGCGCGTGCCATGAAATCCGAAATCTTGCGCATCGTGGTGGCCTTCGACGGCATTCCCGGATATTTGGGTGAACCGAATATGGAACAAGCCATCGAGGCTCGCATGAAGGCCGCCAATGGCATCCTTCAGAAAGCCCAGGATGCCGTTGGAAAAATCCCCGGCGAGATTCACACCGAATTGATCGAAGGTTCACCGGCCGAGGCGATTATCAATGTCGCCAAAACGCGCGGCAGTACGGTGATCGTTATGGGTTCACGCGGCATGAGCGCCATCGCTGAACTGGTGCTGGGAAGCACCAGCCACAAGGTGGTCAGCCATGCCTCCTGCCCGGTGCTGGTGGTTCGCTAGCCGCTTAACCCGTCAGTCGGGCTTGTTCTTCGGCTTTGGCGAAATCTTCCGGCGTGTTGATGTTTAAAAATGCGGAGCCGTTGGGATCATAACGTTTGATTTCCTCCGGCGTCAGCAGACGGATTCTCACTTGCGGGAACCACGCGTCCATCCGCCATTTTTCTGAATCAATGGCGGCTTCGATGGCCGGGATGCATGTTTCGCGGCGATAGACGGCATGGAGCGGTTCGTAACCTTCGTCGGTTCTGGCGATCACGATATCCGCCTTTTCCTTGTCTAGGATTTCGGACGCGGCTTTGAAGAGTTCCGCATTGGCAAACGGCATATCGCACGCCGCCACCGCCACGCTGGAATGTTTGGCGGAGAAAAGCGCGGTGTAGAGACCGCCGAGAGCGCCGCGGCCCGGTCTCAAGTCCGTGAAAAGCGGAAGGTTAAGAAAGCCGTAAGCCTCGGGGCGATTTGTGGTGACAAGCGCCTCATCCGCGATCGGTTGCATTCGTTCGATCACGCGTTGGATCAGCGGGCGGCCAAGGAAAAGTTTGAGCGCCTTGTCCTGTCCCATGCGCGAGGATTGCCCGCCGGCTTGAATGACAACACTTAACATGGTCGGATTATAATATAATAGTAAAACAGTCTGAATTAGCGGACTGTGTTATTGGAAGCGGCTAATTTCGTGGGCTTCTGAATCATTCACTACGGAGCGCAATTGTGCTTTGCGTGCTTTGCGAAGAACGCAGAGTTTTTCCATTTATTTTTCTCCGTGAACTCTGTGATCTCTGTGGTGAGAAATTAATGAACCCACTATTTTATCCACTCCCTGTTATTGGAGATTTGGATGTCCACATTGGCAAATACTCTGGATCAATTGACGGTCGAAGGGACTCTATACGAGCGCCTGCCCGATGGATCTGTGCGGTGTTTTGCCTGTGGGCATTGTTGCTTGATCCGCGCTGGCCGGCGCGGCATTTGCCAGGTGCGATTTAACGAGCGGGGTACCTTGCGCGTACCGTGGGGCTATGTCGCCGCCTTGCAATCCGATCCGATTGAAAAGAAACCGTTCTTTCATGTCATGCCCGGCTCCAACGCCTTGACCTTTGGTATGCTGGGCTGTGATTACCACTGTGGCTATTGTCAGAACTGGCTGACTTCGCAGTTCCTGCGCGATCCGGCTTCGGATGAATCGATCAACTACATCCGCAAAATATCACCGCAGGAAATGGTGGACCTTGCGCGTCGCACCCGTGCTTCAGTGGTGGTCTCCTCCTATAATGAACCCTTGATCACCAGCGAATGGGCGGTTGAGATTTTCAAGGCGGCCAAAGCGGCGGGCTTGATGTGTGCTTATGTTTCCAACGGGAACAATACGCCTGAGGTCATGGAATTTATTCGCCCATATATCGACGCCTATAAGGTGGATTTGAAATCCATGAACGATGCAAACTATCGTAAATTGGGAGGTGTGCTTCAATGCACGCTGGATGGGATCAAACGTGCTCATCAGATGGGCTTGTGGGTTGAAGTTGTTACCTTGATTATTCCCGGCTTCAACGATTCGACCGAGGAATTATGGGATGCGGCTAGGTTCATTGCCGGCGTCTCGAGCGATATTCCCTGGCATGTCACCGCCTTCCATAAGGATTATAAAATGACCGAACCGGATAATACGCCCGCCCGGACTCTCCTGCGCGCCGCCGAGATCGGACGCGAAGCCGGCCTCCATTATGTGTATTCCGGCAACCTCCCGGGGCGCGTCGAGGAGTATGAGGATACGTTTTGTTCGCATTGCAACGCGAAGCTGGTCAGGCGCTCCGGTTATGTGATTTTGGAATATCGCATCACAAACTCCGGTCTATGTCCAAATTGTGGGACAAAGGCTCCCGGCATATGGCCGCAGGATCCATCCAAAGTCCGATTGAACGGAGATGGAATCCCAAATTCGGTATATTGACAGGCCGCATTTTGCTGTATAATCGTGCCAATCTAAAAACTTGAAAGGAGGTGAGATTCTGCTCTCACGCGATCTATTCACTGCTGACCGTTGTTTGTTGAATCCAAATTGGTTAAGTTTTGTCGAACCAAATGGCAGGCATATGTCTGCCAAATCCTAAATTCTCTGTAGGAGGAGAAACCGTGAATCGAAAACTGTACGCTTTGCTCGCTGTGCTTATACTTGCCAGCATGGTCTTGTCAGCTTGCGGCTCGGCTGCAACCCCCACCGCAGCCATGCCCGCTACGCAAGCACCCGCTCCCACCCAGCCTCCGGCCCCGACTGCTGCCGCCGCCTCAGGCTCTTACCCGATGAAATTAGCCGCTCCAGATTGCTCTTACGGTGGCGCTCTTAAATCGATCGAAGCGCCGGATGCAAACACATTTGTCATTACCACCTGCAATCCGGATCCTGCCATTCTCGCTCAAGCTGCATTTGCCACATTTGAAATCCTACCCAAAGCTTTGCTGGATTCAACTGGCGGCGACTCAGCCAAGATCGGCAGTGCTCCCGTTGGAACCGGCCCCTACATCCTTCAGGAATGGGTGAAAGGCGATCATATGACTTTGGTTGCCAATCCCAACTGGTGGGGTGGGACAGTGGCCAATAAAACACTCATTTTCAAATGGTCTGCTGAATCCGCCCAGCGCTTGCTCGAACTCCAGTCTGGCAACGCAGACGGAATTGAGTTAGTTGGTACGGATGATATCCCCACTGTCCAGAAAGATTCCAGCCTGGCATACTATCCAATGACGCCCGCTAATACGCTGTATTTCGGTATGAATAACACCAAGCCGCCATTTGATAAAGAAGCGGTGCGGCAGGCATTTGCCATGGCGATTGATAAGCAGCGCATCGTCAAGAACTTCTTCCCGGCCGGATCCACCGTTGCAGACCAGTTCCTCTATACCGGACTGGAACCCGGTTACTCGCAAGGCATGGCTGGCGTCGCATACGACCCGGTCAAAGCCAAGCAAATGCTGACAGCGGCTGGATTTGACTTCAATCAAACAATACCGTTCTCTTTCCGCACCAATGCCCGTGGTTATGCCCCAGCACCTGAACAGATTGCTACGGATGTCCAGGCTCAGCTAGCCCAGATTGGTGTCAAGGTCAAACTGGACGTACAGCAGTCCGGCACCTTGATCGGGAATTCTGGGTTAGGCAAGTTGACCTTCTTCCTGCTCGGCTGGGGTGAAGACTATCCGGATGCCACCGACTGGTTCGACTACCACTTCGGGGCTACCAGCAAGATTTTTGGCACAACATACCCTGACATCGTAGCGGCAATTCAGCAAGGTGCTACGACCGGCGATCCCGTTGTACGCCAGAAGGCATATGATACAGTCAATCAACTCTTGTTACAGCACGTCCCGATGGTACCAGTTGCCCACGGCGGTTCTGGGGATGCTTTCAGTGCTAAGGTCAAGAACGTTCTGATCAGTTTATACAATCAGAACTTCCCCCAAATGCAAACCGATTCCGGGCAGATTGTCTGGCTCCAGAGTGGTGAACCGATCAGCCTGTGGTGCGGCGACGAGACAGATGGCGAAACCATCAACGCCTGCATGACGATCTTTGAACCCTTGCTGAAGTTCAAATATGGCACGACTCTAACGGAGCCGGCCCTGGCTACAAGCTACGATGTCAATTCAGATGCCACCCAATACACCTTCCATCTGCGCCAGAATGTCAAATGGTCAGATGGAACGTCCTTCACAGCAGCGGATGTCTTCGCCACCTATTCAGCTATGTGGAACTACAAAGATCCAAACCATAAAGGAAACACGGGTGTATTTGAGTACTTTGGTGGCTGGTTAGGGCTTTTGAACGCTCCTCCACCTGCAACTCCCACGCCAGCGCCAGCTGCAACGGCTACACCGTAAGCATGATTAGGAAAAGAACACGAATTCTTCTTCAAATATCGTGGCTAATCTGCTTGCGAATTGAAGTCTTGTAGTAAAATGGGTAAGGATTAAATTACCCCAATTAATTCGAGGGGCATGACAGAAGAATGTTCTGTTATGCCCCTCCTTTTAAGGAATCTATTGGATTGCCGCTATTGGATTAGCTAACTTAATTCCTTTATTAAAGAAACAAGATAACCATGTTTCAGTTTACCCTCCGGCGTCTCCTTCTTCTTATCCCAGTTTTGATTGGCATCCTCTTTGTAACATTTGTCATCTCCCGTTCGGTGCCTTATGATCCCTGCATTGCGATGATGGGCGAGAAGGCAACCCCGGAACAGTGTGCCGCCTTCCGGGTTCGATATGGTTTAAATGACAACGTGTTCATTCAATTTATCCGTTATATGGGCCAATTCGCTCAGGGCAATTTCGGCGATTCAATCCAATACCATCGCCCGGTTTTGGACTATGTCTCCGAGCGGTTGCCGATGACATTTGAACTTACGATCGGGGCAATGCTGTTTTCTACTACCCTCGGCATCTTATTAGGTTTGATTTCAGCCTTGCGCCGTAATACAATTATTGACACATTTACCATGATTGGCGCTAATATTGGCGTTTCGATGCCGGTATTTTGGCTGGGATTAATGCTGGCGTACGTATTCGCATTATTACTTAAAGGTACCCCCCTGTTTATTCCGCCATCAGGGCGACTGACACCCGGCCTTTATATGGAGTCCCTGCTTATCGCATGGCACATGCAAAACAGCACTGGTCTCCTTCGGTTTATCGTAAACTTTATATCGAATTCAGTTATTCTGCATAGCATCCTGATTGGGAATTTTCCTATATTAATGAACGCTCTCTGGCATTTGATCCTGCCCTGCTTTGCAGTAGGGACAATCCCGCTGGCAACCATTGCTCGCATGACCCGCTCCAGTTTGCTGGAAGTGCTGGGATTGGATTATATCCGCACTGCGCGCGCCAAAGGATTGTCCATGTCCAAGGTGATTTTCAAGCACGCCCTTCGCAACGCTCTCATCCCAATTGTTACTGTGATTGGGTTGGAAACGGGAGCTTTATTATCCGGAGCGGTGCTCACCGAAACTGTGTTTGCCCTACCAGGAATGGGAACTGCTCTTGTCAGTGCCATTTTGGCCCTTGATTATCCTGTGATGCAGGGTTTTGTCGTGGTAATTGCCATTATCTTCGTCCTATCGAATTTGATCGTTGACCTTTCTTACGCTTACCTAGATCCACGCATTAGATTGGAATGACACTGTATGGATGTTAATGTTCCCGTTCTCCCTGCCGAATCCGTCAAAGAACGCCAGCCCCCAATCCTAGCTGCAATCCGTCGATTCCTGCACCACCGCTCGGCTCAAACAGGCCTAGTTCTCTTTTTAATACTGCTATTGACTGCAATATTTGCCCCATTAATTGCCCCCTATGATCCTGAAGTCCCCTTGGATAACGTTATACGGCGTTCTCCCCCATGTATTCATTTATTGGGATGTCCTGCAGATCAGCCCCAGCATCTGATGGGCATCGATAGCAATAACCGCGACCTTTTTTCGCGTATTATTTTTGGATCGCGGCTATCTCTAGAAATCGGTATCGTTACCATTTCTTTCGCCATTATCATTGGTGGATTAATCGGGGCAATCAGCGGTTTCTGGGGAGGGTGGTTAGATGCTCTTGCCATGCGTGGAATGGATATCCTTATGGCTTTCCCCGGCTTGCTGCTGGCAATCGCCATTGTATCTGTTCTTGGTCCGGGATTAATTAATGCGCTGTTAGCGATTGGTGTCGTCTCGATCCCCGTTTATGCTCGCGTGGTGCGCGGCAGTGTTCTGGCAACCAAAAACCTTGAATTTGTAGAAGCCTCAAGGGCTCTGGGAGCATCCGATATTCGTTTGGTATTTACGCGGGTCTTACCAAATGCGCTGACACCCCTGATCGTTCAGGGAACATTGGGTATTGCTTCTGCAATATTGAATGCAGCCGCCTTGAGCTTCTTAGGGCTCGGGGCCCAACCCCCTTCGCCTGAATGGGGATTGATGCTAGGCTCAGAAAGCAACAGTGTTTTTAATGCGCCGCACTTGGTGTTCTTTCCCGGTGTCGCCATCATGATTACAGTTTTATCCTTCAACTTAATCGGTGATGGGTTACGCGACGCTCTCGACCCACGATTGCATCGATAAATTTATTTCCGGCTTAAGGATAAATCATTCCAAACACCGCCAGCGCGCCGAAGATCAGGAGTACGATAGCCGCACCGGTCACCATCTCACGCGGTTCTCTTTTATCCACCAAAGTCGCCGTGGGCATTGTGCCTTGCATCGGGTCCAGTAACGATGGGGAATAGGTAGTTTCCACCTGCCAGCGCGGACCCGCGAACCAAGTGAATATCAGTCCGCCAACCAACCCGCCGATGTGTCCCCAATAATCAATGCCGCTGCCCGGGACAAAGTCAATCACTAAATTGACCACAATAATGAAAATCACATTTCCAATGGCGCTTCCAAACCGGCGGCCATACAACTGCCGGTTTTGATAGAGAAAGACACCCTCTGCGCCGATCAACCCAAAGATCGCAGTGGAGGCGCCGACCGAATATCCGCTCGAAAATAGAAACGACAGAACGTTTCCGGTGAACGCACCAAGCACATAAAGCGAAAGGTAGCGTTTATGTCCAAAGTAACGTTCCAAACTCACACCAATTACATAGAGCGCATACATGTTAAAGAGAATATGCGGAATGGAAGCATGTAATAAAGCAGGCGTCAGAAATCGCCA